>OCLL01000002.1_pt1 | contig 140100 bp, 109 predicted proteins | sample 1538931 | NCBI WGS metagenome assembly OCLL01 (sample SAMN03418270, study PRJEB22391) | human gut metagenome | biome: human-gut; feature: organic feature; material: feces | host: Homo sapiens | place: Tanzania | collected 2013-01 | reverse complement strand
ATATCGGAGCTTGTCCCGCAAAGCAAATGGTGGGCGAACAAGATGAAACAGCCGTGGCGACGAGCCGTGTCGGCAAAGAGGTTGAGCAGATTGCGGATATTGTTGCTTTGGGAGATGTCGTCCTTGCATATATCGCCGAAGGTGTCTATGATGACCAAATCGACAGGCTTTGCAACAAGGCATGCTTCCACCTTTTCGGCAATGCAATCGCAGGAGAAGAGGAATTCCACCCTCTCGGCTTCCTCCTTGGAGAGTTGCCATGCCTTGTTCTGCCGTTTGAGCAGCTCGCTCATCGCACTGCTGTCGTCCTCCGTGGAGACGTATAGCACCCTCTTGTGAACGGGAAAGGTCTTCCAGAGAAGGAAGTCCCGTCCGCCTGCTACACAGGCGGCGAGTTGTCGCAGCATGGTGCTTTTGCCGCAGTCGCTGCTGCCGATGACGGCACCCAGACCGCATTGCGGAAAGAGAGGTTCGACCAATACGGGTTGTCTCTCCGCCGGATTTTCCAGCAGTTCCCGCATGCTGGTGGTTTGTAAAGGGCTTGAAGTATTCGTGATAACCATTGTCGTTAATCTTTTCGTAAAAAACAATCGAAATTCAAACCTGCGGATTGCTCCGTTTCGAGTTTCGATGATGCAAAGATAGGGGCTTAATTCCTTGTCCTCCAAATGCTTTTTCGGAAACAGATAAAGCATCGGATGAGGTGCCGGAATGGAAATTTTCATCGACGGACAGGATTTTTTCCGATTAGGATTTCCAAAGGAGAGATATTGTTATTAAATTTGCAATCCGGTCGTGTAACCGTTGTTGGGCAAAGCATAGAAAAATCTGAGGCAGAAAGAAGCCTCGGAAATGCTTTTCGTGTTGCAGGTTAATCGTTTGCAGGTAGAAAAAACGATAGAAATTCATAATATGACAAAGGGTTTGCAAAACCATGGAGGACTTGGCAAGGGAGCGAAGCTCGCAAGAAACGGAATGGGACGCAGGTCTCGTGCAGGATTTGACACGGGAAGTATTCGACAGGTACTTCTACGTGAAATATCCCCCTGCGTGGTGGCAGAAAGTTTTGCAGACCGGCAAACGATGCCTCGGAATGCAGAAGAATAAGCCCAACGAAGAGAACGGAAAGCCCCTCTTGAACAATGCCGAGTTGGGGCGTTTGAGCTATATACTGCACATGACAGCCGGAAATTTCAATAACGTCTTCGGCACAAGGATAAAACCCTCCAACATACCCTCCACGCCGAAAGGCTTCTGCAAACAAAGCGAGAACGAAGAACGAACGAATATTTACCGTCTTTGCACGGACATATTCGACCGGCATGACAGAGTGCTGTTCGTGCCGAAGATGACCCCCGAGGACATAAGGCGGGAATGGGACGCAAAAGAAATGGAAACCGAAAGACGTATAGAAGAGTATAAAGCAAAGATTGAAGCAGAGTGTCGCAGAAGACAGAAATACAGACAACAATACAGACAATATTTTAATAAACAGGACGACGAGGAAAAACCGAAACCCGACCTTTGATCTGAAAGAAAAGAGGGAAGAAAGCACAAAAAACGGGAGGTTGGAAACCTCCCGTGCCGAAAATAACCGTCCGTCGTCTATTGTTGCAGACCGTTGACCTCCAAATCGGCAAGTTCATACTTGCTTTTCGCCAGAGACTTCATGAAATCCGCAGAAGGATAGAAGCGGCAACGAGTGTGGCGAATGGTCTCTGCCGTTACGGCGTCCGCACTATCCACAGCCTTGGCTGAAATAGCCGGAATGAAGGAACCCAACAAGCCGAACTTCACAGCCTGACCCGAAAGCACATACTTGGAAACATGGATTTCCATCGCTTTCAGGCAAGCCAACACATCGGGATACGAAACCGTGGTCGATTCCGCAATGTCGCTTGCGATTTGGTCGATAAGCACGTCCTGACCTCTGAACAAACGGGCAAGGAACTTCTCACCCGGATTTCTGCCCACGCTGATGAGCCTTTTTACTTTTACATACTTGATAGCCATAGTACAATAAAATTTGAATTAAACAAAAACTTTAATTTGGAACTTCCAAGCGTTGCAACCTCTTTTCTTGTTTCCGAGAGCAAAATTACAACCATATTTCCCTGCTGCCAAATCCCTGAATGAAGTTGAACGAACTTGAATGAAGCGGACGAAAAACGACGAAACCCGAACAAAGAATACCCGCATTTTTCGCTCCATCGACACCCCATGAACCGCCGAAAGACAAAAACGAACCGCCCCTTCAAAAAATCCGTTCGGCAAACGAACCTCCTGAAACAGGCTCGAAAAAACTTCTTATATTCTTTTTTTTGTTTGTAATGATTTCTCGACTTTGTAAGGGTTGAAACTACATGGAATAAAAAAAGTATTGCGTAAATTTGCATGGGCGAAAATAAAGGTTTACCTTTGCAACGTGTAAATTCGGTAATATGAAATGAAGAGAACGATTTTATTTTTATCATGCTTTTGTCTGTTTGTTTTTATCGGCAGGCTGCAGGCTCAGGACATTCTTTTGAACAGCAGTAATCATAATACAACGAAATATATTTGTGGAGGTTATCTGTACGATAATTCCAAGACCGGTAATTATGCGGCAAATCAAGACCGTTGGATAACCATTTGTCCGCAGAATTCCATGGGTTATACGGGACGGATTTCCCTCACTTTCGAGGAGTTCGATATAGATATGTCGGATACGGTGTTTATTTATCAGGGAGAGAGTATCGCATCTCCCATAATGACAACCGCAAATAATATTCCTTTCTTTCAAGGAGGTGTGTTGCAAGGTCGGACTGTGATGCCGTCTCTTATGATGACTTCAGGTTGTTTGACGGTACGTTTGAAAACCAACGGTTCGAGGGAAGCTGCCGGCTTTAAGGCAAAGATAGAGTGCGTTTCCCTGTGCCAGTATCCCGAGGCTGCTTTGGATTCTGTGTTTTACAAGATTGACCAAGATGGAAACAGGGTAGCCTGTTCTTTGAGAGATGGTGCGGATACATTGGTTAATGAGGACGGCTCTGTTTCCATATCAAGATATAAGTCTGCGGATTTCTGCATGGGCGATTCCATTGTTTTGGTTGCCAAGCCTGTTTTTCCGGAAAATGACAATGTTTATCATCAAGAGTCGGCAGGTTGCGTTTATGAGTGGAATTTCGGAGACGGACAATCGCAAACGGTGAATTTCAATACGGAAGTGGGGCATAAGTGGAACGATTTGAGCGGATATGATTTGATGCTTGTCGTTGAAGATACTGCCAACGGCGGTTGCAGAAGCAGGAATACGATAGATACACGTATCCGTATGGCAGTAAATCCCATAAAGACGGTGCAGGACAATGCGATGTGTGCCGATTCTGAAACGAATTTTTCTGTCGGTTACTCGGAAAATAATGATATTCGTTTAGAGGAATTGAATTTTCACAGGGTTGCAAGGGAAAGGTATGAGAATACGGTGTTTATTCCTGACGGACCATATTGTCTTGATCTGAGTCCTACCGGTTGTTATAATTCTCCGGTTACTTTTACTCAGTTTACGCAAGGGGCAACGGTCGGTAGTGCGGATGATATACTATCCGTATGTATCAATATGGAACATACATATTTGGGAGACTTGGGTTTTACCATTATATGCCCTAACGGACAGAGTACGATATTGAAACATAATACTCACCAAGGTGGAGCAGATTTGGGCTTGGCAACAAGTGCTTCTACTTGTTCGAATATTTGCAGTCCTGATTGTAATCCGCCCGGGATAGGTTGGACGTATTGTTTCTCTAATCAATATTTAGACGGACAAAGAGGTGTCATCACAGGCTCAGGGATTTCACGTGTTGATTCCTCGAATACTGTTGCAATGACGGGGTATTTCCAAACGCCAAAGCAAAGAGCAACAAATTTTTCCAATGGTTGGGAAGAGGTGGATTTGACAGGTTTTCAAAGCTTGGTGGGTTGTCCGTTGAATGGAGAGTGGGTGATAAGGGTTTGTGATGATTGGGCAATAGACAATGGTTATGTGTTCTGGTGGGATTTGGAGTTGAGACAAAGTAATAATACAACGGAATGGAACTACGAAGTGCCGATTGATACGATGCTGTTTTCCATTCCTTCTTTCTGTACATGGCAATCGGATACTTCCTTTGTGATTGTGCCTCCGCAGGATAGCGTTGCGGATTTTATGGTGAACTTGGAAATCATTGATGAGTTCGGGTGTAGTTGGGATACGGTATCCATGTTGACGGTTATGCCTGTTTATAGTGATACTTTGAACGCTTCAATCTGCCCGGGTGAGACCTATTCTTTGAACGGGTTTAATGCAAGCCAAGCCGGAACTTATACACAGGAATTGCAGAGCGTTGACGGTTGCGACAGCGTTGTTGTGCTGGAATTAAGTATGTTTCCGACTTACAGGGATACTCTGCAAGCGTTTATATGCAGAGGAGAAACATATACATTGAACGGTTTCAATGCAAGTGAAGCCGGAACTTATACACAGGAATTGCAAAGCATAAATGGTTGCGACAGCGTGGTGGTTCTCGATTTGAATATTGCTCCTGTTTATCGTGATACCCTGCAAGTGGAAATATGCGATGGCGAGATATATGCTTTAAACGGTTTCAATGCAAGTGAGACAGGAACATACGTACAGGAGTTACAAAATATCGATGGTTGCGACAGCGTTGTGGTTCTCGAATTAAGTGTCAACTCTGTTTATAGTGATACTTTGAACGCTTCAATCTGCCCGGGTGAGACCTATTCTTTGAACGGGTTTAATGCAAGCCAAGCAGGAACTTATACACGGGAATTGCAAAGCGTCAGCGGTTGCGACAGTGTTGTCGTGCTTTCATTAAGTCTCAATTCTATCTATCGCGATACATTGCAAGCGGTTATTTGTCAAGGTGAGGAATATAATTTGAATGACTTCTCGGAGAACGAAGCCGGAATATATACACGGGAGTTGCAAAGCATAAATGGTTGCGACAGTGTGGTGGTTCTTGATTTGAGAACCAATCCGGTTTATTATGATACACTGCAAACGGAAATATGTTTTGGTGATATATATACTTCGAATGGCTTCAATGCAAGTGAGACAGGTGTTTATACGCAAGTATTACGGAGCATGGATAGTTGCGATAGCGTTGTTGTACTTTCCCTAACGGTCAATCCTGTTTATCATGATACCCTGCAAGCAGTTATTTGTGAGGGAGAGACTTACTCTTTGAACGGTTTCTCGGAAAATGAAGCAGGAACATACATTCAGGAGTTGCAAAGCGTCAGTGGGTGCGATAGTGTTGTCGTGCTTTCATTGAACGTCAATCCTATTTATCGTGATACTCTGCATGCGGCAATTTGTGAGGGAGAGACTTATTCTTTGAACGGCTTCAATGTCGGTGAAGCGGGATTTTATACACAGGAATTGCAAAGTATGCATGGTTGCGACAGTGTGGTGGTTCTCGATTTGAAATATAAAGGTCGTAATTATGAAGAACCCGCATTTGCAAGGATATGTGTCGGTGAACAATATGAGTTCGGAAACAGACTTTTAAGCGAAGCCGGTGCTTACACTTATGTTTTTCAAAGCGTAGATGGTTGCGACAGCGTGGTGACTTTGCAGTTGGAGGTTGCTCCGGAATATCATGATACTATATTGGCTACGATAAAAACAGGTGAGGTCTATGAGAGATACGGCTTTTTTGAATCCGAAGCAGGAAAATATGCTCAATATCTCAGTTCTCAATATGGCTGCGACAGTACAGTGGTGCTTAACCTCCGCATAGATGTGGACATAAATGTTTTCGTACCGAATTCGTTTACCCCGCAGCGTTCGCCTAATGATAAGTTTTGCATTTATTCCGAAGAGTCCTCGTTCGAGATAGATGAATTGGTAATATACAATCGCTACGGAGGTGTGGTATTTCAGTCTCACAAGACCGGAGAATGCTGGGACGGAACGTATAAAGGCGAAGTGGTTCCACAGGGTGTATATAAGTATCATCTCATTTACCACAACAAATTCTCACCAAAGAAGCAACATAGGAAAACCGGCTCGATTATGGTTTTCCGTTAGTTTTAATATGCATTCATTTTGTGAAATTCCGCCAAATGACCGGATAAAATTCTGCCGAATTGCCGAATGTTTCGCTTGATTGCTTTGTAATTCAGTAAAGTAGGGTGCTTTTGAAAAGATGTGCTGATTTCATGTTTCGGAGAACGTTTTTCGGTGCAGGTTGCGGGGGTGGGTGAGCATGTGCTTTTTTTGTGCGTAAAGGCTTCTTTTGTTTGAAGAAAACACTATCTTTGCACGAAAATATAATAAAGAGATATGGCACTGATTAAATCTATTTCGGGTTTCAGAGGTACGATAGGCGGTAGGGCTTCCGAAGGTTTGACACCTATCGATACGGTCAAATTCGTTTCCGCTTTTGCTGCTTTCATCAAGGAGTCGTACAAGAAGGACAAGATAACGATGGTTCTCGGCAGGGATGCGAGAATTTCGGGCGAGATGGTTTCGCATTTGGTTGTGGGTACTTTGATGGGTATGGGTGTCGATGTGATTGACACCGGATTATCCACCACTCCGACGGTGGAGATGGCTGTGACGGATAAGGGAGCCGATGCAGGAATTATTCTGACGGCAAGTCATAATCCTATGCAATGGAATGCTTTGAAGTTCCTTAACGCAAAGGGTGAGTTCATTTCGGCTTCGGAGGGTCGCAGAGTGTTGGAGCTTGCGGCCATGGAGGATTTCACCTTTGCGGAGGTGGAGAAGTTGGGCAGTCATACGGTGGATTCCACGACAATCGACCGACACATAGAAAAGGTTTTGGCATTGGATTTGGTCGATGTGGAGGCTATAAGGAATGCAAAGTTGAATGTGGCGTACGATGCCGTATGTTCGACGGGCGGATTGGTGTTGACCAAGTTGTTGAACGCCTTGGGAGTGCAGCAGGTGGTGGCTTTGAATGCGGAGCCTACGGGAAGGTTTCCTCACAATCCCGAACCGCTTCCTGAGAATATATCGCAGATTTGCGAGGAGGTGGTGAAGCAGGGTTGCGATGTGGGCTTTGTGGTCGATCCCGATGTGGACAGGTTGGCGATAGTGTGTGAAACGGGCAAGCCTTTCGTGGAGGAATACACCTTGGTGGCGGTGGCGGACTACGTGTTGGCACATACGCCGGGTGCAACGGTGTCGAACATGTCTTCGACCATGGCTTTAAGAGACATAACCGAAGCCAAAGGACAACAGTACTTTGCCTCCGCCGTCGGAGAGGTTAATGTGGTGGAGAAGATGAAGGAGAAGAATGCTGTGATAGGGGGAGAGGGCAACGGAGGTGTGATTTACCCCGCATTGCATTACGGAAGAGATGCCTTGGTGGGCATAGCCTTGTTTTTGAGCCACCTTGCCAAGAGCGGCAAGAGGTGTTCCGATTTGAGGGACGGCTATCCGGATTACGTCATATCGAAGAACAAAATGGAGCTTACACCCGAGATGAACGTCGATGACATACTTGCCAAGATGGCGGAGAAGTATGCCAACTATGATGTCAGCACGGTTGACGGCGTGAAGATAATCTTCGACAAGCAATGGGTACATTTGAGGAAGAGTAACACCGAGCCTATCATACGTATTTACTCCGAGAGCGATTCCCTGACTACGGCAGATCATTTGGCAAACGTGATAATGGAGGATATAACCAACATCATAAGAGAGAACCTCTGATGTAATTCCGAGACAGCATGTTCAAGAGCAGAAGAGAGGTCGTTTTCTTTGTCATTGTGGTGATTGCTGCCGTTTTCGCAATCTTTCCGAGGCTTGCCTCGCAACCTCTCAGGGAGTGGGACGAGAGCCGTCTGGCGGTTTCGGCATACGAGATGTATGAAAGCGGCAATTACTTGGTGAGTACGTTTGAATATAAGGCGGATTTGTGGAACACGAAGCCGCCTTTGCTCCTTTGGTTGCAAGCCCTCGGCATGAAGGTGTTCGGCGTAGGGCTTTTGGCTGTGCGTCTGCCGAGTGCGATGGCTCTGTTCCTTTCGTCTGTCGCCTTGTTCTGCTTTTTCGCAAAAGTGAAAAGACCGCTTGCCGGCTTTTATTCCGCAATGATATTGATTTGCAGCAAAGGCTTGCTGACGTACCACTTCGGCAGGAGCGGGGACTACGATAGTCTGATGACCTTGTTTTGCGTCCTCTACTGCGGTTTCTTCTATTTGTATCACCTCTTCGGCAGAAAGAGGGATTGGATTTTCTTTTCACTCTGCCTTTCCTTGGGAGTGTTGACGAAAGGCGTGCAAGCCATGATGCCCCTCGCCGGAATCGTGCTGTTCCTGCTGTGCAGGAGGGAATTGCTACGCTGTTTGCGACAACCGATAACCTACATCGGCATGGGTATCTTCTTGCTCCTTGTCGGCGGTTTCTACATAAGTCGGGAGCTTGCTTCGGGAGGCTATCTGCAAGCGGTATGGAATAACGAAATAGGGGGCAGGTTCTTCACCGTCATAGAGGAACATAATCAAAAAGCCTCTTACTATTTGGATATGTTGAGAGTGGAACAATTCTCTTATTTCTTTTGGCTTTTCCCGATTGCATTGATAACGAACTTCTTCACCAAGGAGAAAAACCTGCGGCAGGCAAACCTGTACTGCGGGCTTGTTGCAGTGGTGTATTTGGTCATCATCTCCGTTGCAAAGACCAAGTTGGAATGGTATTCTCTGCCCGCAATTCCGGCTTTGGCTGCGGTAATCGGTCTGTGCTTCGAAAGGCTGCACCTGATTGCCGAACGAAAGATTTCCGAAAAGGCAAAGAACAGAGTTCTTTTCTCCTCCCTGTGCTTCATGGGGGCGGCGGTCGTTTTCTGCTTCCCTTACTCGCAGATTGTCCGACAAAACATCGAGTGCGAAGTAACGAACAAATACCTGAAAGAGGATAATGCCCGCGTGGATCTCATGAGAAGGGTAGCGGAGAGAAGAACCAACATGTCGTACAAGGAGATATGCTGTTTGAAAAACGAGAAAAGACAGTTGTATGTCTTTTACTATTACCTCATGGAGCGAAGCGGAGTCCGCTTGAACGAAAAGGATTTGTCGGAATTGCAGGAGGGGGACTATGTTCAAGTGAACGATTGGGGCAATGAGGAAAAGATATTGCAAAACTATTTTGTGGAGGAGACAGATGCCACCCCCTCAAGTCATATATATTATATAAAATCCTTAAAACCGAAAGAGAATGAAAATATCGGCAATCATACCGAGCTATAACGAGCAGGAGAACGTCGGATTGATGTACGAAAGAATGTCGAAGGTTCTTTCCAAGATAAGCGACGACTATGAGATTATATACGTCAACGATTCCAGCAGGGACGAGACGCTCCTTCGCATAAAGGCATTGGCGGATAAGGACAAGCATGTGAAGTATGTGAGCTTCTCACGTAACTTCGGACATCAGATTGCGGTGAGTGCCGGCTTGGACGTATGCCGAGGCGATGCGGTGGTGATAATCGACGGCGACTTGCAGGACCCGCCTGAACTCATAGAGCAGATGTACGAGAAGTACAATGAGGGTTACAAGGTCGTTTATGCGAGAAGAACCTCGCGAGATGGCGAAACATGGTTCAAGAAGTTCACAGCCAAGATGTTCTACCGTATTCTGGCTTCCATGACCAGCATAGACATACCCGTGGATGTGGGAGACTTCCGCCTGATAGACAAAGTCATAGTGAAGCACCTGCGGAACATGCCGGAGAAGTCCAAGTACATCCGCGGACAAATATCATGGATAGGATACAAACAGACCTTTGTCGATTACCATAGGGACGCCCGCATATACGGCACGACGAATTACCCGCTCAAAAAGATGCTTCGCTTTGCCCTCGACGGCATAACGGCATTTTCGGACAAGCCCTTGAAGATAGCTTCGAGCATAGGCATCTTCTCGGCAATCGTTTCCCTTCTTGCTCTCATCTATGCCCTTGTGGCACACTTCTGTTTCAATAACACCATCACCGGTTGGACCTCGCTCATATTGAGCGTGTTGTTCATAGGCGGCGTGCAACTCATAACCATAGGCATAATAGGGGAGTACATAGCCAGAATAAACAACGATGTCCGCAACCGACCTCTTTACATCGTTGAAGAAAGCAATGCGGAAGCACAACCGAAGGAAGAAGAAAACAAGAAATAAATCATGAATAAAATAAGAATATGAAAGTGAAAGACAAAGAAAAGTATTACAAGGTGTCTTACTACTGCACATTGGTGATGTTATTGCTTGCATTGGGTTACATAGCCTTTCTCTTTTACAGCAGAAACGTGCTGACGGACGCAATAATAGAGTGTGGATACGAACACAAATGTGTAAAGGGTAGCTTTTTCAGCGGTTATGAGTGCATCGATTGCAACAGCGAGGAGGCACAATAAACCTAACGCATAAGAAAAAGCAATGAAGTAAAGACGGATTGGAACAATCCGAAAAACAGATGAATAGCACGAGCCTGTGAATGAAATACTTCGCAGGCTCGCTTCTTTTTGCATGCCGTTAAGCAAATTTACAGCCCTGAGAGCCTGCAGGAGAGATAAGCTTCTCAATATTTGTCCGACCATTGAAAACTTGCATGTCGCAAAAGATTTCACGAAACGCCGTAGCAGGAAAATAAAACACCGAAAGAATTTTCTCTTTCGTCCTTTCGCTATCGGCAGACAGACTTCGCAAAGATTTCTCTTTCTCATCTCTGTCCGAAAAAGTTCGTTCGGCAGGGAAGAATATTAAAAACGTAAGGTTTTTTCGTATGTCAGATATATTTTCTACCTTTGCGAAAACATTATATTGATATTTAGATATTTCAGCATTATGAGTAATCGAAAGAAAGTAATGTCCTACTTATCGACAATAGTATTTATTCTCGGTACGATAGGTTTGATTTGGACTTGCAGCAATAGGCAGAATAAGAAGAAGGCGAGAGAAGTTTCTTATCCGCAAACAGATATAGTCGAAGATAAGGAGAGTTTGTATGATTCGGTTGTCCATTATACAAAAGACAGCGTCGTATTCTTCAAAGATGGCAGGATTGTAGGTTTTTCCTCTCCGAATGATTAAGTCTGAACGGGGAGGCTTCTTTTGTTTGCTCCAAGTTTTTTCTCTTTTTCATAAGAGTTCAGCGGGAGCAGCTGTTTGTAAACTTTGGCAGGCGGATTGCAGGGTAGGGGAAGCCGGAGCCGGAAAACAAAAAAGGCAAGTTCCGAAGAATTTGCCTTTGTGACCACGGCAGGATTCAAACCTGCAACCTCCTGAGCCGTAATCAGGGACTCTATTCAGTTAAGCTACGTGGCCGTTGTTGTTTGCGATTGCAAAGGTACGACTTTTTCACTAATGTGCAAGGCTTTGTACGCTTTTTTTTCGCATGTTTCGTTCTTTTGATTGCAAACGGCTGATTTCCCGTAGGGAAAAACGTCATGTCGAACGGGGCGTTCGCTCAGATGTCTCTGACTTCGGCTTTTATTTTCTGCCAGCGTTCTGCGTCCATTGCGGTTCCCATCACTTCAACGACGTTGCCTGCCAGAATGCTGCCCGTTTTGCCGCATTGCAAAGGGTCTTTGCCTTGGCACAGGGCGGTGAGAAATCCGCCTGCATACATGTCGCCCGCTCCCGTGGTGTCTATCTTGTTGCGTTTGCTTTCGCATATTCGGAAGGTTTCGCCACGGTGTTTTATCAATGAGCCTTTGGCTCCGATTTTCACGACTGCCGTGTCGGCGTATCCTGCTATTTCTTCGAGGGCTTCTTCGGTCTCCTTGCCTGTGAAGGCCTTGGCTTCTTCTTCGTTTGCGAAGATGATGGAAATGCCTCGGCATGCTTCTTTGAGGAATTGCAGGTTCTCTTCAACGACGTTGTAGGAGGCGAGGTCTATGCTTATCTTGCATTGTGCCTGACGACCTGCCTGCATTATCTTGCGGAAAAGCGGACGGTTGCTTATCAGGTAGCCTTCTATGTGCAGGTAATCGTATCCGGCGAAGAGGCTTTCGTCTATGTTTTTATCCGAAAGGGTGAGGGCGGCTCCGAGGTTGGTGGCGAAGGTGCGTTCTCCGTCGGGGCTGACAAGGGCAAGTGCAAGTCCGGTTTGGCTGTCCGCTGTGCGGAATATGCGTGGGGTGATATTGTTCTGCTTCATGCCGTCGATGTAGAACGTTCCCAATTCGTCTTCTCCGACCATTCCGACGTATGCCGTGGGCGTTCCCATGTTGGCTGTGCCGATTGCGGTGTTGGCTGCCGAGCCTCCGGTGGTTCGGCGGCTTTGAAGGTGTTGCGTTTTCTCCTGCAAGCGCAGGCTTTCTTTCGCATCTATAAGTTGCATGCTGCCTTTGGGAAGGTTCTCCTCTCGCAAGAGTTCGTCGTTTTCCAAAAGGCATACCTTATCGACCAAGGCATTGCCTATACATATTACTTTCTTTTGCATTGTTTCTGTGTTGTTGTTCGGGTTATCTTTCTTTCGTATCGTGCTTGCGGCTTATTCTTCTTCGGTTTGGAAGAAGCTGAAATTCACTTTGCCGTAATGTCTTTGCTCGATGAAGAAAGGGTTGGTGTCGAATTTGTGTTGGGCACTGTGTTCCAAGATGAACAAGCCGCCGGGTTTGAGAAAGGCGGGCAGAACAAGTTCCGGTATGAGGTCGAATTGCTTCAACTCATACGGAGGGTCCGCAAAGACGACTCCGAAGCGTTGTTTGCTCCTGCCCAAGAAGTTGAAGACGTCCATTCTCAGAGGAAAGAGGTTGTTCACGCCGAATTTCTCTGCCGTTTGTCGCTGAAAGTCCACGCATTTGGGGTTTTGGTCTATGGCGGTTACCTGTCTTGCTCCGCGGGATATGAATTCGAAGCTGACGGCTCCCGTGCCGCTGAACAAATCCAAGACATCGACTTCTTCGAATTCCACTCTGTTGCGAAGAATGTTGAAGAGGGCTTCTCTTGCCATGTCCGTGGTCGGACGTACGGGCAGATTGGTCGGCGGGTAGAGGCGTCTGCCTCTGAGGTCTCCTGCTATTATTCTCATTCTTATGCTATAACCAAGAAATAGTTTTGCAGGTTGACTTCATCGAACTCCATGCCTGCTTTTATGTTCTCCATAGGGTTGGCATAGGAGACGTCTTTGACGTAGCGTCTGAGCATTTGCAATTCTTCTCTTTCGTAATCATCGCCGGTCAAAAGGAGCTTCACTGCCTCGGTGTCCACTTCGGTTTGCTGCAAGATGAACAAGAGGTTGTAAATCAAGTCTGTCGTTGTATCGCAGATGATGGTGTTGCTCATCGTGAAGCTGTTGCCTTTGAATAATGCCAAATCGAAACTCTTTCCTCTCTTGTTAAGAATGAGGGTGTTTTGCGAGAATTTGGATATGTCGTAGGCATATTCAGCCAAGACCTGATGTTGCGAACAGAATTCGGCATTGTTCATCAGTATCTTCACTCCGCTGTATGTGTGTATGGGGTATGCGAATATGCTGACGGCATCCAATTTTTCGCTTACGTCGGAAAGAACGGTCTCGTTTTCGTGAAGCGTAATCGTTGCTTTGAGATAGTCCTTGTTTTTCGCCTTGTCGTATAGTTTATACGGTATCCAGACGTTTTTACCCGTTTGGCAGATTACTTTGAGTTTTGCAAAGCGGAACATCTTCACCCCGATCGAGGAGAAGCATTCCCTTACCGTGTTCATCACTACCGGTATCGTTCCTGACAAATCGCAGTCGAAGTGTCCCACAGCCATGAGTTTGCAGCTGCCTTCTTCGATCAGCGAAAAAGAAAATCCATTTGCTTGCAGGCAAATGGACAATCTTGTTTGCGAGGAAACAACATCGGAATCAACCTTATGCAGTTGTGTCAGATTATATGTTCCCATTATTTCTGTTTGTTTATTCCCAGTTTCCGTCGGTTATAGGTTGATCCAAGTCTCCGACCTTCCAACCGGCGTATTTGTTCTTATCTTCCAATTCGGCTTTGCGGTTTATCACGTCTTGTTTGTCCATGCCGAAGGTGTATGTCTCTATCGGTGCGTTGACCAAGAATACGGATACTTCTATACCGCTTTTGGTTATCTTCTTCGCTTCGATGTTGAATTCCACTTTTCCGTTCTCGGAATAAGGTATGTATCTCAACTCTGCCAATTTCTCCTTAGGTGTAATCAACTTCTTCTCACTGTACAATTTCACGGTAGGGTTGACGTAGCTTGTGTCTCTCTTCAAAATTCCCTGCTTCAATGCTTCCGCTTCCGTCATGTCATCGGGAACGGTACCGAATTTCTGAACCAAAGGAACTTCGCCGTTTTCCATGAAAGCCATGAGGCTGTCGAAGTTTCCGCAGAACTCACCCTTTGCAGACTTGTAAGTCTCTTCGATTACGCGGATGTCTTTCAATTTGACGATTACTTCACTCGAACGTTTGTCGTACTCGCTGTCGAATTTGACAGGGTGCATTATGCAGTTATACAGAACGATTGCCAATACTATGACACCTGCTCCGAGAACGACCGAAATAATTGTATTTCTTACTTTCATTGCTGTTGGTTGTTTTTATGTTACTCTGTTGTACTCTGTTTTTTGACCTTGCAAAGGTAGTTGTTTTGTTTGAATTTGCAATATCCTTTCGCCTTTTTTTATCCATTTTGTTCTACGTGGCTGACTTGCACATCGAGTTCTTCGTCTTTTTGAAGCTCCGTTGCAAGCCGTTGTGCCATGTAAACGCTTCTGTGCCTGCCTCCTGTGCAACCGAAATATACACTGAGGTTGGTGAAGCGTCTTTGCTTGTATCGGCGTATGCTTTGCATGACCAAGGATTTCGCTGCGGCGTAAAATTCCTCCGCTTCGGGTTCTTTTTCCAAGAATGCGATGACTTCGGCATCTTTTCCGGTCATTTGCTTGTATCGTTCGTAACGTCCCGGGTTCGGCAGGCAACGGCAGTCGAAGATATAGCCTCCTCCGTTGCCGCTTATGTCGTGAGGATAGCCTTTCTTGTAGGAAAAACTCTTTATGGCTATGGTCAGTTTGTATGTATCTTTGCCGAGTTGTCGCAGTTTCTCGTTGCAAACCATTCGGTCGAAAATCCTGTCGAGGCATGGCAGGTTCGGTTTCAGGCGTTTGGCGTTTTGCAGACGTGAGAGGTTGTCGAGGGCAAAGGGAATGCTTTGAAGAAAGTGCGTCTTTTGCTGAAACCAACCTCTGTAACCGTATGAGCCTGTTGCCTGCATAATCCGTGTATATACGTAGGCGTAGAACCTGTCTATGAACTCTTGTTCATCGACGGGAATGAGTTTTTTCAACTCCTCCATGTATGTTTGCAGCAACTCCTTTCGCAGTTCTTCGCTCAAATCCGCCTTTGCGTCGTAGAGCAATGAAGCCAAGTCGTATTGCAACGCACCCTGCCTTGCTCCCTGAAAGTCGATGAAGAAGATTTCTCCATCTTTGAGCATTATGTTGCGGGATTGGAAGTCTCTGTAAAGGAAAAACGAGGTGTCCGTATTCAAGAGGTAGTGCGTCAAGGTGTCGAAGTCCCTTTCCAATTCGTCTTCCGAGAACGGTATGTCGGCGAGTTTGAGGAAATAATACTTGAAATAGTTCAAATCCCATCGGATACTTTGGGCATCGAAGCGTTTTCGGGGATAGGCATTCGTGTAATCGAAGCCCTTTGTCGCCGTAATCTGTAAGCGGGGCAGTTCACGGACAATCCTTTTATATGTTTGTCTGATTTCCTCGGGGCTTGCGGTCTTGATGAAGTCGAACAAGGTGCGGTCGCCCAAGTCCTCCTGCAAGTAAATCCCGTGCTTCAAGTCCTCTGCCATTATTTCCGGAACATTCACGCCCCTTTGCCGCAACTGTTTGGCAAAATCCACGAAAGCCCTGTTCTCTTTCTCGTCCGCATTATAAGCAGCCACGACGGTGTGCTTTGCGTTGCCGACCCTGTAATACGTCCTCGAAGAGCCGTGCGGGGCAACGGGGGTGAAGCAATCGGGCATTTCGCCGTATGTCTTACGGAACAATTCCGCTATTTCTTCTTTCATCTTTCAAACATTTCGCTATCATGAAATCGAGAGGGGTGGTCAACTTTATGTTCTCCCGTTTCCCTTCGCACAAACTCACGCTCACGCCCATGTTCTCCACCAACGAAGCATCGTCCGTGAACTTGGGGTTGTATGCTTGGCTGTATGCTTTCTTCAAAAGAGCCGCATCGAAGCATTGAGGCGTTTGAACGAGTTTCACTTTCGCACGCTCCAAAGGTTTGTTTTCGTATCTGACCGAGTCCGTGCAGTCTATGCACGTTACCGCAGCACCGCTTGCCACAGCCGCCTCGAAACAACGGTCGAATATCTCTTTATCGACGAACGGTCGAACGCCGTCATGAATTGCCACAAGGGCGTTTCCGTCTTTTCTTTCTTCGATTGCGTTCACCGCTTCCCTGACGGAGAAAAACCTCTCGCTGCCGCCCTTGACCAATTCGTGTTCTATGTCGCAGGAGTACTCCCTGCACAACGACCTCCACAAGTCGAACCGTCCCTCGGGGAGAACCACAATCAAACTCGCTTCGGGTACTGCCTCGTGAACGGCTTTCAAGGTTTCCAAAAGCACTACGCTGTTTCCCAAAGGGAGGAACTGCTTCTCCTTGGCGGCGTGCATTCTTCTGCCGCTGCCGCCTGCAACGATTATGACGTACTTCTTATATGATGAGCATTGCATCACCGTAAGTCAGGAACTTGTATTTCTTCTCTATCGCATATTTGTATGCCTTCATCGTAAGCTCGTAACCACCGAATGCGGCAGCCATCATGAGCATGGAGGACAATGGTGCATGGAAGTTGGTAATCATTGCATCCGCTATTGCGAAGTCGTATGGCGGGAAGATGAACTTGTTCGTCCAACCGTCGTAAACCTTCACTTTGTGCGAGATTATGGCGGCGGATTCGACCGCTTTCATGGAAGTCGTTCCCACGGTGCAGACTTTTCTGCCCTCCGCCTTGGCTTTGTTTATAAGTTCGGCGTTTTCTTCCGTGATAATCATCTGCTCGGAAGCCATCTTATGCTTTGTCAAATCCTCGACTTCTATCTGGCTGAAGTTGCCCAATCCGCTGTGAAGGGTGATGTAAGCCGACTCCACGCCCTTTATTTCCATCTTCTTTATGACCTCTCTTGAAAAATGGAAACCTGCCGTAGGGGCAACCACGGCTCCCTCATGCTTTGCGTAGATTGTCTGATACCTGTAATCGTCCTCCGGAGATAAATCACGCATACGCAACAAGCTGTCGGGTAGGGGAGTGTGTCCCAATTTCTTCAAGATGGCATGAAACTCCTCATTCGTTCCGTCGAACAGAAACCTGAGTGTTCTTCCTCTCGAAGTGGTGTTGTCGATTACCTCTGCCACCAACTCATCGTTCTCTCCGAAGTACAATTTGTTGCCTATACGTATCTTTCTTGCCGGATCGACCAGAATATCCCAAAGACGGGTGTTCTCGTTAATCTCTCTCAACAGGAAGACCTCAATCTTTGCATTGGTCTTCTCCTTGGTTCCGTATAAACGTGCGGGAAACACTTTCGTGTCATTGAAGACGAACAAATCGCCCTCATCGAAGTAATCCAACACATCTTTGAAAATCCTGTCTTCGAACTCACCCGTATCCCTGTGAACGACCAACAACTTGGATTCGTCCCTTTGTTTGGAAGGGTGTTGGGCAATAAGCTCCGTCGGTAAAGTGTACTTAAACTGTGAAAGTTTCATATCGTGATTTCTCTTTTATTCAATACTCATACGTCTGCCGCAATGAAAAAGTTACATGCTTCCGAATGAAAGCCCGCTTCGCCGATTCCTCTTCCCGAACCGCTGTCCGGAAGCAATCGGATACACATTCCTGCCTCCTCGTCGGCAAACTTCTTCTCTCGAAAACAAGAATGCGATTTCGCAAAAGAAAGGAGAAAGGCAGCAATGCCGCCTGTTCTCCCCAAACTAAAAAGAAAATAATGGTATCAACCTCTGAACAAATTATCCTTACCTATCGAGCCGACAAGCATATCGTAATACTCCTGACTCTTGACGTAGGACAATTTGTCCGATACGATCTGCAATTTCTGCTTTATCTCCTCCTGCTTTTCCTCCGTAAGGTTTTCTCCCTTTTTCAAGAACTCTATCAAGTACTTCTGGTGTCTCTGCCACAAGGCTATGTCGTTCACGTGCTTGTTCCTCAATCTCTCCTGATACCAATCGCTGTTCATCACGCTCTCTCTTGTGAACATGTTGCGGAACTGCTCGGACAACAAAGTCATACCCTTGTACTCTCCCTTGACCATTATATACAGCAAAGCCTTCAACGGTTCTATCGCAGCCTCCACGCTTCCGTCGTTGAAGTACATTTGAGCTACCCTCTTCTGATTTTCGACAATGTTGTTCACACCATCGACATACTCGTCCATGCTCTGCAACTCCGGTTTCAACATCTCGTCGGTGAACACCACATTAGGGTTCTCGAACACTCTTCCGAAGAAATTGATGACGAACTTGCTCGTTATCCTGTATCCGAGGATGGAAGCTCTCACCGTCTGACCCTCGTAGGAGAAGTCCTCAATCTTTTCCAAGTATCCGTTTGCAATCATGAACTTCGGCGATCTTTCCTCCGGTGTGAGCCTTGCCCACAACTCCGGTATCAACAGGCTCAAATCATGGTCTATCCTGTATTTGCTTCCTATGTATCCCGCAGGCGTGGTGAAGCCGTCGTAACCCGTGAGAATGAACGACACCAAAGCATTGTTCAAATCCGTTACCGAGCAAAGAGCATTGAACGGTCCCTTGGTCAAAGCACCCTCCGAGCCGGCACCAGTAGTCGAAGGACTCTTGCCGGTAAGCGAACAGATGAAATCCATGAACAATTCCGGCAATTCCTGATAGTGGATAGGGTTGTAAACCGCCAACGGACGTATTCCCTCTTCCTTTCTGTTGTTTCTTCTGCCCGGAAGCACCGAATTGACCGGTATGTAAAGAGGGTCGTTCGGCTTCAATTTCCTTGCAAGCCTTATTCCAACCTCCGCAATGTACTTCTCCTCCGGTTTGATAAGGTCGTTACGCGTTTGAAGGTAACGAACATTCTTGGACGGTTTGCCGTTCACCAACCTCGGATTGGCAGAGGAAACGAAATACTTGCTGTCCCTCTTCTCGGCTTCCTCCCTTATCAAATCCTTCATAGGCTTTGTAAACCTGTCGAAGTTTATCACGTCTTCCATCATCTCTTCCGCATCATCGGCAGTCAAAGGCTCGAAGTTGGAGATGAAGGTGTTCGGCGTGGCAAGGTCAGCCTCCGCCTTCTTATCGTAACCTCTGATGATGGCATCGTCCGGACGCTGGAAAAATCTGTACTCGCAGTTCTCCACCAACTTCACGCTCTTCCTGTCGGCAGCCTTTCCGAGGTTGCTCAACAGCGAAGTGGAGACCACGGTCGAAGCCGTGATGTCGTCCTCCATCTGAACCTTGTCCGAATGCACGAAGTCCTGACGCAACTTGAACGTTCTCCACGTTCCGTCCTCCGCAAAACCCACCCTCAAATAGCGGGCGAAAATCTTCTTGTCCCCGAACTTCAACTCGTTTCCCGGAATACCGTTGAGAATATCCACACCGAAGTGCTTCTTCCACTCGTTGCCCCATTCCTCCTTGTAGAAACGTTTAACGATGAAAGCGATACCTTTCACGTATTGCGGCAAACTCATCAACCACTCGTTGTACTCGTCCGTGTATTCCTCGCAAGGGGTCAGCAACTTGATGACCGAACCCATCGAACGCCTCGAATTCAAAAAGCCCCTGCTGTAAGGGATAGGCTCTTCCAAGGATTTGTACCTCTTGGAGTAGTCATGGTTTATTATTTCCTCGACCCTTGCGAAATCCTTCTCGAAATCCCTCACGAAGAAAGGACCTCCGAAGATGGCATCGGCAATCGACTTGGAAATCTCGCTCTTTCCTCCGCCGCTCACCGTGCAAGGCTTGTGGCAGAACAAACCGTCGCCCACAATCTCCACCAAACGATAATTCAAAGCCCCCGAATAAGCCTCCATTCTGAACTTGCTTCCGTTCGGAAGAATGTAAATCTTGTTCGGCAACAACTTCAATTCATGCTCACCCGTTGCATTCTTCCATTTAATCTCCTGCGTAGGCACGTTGAACGCCGTGTTCTCCGGCAAATAATACACATGAGGGAAGTTCTTGTCCACTCCGTAGCCCTCTTCCTTGAAGTCGATGAACGCTCCGCAGTTCTTCTTCACCTCCGCAAACGTATTCTTCACCTTCAACGGATTGGCGAAGTAAGTATCCCCCTGATTGTATCCCGGGAATACCAAAGCACCTCCTGCATGCTCCTCCTCGGCAGAACCGTACATGTTTGCCGAGTAGCTCATCATCGTCTTCACCTCCTTCTTGGAGTAGCCGAAATAATTATCCGCAATCACGGTTGCTATGATACCGTCCTGCGTTCTTATGCAAAGTTTGAACGACTGACCGTCGTTGTACAACTCATCTTCCTTCTCCCAGCACATGCCGTCCCTCTTCTGTCTCTCCGTGGCATCGGCTATGTTCGGCAAACCGCATTCCTTCTTCGTCAGCTTCGTCAACTGCGGTGCAAGAATGATACAGCCCGTATGACCCGTCCAATGCTCCACATCCAAAGCCGAATCGTTGCTTATATGGTAAGGACTGCCCCCGTTTCCGAAGATACTCTCCACGAAGTCGAGGTTGCACACCAACGAACCCGGCACGAAGAACCTTATCTCCATGTTCTTCTCCTCCGTTATGCCCTCCACCTTTGGACAAATCACAGGCTTCAACAGCAAGGAAACGAACAAACGGATACCCTTCTCGAATTGCGACGAGAAAGGAACCTCCAAGATGTCTCCCGTCTCGGCGAACGCCCTGTGGAAGATATACTTCGCCACAGCCAACGGCACCGCTTTCTTATCGTCCGGAATAGGCAGACCACCCTCCGCAATATGAAACACACCCTTCGTCGTCCTGCGGTCGTTCTTCGGGTTGTGCAGCACGCCCTGCTTCACCCTGTAAGACCTCACGTACTCCGACACATACTCCTCCTTGCCCTTCGGCAGCGACAACTCCCTCGCTATGCCGTACGAATCCAGCGTGAACGTCCTCAAAGGGATTTTGATGTCCTCCACACCCTTCACGGAAGCGAAGTAACTGTCGAAAAAGTTCTGTATTCTTGCGTCGGCAGGGCAGAGGTGATTGCTGTAAAGCATCTCCCTCTCCTTGTAGTTGGACAACAAGCCCTTCAAACACTTCATGAAGTTGCGTTGCTCCATCGTCATGCCCTCCGTACTCATCTCCACACCCAACGCAGCAAGCCGCAGACCGATGTACTGGTGGATATACTCCTTGTTTTGAACCAATTTATCCTGAGGAATAACTCCCAGCCTTTCGTTTATGTTCTCCATATAATATGCGATTTTAATCTCTAACGGCAAAGTCGGCAAAAAGTTGCATTCCCCTCGGCATAAAATTCCCCGCATTCGAGAGAGCATCGTAAATCACGACACAATCCGAACATTGTAAAAAACGAAGCGTCCGAACTTCAATCCGCCCGGACGCTTCGTTTGAGAAGTGATGCGTTTGCAACCGATGTGCTATCGTATCACAATCTTAGAGGACTGCATGCCGCTTGTGCTTTGCACCCTGAGAACGTATGCACCTGCCTCCAAATCATTCAATGTGAAGTTTCTCTTTGTCGTCTCGTACATCTTTTGACCCAAGGTGTTGAACACCTCAGTGCGAACCATCTCGCCGCCCTCTATGATGATGTTGCGGTTGATGCTCGATACTTTCGGCTTCTCCGTTGCGGCAATCTCGTCGAGCGATACATTGTTTTTGTTAATCAAGAGCTTGAAACGCTCCGCATTCTCGCCGCTTGCAATGTTCGTCGTATAGATGTCGCCTTGGTTCATCGGCGTTTCCGTCTCCCCGTCCTTTAACACGAGCGAATAACCCTCCGGCACATTGTCCGCTGCAATCTCCACACTTCTCGCCTCCGAGGAACGTATATTCATCGTCGCAGCGTATGAAGCCTCGTTCACCTCCTCCTTGCAGAGGTTCACGCCGTTGCACACAAGGTAAGGCTCTGCCACGGTGCCGTTGCCGAACAGCTTGTTCGCATCGAAGATGTCGTAACCCGCCATCGCCGCATCTGCACATAATAAGTGCCGTTCGGTCGCTCCGAAAGCTCGTTCCGTCGGCTTGAAAAAGCCTTCCATCTCTGACTTTTCACGAAAAACAGCCGTTTCTATCCCTGACTTTTTACGAAAAATGCCCGTTTCGATGTCTGACTTTTCACGGAAAAGGTGTATCTTTGCGGGCAAAAAGGGTGTTAATCGGGTGGTTATGTATTATTCGAGGGATATAGACGGGTATTTGCGGCAGTGGAAGGACGATAAGAGCCATAAGCCTCTTTTGCTTCGCGGGGCGAGGCAGGTCGGAAAGTCTTCTGCCATTCGCCATTTGGGCAAGGAGTTCAAGTATTTTTTGGAGGTGAATTTCGAAAGGGACAGGGACGTGGTTTCCGTGTTCTCCGGTAATTTGAAGCCGCAGGATATTGCTTTGCGTCTTTCGGCTTTTTACGGTGTGCCGGTCATTGCGGGCGAGACCTTGCTTTTCTTTGATGAAATTCAGGCCTGTCCGGAGGCTTTGCACAGTCTTTGGTTTTTTTATGAGGATTACAGGGAGCTGCATGTGGCTGCGGCAGGTTCTTTGCTTGAATTTGCGTTGAAGAAGATGAGTTCTTTCGGTGTGGGAAGAGTGCGTTCGCTGTTTATGTATCCCATGTCTTTCGATGAGTTTCTTGAAGCGACCGGCAGGAAAGCGTGGTTGGAGGAAAAACGAAAGGCTTCTCCGGACAGTCCGGTGTTTGAGGCATTGCATGGAAAGCTTGTGGAGAGTTTCCGTAATTATCTTATGGTTGGCGGAATGCCGGAGGCGGTGAGCAGATGGGCGGAAACGGGTGATTATTTGAAGTGCCGGCAGGTGCAGGACGATATAATGTCTTCTTATGAGGACGATTTCTCGAAGTATGAGGCAAGAGTGGAACCTGTCTTGCTGCGTCATGTACTTCGCAGTGTGGCTTCTCAGGTGGGAGGTAAGTTCGTTTACAGTAACGTGCAGGGGAATTATCGCAGCGAGAAGGTGAAGAAAGCGTTGGATTTGTTGAAAGATGCGGGTTTGATAAAGGCTGTCATTCATACTGCGGCGAATGGTTTGCCACTCGGTGCGGAGACGAATGATAAGTTCGTGAAGTATCTTTTCTTGGACAGCGGTTTGTTATTGCGATTGTTGGGATTGGAGGATACGGGCGAGCAATCCGAATTGTCGAAGTTGCTTCTTGTCGGCACTGCTTCCGATTTGGTGAACAAGGGGCATGTGACGGAAATGGTGGCAGGCTTGGAACTTTTGAAATACAGCTCTCCCACTCAAAGGCATGACCTTTACTATTGGCAGAATTTGTCTCGCGGTTCGCAAGCAGAGGTGGATTATGTCATAGTGAAGGATACGAAAGTGGTGCCTTTGGAAGTCAAGGCCGGTACATCTGGTTCCATGAAAAGCATGTACCGTTTCATGGAGGAGAAGGGGCTTGATTATGGTATCAGAACATCGCTTGAAAACTTCGGAAAGTTGGAAAGAGCGGATATTATACCATTGTACGCTTTGTCCTCCTTGTTCGGATAGAAGTCGATACATTTCTGCAACGCTGCATGAGGGTTTGTCGCATGGCGTGCGACTGTTTCTTCGGTTTATACTCTGTCGAAGAGTTGTTGCATGTTTATGCCGGTGCAGCAGGCGAAAGTTCCGGTTTTGCATTTCTTCGCTCCGTGCAGTCCGCAGGGCTTGCAGGCGGGACGTGGTTCGGCTTCGATGACAAGGCTGTCGCTGCTCAAAGGACCGAAACCGAAATCCGGAGTGGTGGAACAGAACACCGCCGTCACGGGTGCATCGACTGCCGAGCAGAGGTGCAGAGGTGCTGAGTCGCAAACGAAGTTCATCTTCGCTCCCTGCATGAGTGCCGCACTCTCCAAGAGGGACAATTCTCCGCAAAGGCTTTCCGCATTCTTGTTTCCGCTAAGGCGTATGATGTCTCCGCATTGCGTCGCATTCTCCCTGCTGCCGAGCAGGAACACCTTGGCTTCCGCCTTGTGCTTTGCCATGAAGGAAAGCAGTTCGACCCACTTTTCCTTGCTCATCGTCTTGGTTTCCCAAAGTGAACAGGGCGAAAGGGTGTAATACTCCTTTGCCTGCATGCGGAGATGTGCCGTTTTCCCGAAGTCCTTCGCCGAAGGGTAGAGGCGTGGCTTGGGGGCGCGTTCGCACCATATACCGGAGAGCAACGAAATGTTGCGGTCGATTTCATGAACGCCTTTCTCGATTCTGTGCGGCTTGGCTTCGGTGAAGAGAAAGGAAAGAGGGTTTTTGTCGAAACCTATCCTGTGTTTCGCACCCGAGAGAACGCACATCAGTCCTGCCGAGAAGAAACGCTGAACGCAGAGAACGACATCATAATGCTGCTCCCTTATGCCGCAGATGATTTGAAACAGATTGCGGTATTTGCCGTTCTTCTTGTTCCAAACCCATATATCCCGTACGTAGGGGTGATTGGCGAAGAGTTGTTCGTTGGGTGATTTCACCACAAGGTCGATTGCCGCATTCGGAAACTTGTCATGCAGTTTCTCCATCAGTGAAGTAAGCAGTATAACGTCCCCGATGGAGGCTGTTTGTATGAGTAGAATTTTCTCCATTATGCAAAAAAAACCGTTCCTTGGGCATAACCCTCGGAACGGAAGTAGTATTATGAAAATCTATTATCCTTATTCTACTATAAGGTTCCAATGGTGTACGTCCTCAAGCTCACCTTCCTGAATACCCTTCAACTGTTTGTACAATTTCGTGCATACAGGACCCGGCTCCGTGCCGTAATCGTAAGTCTTGCCCGTACCTCTATCGACAATCTTTCCGATAGGAGAAACCACTGCCGCAGTTCCGCAGGCTGCCACTTCCTCGAATTCAGGCAACTCGGTAACAGGGATATGACGTTGCTCGACCTTCATGCCCATATCCTCCGCTAACTGACGCAAAGACATGTTTGTAATCGACGGAAGTATGGAAGTCGATTTAGGAGTGCAGTAAGTGTTGTTCTTTATACCGAAGAAGTTTGCTGCACCAGCCTCGTCGATATATTTCTTCTCTTTTGCATCGAGGTAAAGAACGTTCGAGAAGCCTTCATCGTGAGCTCTCTGACCGGAACGCAAAGAAGCGGCATAGTTTCCGCCCACTTTCAACGTACCCGTTCCAAGCGGAGCTGCACGGTCTGCGTCTTCGACGATTTGGATTTGAACAGGCTTGAAACCTTCCTTGAAGTAAGGACCCACAGGACCTGCAAAAACGACGAACAAATACTCGTTGGCAGGCTTTACACCCACTTGGGCACCCGTACCTATCAACAACGGACGCAAGTACAAGGAAGCACCGCTTCCTGCAGGCGGAACGAATCTTTCATTACGTTTAACCACCTCGACGCAAGCCTTGATGAACAATTCCTCAGGCACAGGAGCCATCATGACACCCTCGGCAGAACGAATCAAACGTTTTGCATTCTCGTCGGGACGGAACAAACGTATCTTGCCGTCAACACCTCTGAACGCCTTCATGCCCTCGAATGCTTCTTGACCGTAGTGCAGGCAGGTTGCAGCCATGTGCATGGTTATCTCTTCGGAATCCGTATATTCCAATTCGCCCCATTTTCCGTCTCTGAAATAGCAACGTACATTGCAATCAGTCTTAAAGTAGCCAAATGGGAGGCTCTTCCAATCTATGTTATTCATATCAGTACAATATTACTTGGTATCGAAAAATGCTTCCTTTAAGCGAGGGCAAAGGTATGCAATTATTTTTGAATGGAAGCAATTTTCAAACAAAAACCACCCTCTTGCCACGCATGTATTGCGACAAAGCGTTCTCTCAAACGACAAAAAGGCTTGCGAAACCCCCGCAAGCTCTCTGTGTTCTCTAAGCAATATGTCGCAATTTCAGCCTCAAAGTGTGCCAGTACCACAAGCCCGCAATGCAAAGAGCAAAAACGACGGCAAACATCAAGCCCGGCACGAAAGCATCCATCACATTGAAGCCCGATTTAAGGCGAACAGCCAAATTCGCCACCAACACGAGGCAGAACACTCCCGTGAAAACATTCTCCCTGCTTTTGGCATACTTCAATAAAGCCTCCTTATCGATGTCTTCCCGTGAAGACACCGCACCGTAACGCTTCAAAGCCAACTTGCGACCTGCAAACAAACCTCCGAAACCAAGAGCCAATAAAATCAAACCATTGATTGTAGAAATCATGATACAATACATTTAATCTGTTAAACCATGCTGCAAAGGTAAAAAAAACAGTGAGATAGCCAAAACAATCGATGAAATTTTTCAAATATTTTTTCCGAGAACATCATCTTCGAAGCGATGAACACACATTGAGCCTGCTTACCCTCGCACGTGAGATCTGCCCCGCGAAATCGTATATCATGCCTGCCCAATGTCGCAAACCGCAGATTTTAAGCCGATATTACTCCGTCGATTGACAAAACCGCACATCCGTAACCTCATTTCAAACAACGAAGCAACCCACACGATTACCCTTCCGCCATTTCCGCAAAATAAAACCGCGGAAGAAAAATTTGAAACGGCATTCCGTGAAATCGAAAGAGCGTCTTATTTTTACGAAGAACCGAAACCTTTTCAAATAACATTTACAATAGCAGGACGCTATAAGTTGAAAGTTATAGAATGCGTCGGTTGTGAGAGGAATAACTTCAATACGTTTGAAATGAGAGGAAGTATTGATGCAAGAAGTATATCCATGGCAAGACACAAGCCGCCGGGTTATACGGTTAAATCCTTGCTTGAAACGTAAAAACTGTTCAATCAACCGATTTGAAGGCGTTTGTTCTTAATCAATATCCGGAAATACGGGCATTTGCCGTTTATCGACAGATCTTTTCCGTCGTCTCCTTTGCGAAATCTTATTATTTCAAATTGCTTAGGGTTGAATTTGTGCAGAAAAGTTATCGGTACGCCCATTGCTCCTCTGTAATCCGATGGTATGTCTTGGGTTTTGTTTATGTTGATACCGTCATAGTTGTCATATTTCCGGTAGTCCGCCTCATGTCCTGTGTATTTCTTAGTGAGTGAAATCTCTTCACTACGTTTCGGAGTTTCCAGATTGGTTAGCCATAGGCAGTTGTTAGAAGATATAATTCTGTTACCATACTCATCTATGCGGACTTCTGTTCCATACAATTCATAATGTTTCGGTACAATAAAGCCTGAAATACCTCTACCGAGATTTATTCCCAACCATGCTTTGTCTTCTTTTATCAGTTGAAATATTTCCTTGTATGTAATCGCATTTATATTGCCTATTATCAGGAAGAGTTTGTTGTGCCTCATCAGTTGAGCCACATATTCTCTGAACAGAGAGAACGGAGGATTGGTAACGACTACGTCGGACTGTTTAAGCAATTCTATGCTTTCCGAACTGCGAAAGTCCCCGTCTCCTTTGACGTAAGTAAGTTCGGATAAATCGGGTTGCTCATCTTCTTTGCAATTTCCCATATATTCAAAGAAAAAAGCTTTATCGTTATTATCGGAACCGAATAAGTCGTTTGTTTGCGGCTTATAACAGGAAACAATCAGTTTTTTGAGAGACAGTTCTTTGAAGTGAGAAAAGAAGTATTTGAAAAAGTTACTTGAACGAGGGTCGTCGCAGTTGCAATAAACCACTTTGTTGTTGAAGTGATGCTTATAGTGTTGCAATTCCCTTTCTATGTCGGACAGTTGAGTGTAGAACTCATCACTCTTCGCTTTCTTTGCCTTTTGGAGTATTTCGTTGGTGCTGTTTCTTGCCATTTCCTTTGTTCTTTGGTGCAAAAATCGTCAATCGAAGTCTCTATCTTAAAAAGGAAACTTTCCGATCATAGAAACATATATGATGGCAAAGGTACGAAAAAATCCCACGCCGTTTCGTTTTGTTTAAACCGCGGAAGAAAAATTTGAAACGGCATTCCGTGAAATCGAAAGAGCGTTTCGGTTTTTCGGGTTGCGGGGCAGGGGTGGCGTGGCGACGGAGAGAGTGGCTTGCCGGTCGTTTCGGCGGGTCGTCATGGCGGCGGAGCAGGGTGGAAACGTTAAAAATGAAGTTTTTTCTCCATATCGATACAATATACCCTTGCTTCGGCGTTTTAGCAATGGTCGGGTGCGAAGCCCGGTTGTCGAATCATTAAAATATACAGCGATATGAGAAAAGTGATTTTCAATGCAATGTGTTTGTTCGGCATTCTCTGTTTCGGTTTGAGCGTGAAGGCTCAGGTGTCGGGCGGTTCGGATTTCACCTCTGCTGCGGAAAAGACGGTGCATAGCGTGGTGCATATTCGTTGCGAGGCGACCGTTCAATCGGTTTTTTACGATGATTTCTTTTCTTTCTTTTTGTCTCCGCAGACGAGGGAACGTTCCTACGAGACTTCGGGTTCGGGTGTGATTGTAAGCAGCGATGGTTACATCATCACGAACAATCACGTCGTTCAGGACGCAGAAACGATAAACGTGGTGCTGAACGATAAACGCAGTTTTTCGGCAAAGCTCATCGGAAACGACCCTGCGAGCGATTTGGCGGTGATAAAGATAGAGGCGGAGGGCTTGGACGCAATAGAGTACGGCAACAGCGATGATGTACGGCTCGGAGAGTGGGTTCTTGCGGTGGGTAATCCGTTCAATCTCACCTCCACGGTTACGGCAGGCATCGTTTCAGCCAAGGCAAGGGATATAAACATTCTCGGAAACAAGATGAGCAATGCTCCCATAGAGAGCTTCATTCAGACCGATGCGGTGATAAACCCCGGCAACAGCGGCGGAGCTTTGGTCAATCTTCGTGGAGAACTCATCGGAATAAACACTGCGATAGCTTCTTCGACAGGTTCTTACACGGGTTATTCCTTTGCCATACCCTCAAACATAGTGAAAAAAATAACGACCGACCTTATGAAGTACGGTCTTGCACAAAAAGCCCATTTGGGTGTTCATTTCGCAGAGATGGATTCCAAACTCGCTCAGACGAAAGGCATAAAGTCCGTCAGGGGTATATATATAGGTAACGTCATAAAAAACGGCGGTGCGGACAAAGCGGGCTTGAAGGAGGGCGATATAATAATGAAGATAGACGGCAGGAGCGTCAATTCCAATTCGGAATTGAATGAAATCCTTGCCCAGCACTCCCCCGGAGATGTTGTGAGGGTCGAAGTGGAGAGAGAGGGCAAAGCAATGGAGAAAGAGGTTACTTTGCTCAACTCCGCCGGCAATACCGACATATTGAAAGAGGATATGGGAGAATCGACTGCGGCATTGAACGGTTCTTTCCGTGAAATCACCGAGAACGAAAAGCAGCAATACGGCATAGCGAAAGGCATAGTGATAGAGAAAGTCGGCAAAAGCCCCTTCGCAAGGCTCGGAATAAGGAACGGTTTCATCATAACCTCGATAGACAAGAAAGCGAACGTGAGCATAAACGACATAAAGAGTTTGGAAAACCGCAAGGGCAAGGTGATAATAGAGGGTTTCTATCCCAACGACGGCAGAACCTATTATTTCGTTCTTGTCTTGTAGGAAGCGAAACTCCGTTGTTGAAAAGTAGGTTATCAAGTTTGTAGCGGTAAACTTGCACAAGAAGAAATAAGGCAGTACCTTTGCAAGCCTGATAGATTGAGTGAATTGAATTTAGGGACGAATTAAAGAAGACATGAGACAGTTAAAGATAATAAAGTCTATCACGAACAGGAACATAGGCTCTTTGGACAAGTTCCTGCAAGACATAAGCAAGGAGGAACTCATCACTCCGGAAGAGGAAGTGAGACTTGCTCAGAGGATAAAGGCGGGTGACGAGCTTGCTTTGGAAAAATTGGTCAAATCGAACTTGCGTTTCGTAATCTCTGTTGCCAAACAGTACCAAAATCAGGGCTTGAGCCTTCCCGATTTAATCAATGAAGGAAACATAGGCTTGATAAAAGCCGCACGAAGGTTCGATGAGACGAGAGGATTCAAGTTCATCTCTTTTGCCGTTTGGTGGATAAGACAAAGCATATTGCAAGCCTTGGCGGAGAAATCCCGTATCGTTCGTCTGCCTCTCAATCAGGTCGGAGCAATCAACAAGGTGAAGAAAGTATCTTCCAAGTTGGAACAGCAGTTGGAGCGTCCGCCTTCGGATGAAGAGCTGGCAGAGGAAATGGATTTGAGTACCGAAAAGGTCAAGGAGACGACGCACATAGGTGCAAAAGCCGTGTCGATGGATGCCCCTTTGATTCAAGATGAAGATCTTAACCTCATAGATGTTTATGTCGAGGAAGACGCCAAGACGACCGATGATTTGGTGTTGCAGGAAAGTCTTTCCAACGATATTTCCGACTCTTTGTCGCTCCTTTCCGAGCGTGAGAGAAGCATTCTTTACCAATTCTTCGGAATAGGTCTTTCTCACGGCATGACCTTGGAGGAAATAGCGGCGGCACAGAACCTTACCCGTGAAAGAGTTCGTCAAATCAAGGAGAGGGCTCTTCGTCGTTTGCGTTCGAGTGAGCAATGCAAGCGTTTGGCGGTTTATTTGAACGAATAGAATGCGTGAAGGGACGCAACGGATTTACAAGACGGTGTCTTCAATCAAAGAGAAAGCACCGTCTTTCTTTTTCCCCGCAAAAGGAAAGCGGGATTTTGCCGTTTTGCAAGCCTTGTTGCAATCCGTCGGAGGCGGAATAAATCCTGTCGATGACCGAAATGCCTTGTCGGTTTTTGAAAACAATTTCCGCAAATTGAAAATACGATGAATATTCTGGTGGTGGATAATTACGATTCCTTTGTTTGGAATGTGGTTGCTTTGTTGCGTGAAAGCGAGCCGGCGTGTCGCCTGACCGTTGTGAAGAACGATGAGGTCGATTTGTCTCTTACGGACGATTATGACTGTATCCTGCTTTCACCCGGCCCCGGCGTGCCATCGGAGGCAGGGCTTATGCCGGAGATAATACGCCGATGTGCCGATACGCATTCCATTCTCGGTATATGCTTGGGGCATCAGGCGATAGCCGAATACTTCGGAGCAAGGCTCGAACAGCTTCAAGCTCCGCTGCACGGGGTGCAGGACCGTCTGCACATAGTAAAGCCCGAAGATGATTTGCTGCGAGGCTTGTCTTCCGACGAAAGCATAGGGCATTACCACTCATGGACGGTCGCCCGAGAGGGTTTTCCGGATTGCTTGGAAATCACTTCAATGGATGGGGCGGGCAGGATAATGAGCCTGCGACACAAAACGAAGCGTCTCTACGGGCTTCAATTCCACCCCGAGTCCTATATGACGAGCTGTGGAGAGAAAATAATCCGTAATTGGTTGCTGACGATACATGAAAGCACACGCAAATAAACACTCTTTCGCCATCGCTCTCCGCTTTCCGAAAAGCCTTGCCCGGTGAAAACCCGAAAGGATTTTTTCTTTCGGCGGTTTACGAAATTTTTTCGCCGTTTCACCGGTTCAGGAACGGCGTTCGATTTTCTGCTTTATGAGGAATCGATTGCTTATTGTTTGCAAGGCAGGCAGGCTTGCGGTGTTTTTCTTTTGCAGAGCGGGCTTGCGGTTTTTGCGGTGTGGGGATACTTTTGTACCTTTGCAGGGTTGAAAAACGGTGTAAGAAGTTGAAAATACTTGATTTTGAGGATACGGAGATATTGAGCCGTGCGGTGGTGAGACCTTTTGCAACGGTGGGAATGTTCGACGGTGTGCATGCAGGGCACAGGTGTTTGTTGGAGTATTTGTGCCGGAGGGCGGAGGCAGCGGGGGCTGAGACCGTGGTGGTGAGCTTCCTTTCCCATCCGCGAGCCGTGCTGGGTACGGTGGAGGGCGGTTTCGGTCTTTTGCAGACGAACGAACGGAGGTTCGAAAGGATTGCTTCCTGCGGTGTGGATTGGCTTCTGCCTTTGGCGTTCACCCGCGAATTGGCTATGTTGAGGGCTTCCGCTTTCATGGATATGCTTATCGAGAGGGTAAATCCGCAGGAGGTGTTGCTCGGTTACGATAATCGTTTCGGCAGAAAGGGAGATGAGAGTTTCGATGAGATAATCGCTTGCGGGGGATACAGAGGCGTGAGGGTGGAAAGGAGCGAGGGGCGTGTTTTCTGCGAGGGCGTGGAGGTCAGTTCCACCCGTATCAGAAAGGCTTTGCAGGAGGGCAGGGTGGATTTGGCTGCTGAGATGTTGGAAGAGCCGTACTCGATTGCGGGAAAGGTGGAAGAGGGCAGGAAAATCGGCAGGAGGATAGGTTTCCCGACTGCGAACATACGTTTGGAGGGCGATAAACTCGTGCCGAAAGAGGGTGTTTATGCGGTGAGGGTGCGAACGGGCGGAGCAATGTACGGAGGTGTTTTGAACTTGGGCGGCAAGCCCACTGTCGATACGGAGGCATGGAGTTGCGAGGTGAATGTTTTCGATTTTTCGGGCGACTTGTACGGCATGGAAGTCGAGGTTTCGTTCGAGGCTTATTTGAGGGAGCAGAGGCGTTTCGCTTCTTTGGAGGCTTTGAGGGAGCAGATAGCGAGGGATTGCGATGAGGCAAAGAGGATACTTTGTAAGGGGTAGTGTTTTGTTCTTGTCGTGCTGCATGCTTTGCATTTCGGCATGGTCTCAAAGATGCTTCAAATCCATAGAGGAGGCAAAAGCATCGGGGCAGTGTGTGGAATGCTTGGACTTATCTCGCAAAAGGTTGAAGAAAGTTCCCGAGGAGGTCTTGGAGTTCAAGGATTTGAAGCGGCTTATTTTGTCGAGAAACCATTTGAGCGGGGATATGTCGGAATTGTCGTGCCTGACGAATTTGCGATATTTGGACTTGTCCTCCAATTACATAGAGGAACTTTCTCCAAGGCTTGCCGTACTGCGTCCGGACAGCCTCGTGATGTGGGATAATCCCATAAGGGTGCTGCCCGAAGAGTTGTCGCAGTGGGATTTGCGGTACTTGGATTTGCGAGCCATACAGATGAACCGCAAGGAACAGCGAGCCATAAAAGCTCTTTTTCCCAAGGCGAGGATAAGGCTCGATCACCCTTGCAACTGTCGCTGAAAGAGTGTCGGTTTTGGGAAAAACAAGCATCGGAAAGCATTAAAACAGGCGGCAGAACAATGAAAAGAGGAGTGAAAACGTTGTGTGAAAGCATATATTGAAAGGAAGAGAAAATGAAGATAGCGATTTTTCAAGCGAATACAAAGGATAACCGAATCGAAGAGAACCTTGCGAGGTATCGCAAGTTGTTGGCGGATTTGGATAAGGATACGGATTTGTTGGTTTTGCCGGAAATGTTCTCAGGAGGTTTCACCATGGACGAGGAATACGCCGAGACCATGGACGATTCCGCAGGATTGGACTTTATGAAAGAGCTTGCCGCAGAGAAGCATATAGCGGTTTCGGGCGGTCTGTTCATAAAGGAAAACGGCAAATTTTACAATCGTCATTTCTTCGTAACCGAAAACAGCGTGCAGCACTACGATAAGGCACACCTCTTCTGCCTTTCCAAAGAACCGAAGGTCATAACGCCCGGCAATAAGCAGATGATAGTGGAGTATAAGGGTTGGAAAATCAAATTGGTTACCTGTTACGATATACGTTTCCCGATGTGGACGAGGAACAGATACTGTAACGGCGTGTTCGATTACGATATACTTCTTTGCGTTGCAAGTTGGACGGATTTGAGGATAAGCCAGTGGGACGTATTGTTGGAAGCCCGTTCGATAGAGAACCAAGCCTACGTGGTAGGAGTGAACCGTTGCGGAATAGATAACCAAGGCAACAATTACCAAGGTCATTCCGTTGTCAGGGATTTCAAAGGCAAGCTCCTTGTGGTGGCAGATGAGGACGGCGAACAACTATGTTATGCCACTGCCGACAAAGACCGCTTGAACGATTTCCGAACCAAGTTCCCCGTTGCCAAGGATTGGGACAAGATTCCGCAGAAGTAAAACGATAAAGCGGGTGAACTGAAAGGCTCACCCGCTTTCCGAATGAAATAAATAAAAGACAGCCCGATAAAAGACGCTTTATCGGTGTGGAATTCCTTTCTTGGGGTTTATTCCTTTATTACTTTCTTCTCGATGATACCTTTTTCGGTATGTAGTTTCAGGGCGTAAGAACCGCTCGGAAAGGCAGAGATGTCGAGTTTTGTCTCGTGAGCAGCCACGTCTTTGCGAATCATGCATCGTCCTGCCATATCCCACAGTTCCAAACTCCTTATCTTGAAGTTGCTTTGAATAATCACCTCATCCTTTGCGGGATTGGGAAATACGGAGCATGTCTTCTCCAAATCGATGGCAAGCAACGCACTCGCCGCAGGGTGAAGCATAATTATCGGATTGAAATCCAAGACGGTTTTTTTCATTAAGCAATAAATGGAATCGTCCTCGAACTTCTTCCATTCCCCCAAACGTTTCAGCCAAGGGCTTTCGGAAGATTGACAACCGACGCTGTCATGGTTATAATAAGGGTCATAAATACTATAAGTCGCATTATACGTCAAATTAGGTGAGCCTAAGTCAGTTCCCCAACCACAACGATAAACCGTGTCATGAGGGTTGATATATTGTTCTCCGACAATAAAGCAATTATTTACTCTTACGGGATTGGCAAAGTAGTAATATCCCATATCTCTATCGGTTCCGTTTTCTCTTTGAAGGCGGGAAGGATATACGGCAGTCGAGGTAAGATAGTTGAATTTCTCATCAGCGATATGAAACTTTTTATTCGGAGAGTAGATATGCCCTCTTACATGTGCGGCAACGCCTACAATGGTTATCATAGAGTCGAAATGGAAAGGTTGAGCTATGGCTTCGACCAAGTAATTGTTTTTTCCGAAAAATCTTCCTGCCATCGAGAACGGGTATGCGGTATAATACGTACCATAAATACTGTCATAGACTTCGTAAGTCGATTGGGTATGACGTACCATGTTGCAATAATATTCTTCAGGTCTCCAAGTGGAAAATTGTGGTAATGTACCGAGATAATCAATAAGTATTGTATCGCAGTCTGAGAACTCCGGGTGATGGAAAACCACCACGGTGTCGTATGCGGTTGTTACAATGGTGTCCTCACCCGATTGGGCGAATAGCGAATGTCCCATAAAGGAACCGACAAGCACTGACAGTGCAAAAATAAATCTGTTTTTCATTGTAGAATTCCTTTCTTTGGTTTATTCCTTTATTACTTTTTTTTCGATGATACCTTTTTCGGTATGTAGTTTCAGGGCGTAAGAACCGCTCGGAAAGGCAGAGATGTCGAGTTTTGTCTCGTGAGCAGCCACGTCTTTGCGAATCATGCATCGTCCTGCCATATCCCACAGTTCCAAACTCCTTATCTTGAAGTTGCTTTGAATAATCACCTCATCCTTTGCGGGATTGGGAAATACGGAGCATGTCTTCTCCAAATCGATGGCAAGCAACGCACTCGCCGCAGGGTGAAGCATAATTATCGGATTGAAATCCAAGACGGTTTTTTTCATTAAGCAATAAATGGAATCGTCCTCGAACTTCTTCCATTCCCCCAAACGCTTCAACCACGGGCTTTCGGAAGATTGGCAACCGACGCTGTCATGATTATAATAAGGGTCGTAAATGCTGTAAGTCGCATTATAAATCAGTTCGGGCGAACCTAAATACGTTCCCCAACCACAACGATAAACCGTATCATGAGGGTTGATATATTGTTCTCCGACAATAAAGCAACTACTTACTCTTACGGGATTGGCGAAGTAGTAATATCCCATATCCAGTTCGTTTCCGTTTTCTCTTTGGAGGCAGGAAGGATATACGGCAGTCGAGGTAAGATAGTTGAATTTCTCATCTGCAATATGGAACTTTTTATTAGGGTAATATATTTCGCCTGTTACATGTGCGGCAACTCCGACAATGGTTACCATAGAGTCGAAATGGAAAGGTTGAGCGATGGCTTCGACTAAGTAATTGTTCCTTCCGAAGAACATTCCTGCCATAGAGAATGGGTATGCGGTATAATACGTACCATAAATACTGTCATAGACTTCGTATGTCGATTGGGTATGGCGTACCATGTTGCAATAATATTCTTCGGGTCTCCAAGTGGAAGATGACATCAACGTAGGGAGATAATCAATAAGTATTGTATCGCAGTCTGAGAACTCCGGGTGATGGAAAACCACCACGGTGTCGTATGCGGTTGTTACAATGGTGTCCTCACCCGATTGGGCGAATAGCGAATGTCCCATAAAGGAAGCGACAAGCACTGATAGTGCAAAAATAAATCTTGTTTTCATAGCTTTGATTTTTTAATGGATATCTCCGATAAATGCATTTGTACATTTGTAATCTCCTTTTGTTCCAGTGTAGGCAGGCATCAAGAACTTATGCACTCCGATAGAAACGGTTTGAGGCGTCAGTTCGTTGATTGATGTCTCATATTCGAAAGTATTGATAGGGAAAGGAGTGTTTTTAATCGTTCTTATGATGTTGTCATGGCATGAAGATGTTTTAAGGCGTACGAATTGGAAGAAAGCCAAGTTGTCGCTGCCCCAATAAGGATATGTTCCGACAAGTCTGAAACCGTCGTTCTTCATTCTGATGATGCCGTTGAACGAGCCTATATCCGACCATGCTGCCGAGCTGTTTCCGAATACATCTTTGGGAACTATTTCCGTACAGTTGTACATTTGAGTCGGAGTGTCGTTATAGAAGTAATTGTTCCCGTTTGTTTGCAGGTTCAAATCGTAAACGCCATCATGATTATTGTTGTCTTCCATCAGCAACATCAATCGTTGGGAATTGACAATGTATTTGTAATCTTTGATGAATCTGGCAGAGGTTCCCTCATATACTCTGGAAGAAAGAAGATTGACAAATCTCGAATTTTGAGTTCCCATGTTGAATCGAACCCTGTTGACAATGGTAGCATGGTACCCGGGTGAGTAATAATTGAAGGATAAGAGGAAGTTGTCTCCACTCAGCAGGTCGAATTTCACGTTGAAAATACCTCTGTTTGTATTGGTATCAAGATATGTACCGGTATTGCGGTCATACAATTTGATATCGATATAGTTCGTTTTCCTCTCTTGCAAATTTCCTGAACTGAATTTGCGATATACCATCTTTTTTGAAGTCAGATAATTGTCGTTGGTGTAGAATAGGGGATCAGATGCTGTGCCTCTCGGATATTTCAAAGAGACAAATTCCACACAGCCTGCCGATACGGCAATGTCTTGAATTTTTTCGATGGTGTTTTTCGACGGACACTCGACATAATGCATTGTTGTGGAACTGAAATCGTGCAATAAAACAAAGTCGTAATACTCATCGGGTGGAAAGACCCACACGGTCGGGTCGTCAAAGTGTTCCAACGGCAGGGCATACGGCTCGGGCGTGAATTTTCTCGTTCCTGTTGCGAATACGGAAGTGTGGGATTTGTTGTTCTTATCGGGAAAGACCAACAGTTTGTTAATCTCGTGTCCGCACCGTATGAAGTTTGCCGAATCTGCACCTTGTGCAAACAAATCCGCAATCGGGATTGAGGCAATGAAACCGTAAGTAATGAAATCCAAATTATTGAGAACAGACCTTTGTCCGCAGAAATACAAAGTGTCTCTATAAACAACGAAATCGTTTACGGAGATGTTCGTCGGCATTGTTACGACTTGGTATTCCGAACATTGGTCATACACGAAGTCATCATCTTCCGAAAGAATGAATCTCGATACCTTGGTACCGTTGGAGTTCACATATTTGTACAGAGATACCGTTCGATAGACGGGCGATTTGATATACGCCGTATCGAAATTGCAGATAACTGTTTTTGTACTGTTGGGGATAATGGAATCAGCCTCGAAGATTACGTTGACTCCCGAAAAATTCCCGCATCGATCCTGTTGTTGTGCTTTCAAAAGAAAGGCACACGTCATCAAAATGACAAAGAATAGTGATTTTCTCATACCTCATTTGTGTTTTTGATTGATTATTCGAATTGATTGAACTGTTCATATATTCTCAAACCTCTTATGGTTTCATTCTTTTATTACTTTCTTTCCGATAGAGCCTTTTTCGGTTCGGAGTTCCGGCAGGTATGAGTGGTATGCACCTGTGGTGCAGCGAGTAATCGTTTGCTCATAATATCGGTTTTGACTTATGCGATGGCAAAACGGGCAAAGCGGACGCATGGTTCGCCTTGCCCGTTTGTCGGTTTAGTCTTCCACTTCTTGGACGAAAGTGCCTTGAAGGTCGAATTCCAAGAGCTTGAAGTCTTTTTTCTTGTAAATGGAAACACGATAGGTCTTTTGGTTGCGTATTTCCACTATGTTGACTTCTGCTGTCTTGTATCCTTCGTAGTTGGCTTTGATGTAGTCGGTGATGTTGCTCGGTGTGTATTCCGAAGGTATGAGCCAACTCGTTTCGACGGAGGTGTTGCGGAATTTCATTCTGACCGTGTTGTCGTTGCTTTTGAATGAGGCGATGTAGCAGTTGGAGTCTGCCATTTGCCAGTTCACTTGCTCCACATCGGCACGGCGTTTGTGAAAATCGCGTGAGTACTTCTCCGGCACTTCATTCTCTCTTATGGATTGGTATTTCTCTTTTTGGGTTGTGGCACAGCCTGCCATCATGGCGACGGCACAAAGGCTTAAAATCATTCTCTTCATATCCCTTATGTTTTTATCTTGGATTGCAAAGATATGAATTTATATTGAATTGCAAAACTTTACCGGAGTAAAGTTTGAAAAATCCGGTTCAGGTCTATGATGTCGAAGAGATACAGACTTGTGAAAAGTATCACGGCGATGATTATCCAGCGTACGAAGCCGGCACCTTTCTTGAAGGCGAGGCGGGTTGCGATGTATGAGCCGGCGAGCGTGCCTACCGAGTGCAAGAGACCGTACTGCCAGTCGATGTTTCCGCTTTGCATGAAGACGATTATGGCAACCACGGTGTAGGCTGCCATGATGGTGGACTTCATTGCGTTGGTCTTTATGATGTTGAAGCCCAACAGCATGCTGCCTGCCGCCATCAGGAAGAAGCCCGTGCCGACTTGAACGAAGCCTCCGTATATGCCGATCAGGAAAAAAACGGCGTAATGCAGCGGTTTGAGACCTTCGGATATTTTCTTTTCATCGTCTTTCTCGAAGCTCTTGGGTGAGGAAAAGATGAAGAAGAGCATCATCATAAGGCTTGCTCCCATTGCGTATGAGAAGATGTGTTGCGGAAGCACCAAGGAGAGTATGCTGCCTGCCAAGGCTCCGAGCATGGTGAAGATTGCAAGATGCGGAGTGCCTGTGTTTTTGAGCAATCCTTTCCTTGCACACATCGCTGCGGGCAGGGTGCTTTGCAGAATGACGCCTATGCGGTTGGTGGCGTTGGCTTCCGAGGGCGGAAGTCCGAGAGCGAGATAAAGGGCTATGGAAATGGTAGTGCCTCCTGCCGAAAGGGTGTTGATGAAGCCCACGACAAGCCCCGAAACGATAAGTGTGATGACGATGGTAATGCTCATGCGATTTGGAGTTCGGGTTTTGAGAAAAACGGTTCTTTTCCTCTTTGCAACCAAACGGCGTTTCAGTCTTGATGAAATGCCGAAAGAAAAAATCGAAACGACGTATTGGAAAATTTTTCCGCCGTTTCGATTTTGCTCTTATACCGTTTTATTTTTCAGATGGTTTCCCGCAACCGTGTTTTCCGTTCTTTTGGTGTCCTCCGTCAGCCAATTCCCGAAGTATTCTGGCTTCTTCGTCAATCAGCTTTGCCACTTTTTGCGGAGGAAGCACCTTCATGAATTTTTCGACGTACTCTTCTCTGATTTCGTTTATCTTTTTATCCGTTTCCAAACTGATTTTGATGTACTCCTCAGCCGTTTTGGCATCGAGGTTCAGCAGGTTTTTGTTCTTGAATTTGCATTTGAACTTGTGTTCGTCCGTTCGGAGCTTGAACAATGCCTCATAGTAATCCTCGTATATGTCCCAAAACTTGTCCGTTTCCTCCTTGGTCAGTGCCAAACGCTCGACATAAACCGCTTTCTTCTTTTTCAGAATTTTCTCTTTCAGCGTTTCACGGTCTATTTTCTTGTGTGCGTCCTGTGCGATGGAGGCAACGCTTATCAAAACCGCCGTAAGGCATAATACAATTCCTTTTCTCATTTCTCGACCTCCGTATTCGATAACCACAACTCGTTTTCGTCTTGTTCGACGAAGTATTCCATGTATAGCAATTCGTCCTCCGTGAAGACTATTTGCTCTGCTTCTTTCTTCAATTCGTTTTTTTGAGCCTGCCATGCAGCTTTCTGCACATCGGCTTTCTCTGTTTTTGTATCTTTTTCGGTAAATCCGTTGAACAAAAAGGCGAATGCTTTGTTCTGTCTCAAATCCAAGTCGGTGTTTTGGAAGAACACCAACCATGCACTCAACGTCAATACGACCACGGCGGTGAGGCTGGCAACGTATTTGAACAAGCGGGGACTCGAAACATGGGTTTCGGCTGCTTTTGCATTGAGTTTTTCGTTCAGCGAGGCGAAATAGTTCTCCGGTACTTTGAACGGGTTTTCTTTTTGTTCCATTTTGTTTTGCGTTTTGCGAGTTTAGACAACGTATTGTTGTCAAGTTTAATCCGTTTGCAATATTTAAGAGGGGGGTTACAGGATATCGTGTTCCTTTATGTAGTCCTCAATCTTTTGGACGGCAATGTGATATGATGCTTTCAAAGCCCCTTGGCTCGTTTTTGTTATCTGGGATATTTGAGCGAAGGGAAGTTCGTCGTAATACCTCATCTGAAACACCGCTCTTTGCTTCGGCGGAAGCGAAAGTATGGCTTTTTGCAGCGTAAGATTGAATTTCTCCGTCTCGAACATGATGTCGGAGGGCAGGTTGTCCAATATGCTTTCTTCAAATCCCGTATTGTTTTTCGACATGCGGCGACTTTTGGACTTGATGAAGTTTATGGTGTGATTATATGCTATTCTGTAAATCCATGTCGAGAGTTTGGAGGAGCTGTTGAAGGATTCTATGTTTTCAAACACCTTTATGAATACCTCTTGCGTCAAATCGTCGGCGTCTTCATGCTCATAGACCATACGCCTTATCTGCCAATAAACTTTTTCCGAGTATTTGGCAATAAGTTTGGCATATCCCCTTTCTCTGGTGGCTTTATGCTTTATCAGAGAAAGGATTTCCGCCTCTTCCGTTTGGGGTTCTTTTTTGCTTATAAGGTGTAAAATCATTATGTTCTCTTTGTTTCGATCCATTGAATTACCGTTCCGCAGCAGGAGGATTGCCTCGCTCCGGTTACGGAAGAAAGACAATTCACCCGATTGCAGTCTCTCAGAACTCCGAGGAAGGCAAATATCATGGCTTCTTTGTAATCTGTTATCTTTTTCTCGGCTGTGGTTATCTCGTATCCGCAATTCTTTCTTATCGAAGAGAGCAGATATGCGTTGTATGCACCGCCTCCGCTGACTATTGTCCTGCCGCATATATTTTTTGCGATTTGTTCGGCGGCGTGAGCGGTGTATGTTGCAAGCAGGTCTTCGGTCGAGAGTCCGCTTTCAGCCAAAAGCGGGTCTATGTTCGCCTTCACCCATTCGCTTCCCAAGGATTTGGAGTGCTTTTCCTTGTAATATGGCAGTGCGTTCAACTTTTCCAAGAGTGCGTCGTCGATTTTGCCGCTTTCTGCCAAGCGTCCGTCTTCGTCGAAAGGCATTCCCTTTTCACGACTCAGGCGGTTGAGGACTATATTCGCAGGACAAATGTCGTAAGCCCTCATCCCGCCATCGTCTTTGTGCGTTATGTTGGCAAAGCCTCCTATGTTCAGGCAGTTCTCATAGTCCTTGAACAAAAGCAAATCGCCGATCGGAACGAGAGGTGCCCCTTGTCCTCCGAGGGCAAGGTCGAGCGTGCGGAAATCTCCCACAGTCTTTGTGCGGACATGGGAACAGATTGCGGCGAGGCTGCCTATCTGCGTCGTGTAACCGGCGGAAGGTCGATGGAAGATGGTTTGCCCGTGCGAGCTTACGAGGTCGGGCGTGAGTTCATGTCGTCTGATGAAGTCCTCTGCCTGCATTCCGAAAAAATGCCCCAACTCCATATCGAAGCGTGAGAGTTCTTCGCCGGAGGCGGTCTCCATGGAAATTATCCTCTTACGCAAGTCGTCGGTGTATTCCACCGTTTCGGCTTGACGAATTTCGTATTTCCATTCCCCGTTCTTCTCCTCGAACTCGCAATAGGCCATATCCAAGCCGTCCAACGAAGTTCCGGACATGAGACCTACCGCTTTATAAAACATCTTCTATGATTTCCATTTTCGTTGACCTCGATCCTTTTATCAAAATCAGACAATCGGAGCAGGGGTGCTGCAAAAGATATTCTCTCAATCCGCTCGAAGTCTCGAACCACGGCACATCGCTTCCGGCAAGGGCTTCATACTCTTTGCCGACGAGTGCTATCTGTTCGAAATTCTTGCTCTTCATCAGTTCAAGGCAGCGTTCGTGTTCCTCTTCCGATACATCGCCCAACTCTCTCATCGCTCCCATGAAAACCCTTTTGTGTTTCGCTTCCATGTCTGCCAAAGCCTCTATTGCCGCTTTGCAGGACGATGGGTTGGCATTGTAGCAATCGAGAATTAAGGTGTTGTTGTCTGTTTTTAATATTTGCGAACGCTGATTGGAGGGTTTATATTGTTCGATGGATTGACATATTTCTTCTTTCTTAATGCCGAAGTGCCTGCCGATGGTGTAGGCTGCAAGCATGTTGTAGGCATTGTAGCCGCCTATGAGTTGCGATTGTATTCTTATCCCCTCTATGCGTATTGTCGCGTACGGGCATGAGTGTTCCGCTTCGGCTTTCATGTCGGATGGATTGTTCAACGAATAAGTTGTTTTCTTGTCGAAGTCCTCCGTGCATAGTGCAGGGTCGTCCGCGTTGACGAAGAGATGTGCTTTCGGGCTGTTGCCGTGTTTCACGCTCTCGAAAAGTGCCTTCTTCGTCTCGATTATGTTCTCACGTGTTTTGAAACCCTCTATGTGAGCCGTGCCTATGTTGGTCAATATGCCCATGTCGGGTTGTGCCATTCGGCATAGGAAAGCTATTTCGCCCGGGTGGTTGGCACCCATTTCCACTATTGCAACCTCGGTTTGCGGAGAGATGGAAAGGAGGGTGAGAGGCACCCCGATGTGATTGTTGAGGTTGCCCTGCGTTGCCTGTGTTCTGAAACGTGAAGAAAGAACGGCGTGTATCAATTCCTTGGTCGTCGTCTTGCCGTTTGTTCCGCTTATTCCGATGATGGTTGTCGGCAGTTGCTTACGGTGGTGTGCGGCAAGTCTTTGCAACATCTCCAAACTGTCTCGGCAAAAGAAAAAATTCTTTCGCCCTTCCGTTTTGTCGAAAGGGGGTTTCGTTTCGTTGAAACGCCCTTTCGTTTTTTCGTATTCGAGACGAACCTCCTCCGAGTCGGAAACCACTGCCGCCGCTCCCTGTGAGAGAGCCGTGAGTGCGAACTTGTTGCCGTCGAAATTCCCGCCCCTCAAAGCAAAAAAGATGTCTCCCTGCCGCACTTTGCGGGAGTCGGTGCAGATATGAGGGTGAGTGAGATATAATTCGTAGAGTTCTTCTACTGTTGCATTGCTTTCATTATTGTATTCCATAGTTTTTCCGCTGTTTTGTTCCAACTGAATTTATCCGCTTGGAGAATGCCTTTGGCAATGCACTCCTTCCGCAGAGTTGGATTGTCGTAAATGTTTTCCATTGCCTGTTCTATGCTTTCCACATTGCAGGGGTCTGCGTAGATTGCCGCATCGCCTCCGACTTCCGGCAGAGATGTCGTGTCGGATATTATGGCTGCCGTGTGGGAACGGAAAGCCTCCAAAGGAGGTATGCCGAAGCCCTCGAACAAAGAGACAAAGACGCAGGCAATGCTTGCAGAGGCAATGCGGTTCACCTCTTCCAACGGCAAGCGTGAGGTGAAGACCACATCTGAGGCGTACTGCATGGCGTTGTATGTGTCTTCGATTTCGCCCTTCCACCATTTCTTGTTGCCGACAATCACGAGCTTCACATCGGAACGGGTTTTGCTTTTGAACAAATCGAAAGCCTTGAAAAGATTTGTGAGGTTCTTCCTTTTGTGCAAGGCTCCCACGAAATAGAAATAGTCCCTGCCGTCGGTGTAACGGGCTTTCGTCTCGGTGTTCTCCTCGTCCGAGAAAGGCTTGTAGAGTTCGTTTGCGGCACAACCCACAACATCTATCTTCTCCAAGGGAACGTGATAAGTCTTTGCAATGTCTCGACGGCTGAATTCGGAAACGGTTGTCAGCCTTGTGGCTTTTCGTGCGAAGATGGGGAAGAAATGTTTGTAGTATTTCAAGTAAAGATTGTTGCCGAGGAAAGAGGGGTCATGCTCATAGTTTATGTCATGAATCGTGCAGACCGTCTTTACGCCTCCCCATGTGGGAATATATCCGTCGGGAGAGAAGAAAAGGTCGATTTTGTACAGTTTGAGATAAATCGGCAGCAGTATCTCGAAATAGATGTACCATAAGAACGGGTGTCTTGTGGGAAGGGGAACGACCACGGGCTTGACGTTCGGAGCGAAAACAAATTCAGGGTTGTAAGGTCGGTCGAAAAAGAAAATGAATTCGACTTCCGGGTGGTCGGCGGCAAGTCTTTGCATTGTTTTAAGGGTGAAATACCCGATTCCTTCGAGCTTGTCTTTCAGCAGAAGCCTCGTATTTACTCCTATTCTCAATTTTTGTTCGTTTTTTGCGTTGCTAAACCGAGGCAAAGATACAATTCTTTCGTAAATTTGCGTCTTGGAATATGAGGAAATTCTTTGTAACCAATTTGTTTTTCCTGTTGACTTTGAACATTCTCATAAAGTCATTCTGGATTCTCGGTATCGACAGAGGCATTCAAAATGCTGTCTCCGCACAAGAGTACGGGGTTTATTTCGCATTGCTCAATTTTACTTTCCTCTTCAATATCCTGCTCGATTTCGGCATAACGAATTACAACAATCGCATGATTGCACGGCATACAAACCTGTTGAAGAAATATTTTGCGAGGATAATACCTTTGAAAATATTGCTTTCGGTTTTGTACATGCTCGTTGTGATTGTTTCGGGCTTGTGTTTGGGTTATGATTGTTGGCAGACGAAGATGTTGTTCTGGATGTGCCTGACGCAGGTGTTGAGTTCGTTCATCTCTTATTTCAGAAGCAATATCACTTCCCTGATGTTGTTCAAAACGGACAGCATAATATCGGTATTGGACAGGTTCTTGCTGATTGTGGTATGCGGTTTCATGCTTTGGAACAGCCGATTGAGACAAAACTTTTCGATAGAAAGGGTGGTCTATGCACAGTTTCTGACCATGCTCATAACCTTTCTGGTCGCTTTGTCGGTCTGTTTGGCGAAGACAGGCTTCGTAAGAATGAAATGGAACAAGGCTTTCGGTTTTCTTTTGTTGAGAGACGGGCTGCCTTTTGCCGTTTTGGGGCTGTTGATGGCTTGTTACAATAAGATGGATTCGGTTATGCTTCTCTCCCTTGTGGACGACAACGGAAAGAGTTCGGGCATTTATGCCTCGGGATTCAGGCTTGTGGATTCGGCGAACATGGTTTCGTATCTGTTTTCCGTCATTCTGCTGCCGCTTTTCTCCAAGATGATAAAGGAGAACAAGAAAATAACCGATGTGATGGGTGCTGCCTTTCATCTTCTCCTCATAATAACGACAGCCTTTGTGGCAATCAGTCTGCTGTATTCCCGAGAGCTTATGGAACTTCTTTACAACAAACATATAGAAGAAAGTGCGGAGGTTTATCGATGGCTCAGTTTTTGTTTCGTTCCCATATCCATGACTTATATTTTCGGCACATTGCTGACGGCGAACGGTTCTTTGAAGTATTTGAACATAATCGCCGGCTTGGGAATGCTCATGAACATAGGATTGAACTTTATTCTCATTCCTCTGTTCCAACAAAACGGAGCTGCAATCACGAGCCTGATTACGCAAACCGTTACGGCGGCGTTGCAGGCTTGGCTTGCATTGAAGATATTCAAGGTGAAGTTCGATTGGAAGTATTGTTTGAAAATAGTGTTTTACGTTTTTGCCGTGGCAGTTGCGGCAGTTGCGGTACGATATGCCTTGTCGGCAAGCTGGATTGCCAAGACGGCTGTGTCGCTTGTGCTGTTCGTCGTCATGGCTTTTGCCGTGAGGATACTGTCTTTCAAAGATGTGAAATCGCTTGTTGAATAGGGAAAATTCGATGGAAAAGATATTGTTTACCAAAAAGGAACTTGCAAATTTGGAGTACTCGTTGCAGCGGGAGGTGTTGCGAGCCAATATATCCAATGCTTATTCCTGCACCACTCTTCCGAGTTGCAATACGAGGAAATACCATGGCCTGCTCATAGCTCCGCAAGCCAAGGTGGACAATCAAAATCATGTTCTCCTGTCTTCCTTAGACGAAACGATAATTCAGGGCGGACAGGCTTTTCATCTGGCACTTCATCGCTACAAAGACGGAGTTTACGACCCCAAAGGCCACAAATACCTCGAGTCTTACGAACTCGGCTTGTTGCCGACGCATACTTACAGAATCGGAAACACCGTATTGCTGAAACAAATGCTTTTCCAAGAGAAGCAGGACAGGCTTCTGATAAAATATACTTTGCAGGAGGCGGAAGGAGACGTCGCTTTGGAGCTTATGCCTTTGCTCGCCTTTCGGCAAATCCACCGTTTGTCGGTGGCGAATGATGTTGCGAATACTTCTTACGAAGTCGCACAGCAGGGAGTGTGCTACAAGATGTACAGGAACTACACTCCGCTTTACATACAGTTCTCGAAGAAGGTGGCGTACGAGCATAAGCCGTATTGGTATTACGATTTCGAGTACATAAAAGAGAAGGAGAGGGGATACGATTACTTGGAGGATTTGCTGTCTCCCGGAAAGTTTTCCATGACTTTGCGATGCGGCGAAAGCATTTTCGTTTCCTGCGGAGTGGAAGAGGCGAACCCTTTTCTGTTAAGCCGTGATTTCGTCAAGGAAACCCGTTTCCGTTTTCCGATACAGTCCATGGAGGACGTATTGCGAAGAGCTGCGAGAATGTTCTTTGCCCGCAAGGGAACGAGGATCGATGTCGTTGCAGGCTTTCCTTGGTTCGGCAGGTGGGGACGGGATACCTTTATTTCGCTTCCCGGACTTTGTCTTGCCATAGGGGATTGGCGTATGTTCAAAATGGCAATCGACAGCGAATTGGAGGATTTCCGCGAGGGCTTTTTCCCTAATATAGGCTCGGGTGCCGATTCTGCTTACAACAGTGTCGATGCCCCTTTATGGTTTTGCTGGTGTGTTCAACAGTATGCTTATATCAACGGGGCAGAAGAGGAGGTTTGGCGATTGTATGGCAAGGTCATGAAAAGGATATTGGACAACTTCGCCGAGGGTATGAGCAATGTGAGAATGGACAGCAATTATCTTTTATGGCAATCGCAGGAGGGCAAGGCTTTGACATGGATGGATGCGGTAATCGACGGTGTGCCGGTAACCCGTCGCAACGGCTATGCTGTGGAAATAAATGCCCTTTGGTTCAATGCCGTCATGTTTTACAGGGAATTGGCAGAGAAGGCATGCGATGACGGAGAGGCTGCAAAGTGGGACGAGTTCGCCACGGTCTTTCCCGAAAGTTTCAAATCCACCTTTTGGTCCAAGGAAAAGGGTTACCTTGCCGATTGCGTCTATGGTATGGACAAGGATTTCTCGGTGCGTTGCAACATGATATTTGCCGCAAGTCTTCCGTACACCTGCCTGAGCCTTAAAATACGTCAGCTGATTGTCGAAAAGGTAAAGCAGGAACTGTTGACACCATACGGTTTGCGTTCTCTTTCTCCCACGGATGCGAATTACCACCCCCGATACAGGGGCAACCAAGCGGAAAGGGACAGGGCGTATCACAACGGCACGGTGTGGGCATGGCTCATAGGTGCATTCGCAGAGGCGTACATGAAAGTTTATGGCAGGAATGCCGTTCCGTATATTGAACAACTCTACCGGCAATTCGGTAATATACTGACCGATTACTGTGTGGGCAGCATTGCTGAGGTGTATGACGGCAATCCTCCTTACAGTCCGGGCGGCAGTATATCGCAGGCGTGGAGCGTTGCGGAGGTTTGCAGAATGAAATATTTGATAGACGAATATAAAAGCATGAAGGAGGATAAGGAATGAAAGTTCTGATGTTCGGTTGGGAGTATCCGCCGCATATTTCCGGAGGTTTGGGAACGGCTTGCTACGGTTTGACCAAGTCCCTTGCGAGAAAAGGTGTGAACATTGACTTCGTCGTTCCGCGTCTTTACGGAGACGAACCTCAAAACGGGGCAAGGGTGCGTTCGGCAAGCGGAGTGGTTGAAACGCTTACGCAGGAGGAACTGCTCCCTTTTGAAAAGGATTTCTCCTTAATGACAATAGACAGTTCCTTGCTGCCATACGAAAGCGAGGCTGATTATGAGGCGAGAATGAAACGCCTGAAAGATTTGTCGAAAGGGCGTAATGATTTTTCCTTTCGCCCTTCCGTCGGAACGAAACGGGAAGAGAGCGTAAGCGGTCGCACGATAGACCTGCACGGCGGCTACGGCGGCAATCTCTTCGAGGAGGTGGCTCGCTATGCTTTGGTGGCAGGCAGCATTGCAAAGCAGGGCGGCTTCGATATAATTCATGCACACGATTGGTTGTGCTATAAAGCGGGAGAGGTGGCGAAGAGGATAAGTGGCAAACCTTTGATTGTACATGTTCATGCAACGGAATTCGACCGCAGCGGCGAGAATATAAACCGCAGGGTTTACGAAATGGAACGCAGCGGCATGGAAGCGGCGGACTTGATTGTGTGTGTGAGCGAATATACCCGCGATACGGTGATACGCAAGTACGGTCAGCCTCCGCAAAAGGTGGTATGCGTTTACAACGGTGTGGAACCACAAAAAGATAACGATATGCACATTCACAATTCCTTCGGTAAAAAAATGGTGGGCTTCATAGGAAGAATTACTTACCAGAAAGGGCCCGATTATTTCATAGAGGCGGCGTCCAAGGTCTTGGAAAAGGACAAGGATTTCTTGTTCGTGATGGCAGGAGCGGGGGATATGCTCGATGCTATGGTGGCTTTGGCGGCGAAGAAGCGTATCTCGGAGAATTTCTTCTTCACGGGCTTTTTGCAAGGGGAGGAATTGAAGAGGCTTTTGCGGATGTGCGATGTATATGTCATGCCGAGCGTATCGGAGCCTTTCGGCATAGCTCCGTTGGAAGCCATGGGCATGGGCGTTCCTACCATCATAAGCCGTCAATCCGGCGTGTCGGAAATTTTGAAGAACGTGATAAAGGTGGACTTTTGGGATATAGACGCAATGGCAGACGCCGTTTATTCCATCGGAAGGCGGAAAACCCTTTCCGCAATGCTGTCTGAACGAGGTAAAGCCGAAGCAGGAACCATCACATGGGACAAAGCAGCCGACAAATTGAAGAAAATCTATTCCGAAATGATACATTAAAACATTGAACCATGAAATCTATATGTTTTTACTTTCAAGTACATCAGCCCTTCCGTTTGAGAACGTACAGATTTTTCGACATAGGAAAGCGGCATGATTATTTCGATGATTTGCAGAACGAATGGATTTGCAAGAGAGTGGCGGACAAATGCTACAAACCTGCGAATGCGATAATAAAGCAGTTGATAGAGGAAACGGACGGGAGGTTCAAGGTTGCTTATTCCATATCCGGAACGGCTTTGGAACAGTTCGCCGCCTGCTGTCCCGAGGTGATAGAGAGTTTTCAGGCATTGGCACGAACGGGCTGCGTGGAGTTTTTGAGCGAGACGTATTACCATTCTTTGTCGAGCCTTGTGGAGGGTGGCGAGTTCGAGGCTCAGGTGGAGCAACACAAGAGAAAAATAGAGGAACTCTTCTCTCAAAGTCCCAAGATATTCAGAAACACAGAGCTTATTTACTCCGACCAAATAGGAGAGAGGGTCGGCAAGATGGGCTTCGAGGCTCAGCTTGCCGAGGGGGCGAAGCATGTCTTGGCATGGCGTAGTCCGAACTATCTTTACAGGAATTACCCGAAAGGAAACATGTTTTTGCTGTTGAAGAACTTCCAACTGAGCGACGATATTGCCTTTCGCTTTTCGCAGCATACTTGGAACGGTTTCCCTTTGACCTGCGAGAAGTTCGTGGATTGGTTGAATGGAACGGAAAATCCGGATTGCATAAACCTCTTCATGGATTACGAGACCTTCGGAGAACATCAGTGGAAAGAGACAGGCATATTCGAGTTTTTGAAACACCTGCCCGATGAGGTGCTTTCAAAGAGCGGGTTCGATTTTGCGACACCTTCGGAACTCATAAACAGGTATGAGGCGAAGGATAAGATAAGTTCCGTTTCGCCCATGAGCTGGGCGGACGAGGAGAGAGACCTGACGGCATGGCTCGGCAACGATTTGCAGAACGATGCCTTTGAACAGCTCTACGCCTTGCAGAGGGCGGTTGACAAAAGCGGCGATACGGATATATCGGACGCTTGGCGGAAACTGCAAACCTCGGACAACTTCTATTATATGTGTACGAAGTGGTTTTCCGACGGCGATGTGCATAAGTACTTCAACCATTACGACAGCCCTTATCAGGCTTACATAAATTATATGAACGTATTGTCGGATTTGCGTTTGCGATTGAAGGAATATTTGTAGGCAAAGCATTATGACGACAAAGGAGATATACAACCGTTTTTGCGAGGCGAACCCTCGAATGTCCGTTTTCCTGCAACCGTGGTGGCTCGATGCCGTTTACAGCGAAGGTTGGGAGGTCTTGTTGTACGAAGAGGGTGAACAGGTGCTTGCCGCAATGCCTTATTGCAAGCACAGAAAATACGGTTTCACCGCCATATTGCAACCGAAGCTCACTCCCGTGACGGGAATGTGGATTGCATACCCGGAGGATTGTAAAAGAAGCAAGCGTTATGCCTTGGAGATAAAAGCAATGGAGTATTTTGCCGAGCAAATCGACGATATGAAACCGGCGTACTTCCAAACCATGTTGCATTTCAGCCTTACATCGTGGTTGGGCTTCTTTTGGCACGGCTATAAGCAGACAACACGCTACACATACCGCTTCACGCATTTGGAAGACTTGGATTACGTCTTTTCGCAGTGCAGTACCGAGGTCAGAAAGTGCATACGCAAATTGGAAAAGCAGGACTTCACGGTGCGTAACGACCTTCCGTTGAAACAATTCTATGAGATAAATACTTTGACCTATGCAAGGCAGGGCGTGAAATGTCCTTTCTCTTTTGAGGATTTTGAAAGGATTGAAGCAGCTGCCGCTGCAAGAAATCAAAGTCGCCGTTATGCAATATGCGATAAGGAAGGCAGGGTGCATTCTGTAACATACGTGATATGCTCGGGGGACGTTTGGCATTCTATCTTTGCGGGTTCAGACCCTGAATTGAGAAGTTCCAATGCCGCAACACTGCTTTTGTGGCATATCCTCGAAGATGCCTCTGCCGCCGGTTGCAGGGAGTATAATTTCAACGGCTCGATGATGAGACCGATAGAGACTTTCATAAGACACTTCGGTGCAGAGCAAACGCCGTACATGATGATAGAGAAGCATTACTCCGGATTATACACCTTTTTGAAGTCTTTGAAGAAATGAACATAAAGCTTATAGTGGTCGGAAAGAGCGAAGAGAGGTATCTTTGCGAGGCTGTGGATATTTATCTCAAAAGATTGCAGCATTATGTGGGCTTCGAGTTGGTCGTTCTGCCCGATGTGAAGAATGCGAAGAGCCTTCCTGTCGGGGAATTGAAAGACAGGGAAGCCGAGATGATACTCAAACAGACGGCAAAGGCGGACAGGGTGGTGTTGTTGGACGAAAAGGGCAAAGAGTTTTCGAGCATGGAGTTCTCGAAGTACTTGGAGAAACAGATGAATGCCTCGGTCAGAACGCTGGCATTTGTCGTCGGAGGGGCGTTCGGCTTTTCGGATAAGGTGTATGAGGCTTGCAAGGAGAGGCTTTCGATAAGCAGAATGACTTTCTCCCATCAGATGATAAGGCTTTTGTTTGTCGAGCAACTTTACAGGGCGTTTACCATAATAAAAGGAGAACCCTATCATAACGAATGAGCTTTTTAAGGAAAGGGATTTATGTTTGAGAGAACGGAATTGATGATAGGTGCGGAGAATTTGGAGCGTTTGCACTCTGCACATGTGCTTGTGGTCGGATTGGGCGGCGTGGGAGCTTACGCTGCGGAGATGTTATGCCGTGCGGGTGTGGGAAAACTTACTTTGTCGGACGCAGACAGGGTGAACAGAAGCAACAGGAACAGACAACTCATAGCCCTCCGCTCGACGGAAGGAAGATTGAAAACAGAGGTGTTGGCGGAACGTTTGAGGGATATAAACGATGAGGTGTCTCTTGTCTTGATGAGCGAGTATCTGAAAGAGGAAAGGGTGGGAGAGGTCTTGGATGCGGCACATTACGATTATGTTGTGGATGCGATAGATACCCTAAGCCCGAAACTCTATCTTACGGCAGGTTGCATGAAACGGGGTATTCCTTTGGTGAGTTCCATGGGAAGCGGCGGCAAAATGAACCCTTCATCGATTCAGGTAGCGGATATATCCCAATCGTTCAACTGTCCGCTTGCCCGAATGTTGAGAAAGAAACTGCACAAGTTCGGAATATATGACGGTTTTGCCGTTGTGTTCTCTCCCGAGGACGTTCCTTCACGTTGTGTCAGGGAGGAAAGAAGCGAAAACAAAAGAACGAATGTGGGAACCATCTCTTACATGCCGGCAATGTTCGGTTGCTTTGCTGCAAGCGTGGTGATAAGGGAGTTGATAGGCATTCCGGCATACGAAAAAGTCGAAGATAAACGCTACTATCACAATAAAAAGACCGCCATTACCGATTTTGAAGAACAGATGAAGCAAACAAATAATGTCGAAAGGAGTGAAGATGGAAGAAATGTTTGAAGTATATTGCCGTAACACCGATACCAAAGTATTGGTTCCCTCGGGTACGGATTTGTCGGGCGTGGCTTGTTTTGCGGGAGTGAGAAATATCGAGACCATTCTCGGAGCCTGCGTCAACAATAAGGTGCAAAACCTGAATTATCGCATATATTCGCCCAAGACCGTGGAGTTTTTGGATATACATACCTCGTCGGGAAGACGTATGTATGCACTTTCGTCGATGTTTATGCTGTATAAAACCGTCAAGGAGTTGTATCCGCAAAACGAACTCTACATACAACATTCCATGACGGACGGATATTTTTGCGAAATAAAAGCCCTCTCGGAGGACTTGCCGACGGCGTTGACCAAGATAAAGAAAAGAATGCAGGAAATGGTCGAGGAGGATATTCCTTTTGCAAGGCAGATAATCCCCGTCGAGGAGGCGGTGGAGCTTTTCGAGAAATTGGAAATGCACGATAAGGCGGAGCTGATTCGCAACAGCAACAGATTGTATGCAAACATCGATTTGTTGGGCGATACGGTCAATGCGTTTTTCTATGAGTTGGTTCCTGCGACATCTTATTTGAAAGTATTCGACCTATACGCCTTTGAAAACGGATTCATTCTTCAAATGCCGAAGAAGGATAACACGCTTCCCGCACGGCAATCGGACAAAGGGGACAGGAAAATATTCTCCATATTCAGGGAACACAAGAATTGGGTCAGGATATTGGGAACTCCGTACGTCAGCAACCTGAACAAAGCCGTGGAAATGAAGAAACAGAACGAGTTGATTCAGGTTTCGGAAGCCTTGCATGAGAAGAAGTATTCCGAGATAGCCGATTCGATATATCAAAGGAAAGATGAGGTGAAGTTCGTTTTGCTTGCAGGACCGTCCTCTTCGGGAAAGACGACTTCCTGCCGTCGTATTGCGACACAGCTTGCGGTGCTTGGTTTCAGACCTTTGCAAATCTCGCTGGACGATTACTTCATCGACAGGGAGCATACGCCGAGAGATGCGGAAGGAAACTATGATTTCGAATGTCTCGAAGCCTTGGACTTGGATTATTTCAACCATCAGATGCGTCAGCTCTTGAACGGGGAGGAGATAGAACTGCCCCGCTTCGATTTCATAGAGGGAAAAAGAGTGCAGAGCGGCAATAAACTGAAAATGCAACAGGGTTCCATTGTCATAGTCGAGGGCATACACGCCTTGAACCCCGCATTGAGTGCAAAGATACCGGCGAAAAACAAATACAATGTCTTCGTTTCGGCACTCACGCAGCTCGCTTTGGATAAGCACAACCTCATAAGCAGCAGCGACAACCGCCTTTTGAGAAGAATAGTTAGGGATAACAATTACAGAGGATACTCTGCCCAAGATACCATAATGCGTTGGGAAAGTGTCAGAAACGGAGAAGAAAAGCACATCTTCCCGTATCAGGAAAATGCAGACAGCATATTCAACTCCTCTTTGCTGTATGAAATAGGCGTATTGAAGCCTTTGGCAGAAAATCTCCTGATTGAAGTTCCGCAAAACTCGCCTGCATACTCCGAAGCACGCAGATTGCAGAATTTTCTTGCGGATTTCAAATCCATAAAGACCGATTACATACCTCCAACTTCCATAATGAGAGAGTTTTTGGGCGGAAGCAGTTTCAGATATTAGGGTTGACGGCATTAGTTTTTCACAAGAAAAATACAGGATAAGGATTTGCAAAACAGAATCTTGAATACAAATCAACAAAACGGCGAAACAAAAAAATGAAACGGCGTTTTGTCAGAAGCGGAAAAAGTTGTAATTTAGCACCCTCAAATATAGAGGAAGACAAAGAAACAAATAAAAAACAAGCAATATGGAAGTAAAGAAATCGGACAAGGCAAACTTGGAAAAGACCAAGACCATGTATATTCTTGCGGGCATGGTGGCTGCTCTTTCCATCGTTATAGTTGCTTTCGAGTGGAAAAGCTATGATAAAGAGGAAGAAACGGTTCAGCTTACGCAAGTAGTACAAGAGGTTGAAGAGGTTATGATAACCCGTCAGGAAGAAACACCTCCCGAACCCGAGCAACCGCAACAACAAGAGACCACAGAATTCGAAATCGTGGACGATGACGTGGAATTGCAGAACGAGTTCACTGTCGAGAGCTTCGAGAATACGTCCAATACCGACGTTATCATTCAAAAGGTCGAGATACAAGAGGAACCCGAGGCTGAGGAAAAAGAGGATGTCATCTTTACCGTTGTGGAGGAGTCCGCAACATATCCCGGAGGTATGGATAAGATGTACGAATACATCGGAAAAACTTTGAAATATCCTACACAAGCGAGAGAGACCGGCACACAAGGAAGAGTTTATGTTACTTTCGTTGTCGAGAAAGACGGTTCGTTGACCGACATAAAGGTGTTGAGAGACATCGGTTCCGGTTGTGGAGAAGAGGCTGTGAAGGTCGTGAAGTCCATGCCTAAATGGAAGCCTGCAAAGCAAAGAGGTAAAATAGTAAGAATGCAATTCACGTTACCTGTTTCGTTCACTTTGGCAGGTTAATTCGGAAAGTGAGTTATTTCGTTAAGAGAATGGTGCAACGGACTTTGAACAGTCCGTTGCTTTTTTTAGTCTTGAAAATCGGATGATAAGCATAAACAAACTCTCCGTTCAGTTTACGGGAGTATATTTGTTTGAGGATATAAGTTTTGTTGTAGGCGATAAAGACCGCATAGGATTGGTGGGAAAGAACGGGGCAGGCAAATCCACCTTGCTTAAAATCATTGCAGGCAGACAGGATTACGACAGCGGCAATGTGGCGATAGATTCCAAGCAAACCATAGGTTATTTACCGCAGGAGATGATTCCCTCGTCGCAGGTGAGTGTTTTGGAGGAAGCCCTGACGGCTTTCGACCGGCTGAACGAGATGGAAAAAACATTGGAGACACTTACGCTGGATATAAGCGAGCGTGAGGATTATCAATCCGAGGCATACGCCGAACTTCTTCACAGACACAGCGAATTGAGCGAACGCATAGCCATGATGGGAGGCAACAACCGTCAGGGCGAAGCGGAGAAAATACTTCTCGGATTGGGATTTACCCACAGCGATTTCTCACGAAAGATGACCGAATTCAGCAGTGGATGGCAGATGAGGGTCGAATTGGCGAAACTATTGCTCAAAAAGCCTGAAACCTTATTGCTCGACGAGCCGACCAATCACCTCGACATCGAATCCATTCAGTGGTTGGAGAACTTTCTTCGCCGCTACTACGGAGCCGTTATCCTCGTTTCCCATGACAGAGCCTTTCTCGACAACATCACGAACCGCACAATAGAAATCACAGCCGGCAGGATATACGATTACAAGACCAATTATTCCGAATACGTCAAACTCCTCGCCCAACGAAGAGAGCAACAAATCGCCCAACTCAACAATCAGCAAAAACAAATCGCCCAAACCGAGAAATTCATAGAGCGTTTCCGCTACAAGGCTACCAAAAGCAAGCAGGTGCAATCCAAAATCAAAATGCTCGAAAAGCTGGAACGAGTGGAGGTCGATGAGACCGACACCTCTGCAATAAGGTTTTGTTTTCCACCCGCACCGCATTCCGGCAAGGTGGTGGTAGAAATAAAACAGCTGAACAAGAGCTACGGAGACAAACTCGTACTCAAAGACCTCGATATACTGATTGAAAGAGGTGAAAAGGTCGCTTTTGTCGGCAAGAACGGCGAAGGAAAATCCACCCTTTCCAAAATAATAGTCGGAGAGTTGGAAGCAAGCAGCGGCATTTGCCGATTGGGACACGATGTATCCATAGGCTACTTCGCCCAAAACCAAGCCGCCCTCTTGGACGGAGAGAAAACAGTATTTGAAACCATAGACGACATAGCCGTCGGCGATGTCCGTACCAAAATCCGCAGTATCCTCGGCAGTTTTCTCTTCGATGAGAACGACATAGAGAAGAAAGTCTCCGTTCTTTCGGGAGGAGAGAAAACCAGACTTGCCCTTGCCAAGTTGCTGCTCGCCCCCGTGAACCTCCTTGTTCTCGATGAGCCGACCAACCACTTGGATATGGTGTCCAAGGACATACTCAAAGCCGCCCTTGTCCGCTATGACGGAACCCTTATCGTCGTTTCCCACGACAGAGACTTCCTTCAAGGACTGACGGAAACCATTTACGAATTTTCGCACCATAAAGTCCGCCAATTCAAAGGCGACATAGCTGACTTCCTCCGCTCCAAGAAGATGACCGATTTCAAAGAATTGGAAACCGCAGCCCCTTCGGACAAAGCAATAAGCGACACACCGGCAAGCAAAAGCAAAGCCGATTACCTAAAAAGCAAGGAAAAGGAAAGCGGACTTAGGAAAATACGTAACAAAATAGCCGCCTGCGAAAAAGAAATTGAGCAATCCGAGAACCAAATCAAAGACTTGGACAATCAAATGGCAAACGGCGATTTCACAAACCAACAAACCGAAATGCAGAACCTCTGCACGCAATACGAAAAACTCAAAAGACAACTTTCCGAGCAAATGCAGCAGTGGGAGGACTTGCAAATGGAACTTGAAGAAGCAGAAAAACAATGTTGAACCGCACATACTACAAAGACAACCTCAGATTGGCGTACCCCATCATACTCTCCTCGCTCGGTCAAAGCGTGGTGCAGTTCTTTGATACCCTTATGGTCGGACACTTGGGCAAAGAAGCCTTGGCAGGAGTGGCTTTTTCGGCAGCCATAACCACCATAGCCCTCGTTTTCGGACAAGGAATAGGCATGTCTCTCACCCCCTTGGTCGGACAATCCTTCGCCCGCAAGGAAACCCGTCGCATGAGCATGCTCTTCCAAAACGCCATAACGCTGAACCTCGTAACAGGAGCCGCAATCGTGGCGGTACTCATGCTCTTCGTACCGCTTTTGCCGCACCTCGGACAACCGAAAGAAGTAATCGATGCAGCCAAATCATACTTCATCATCACCTCCATATCGCTCTTTCCCGCACAAATCTTTCTCGCATTCCGTCATTTCATGGAAGGAGCCGGCAACACAAAAATCACGATGCGGATAATCATCTCCGCCAACCTGCTGAACATCATATTGAACTACATCTTCATCTTCGGCAAATGCGGCTTTCCAGCCATGGGAGCCTTCGGAGCCGGACTCTCCACCTGCGTAGCCCGCAGCCTTATGCCTGTCGCATACCTTGTTTACATGTTATGCCATAAGCATTACCGCAAATACTTCAAATTCTTCTCGAAAAAGAACTTCACCCTCCATACCCACAAAAACATCATGCGACTCGGACTGCCCATAGCAGTGCAACTCTCCTTGGAATGCGTCAGTTTCTCCACCGTAACCATCATGATGGGCTGGCTATCCACCGTAGCCCTTGCCGCCTATCAGATAGTACTCACCTTCGTAACCCTAACCTTTCAGATAGCCTGCGGAATAGCCTCCGCAACAACCATATTGGTCTCGCACGCCTTCGGAGTGAAAGACCGCGACAGAATAAGAGCCAACTCTCTGAGCGGACTGCACCTTAGCTTCGTCTCCATGGGCATTGCCGCTCTGTGTTTCATCACGCTCGGCGGTGTGATAGCAAGCCTCTTCACCACGGACACCGCTGTTATCGCCCAAGCCCGAACCCTCTTCATCGTCGCCGGAGCCTTCCAACTCGTGGACGGAGCCCAAGCCACGCTGCTCGGAGCATTAAGAGGCATGAACGATGTAGCCAAACCGATGAAATACTCCCTTATCTGCTACATTCTCTTCGCCATACCGACAGCCGCCTTCCTCGGCTTCGCCCTTGAAACAGGACCTTGCGGTGTCCTCTCCGGCTTAGCCTTCGGACTGCTCCTCGCCACCATACTTTACTACACCCGCCTCAAAACCACAATCCGCCGGATCGCCTGATTTGCGGAGATGGAAGGCTGAAAGGATTTTTTCAATCGGCGAAATAAAAGAACGAAACGGCGTTCGATTATTCCGAAACTGTCATTTCGTTTGAGACTTGAAAAGTAAGGGGAATTTCAGGTGGAGATTGCTTGTTTTGTTGTGGAGGAGAAGGGGACGCTACTTTGGAGAACTGGTAATACTTTGCATTTTTTTTGTACCTTTGCCAAGTTGCAGTAAAATTATCCGATTGAAGAAATGAATCCATGGATACAATTAAGCATAGAATATGCTTCCCAACGTTCTTATCTTGATGATTTGTTCAGAGTTTATCCCACAATACCGGAGGGAATCAGAGACATAAACAAGGAAATATGGCGGAATGTCGAGACAGCATTTCAAAAGCGGGATAATGACAGCCTGATAAGAGAATTGCTAAGACTGAAACTCTTTCCCATAAAGGACAGCTATGTGTCTTATTTGAGACGAGATGCCTCTGCAATCGGTAGAAATCCTCGTACTATTAACAGAATATGCGGGCGTATTTACGATTTGGGATTGGATAAGCTGTATCAACAATGCAGTCAGCCCAAAGAAACAAACAGACAGTTAGGACCGATGTTTCATTCATGGGTAAAATCCAAATCATTGGGTATCATGCCTGTCGGATTGGAAGAGTTTGTGAACAGTGATGCCGATGCGATATTAGATGCAAGCGATAAATCGATGATGGAATTCGCTTCGCAGGAATTGGGATACAAAAGAAATAAAGGTTTGGACTTTTTGGCAAGGTTCAACGGGAAGTATATCATAGGGGAAGCCAAGTTCATAACCGATTTCGGCGGACACCAAAACGCACAATTCCTTGATGCAATGTCAACTCTTACGGATACAAATATCAAAGCCATACCCGTTGCCATAATCGACGGAGTGCCTTACATCAAATCGAATAACAAGATGTACAAACAAATAACGGAAACCTATAACGGCTACAACATAATGAGTGCTTTGGTTTTGAGGGAATTTTTATACTCGTTGTAATGGAAAATCTGCTTTTACTGTCGGAAAATCTGCACGCATTGCAGTATTTGTTGGAGGTTGAAAATTTAGCAAACAAGGTCGATTTGGTTTATATCGACCCACCGTTTGCAACAGGCATGAATTTCACCATAACGCAAGGTCGTGCAACAACGATAAGTAACTCGAAAACCGGAGACATTGCCTATAAGGATACACTGAAAGGCGATGAGTTTTTGGATTTTCTTTCAGAGCGGCTTGTTTTGTTGCGTGAATTGTTATCGGATAGGGGTTCCATTTATCTGCATATAGATTATAAGATAGGGCATTATGTGAAAGTGCTCATGGATAAGATATTCGGAATGGAAAATTTCCGTAACGATATAAGCAGGATAAAATGCAATCCAAAGAACTTTGCCCGCATAGGCTACGGGAACGTAAAGGATATGATATTGTTTTACTCCAAGTCTGCCAATCCTATATGGAACGAGCCGTATCAGGCATACGATGAATCGGATATAGAAAAACTGTTTCCGAAGAAAGATAAGAATAACAGAAGATATACCACCGTTCCGATACATGCTCCCGGGGAGACGCTTAACGGAAAAAGCAGTCAAACTTTTAACGGTATTTTCCCTCCGAAAGGAAGACATTGGAGAACGGATGTGGAAACTCTGCAACAGTGGGACAGGGAAGGTTTGATAGAATGGTCTTCCGCAGGTAATCCTCGGAAAATCATTTATGCCGATGAAAGAAAAGGTAAACGGGTACAGGATATTTGGGATTATAAAGACCCGCAATATCCGGATTATCCTACGGAAAAAAACATGGAATTGATAGAACGAATAGTGCAAACCTCTTCCGATGAGGGTAGTTTGGTGTTGGATTGTTTTTGCGGCTCGGGAACGACTCTTGTTGCGGCACAAAACAATGGTAGAAAGTGGATAGGTGTCGATCAATCGCCATTGGCAATAGATGTGACGAGAAAAAGATTGGGGCAACAGGAATATTCGTTGTTTGGAGGTTCGTCCGAATATACTTATTTGGAATTACGGAAAGAGCAGGCAATGTAAGGCAGGAGGCTTTGCTTATAAGTCTTTTGCCGAAATGCAGTTTTGCCGAGATTAAACCGCCGAAAGAAAAAGAGGAAACGCCGAAAGGATTTTTACTTTCGGCGTTTCCTCTTTTTGTAATGGTGTTTGATTGCGGGGTGGTGAAAGTCGTGTTCTACATCTTTTTGAAGTACTGCAAGGCTTCCACTACGTCTTCGTCCGTTTTGAGGAAGGAAGGGTAGAAGTATTGGTCGCCGTAAAGGTTTTGGGCGAGGTAGGCTTTCATGAGTTGCTTCACCTCCGTTGTTTCGGCTGTTGTCAGTCTGCCTCGCGTAGTATTTTGTTCGCTTGCGAAGTTCAGCATGCTTTGATAAAAGTCTTCACTGACCGTATAACGGTTCAAGAAGTCGTCTCCGTCTTTATAGGTACTGAAGTTGTTGCGATTACGATCCACATAGTCGAAGCAGTATTTGTAAATCAAGCCTTTTTTTAGCAGTGTGGTATAGTATTTGCCTCTTTTATAATTGTAATATGGCAATTCCACATCCGGTTCTATTCCTCCGCCTCCATAGACAATTCTTCCTTTTTTTGTCTTGTATTTCAATGAGTCTGCATGCGATATTGTGTCGCTGTGTTTTTCCATGTTGGCGTAGCGCTCTATGAAGTCGGCAAAATATTTTTCAGGGTCGCCCGATATGTAAGGTCTTTGTATGCAACGTCCGCTCGGGGTATAGTAACGTGATACGGTGAGCCTGATTGCCGAGCCGTCCGGCAGTTCTTTCTGTTCTTGAACCAAGCCTTTGCCGAAAGTCCTTCTGCCGATTATCATCGCTCTGTCGTTGTCTTGCAAAGCTCCTGAGACTATTTCGGAAGCCGAAGCGGAGATTTCATCTATCAGAACTATGAGTTTGCCTTTTTCAAAGATTCCTTCGGAAGTTGCAAAGTAGTCGTTTCTGCCTCTGTATCTGCCGTTGGTGAAAACTATAAGGTCGTCTTCGGGCAGAAATTCGTCTGCAATTTTTATTGCTTGGTCAAGGTAGCCGCCTACGTTGGCTCTCAAATCGAATATAAGTTGCTTTGCTCCCTTGTCTTGCAGTTTCAGAAGGGCGGAATGCACTTCGTCGTAGGAGTTTGCGGTGAATTGCGACAATCTTATGTAGCCTGTGGCTTTGTCGATCATGCCGTAATAATCCACGCTGTGTATCGGAATGGGAGCTCTGGTGAGATTGTAGTTTATGGGCTTGTTTACGCCGGAACGATGTATGGAAAGAGACACCTTGGTGCCTTTTTTGCCGCGAAGGAGTTTGAATACCTTGTCATTGCTTATGTCTTTACCCGTCACGTTCCTGCCGTCCACCTTGATTATGCGGTCGCCTGCCATGATGCCTGCCCTTTGCGAGGGACCCGGATTGATGGTTTGCAAAACCACTATGGTGTCTTCGATTATTCTGAACTGTATTCCCACCCCGTCGAAGTTGCCTTGCAATACCTCGTTCTCCTTTTTGATTTCCTCTGCCGTCATATAAACCGAGTGAGGGTCGAGGTCTGCAAGGAAACTCCTTATTGCCTCGTCCTGCAATGAGTCTATATCGACCTTATCGACGTATTGGCTGTCGATGAGTGAAAGAATGTAATCTATCTTGCCCCCCTTGGTGGGAAAATTACGGTCTTTACTCGTGGGGATAAGGTAAAAACCAAGAATGACCCCTATGATTGCCGCCACGGCAGCAACAACAGGGGTCGTGTATCTTTTCTTCATTTTACAGATGGTTTATTTCGTTATCCATTTCTGCACTTCCTCTGCTTTGAGTGCAGGAATGTCGAGTTTATTTTTCTTTCTCAAACCGTTCAAATCGTTGAACAACTTGTTCGGATTGGCGTTTTGCAGGTCTTCGATTTTCGTTATGCCGCTTTGTCTCAAAGGTGCAATCCACTCTTGCGGCACTCCGCATTCCATGAACTGGGCATCTGTTGCGACAACGGGCTTTTTCTCCGGCTTCATTTGAGGGAAAAGAAGTACGTCCTGTATGGAAGCATTGCCTGTCATGAGCATGCAAAGTCGGTCTATGCCTATTCCCATTCCGGAAGTCGGCGGCATGCCGTATTCCAAGGCTCTCACGAAGTCGTAGTCTATGTACATGGCTTCGTCATCGCCTCTTTCCTGTAATTTCAATTGGTCTTGAAACCTCTCCAACTGGTCTATCGGGTCATTCAATTCGGAGTAAGCGTTCGCCAATTCCTTGCCGTTGACGAACAACTCGAACCTTTCGGTCAGTCCTTCGACCTTTCTGTGTTTCTTCGTCAAAGGAGACATCTCCTTAGGGTAGTCGTATATGAATGTCGGCTGAATGTAATGCTCCTCGCACTTCGCTCCGAAGATTTCGTCTATCAGTTTGCCCTTGCCCATCGTGCCATCGACCTCTATGCCGAGAGTTTTGCAGGCATCGAACAACTGTTTCTCGTCCATCTCGTAAATATCGTAACCGGTGTATTGAAGAATGGAATCTCTCATGCTTACTCTTGCGAAAGGACGTTTGAAATCCACTTCCTTGTCTCCTATGTTCACCTTCGTGCCGTTGTGAAGGGCAAGGGCGACACGCTCTATCATCTCTTCGGTGAAGTCCATCATCCAATTATAATCCTTGTACGCCACATAGATTTCCATGCACGTGAACTCCGGATTGTGTGTGCGATCCATGCCTTCGTTCCTGAAATTGCGGGAGAACTCATACACTCCGTCGAATCCGCCCACAATCAGCCTCTTCAAGTAAAGTTCGTTGGCTATTCTCAGATAGAGAGGAATGTTGAGCGTATTGTGGTGCGTTATGAAAGGTCTTGCGGCGGCTCCTCCCGGGATTGGTTGCAATACGGGGGTCTCGACCTCGAGGTATCCGTGTTCGTTGAAGAAGTTTCTCATCGTATTGATGATTTTCGTTCTCTTCACGAAGGTATCTTTGACCGCAGGGTTGACAATCAAATCCAAATAGCGTTGACGGTATCTCTGTTCCGTGTCGGTGAATGCGTCATACACTTTGCCGTCCTTTTCTTTCACCACCGGCAAAGGTCTCACGGACTTGCATAAAACGGTCAATTCTTTGACATGAATCGAAATTTCGCCCATCTGGGTCGTGAAGACGTATCCTTTCACGCCTATTATGTCGCCTATGTCGAGCAGTTTCTTGAAAACGGTGTTGTACATCGTTTTGTCTTCACCCCCGCATATCTCGTCTCTCTTTATGTAGAGTTGGATTTTACCGTGATTGTCTTGCAGTTCGGCAAAGGAAGCAGCTCCCATTATACGACGGGACATAATCCTTCCGGCGATGGACACCTCTTGATACAAGTCCGTGTTTTTCGGGTAGTTGCTTAGAATTTCGCTCGTGGTTACATTAACCGGATACAAAGGTGCGGGATAGGGGTCTATGCCGAGTTCCCTCAGTTGTTCCGCAGCCTGTCTTCTAAGTATTTCTTGTTCGCTCAATTCGTTACTCATGTCGTAATCTTGTTGTTTCGGATTGCAAATTTACGGATTTATTCCCAAACAATGCTTTCACGTTCGGGCTTTTCGGAGGAAAGTAAGCGAAAAACGAATATTTTTTTCTGGGCAATGGTTTGCTTTTCGGGAAAAGTAGTAATTTTACAAACTCGTTTCAGAGTTTTACAAAGATATATTTTTGACTGATATGAATGGTTTTCAAGAGAAGTTATCGGCCTTGTTATCGGAGTTTGAAAGAGCCGGCAGGAGAGTATGCGGGAGCGAAAGAGTGTCTCGTCTCGATGTTGACGTACTCGGTGAAAAGATGAGGCAGATGTACGATTTGCTTTTGTCTTCCGATTGGAATGAAATCGAAGAAGTGAAGCATGTTTTGCCCGTGTCGGAGGAGTTGACCATCGAAAGGGTGGAGACGAAGGCTGAAAAGCCTGCAACCGAAACGCCGAAACGCCGAAATGAAACGGCGGAAGAAAAAATAGAAACGCCGAAAGAATTTACCGAAACGCCGTTTTCTCCCGAGCCCGAACAAGTGATTGAAAACGAGGATAAAGAAACAAAAGAAAAAGAAGAGGAGAAAAAGCCCTTAAAGAAAGAGCCGAAGCAGGTAGAGGTCGTTTCCGTTGAGCCGGAGGTAGTAACGACGGAGGAAAGTGAAGAAGAGAAAGAGGTTGAAGAGGAAAAGCCGGAGGCGAAAGAAGAGGAGAGTAAGGACAGCCATTCTTCCGTTTTGAGTTATCTGCACCATAATATAATGCGTGAGGGTGAGGAAAAACCGAAACCGCAGGTGGGTTCGACCTTGGACTTGTTTGCCGAGAAGACTCCTTCGATTGCGGAACGCTTCGAGAGTCGCACGAGAAGTGATTTGAGGACGGCGATAGGCGTTAGCGAGAAGTTCATGTTCATCAACGATTTGTTCTCCGGCAATTTGAAGGAATATACCGATTTCATCAACAAGTTGAATGACCTGACCACGTGGGATATGTCTAAATTGGTCATAGAGGAAACCAGACAGAAGAAGAAATGGGCTGCGGCTTCGTTGGCGTACACCACTTTGCAGGATTTGATACACAAACGTTTTGAGAAATAAGAGATGAGCAGTGTTTTCATTTTTTCAGCCCCTTCTGGCAGCGGCAAAACCACGATACTGAGAAAGATTTTCGAGAAAATGCCCGATATGTTCGGCTTCTCCGTTTCCGCAACCAACCGTCCTGCACGCGAGGGCGAGAAGGACGGGAAGGATTACTACTTTCTTTCGACGGAAGAAATGAAACGGAGAATAGAAAAGGGTGATTTCCTCGAATGGGAGCAGGTTTATGAGGGACGTTATTACGGTACGCCGAAATCTGAACCCGACAGAATAGCCGCAGAGGGGAAGATAGCTGTTTTCGATGTGGATGTGAAGGGCGGAATAAACATAAAGAAGATTTTGAAAGACGATGCCTACGCCATATTCATCATGCCGCCGAGCGTGGAGGAGCTTCGCAAACGTTTGCAAGGCAGGAACACCGAAACGGAAGAGGATTTGGAAAAGAGGCTTGCAAGAGCGGAGATGGAGATAGGGCTTTCGAGTGAGTTCGACAAGGTGGTTTTGAACGATGATTTGGACACCGCCGTTTCGCAAGTGGAGGAAGCAATCAGGCAGCAAATGAAGAAATGGAACATTAAGCAGTGAGAGAGAAAGAAAACATGGAGAGAGAGAATTATTTGTGTTTGTTGGAACTGTTGAACTTCGATAATGTCGTATTGCAAGGCGGCAACGATATGTTGCAAATAAGGCTCGACAGAATGACAAAGGATTTGTCGGAAGCGTCGAGGGGAAAAGGAGAGGGGATTGTGTGCCGTAATTTCGGCTCATACATATTGCTTTCCACGCTTTCCGATGACGAAGAGAGTTTGGAAAGATTGCTTTCCGTCTTATCCGTTTACAACAAGCAGGCTTTGATGTTCGGTTATCCACACAAAGGGATTGTGCTTCGTCAAAAGCCCGCTGTTTCAAAGCATGAGGGCGTGGAGGTCTTCAATTCCCGTGCTTTCATCGAGGCGAAAGGCAAATTGGCAAAGCAGGACATCGCTGGCATCGTCATCGACGAGGAAGTGTATGCCGAAAGGAAAGAAACGGTGCAACGTTACAGCTCGACCTTCGGACAGAGGCAGGTTCTGAAAATATTCAAAGCCGCTTTGGCAGGCGTGGCTTTCGAGGAGGTGAAGAAGACTTTGCGAAGCAATTTCGCCAAGGTGGGTGCCGGAGAAGGCTCTTCGGAAGAAAAAGCCTTGAAGTCGCTTCTTGAATTCATGGAAGCGGAAAACCGATAGCCGGCAGGCGGAAAGCATGGAGACGAAAGTGCCGATGTCGGCGGAGAAACAAAATACGGTGAAAACCGTATGTGATTTTAATGGAAGCGGATTGTCGTTTCAAGAAAAAAGAATGAAATCATGATAAAACGAATGATTGCGATGGTGTCCCTTGCGTTGTGTGCGGGCGGATTGTTTGCCCAAACATACATAAGAGACGCGGAGTACGGAGATGTAAATGCCCAATATCGTTTGGGCAAGATGTATGAAAGAGCGGACAGAATGCCGAAGGACATAAACAAAGCCGTATATTGGTACACCAAGGCGGCGGAACAGAACCACCCCAAGGCAATAATGGCTTTGGCGGAGCTGTATTACTACGGTGTGGAGGTGAAACAAAACCTGCCTTTGGCATTGAAGTACTTCCGTCTTGCGGCAGAGAGCAAGAACATGGAGGCTGTGTATTGCCTAGGCGAGATGTATGAGCAGGGAGTGGGTACGGCGAAGGACTTGAAGAAGGCTTTTGCATATTACAAGCAGGCTGCCGACGAGGGAAACCTCGCAAAGGCTCAGTTCAAAGTGGGAAAAATGGCTTATCTCGGCGAGGGAACAAAACAGGATACCCCGATGGCTTTGAAATACATACATTCCGCTTTCGACAACGGCTATCCTACGGCGATGGAATTTTGGAACGCAAATCAGTTATGGAAGTATGAGCAGTAAGATGAGGAGAATAGGAATTTGCATGGTCGCAGTGCTTTTCTGCACGGAGGTTTGCTGTCAGAATTTGCTCTTGAAAGCAAAGGGAGGCAACGTAGAGGCACAATATGAGCTTGCGACACAGTATTATAAAGGCATAGGACAATTACAGAGTTACTCTTCCGCTTTCGTGTGGTACAAGAAGGCGGCGGAGAAAAACCACCCCGCTTCATGCCATGCGATGGGAGAGATGTATGAAAAAGGCCTCGGATGTTCTCAAAACGAGCGTTTGGCTTTCTCTTACTACATGCAGGCGGCGGAAAGAGGTCATGAAAAATCGCAACTCAAAGTTGCACGAATGTTCGACGAAGGTACAGGCGTGGTGGATAACCCTGCACGGGCGTATCTCTGGTACAGGATTTGTGCGGATAGGAACGAGACGTATGCTTGCAGGCGAATCGGTGATTTTTATATGACTGGAACGGTTGTGGATAAGGACTTGGTGGAGGCAAGGCACTGGTATGAAAAAGCGGTTGACGGCAATGATGTCGATGCAATGCAGAAATTGGCTTACATATATGTAATAGGAGAGAGCGTTGCACCGGATTACAAGAAGGCTTCCGAATTGGCGGAGGTGCCTTTGAAGCAAGGTTTGCCTGTTGCTCAGTATGTGAAGGCTTATCTGCTGGAAAACGGCTTTGCGGAGAAGAAACAGCCTGCCAAGGCTCTGGAACTCTACAAGCAATCGGCAAAGCAGGGCTTCGTTCCCGCCAAAGAACCCGTTGCAATAGACAGATACAGAAAGGAAGGCATGGCAGACAGCCTGCTAAGCCTGAAAACAATCGGCAGAACGGAGAGTTATTACATTCTCGGCAAGGAATACATAGCCGGAAAGCAGACGAAGAAGAACGTGAAGAAAGGTTTGGAATATCTGAACAGGGCGGCGGAGGCTTCATACGCCGAAGCATACTTGGAACTCGGCAAATTGTACAGGGAAGGTAAAGTCGTGAGAAAAAACATCGGCAGGGCGAACAATTACTTCAAGGATGCGGTTGATTTGGGAAACAAAGAAGCGGAACAATATTTGAAGAAGTAAAAACGTTTCGTCGGAAAAACATACTTAAAAGAAGAAACATCATGGCGAATTTGGATATGGCTGCTTGCAAGAATGCAGACAAGTGGTTGAACAGCAGCATAGACGAAAACATAAAGGCGGAAATCGTTCGTATGAGGGAGGAAAATCCCGATGAGTTCAACGATGCGTTTTACAAAACCTTGGAATTCGGAACGGGAGGACTGAGAGGGGTGATGGGATTGGGAACGAACCGCATGAATTTGCTCACCGTGAGCATGACGACGCAGGGATTTTGCAATTATATCAGGCTTAAAAACGGCGAAAAAGCCACAAGCTGCGTCATATCGCACGACAGCCGCAACAACAGCAGGGAGTTTGCGTTTACGACTGCCCGTGTCATGACGGCGAACGGCTTCAAGGTTTATATGTTCGAGGATTTGAGACCGACTCCGGAGCTGTCCTTTGCGGTCAGGGAACTGAAAGCCGATGCCGGAGTGATGATTACGGCTTCCCATAACCCGAAAGAGTACAACGGATACAAGGCTTATTGGAATGACGGAGCCCAACTGACGACTCCTCACGACGTGGAAGTAATCGAACAGGTCAACAAGATAACCGATATAGCCCAAGTGAAGATTTCAAAGGACGATTCGGGAATAACATTCCTTGGAAAGGAAATGGATAAAACCTACATCGACAGGGTGAAATCCCTATCCATGAACAACGGATATATAGAACGCCACAAGGATTTGAAGATTGTCTATACTCCTTTGCACGGAACGGGTATCACAGTGGTGCCAGCGGCTTTGAAAGCGTACGGCTTCGAGAATGTATTCGTGGAAGAGCATCAGGCAATACCGGACGGCAATTTCCCTACCTGCCTTTCGCCCAATCCGGAGAACCCCGAAGCGTTGGAAGCAGGCTTGCGAAAAGCCAAAGAGGTCGATGCGGACATTCTTTTGGCGACAGACCCCGATGCAGACCGCGAAGCAATAGCCGTGAAGACCTCTTCCGGCGAGTGGGTTTTGTTCAACGGAAATCAAACCGCCACTTTGTTCACCTATTATCTTTTGGAGCGTTGGCAACAGGAGCATAAGCTGACAGGCAAACAGTTTGTCATAAAAACCATCGTAACGAGCGAGATGGTGAGAAAGGTTGCCGACAGTTTCAATGTGCATTGCTACGACACTCTTACGGGCTTCAAACACATAGCGGCAAAGATAAAATCCTTGGAAGGCAGGGAAGAATACATAGGAGGTGGAGAGGAGAGTTTCGGATACCTGATAGGCGATTTCGTAAGGGACAAAGATTCCGTTTCCGGTTGCTGTATATTGGCAGAAATGACAGCATACGCCGCCGACAAAGGGCAGACGTTGTACGATATGCTCATGGAGTTGTACGTGAAGTACGCTTTCTATACCGAAAAGCAGGTTTCCGTAACTCGTAAAGGCAAATCGGGAGCTCAAGAGATAGAAGCGATGATGAACGAGTTCCGTTCCAATCCACCGAAAGCCCTCGACGGCATAGCCGTGGAAAGAACGGCGGATTACCTTTACCCCGAGAAAACAGGCTTGCCGAAAAGCAACGTATTGCAATACTTCCTTGCAGACGGCAGCAAGGTGTCCGTTCGTCCCTCAGGCACGGAGCCGAAAATAAAATTTTATTTCTCTATATGCTCCAAGCTGGAAGACGTATCGCAATATGCTTCCAAACATGCCGAAGCAATGCAAAAAATAGAGGTAATGCAGAAAGAAATGGGCTTGAAGTAGTCATGAAACAGGCAAAAGAGGAGAGAATGAGCGGAAAAATCTTTTGCCTTAAACGGTTGACTGTCAAAGCCGATTAGAAAAAGAGTAAAAAAAGTAGGGAAAAAGTTTGGCAGAAACAAAAAAGTGAACTACCTTTGCACTCGCAAAACACGATGGCGTCGTAGCTCAGTTGGTAGAGCAGAGGACTGAAAATCCTTGTGTCACTGGTTCAAATCCAGTCGATGCCACGAAAGAAGAGAGGAGTTCGATACGGAAGTGTCGGACTCTTTTTTCGTTTCATCCCATCGCTTCGCCATTCCGCGAGAACGAAACGGCGGTTCACCGTAACGAACCGCCGAAAGAAAAAATCGAATCACCGTTTCGTCAGAGCCTTGATTTATCGTTGTTCTTGCAAAGGCGATATACATGCTTCATGTCGGTTGTCGGAAAATAAAAACGGGGGCAAAAGCCCCCGCTCGTGATGATTGGTCGATTGCTTTTTATTCGACAATCAATTTTTGTGTATTGACATTGTTTCCGCTTATTACTCTGATGTAATACACTCCGCTTTCAAAACCGCTTGTGTCGATTTCATGGCTTTCGACGCCTGCTTGCAATTTGTCGGAAAGGATTATTCTTCCTTGCAAATCGCTTATCGTTATCGTGGCATTTGCTTTCAAGCCTTTCAAACTCAATGTGGCTTTGTCCTTTGCAGGGTTAGGATAAACGATGGCGGACAATCCGCTTTCGATTTGCTCCAATCCAGAAGCGGAAAGGGTCGTGAAGGTCATTGTTTCGCCGTAAGTGTTTCCGCTTTCGGTGGTTGCGAATGCTCTGAACTCGTAAGTCGTCGAGGCTTCCAAGTCGCTCAATGTCGCACTCATGTTTTCGCCGTTTGCTTCAACGCTCGACCAGTCTTCAACGCCTTCTGTCTTGTACTCGAAGCCTTGTGCCGTGATTGTCTCGCTACCCGTGGTTACCGTTCCGTTCAATACGGCAGCTTCATGGGTGATTTCCGTTGCTGCAAGGGTGATAACGGTAGGTGCAACGACAGGAGCTTCCTCGGTGGTGAAGTTTATGCTTACCCATTCGGAAGAGGTCTCTTCGCATACGGCTCTTACCTCGACGGTGTAGGCAGTTCCGGCGGTCAAGTCGGTGAAAGTCTTGCTTGTTGTGCTTACGGTTTCGGCTTCTTCGCCGTTCAAGCGTACTTCATAGCTTGTTGCCGTGCCTGTCCAGCTTACCTCTGCCGATGTCTCGGTGATATTGCTTACTGCAAGGTCTGTCGGAGCGTCGCATGGAGTTGGAGCTTCCTCGGTGGTGAAGTTTGTGCTTACCCAATCGGAAGAGGTCTCTTCGCATACGGCTCTTACCTCGACGGTGTAGGCAGTTCCGGCGGTCAAGTCGGTGAAAGTCTTGCTTGTTGTGGTAACGGTTTCCGGTGTACCGCCTGCCAAGCGTACTTCATAGCTTGTTGCCGTGCCTGTCCAACTTACCTCTGCCGATGTCTCGGTGATGTTGCTTACTGCAAGGGCTGTCGGAGCGTCGCATGGAGCCGGCTCGGGGGTTTCTCCTGTCGGTTGAATGGAAAGGTTGGCTATGATGGCTCCCGGTTGTCTGCCGCCACTGCCATCATTTCTCCACACGAATACCAATTTCCTTAATGTATTAGGTTCGTTCGCTATGGTAACACTCTTTGTTTGAGTACCAGTCAAGAGGTTTATGTAGTTATTGGAATTGTTCTTCATCAATACATTTCCATAGTTCGTCGCCGCATAATAAGGAACCGTCGAGGTGTTAACGGCATTGTAAACCGTATCGACAGGTACCCAATATACTTTCAAGTAATCATAGCTTCCTTCTCCGCCTACGGTCAAATCAAAACTTATTGTCAAGGAATCGCTGTTGCCTGTGTTGAAAAGCTTCTCTGCAATCACGATAGACGCAGAGTTGTCTTTGTATCCGGCGGTATCTCCGCCATCTTTCGAGATGTACAATGCACCGGTGGTTTCTCCGTTCGGTGTGCCGATATGCCATTTGTTCGTATTGGTGCTGTTTTTCAACAACCATGCTGTTGCATCTGCCGAATCGAAACTGCAAGTGTATGGTACGTTTTCCGCCATCATCGGAGTAACATACTCGACAGTCGAGAATGCTCTCACCGTGTCCCCGTTGGAACAAATGGAAGCCACTCCGAATGTGTAGCTTGTGGCATATTCCAAACCGCTTATGCTTCCGGAGTTATCGGTAAAGTCAGCCATTGTGTATTCTTCCTCTTCCGATGCTTTGTAATAAACGACCCATCGGCTGTTGTCCTCGTCAGACCAAGTCAAATCGACTGATGTCGCTTCCGTTCCCCGTGCAATCGCAAGACCTTCGGGACGACTGCAGGCAGGAGAGTAGTTTACCTCTATATCATCGACATAAAGTATGCAGTTGCTCGATTGGGAAGAAGTGGAATAAGGCTTCAATGTAATTCTTCCGCCTTCGCCTTCGTATGAAGCAAATGACACCTCTTTTTGTTCCCAAATACCTTGTCGGGTTGCATAAACGGTATCGATGGAAATAAGCGTGTCTGCTTCCGATACGCCGACTATGATTCCGTTATAGCTGTTCGGATTTTTGAACTTGAATTGCAGACTTAGGAGTGTAAGGTCTTCTTCAAAGGAAGGCAGTAATGCTGTTGCACTGCAAGCATTGGCTCTTTGGGACTTGAAGTACAAACATCTGCTACCCGATGCAGGAGACGAGCTCGACACATTTATCTTGTCGTCTGTTCCCATGCCGGATTTATCCCAGCAATCCGCATAAACGTCATCGCCGTAAGAGTAGCTGTCGAAGTTCTCCGTGTATGGCAATTCGGCAACAGGGACGCATGCTGTCTTGAACGAACCCTCTGCCCAAGCACTCTCATCGGTTGAACTGCAAACTGCTTTCACTCTATAGTGGTAAGTGGTATTCGGTGTCAGGTTTGTGAACGTGTAAGTCGTGTCTGCAGAGGTATGACTTGTCGCTTCGCTCCAATCACTCGCCGTTGTGCTTAATTCAATGGCATAGTTACCTACATTGCGAGGGTCAACCCATGCAACAGTTGCGTTTTCGGCAGTTGCGATTGCGGACAAATCCTCCACTGCGATGCAGGTCGGTCCCAATTTAACTTTGAGATTGTCCAAGAAAATGTTGCTACCGTATGCCGATACCGCCTTGATGATTATGTATTGTGTGCCTGTCGTGCTTGCAGGTAGCGAGAATGAATGTTCCTGCCAGCCGTTGGAGGAACGGTATCTTAGAACCGAGTCAATCAAAGTGGCATTTTCGAGGGTTGGTTGGTCGTTCACATACAGCAAAACCCTGTCTTGGTAGCTGTTGTTGCTTGAATTGTGAAACATATCGAAAGATACGTCCATGTTTCGAGGGAAGTTCATGGCAGGAGAGATGATTGCCGTCCACTTGTTGTTTTGAACGTTGTAGCTGTTGAAGAATAACATCTTGCTTCCGTCGTGCGGATCGCATGAAGGGTTGCTTCCGCTTGTTACAACCTGCCATTTGTTGTTTGCTTCCGTTGTCGAGGAGATGGAAGTCCAACAATCGATTCCGTTTTCAAAACTTTCGATGAAAGGAAACTCGCCTATAGCACTTTCATAGCAAGGTGTGCTGTAATTAACTGCTGCAATGGCTTTGACCGTGTCCCCATCCGAGCAAATTGATGCCACTTGGAATGTATAAGATGTTTGAAGCGACAAACCGCTTATGCTTATCGTATTCGCAGAGCTTGCTTCCATGGTGTACTCCTCCTCATCGGCTGCCTTATAGTAAACGACCCATCGGCTGTTGTCCTCATCCGTCCAAGTCAAATCTACGGTTGTTGCCACCGTTCCTTCTGTAACCACAAGGTTTTGCGGACGTGGGCAGGCAGGAGCGTAATCCACCTTTACGTCATCGAGATAGAGGGCAAAGCTGTTCAGATGCGTTGTGTTGGAATAAACTCTGAAAGCAATTTTTCCGCCTTCGCCGCCATAAGATGCAAGAGACACTTCTTTCTGTTCCCAAACATCGGAAGCGTTGGAAAGAACCGTGTCGATGGCAACGAAGTTGTCTCCTTCCAATACGCCGACCATGATACCGTTCGGTAGAGCCGGATTTTTCAACTTGAATTGTACGCTTAGAAGGTCAAGACTTTCCTCGAAGGAAGGCAACACCACTGTGGCAGTGTAGCCATTCGCTCTGTTGGAATAAAGATAAAGACAACGATTTCCCGAAGCCGATGAACTGTTCGATATGCTTATTTCGTCGCTTGTGCCGATGCCGTATTTAGTCCAGCATTCCACATATTCGTCATCGCCGTAATAGTAGCTGTCGAAGTTCTCTGCGTATGGCAATTCGTCGATTGCTCCGCATGCTGTTTTGAATCGTCCCTCTGCCCATGCACTTTCGTCGGAGGAACCGCATATTGCTTTTACCCTGTAAGTGTACCATGTATTCGGAGTAAGCCCTGTGGCTGTGCAGTTGGTCGTTGTGGAAGTAAATGTCAAAGCTCCGCTCCAATCGCTCGCAGATGTGCTTACTTCAAGAAGATAATCGCCCGCATCATTAGGGTCGTTCCATTCTATGGTTGCCTCATTATGGAGTATCTCTGTCAAGTGTTGATTGCTCAATGTCTGACATGCAGGAATGTAATCTATGCTTAGGTCATCTACCCACATATTTCCGGAAGCTCTCACGAAGTGTTCTTTCAAGGCAATGCGACCTCCCTGTCCCGTATAGGAAGCAAGGCTTACTTCACGTCTCTGCCATGTATTGCTTATGGTGTTATATACAGTATCTATGCCGACAAAAGTACCGTCATTCTCGACAACTCCTACTATCATACCATTATCCAACTGCGGATACTTTAATTGAAAGACCACATTCAAATCTCTCAGATTTATACTTTCGTCCATCTGCGGTGCAACGGCAATCACTTCCGCTGTTGCGTTAGGAGCTTGAAATACCAAGGCGGCTGTACCGGATAGATGTTGAGTGTTCGCCACGTAAAGGGCGTTCGATGCAGTGGTGTTGTTCAAAATCTTTGTCCAGCATGGCGGAAAGATGCTCGTTCCCGTGCCATAGCTGTCGAAATTGTCCGTATAAGGCAATTCGGTTACGGCATCGCAAGGTGTTCTGAACGAAAGAGAGGACCATGCACTCTCATCATCGCTACCGCATATCGCTTTCACGCGGCAGTTGTACAACGTATTCGATGTAAGTCCCGTAAAGGTGTAAAAAGTGTCGCTCACATTGTCGCTTTCCGCCCCTGTCCAATCCGCTTGCGAGGCAGGTTTCATTTCTATTTGGTAGTCGAGTGCGGCAGTGCTTGCATTCCAAATCACGCTTGCCACGTTTTGCGATACCGTCGTGGTACCGAAGCCTTTCAATGAAGGGCATGAACTGTTCGGATCCGGCACTGAGGCGTATGTTGCGTTGGTTTGATTAACTCCGCCTCCTCCTCCGTATGAAGTGAAAGAAGCACAAGTCCAACCGGCGGCACTGTTGTTAAAGCCGTTGTTGGTCAAGTACCAAAAGCCTACCGACCCCCAACCGCATTGCCAGCGGTCTTCGGGTTCAACAGGAGTAAATCCCTCGAGATCGATGCTGCTCGAAATGGAATTTGTCGTCGGATTTACAACCTGCGAAGGATTATCGGGATTTTGCAAGGAGAACACGCCGTTACCGTTCATGTCTATTCCGAAACCGGTAACGAATCCGCCGGAACCTTCTTGGAAATAGAACCGCGGATCTGCCGCTGCGATGTCCTCGCACATCTGTTTCATTGATTTGGAGCCGTCATAACGGTATCCCCAAACCAAAGCCTGAGGCGTTTTGCCGTCGTTGAATACCAACACTAAGGCAGCCTCGTTGCTGCCTGTTCCGACCCAATACTCGATGTCGGCTGCCGTAAACACCCCGTTAGGAGCCGTGCCGAGAGTTTGAGCCGTCAGGCAAATGCTTGTCAACAATGCCGACAAGAGGCATAAACAAACTTTTTTCATTTCGTTGTCTGTCGTTTTTTTAGTTAAACAATGACGTATCGAACGAACGATAAAGCGTGAGAGAAAAGGCAACCCCGAAAACGACAAGGCAGACAACTGCCTGTAATTTCACTCTTTGCAATCACATCTCTATTTCCCGAAAGATACGATTCTTAATTCGGCAAAATCACGGTAGGTCTTCTGACTTGCACCTCCTCGAAAACGGCCTTCCCATTCTTGCGAACAGTGGCTGAGAGTTGCGAGACAACTTCTCTGTGGTTGTTTTCAAAGAATGAAAGCATTCAAACGCTTTCATGGTGCTTACAGCTACGGGTTTAGTTCTTGATTTTCACAAGATTCCCTTTTAATCCGCCGAAGCGAAACCGCTGATTTGCGACTGCAAAAGTAGAAATAAAATTTGAATTCCGCTTATTCCGAGCGTGGAATTAACTTTCCCTGCCTGCAAACGGCAAAGCCGGACAATGGCAAAATAAGAAAAACGAAATCGAATGCACCTGTATTTTTCCCATTGCCTGACTACTCGGAAACGAAACGCCTTTCCACGAAAATGAAACGCCGAAAGAATTTCCTTATATGCCGTTTCGTGAAATTCTTTCGGCGTTCGGGTAATGGATTTTCGGATTGCGGGTTGGGTAAGAGTTGTTTATTCGTGGCAGTATATGCGTTTTATCCTTTGCGAGACGGAGGTGAAGACTTCGTAGGTGATGGTGTCGAGGGCTTTCGCCATGTTCTCCACGGGGTTCTCCTCTCCGAAGATGACGACTCTGTCTCCTATGGAGGCGTTTATGCCGCTAAGGTTTATCATGCACATATCCATGCAGATGTTTCCTACGATGGGTGCCATGCTTCCATTGATCCACACTTTGAAACCTCGTGGCGAGAGGTGGCGGTTGAGACCGTCGGCATAGCCTACGGGTATGACGCCTATGGTTGTGGTTTCTGTGGCTTTGAAGTTACGCATATAGCTTACGCTTTCGCCCTTGCCTATGGTGCGTATCTCCGTGAGGCGGGTTTGGAGGCTTTGAACGTATCGCAGGTGTTGCTGTGTGTCTGCATTCCAGCCTATGCCGTACATGCCTACGCCCAAACGAACCATGTCGAAGTGTGCTTGCGGGAAGCGAACCGTGCCGGCGGTGTTGCAGATGTGGCGGAGTATTTTATGGTCGAAGGCTGCCCTTATCCTGTTGCTCCATTTCTCGAAACGCTCTGTTTGTTTTGCGGTGAAAGCGTCCTCTTCCGGTGCGTCGGCACAGGAGAAGTGCGAAAAGACAGAGGCTATGTGCAGGTTGCCGTGCCGTTTCACTCTTGCGATAAGCTCGTCCAAGTCCTTTTCCTCGAAGCCCAAGCGGTGCATTCCCGTGTCCAACTTGATGTGTATTTTGAGCGGCAGGTCGTAAAGCAGTTCCAAGGTCTCGAAGTTATGCACCACGGGTTCCAAGTCGTAATCGACCATCTTGCCCAAGGCTTCTTTTTCGAGCGTAACGACCATTACGGGCAATGTTATGCCTTTATTCCTCAAATCCACGCCCTCATCGGCAAAGGCAACCGTCAGATAGTCGGCAAGCTGTGTGCGTTGCAGTTCTTCCGCAACCTCGCTTCCTCCGCAGCCGTAGCTGGAAGCCTTGACCATTCCCATGATTTTGACGCCGGGTTCGAGCAGGGATTTGAAGTATTTTACGTTTTCGTCCAAGGCTGTGAGGTTTACCTCCAATATGCTTTGATGGCTTTTGGCTTCAAGGAAGTTGGAGATTTTTTCCAATTCGGCTTTACGCGAGCCTTTGACCAAGATGGCTTTGTCGTGAAAGTCGCCGAGGGATACGTTTGCAAGGAAGTCCTCGTTGGAAGCGAAAAAGCGGTGCGGCATGTCGAATGCGGCATCGTTGTTTGCAAAGTCCTTTCCTATGCCGTAAAGAAAGGATATGCCTTTGTTCTTCAACATTGTGTCGATTTGCTTCATGGTGTGCGGTATGTCTTCGCTTTTTTCTTGCAAATCGGAGAGAATGACGCAGCGGGATAGCTTTTTGTCGCATGTGTTGAGGAAATCGACCGCAGCTTCGAGCGAGGTGATGTCCAAGCAATAACTGTCGTTGAGCAGGAGTGAGCCTCCCACGGATTCTTTCAACTGCAAACGCATGTCCAAAGCCGAAAGGGTGTGCATTCTTTCTTTGAGTGTTTGTTCGCTTATGCCCATTTGTCGGCATAGAACGAAAGCCGAAGCGGCGTTTTCCCTGCTTGCACGGTCGGAAAAAGGCAATCCGGAATTGCGGACGACGGCTTCGCTTTCGTAGGATACCAACTCTATATCATTATTAGTACAGAATGCCTCTGCCTTCTCGAATAAGAGGGGATTATCGCGGCTGCAGATGAGTTTCTTGCAGCCTGTGAAGAGCTTCAACTTCTCGTTTATCTTTTCCTCCATGCCATGGAAATTCACTCCGTGAGCCTCTCCGATATTGGTGAACAAGCCTATCTCCGGCAAAATCATGTCGTGCAATCTTTGCATTTCGTCCGGCTTGGATATTCCGGCTTCGAATATTCCGCCTTCGTAAGAGTTGTTCAGCTGCCACAACGATACGGGAACTCCGATTTGGGAATTGTAGCTGCGGGGCGAGAAACAAATCTTGCGGTCTCGGGCGATGAGTTGACGCACCCACTCCTTGACTATGGTCTTTCCGTTGGAACCCGTTATCGCAGCGACGGTTCCGTGGAAGCATTTGCGGGCGTATGCTCCCGCTGCTTGCAAAGCCTTCAACGTATCTTCGACCAAAAGATAGGCAACTCCCTTATGCAGAACCTCGGGCAGGCGGCTGCAAACGAAAACCCTCACACCCTTTTCGCAGAGCGGTTCTATGAAGCGGTGTCCGTCGTTATCGGCGGAGCGAAGAGCGAAAAACGCCGTTCGTTCTGCCGAATTGAGCCTTCTGGAATCGAACAAAAGAAATTCTATTTCAAGGGATAACATATCGAAATCGGGTTCCGCTCCGTCGGAACGGACGCAACGTGCGTTGCACAGCCTTATCAGTTCTTCCAAACTCACTGTCATATCAATTTGTTTTTTGCAAAATTAGAGAAAAACGCCTTTCCGCAGATACCGAAAGGGCGAAATAACGAATTCCAAGCCCGAAAACCGCACCGAAAAGCAAATGCAAAAGCAGCGAAAATCGAAACCGGAATGCAAAAAAACGGAAAAATATTTCTCCGGTCGAATATTTTTTTACCTTTGACGCCGTGAATTTCTCGATTCGGGGGAATAAGAAAACCATTTAATACATATACAATATGGAAATGAAGACTATTTCAATCGGAACGACAGAAAAGAATGTCGTAAGAAAGCATTATCTGACGGACATCGCTTTTTGGGTGGTGTTTATGGCGACGATGACGTTTTTCTCGCTCGGTTCGCATCCGGCTTTTGCGGTTTTGATTTCTCTTTTGTTCATGGGACTCGGCGTGGTTCTGTGGATAAGGAACTACAATGCGGCAAAGGAAAGCAGGAAACTTGCAATCAGCCTGCCGGAGTTTATCTTTCAGTTGTTCTTCAAGCTGTTGATTATCGTGTCCGTTGTGTTCTGCGTAGGCGGATACCCGGGCAGCGGGTACATAACCCTTGCGGCTTCGTTGCTTGTTTGGGCTTATGTCATCATGGCAGTGAGACGACGCAGGTTGCACGAGGTGGCGTATGCCATATTGGTGTTGCAAACGGTCATAGTTTCGGCAGACAGATTTCTGTAAGCAAAAGTGGAAACAAGAGCGGCGACATAAAGCCGGCAAAGGGCGTAAGGCATCGTTCGAAACCCCGAGCCGGCTTTTGTGCGTTTTATCTTCCGCAGCCTTATCGGAAGTGTACGTCAACAACTTAGCCTTTCGCTGTGTCGCCATGCCCTTGCGGAATGAAAAAAAACGGGAAAATATTTCTCCATTCAAAGAATAGTGCATAACTTTGCCGTTCCAAATCACGGTGGTTTGGAAAAGAAAAAACGTTTAAAAATTACAATATCATGGACGTAAAAAAAATCTTAGCAGACGTAGAAGCAAAGAACCCCGGACAACCGTTGTTCTTGCAAGCTGTAACAGAAGTGTTGGAGACAATACAGGATTATGTTGCAGAACACCCAAAATATGATAATCACAAGATTATCGAAAGAATGGTTGAACCCGACAGAATTTTCCAATTCAAGGTTGAATGGATAGATGATAAGGGTCAAATCCAAGTAAACAGAGGTTTCAGAGTACAATTCAACAACGCAATAGGACCTTACAAAGGAGGATTGCGTTTTGCTCCTAACGTAACTTTGGATACGTTGAAGTTCTTGGGCTTCGAGCAAACTTTCAAAAACTCTTTGACTACATTGCCTATGGGCGGTGGTAAAGGTGGTTCTGATTTCGACCCTAAGGGAAAATCGGATAACGAAATCATGAGATTCTGCCAAGCCTTCATGACGGAATTGTGGCGTTACATCGGACCTGACACGGACGTTCCTGCCGGCGATATAGGAGTAGGCGGAAGAGAAATCGGATACCTATACGGCATGTACAAGAAATTGGCTCGCGAGAACACAGGTGTGTTGACCGGAAAAGGTGCAGGCTGGGGCGGTTCCATACTTCGTCCGGAGGCAACCGGTTTCGGAGGAGTTTACTTCGTCAACAACATGTTGAAAAAGCATGGTTTGGAATTGAAAGGAAAGAAGATTGCCATCTCCGGATTCGGAAACGTTGCATGGGGAGCGGTAACCAAAGCCACTGAATTGGGTGCAACAGTTGTTTGTATCTCCGGTCCTGATGGTTACATCTACGACGAGACAGGTATGAACGATGAGAAAATCGCATACATGCTTGAATTGAGAGCTTCCAACAACAACGTTGTTAAGCCTTTCGCCGACAAGTTCAAAACAGCCAAGTTCATAGCAGGCAAGAAACCTTGGGAAGCTAAGGTGGATATAGCTATGCCTTGTGCAATTCAAAACGAGTTGAACGCAGAAGACGCAAAACAATTGATAGCAAACGGAGTTACTTTGGTATGTGAGGTTTCCAACATGGGTTGTACGGCAGATGCAATTCACGAACTTCAAAAAGCGAAAGTTATCTTCGCACCGGGCAAAGCTGCCAATGCAGGTGGTGTAGGCGTATCAGGTTTGGAAATGAGCCAAAACGCAGGACACATCAGCTGGACAGGTGCAGAGGTTGACCAAAGATTGCACCACATGATGGATTCTATCCACGAAAACTGTGTTAAGTACGGTACTGAAAAGGACGGTTACATTAACTACGTTAAGGGTGCGAACGTAGCAGGCTTTATCAAAGTTGCAGATTCAATGATCGAACTTGGTGTTTGCTAATAAAGCATTACAATCCGGATATACGGCGAAACACTGCCGTGTATCCGGTTTTTTGTATCCGCTTGTCGGCAATACGGATAAGAGAAACGGTTTCACGGTTTATTCATTCTTTGAACGGTTCGTTCTTGATTTGCGAGGAAGCGGTTGTAATGTCGTATTGCAAAAACAAAAGCGAGAAAGAAAGCACCGAAACGCGGTTTTGAAAAATTCTTTCGGCGTTCGGCGAAAACAAAGAGAAGTTCAGATATAATTATTCCATGATACGTATAGAAAGTAAAGGTGTTATGTTAAAACGATTGTGCATTTCGTTCTTATGTTGTGGCTTCCTACTGCATGGAAGCAGTCTTTCGGCACAGTCTTTGCTGAAAGAGTTCGATAATCTCTTCCTTACAGGGACGGAGGAGGCGTTTTTGACAAAGGTTGCGACTTATACGGATAAGAAGATGTTCTTTTTATCTGCCGAAGATTTGGAATTCATACCTGTGTTCGAGGTGAAAGGAGAAACGATTATAAAGGACAGCATTCCCAATGTCAGAATAGTAACGGGGGAGGACAGGTTCCATTGGACAATTCCCACATCGATGATTTTTTCCGAGGGAAAATTGTTTACGACTTACGGTTACGGCATTGCGGAGTACGAGAGGGACGATAAGGCTTGGTTCATCAAGGAGGTTTTTCCCATAACCGATGACATATATAATGCGAAATATCACAGGATTATAGGTGTTTGCGGCAACAAAGTCGTGATTGCATGCGATAAGTACTACAATAACCCCATCGAAAAGTACGGAGATTATACTCTTGCCATATATGATTTGGAAGAAAAACGCATTTCACGGGAAAGGGTCTTCGATTTCGACAGAGCCATCTTCCTTAATCTTTATTCTTTCGTCAATCTTTTTTCCTGCAGCAAAGAACGCATCTCGTTTCTCAACCCTTTGAAATCCGAGGTTTATCTTTTGGATTACGATTTGAATGTTTCGGATACGCTTGGATTTCCTTCGCAAGACGGCTATGAGGCAACTGAAAAACGCTTGAACGAATTGTTCACTCCCGAAGTGATATTGCTTTGTGATAAAGCTCCGAAAAATCCTGTTCTCATACTTCATCAGAATCTTGTTTTCTCAAAGGACAATGCTTATGGTTTGAATACGAAGCAGTGCTTCATCGATGAAGATAATCTGCTCATCGAATATTCTCTCTTCGGCAATGGTGGAGCTGTCGAGTTCTTCAAGTTGAACCTGAAAACAAGGCAGGCGGAGAGGGTTTTCTCTTATTCGTATAAAGAGCAGCCTGATTTGGACGACTTGATTTGGAAAGAAGAATTGCCGATATTCGATGACGGCACATATTTCAAAACAACAATGAAACCGAGCCAAGATGAAGAAAATATTGTCGGCGGTCTTGATATGTATTACTGCAAGCCTTTCGATTTCCGCACAAAATAACTGCTCCGTAAGTTTGGAGGACAAGGGCGGAAAGGAGACGGACTGCCTTGTGTCGGAGTATGATTATGTCATTGTCTTCAATGCGTTTTTCTGCAAGACCTGCGTGGACAAGCAAACGAGAGAAAAGCGTATCCTGATGATTTGCAACGAAAATCAAAGTTCGAAAACTTTCCGCATAAGCACTTGTAATTCCCTGCGAAAACTGTATCCTGATTCCGATGTACGTTTCGTGAAAAATCCTCTTTCGATAAGTCTCCTCAAAACGAATGCCTTGTTGAGCGGTGATGAGTTCTGCCGAATTCTTGCTTCAAAAGAGGAATAAAACCATTTGAATTACTTCCCATAAACCGATGTGTTGCAAGCCTCGGCTTGTGATGCGTCTTTGCATACATTCCATGTAAACGAACAGTCGTGGTTCGCATGGAATGTATTCTTGCATATAGTTATGCTTGTCGGTGTTTTTGATAATCGGGATAGTTTCTCTCCGAGAACGAAAGGCGGAAAGTAAAAACAGATAGGGCGTTTCATGAAAATAAATCGCCGAAAGGATTTCGTGAAACGGCGATTCGTTTTCTTATGGTACGAAAAAACAGGAGACGAACGCTCTTAGTGATGCGTTGTTCTCCTGTTTTATGGATTTACGATTGTTATCCTAATTTGCGTTCGGCGTTGCAGCAGGTTGTGCGGCAGGCAATGCAGGGGCTTGTTTTGCAGGGACGGTCGTCTTTATCGCATTAGGATCCAACTGTGTGCCGTTGTTGCTCTCCACAGCGGTCTTTCCAGGTGTGAAAGCGGTTGCCACAAGGCATAGAACCAACATTATTCCTGCCAATGTCCACGTTGCTTTTTCCAAAGCGTCTGCCGTTTTCCTTACTCCCATGAATTGGTTCTGTGCAGCGAAGTTGGCTGCCAATCCGCCACCTTTGGAGTTCTGAATCAATACCACTATTGCCAACAAAACGGCAACCACGATAATCAATACTGTTACGAATACAAACATTTCTTCTTTACTGTTTTTTGTGTGTTATTTATTTTCTTCCAATTCTCTGATTCGGTCTGCAAAGTAAGCACTTTTTTTTGGATTAAGGGCTGTTAATTGACGATAAATTTGCAGTGCCTTGTCTTTATTGCCTTGTTTGAGGTATATTTTCGCCATTGTTTCGGTTACGATTTTGAAGTCATCGTTTGCCGATTGCTTTAATATTTCGTCTATTACGGGACTTTCTTCCTCCGAAGAGACCTTTCCGACTTTCGGATTTTCTATTTTCAAAAATCTTTCGATAACCTCCTCTTTTGTCGGGTTCTCCGAGAGACCGGGTTCTTTGTACAGGTTTATTTCGTCGAGTATATCGTCTTTTTTTGCTTCGATTGCAGGAGCGGGAACGGTTTCCGGCTTTTCCGAAAGGGGCTTTTGAAGATGGTTTTTCAGCGGATTTTCCATGAAGTTCTTCAATCCTGTGCGGTCGAAGGAGTAAGCAGCCGCCTGCAACAGGTATTTATCGCCGTTTTGGTTGCCGAGAACTTTCGCAAACTTTGCGGCAAAGGCATATAATAAAGATGTATAAGGGTGCTTTTCGATCAGCCTCTCGACCGCTATGAGATTCAGCAATCCTATTTGCGATTCGTCGAGTTCCAATATGTCGTTCAATCTCCTGTCCATGCTTTCCTGCGACAGTGAAGCCGCTTTTATTGTTTTTTAATACTTTTTCTCCTTTGCGGAAACAGTCGGCAAATGTACGAAAAAAAACCTTACTTCCAAGAAAAGAGGAACAAAAAACGCCGAAACGACAAAAAAAATCAATCGGAGTGTCGTCCGTATGAAAAAATATCGTACCTTTGCACCTCAAAAACAAGTAACATACGATGAAAAGAACATTTCAACCTTCACGCAGGAAAAGAGTAAACAAGCATGGTTTCAGAGAAAGAATGGCAACAGCCAATGGTAGGAGAGTTTTAGCTGCTCGTAGAGCTCACGGCAGACACAAACTAACCGTTTCTGACGAGAGATAGTTTACCGCTCTTTTTTGATAAGAGAGAAACCGAAAGATATTTACGAGAAGCATTGAAGTATTCCAATGCTTCTTTTTTGTGTTTTTCATAATCGGGTGATGAAGTTGAAGAAAACGAAAACGAGATTGATTCTCGAACAGGTCGAGATATTGGAAGCCGGTTCGGAGGGGAACTGCATTGCGAAGGTAGATGACCTTGTGGTGTTCGTGCCTTTTGTCGTGCCGGGAGATGTGGTGGATTTGGAGGTTTATCGCAAGAAAAAGAACTTCGCACAAGCCAAGGCTGTGAAATTCCACAAGTATTCGCCCCTCAGGGTGGAACCGTTGTGCGAACATTTCACCGTTTGCGGCGGTTGCAAATGGCAGACGATGAATTACGAAAGCCAAGTCTTCTATAAACAAAAACAGGTCAGGGATAATTTGGAGCGTATCGCCAAGGCGGATTGCTCGCACATGCTTCCCATTCTGCCTTCCGAGAAGACAAGCGAATATCGCAACAAATTAGAATATACCTTCTCCACAAAAGCATGGGTGGAAAACTACGATAAAACCATGCCAGCCCGAGGGGCTTTCGGCTTTCATGTACCCGGTTTCTTCGATAAGGTTTTGGACATCGGGTATTGTGCCTTGCAGAGAGAGCCGTCGAACGAAATCCGCAACCATCTGAGGACTTATTGCAGCGAACACGCATTACCGTACTACGATATAAGAAATCACGATGGCTTGATGCGAAACCTGATTATCCGTACGACCGGTACGGGAGACCTTATGGTCATTGTCGTTTTCGCTTCGCAGAGCGAGGAAATCATACCTTTGCTCGAAGACCTCGGAACCAACTTCCCGCAAATCACTACCCTCATGTATTGTGTCAATGAGAAGTTCAATGACACTCTCGGCGACCAAAACATAATATTGTATTCGGGAAAGGATTTCATGGAAGAACGCATGGCGGCATTCGACGGGGGAGAGGCTCTACGCTTCAAAATACGCCCTAAGACCTTTTACCAAACCAATTCGCTGCAAGCCGAAAGACTTTATCGCCAAGCGACGGAATTTGCGGAGATAACGAAAGAAGACACGGTTTATGACCTATATACAGGTTGCGGAACGATAGCCAACTACATTGCACGCTCGGCAAAGAAAGTCGTAGGCGTGGAATATGTGGAGGACGCGGTGGAAGACGCACGTTCGAACGCCGAATACAATGGCATAAACAACGCAGTATTCCATGCAGGCGACATGGCGAAGATACTCGACGACGATTTCGTAACTCGAAACGGTCGTCCGCAAATCATAATCACCGACCCGCCGAGAGCCGGAATGGCAGAGAGCGTGGTCAAACAAATATTGAAGATAGCCCCACGCAAAATCGTTTACATCTCCTGCAATCCCGCAACACAGGCTCGGGACATCTTCCTTTTGAAAGAGAAATACAATGTAGGCAGAATTCGTCCCGTGGATATGTTTCCCCATACCCAACATGTGGAAAACGTTGTCGAATTGATATTAAAGCAAGACTGAAAAATGGATTACAATTTCAAAGAAACAGAAGCCAAATGGCAGGCCTATTGGGCAGAACATAAAACTTTCAAAGCCGAAATCGATAAAAGCAAACCCAAGTATTACGTCTTGGATATGTTCCCTTACCCGTCGGGAGCGGGGCTTCACGTCGGTCACCCCTTGGGATACATCGCCTCGGACATCTTTTCGCGTTACAAGCGTCTGCAAGGCTTTAACGTGCTTCACCCCATGGGTTATGATTCTTACGGATTGCCGGCAGAGCAGTACGCAATCCAAACGGGACAACACCCTGCCATAACGACGGAACGCAACATCAACCGATACAGGCAGCAGTTGGACATCTTGGGATTGTCATACGATTGGGACAGAGAGGTAAGGACATGCGACGAACGCTATTACAAGTGGACGCAATGGATATTCCTCAAATTATTCGGCAGTTATTATTGCAACGATACGCAGAAAGCACGCCCCATTTCAGAGCTTGAAGAAGTCTTTTCCAAGCAAGGCAACGGAGGAGAGGGCGGAATAAACGCCGCACACTCCGATTGCGAGACATTCACGGCAGAACAATGGAACAGCTTCACCGAAAAGCAGAAGAGCGACATGCTTATGAACTATCGTTTGGCTTATCTGTCCGATTCCATGGTCAACTGGTGCAGCGAATTGGGTACGGTACTCGCCAACGATGAAGTCGTGAACGGCGTAAGCGTAAGAGGAGGCTACCCTGTCGAAAGAAAGAAGATGCGTCAGTGGAGTTTGAGAATAACAGCATACGCAGAGAGGTTGCTCGAAGGCTTGGAGAATTTGGATTGGACGGACTCCATAAAAGAGATACAGCGAAACTGGATAGGTAAAAGCCGTGGAGCAAGTCTTAACTTCAAGACGGAAAGCGGCGAAACCTTGGAAGTATTCACCACAAGAGCCGATACAATCTTCGGAGTTACCTTCATGGTGCTTTGTCCGGAGCATGAAATGATACCGACCCTCACAAGTCCCGAATGCAAGCAGCAGGTTGAAGAATATGTTGCCTTTGCCAAGAACCGCAGCGAGCGTGAAAGACAAAGCGAAGTGAAGAAAGTGAGCGGTGTTTTCACAGGCAGCTATGCCGTTCACCCTTTCAGCGGCAAGAGAATACCGATTTGGATTTCCGATTACGTCCTTTCCGGATACGGAAGCGGTGCCGTGATGGCAGTGCCTGCCCATGACAGCAGAGACTTTGCCTTTGCCCGCAAGTTCGATTTGCCGATTGTTCAGGTCGTCGTACCGAAAGGCGAACAACCAAGCGACACCTCGCTTTGGCAGGAGAGCAAAGACAGCAAAGAAGGCACACTCGTGAATTCCGATTTCCTCGACGGCTTGGACGTAAAACAGGCAATCAAGACGGCAATACACCGGATAGAGGAGATGAAACTCGGATTCGGTACAACGAACTACCGTTTGAGAGACGCCATCTTCTCGCGTCAGAGATATTGGGGCGAGCCTTTCCCGATTTATTACAAAGACGACATTCCATACGCCTTGCCGGAAGAGGAACTGCCTTTGAAATTACCCGAGGTGGATAAGTATCTGCCGACGGAAAACGGCGATGCACCCCTTGCAAGAGCCAAGAACTGGTGTACGAAAGAGGGTTGGCGTTACGATTACAATACAATGCCGGGCTTCGCAGGCTCGAACGCTTACTCCATTCGCTACATGGATCCGCACAACGACCGAGCCTTCGTATCCGAAGAGGCAAACCGTTATTGGGAAAACGTGGATCTTTACGTGGGAGGCAGCGAGCATGCAACGGGACACCTTCTGTATTCACGCTTCATCTGTAAATTTCTCTTCGACCTCGGAATCGTATGCAAGGACGAGCCATACAAGAAACTCATCAACCAAGGCATGATACAGGGACGAAGTCAGTTCGTTTACAGAGTTAAAGGCAGCAACAAATTCGTGTCATTCAACTTGAAGAACGCCTACAACACCGACCCCATACACGTTGACATCAATATGGTTGACAATGACGTTTTGGATTTGGACAAGTTCCGTGCATGGAGAGCAGAGTTTGCCGATGCGGAATTTGAATTGGAAGACGGCAAATACATCTGCGGCAGCGAGATCGAGAAGATGAGCAAAAGCCTCTACAATGTCCAAAATCCGGATGAGCTCGTCGAGAAATACGGAGCGGACACCCTCCGCCTGTATGAAATGTTCCTCGGACCGATAGAACAATCCAAGCCATGGGATACCAAAGGCATCGAGGGTGTGAGCCGTTTCGTCCGTAAGTTCTGGCTTTTGAGCCACAAGGCAGAAGCCTTCGACATCAGCGAAGAGGCGGCAAGCCGTGAAGAACTCAAAATCCTGCACCGCACAATCAAGAAAGTACAGGACGACATAGAGCGTTTCTCGCTCAATACCGCCGTATCCACCTTCATGATATGCGTCAACGAACTCGGAGCCTTGAAATGCAACAAACGTTCCATCATAGAACCTCTTACCATTCTGCTTTCCCCATTTGCTCCTCACATTTGCGAGGAACTATGGCAGCAGTTGGGACATGCCGAAAGCATAAGTCGAGCTGCCTTTCCTAAGTTTGATGCAGGCGTATTGGAAGAAAACAGCTTCAAGTACCCCGTTTCAATAAACGGAAAGACGAGAACATTCCTTGAATTCCCGCTTGACATCGACCGCAACGCATTGGAAGAAGCCGTAAAAGCCAATGCCGATGTGCAGAAGTTTCTTGATGGTAAGGAAGTAAAGAAAATCATCTACGTACCGAAAAAAATCATCAACATAGTGGCATAAGTTCTCTTGCCATCGCAGCGGTAAAAAAAGAATAGGGCGTTTCACTTATCGGAACGCCCTATTTCTTTTCAGTATGCCGCCATTGCGGGAGAGCTTATTTGCCAATCTCGGCAGCCAAAGCCGAAGCCTTCTCACGGCTCATAGACTCTTGCTTATTCTTCTTACCTTCCGGATTGTCGCAATAGCCCGAAAAATCAACCGTACAATTCTCCGAACTAATCTCCTTGCCGGTAAAGCAATTATCCCACAATATTTCACTACTGTCTCTGTAAGAAAGAAGTTCATACTTGCCATTCTTCTTGCCGTAAGAGTGATAGGTACTGTATGCAAGTGGTTTTACAACAACCCATCTTAATGCGTTCGTAGTTTTATCTTTCTTTGCATGGTAGCAAGCCTTTCCTTCGACTGCGACTATTGCAAAATCACTTTTGTTGATGTACAAGACACTGTGATAGTCGTTCTTTTGGTGTCTGCTAATCCAGTTGATAACATATTGATCGCCCTCATCGCTCAAAGTCATGCTGTCTTTATCCGAAAAGAAACGCTCCGAATCTTTACTGAAACTGCCATACCAATTTCGAACAACGTCAATACTCAATTTTTTTATCCGAAAATCCTTTTTCGGGAAACCCTTGTTGGAATACCATACAATATCAGGATTTTTAGTAATCTTTTTCGGATAGTTTATAATCAAATCCTGATTGAATGCCTTAACCAAGCTGTCGTCCTTTGTGCGGATAAGCCTTGCATCATAGCGTTTGTAAACATCTGCAAGGTTGTAGTTTTTCTCCACATTCTCGAAAACCTTGGTCAGAACCTCTTTTGCCGTTTGCGACCATGCCGCAGGTGTCATTGCAAGCAAAGCAATCGCAAGCACCGATACTCTTTTTAATTTCTTCATAGCTGTATGATTTAACAATTTTGTGCTTGCAAATATACAAGTTTTTTTACAGAGCAAAGAAATCGTCGAAAAAAAATATCGGATTTACGCTTTGGCGGTTGGAACGGCTGTTTTCCGGCGGTCTTATGAAGTATGAAAAATATTCCTTTTTGTTTTGCGTTATGGTTTCGTGAAATCAATAACAAGGAAAGGCTTTTCAAGATGAATATACTGACGGTTGACGTTGAGGAATACTTCACTTTATTGGGAGAGAAGCATGATGTGCATTATGAATCCCGTTTGGAGCAGGAAGTGGGATTGTTGTTGGATATACTTGACAGTATGAACATAAAAGCCACATTCTTTATCCAAGGCGAGATTGTCAGTAAGCATACAGACATATTGCAAGAGATTGCACGACGTTTCGATATCGGTTTGCACGGATACAGACATGTGGAAGCGACCAAAATGTCCACGGAAGAGTTCCGCCAAGATGTTCTTAGAGCCAAGGACATTGTCGAAGCCTTTGTGGGAAAAAGCGTATCCAAGTTCAGAGCCCCGTGTTTCGCTGTGAGAAAGGATTATGTGAAAGAACTTTTCGCCTGTGGAATAGAGACGGATTGTTCCTGCGTAAGTATCAATCACCAATTCGGAAAGAAGATAATAGAAAGAGCAAAGCCCTGTTTACTCGAATATAATGGCAGAACGATAAAGGAGTTTCCGCCCACATCGATTTCATTCCTCGGAAAAGGCTTCGGCTTCCTCGGAGGAGGTTATTTCCGTCTGCTTCCCTACGGATTGATACGGTATTTCTCCGAACGAAACAAGGATTACCTTCTGACCTACGTACACCCACGGGATTTCGATGCCGCACAGCCCGTTGTAGGCAATATTTCGCAGGCAAGAAAGTTCAAATCCTACGTCGGTTTGCAAGGAGCGGAAAAGAAACTGCGGCGTTGGTTGACCGAATACCCTTTCACGGACATAGCCACCGCCGAAAAGCTCATCGACTGGCAGTCCGTCCCCGTGGTGGAGTTATAGTTCCCTTTGTCGAATTGCCGTTCGGTGGAATTCTTAGGGCGTTTCGGTAAATTCTTACGCCGTTTCGATTTACAGAAAGGGCGTTTCGACAAGTGCTTGGCGGGCAGGGGTGCTTGCATAAGTGCGATAAGGTCGGTATGGCGGCTTTTGCCGGTGTGCAGATGGAAAGATTATGGGACGGAAAGGGCTGCACAACGTTTTTTTTGACTACCTTTGCAAACCGTATAGGTTAGTTTTTCTACTAAAACATGGGTTTTATGCTTAACACAAAGTACATATTCGTCACGGGAGGCGTTACCTCTTCATTGGGTAAGGGCATCATTTCTTCTTCCTTGGCGGTTCTTCTCAAATCAAGGGGCTATTCGGTAACCATTCAGAAGTTGGATCCTTATATAAACATAGATCCGGGTACGCTTAACCCGTATGAACATGGCGAGTGCTACGTTACGGAGGACGGTGCGGAGACAGACCTCGATTTGGGACACTATGAGAGGTTCACGAACGTGAGAACGTCTCAGGCGAACAATGTTACGACGGGTCGTATCTACCAATCCGTGATAGAAAAGGAGAGGAGGGGAGATTATCTCGGCGGTACGGTGCAGGTAATTCCTCATATTACGGACGAAATCAAGAGAAGAATAAAGCTATTGGGGCAGGAGGGAAGGTATGATTTCGTGATAACGGAAATAGGCGGCACGGTGGGCGATATAGAGTCGCTTCCTTTCGTGGAGAGTATAAGACAGCTGAAATGGGAATTGGAGGGTAATGCTATTGTCGTTCACTTGACCTACGTGCCTTACCTTGCGGCTGCGGGGGAATTGAAGACCAAGCCTACGCAACATTCCGTGAAAGACCTCTTGCAGCAGGGTGTGCAACCGGATATAATAGTATGCAGAACGGAACATGAATTGACGGAAAGCGTAAGGGATAAGATTTCCTTGTTCTGCAACATCGACAGAGCTTCCGTGATACAATCCATCGACGCTCCGACGATTTACGAAGTGCCTTTCAACATGCTGAAAGAGGGATTGGACATTCAGGTTTTGAAAAAACTGGGCATAAGTGCCAAAGGTGAGCCGGATTTGGAGAAATGGAGGTCTTTCCTTTACCGTTTGAAAAACCCGTTGAGCGAGGTGAACATAGGTTTGGTGGGAAAGTACGTGGAGTTGAAAGATGCGTACAAATCAATTTCGGAAGCGTTCATTCATGCGGCTGCTGCAACGCAGTGCAGGGTCAAAATAAGGTGGGTGCATTCCGAAAAGCTGGAAGACGAACCCGAAAAGCTTGATGAGTACCTCGGCGGCTTGAACGGTATTTTGGTTGCACCGGGTTTCGGCTCGCGAGGCATAGAGGGTAAAATCATGGCAGTGCGTTATGCTCGTGAAAAGGGTATTCCTTTCCTCGGTATTTGCCTCGGCATGCAGTGTGCGGTAATCGAGTTTGCGAGAAACGTCATAGGTTTCAAGGATGCGAACTCGGTGGAGATGATGGCTTCGACTACCCACCCCGTAATCGACATGATGGAGGAGCAGAAGCAGATTACGAACATGGGAGGCACCATGAGGTTGGGAGCCTATCCTTGCAAACTGAAAGCAGGTTCAAGGATTTATGCGGCATACCAAAGAGAGCTTATCAGCGAGAGACATCGCCACAGATACGAATTCAACAGTGCATACTTGAAGGACTTCGAGCAGGCGGGTATGATTGCGACGGGTTTCAATCCGGACAGCGATTTGGTGGAGGTCGTCGAAATTCCGTCCCATCCGTACTTCATAGGGGTTCAGTATCACCCCGAATACCGTTCCACTGTGGAGGAACCGAGTCCGCTGTTCGTGTCGTTCGTCAAGGCGGCAAACGGAATGAAATAACATAGTTCGGTGTTTAGAAAGAAAGAGGAGCGTCGTCAGGCGTTCCTCTTTCTTTCTTCTGCCGTAGAGGCGGCGTTTCGGTAAATTAAAACGGCGGAAGATTTTTTTCTTTCGCCGTTTCATGAAATTCTATTTTGCTTTGAGTATTTTGTCGTAGCGTTTTGTGTCTTTCAAAACGTCGATTGCCTCTTGCAGTTCCCTATCGTTCTCGAATATCGTCATGTAGTAGTACTTCACTCCGTAGAGGTTGCGGGCGATGAGAGCCTTCAGACTCGAGGCTATGTACTTCTCGGATTCTTTGTTGGCTTTTTGCAACTTACCATCTTCGATTTCGGCTTTCTTCATGATTTCCGCAATCATTTTATCCTCGCTTGTGAGGGCTTTTGCGTAATCGGAGTAGCTGCCGTATTTGCTTGCGGTCGTGTCCTCGGTTTCTTTCTTCAAGTAGTCGAGGACTATTTGGTTCACCCACTCCTTTTTGATTTGTCGTTTGCTTACGCCCTCTTGTTCGGCGTACTTCTCGAAGTCCGCCAATACGTTCATCTTCTCGTATTCCTCGGAGAAGTCCTTGTATTCGGGGGCTTTTTTGAGGAAGGATTCCCGATTTTCTTCGACCCATTTGAGAGCGTAGTTGTTGAAGAGCCCTTTGGAACGGAGGTTGATGAGATAGTCGGAAGCCCTGTTGGTATCTATCGGCACGAAAACATCGGGCATTATGCCGCCTCCGCCATAGACCACTCTCTTGCCGGCAGTGTAGAAACGCAAAGAGTCGGGGAAGTGAACGGAATCGGCTGAAAGCAATTCGCCATGGGAGTAGCGTTTGTAGTAATCCTTTTGGTATTCTTCCACTCCGTCATCGTACGGCTTTTGTATGCACCTTCCGCTCGGTGTGTAGTAGCGTGAGGTTGTCAGACGTATTTGGGACTTGTCGTAAAGGTCGAACGGTCTTTGCACCAAACCTTTTCCGAATGTTCTTCTGCCGACTATGACACCTCGATCCCAGTCCTGAACGGCTCCGGAGAGGATTTCGGAAGCCGATGCGGAACCTTCATCGACCATGATGACCAACCGCCCTTTCTCGAATATGCCTTTCTTCTCGGCTCTCAGTTCCTGACGTGGAGACTTCGTGCCTTTGGTATAGACAATCAACTTATCGTCGCTGAGAAATTGGTCGCATATTTCGAAGGCTGTGTTAAGGTATCCGCCGACGTTGCCTCTCAAATCGAGAATAAGGCTCTTCATTCCCTCTTTCTGCAATTCTGTTAAAGCGTCCGTGAGTTCCTTGCTCGAACTTTGAGCAAAGCGGTTGAGCCTTACGTATCCGGTCTCTTTATCTATCATGAACCATGTGTCGATGCTGTTGATTGGAATTTTGTCCCTTACTATGGTGAACACTATCGGCTCTTTCCTGTCCCCGCGAATGACGGATATGTTCACCTTCGTGCCTTTTTTGCCACGCAGATGTTTGAAAACCCAATCGTTCCTTATGGTGTCTCCCGTTGCTGCGAGGTTATCGACTTTCACAATCTTGTCTCCGGCAAGCACTCCCACCTTTTCGGAAGGTCCTCCGTTGATTACTTCGACCACATGTATGGTATCGTTCATGAATTGGAAGCTGACGCCTATTCCGTCGAAGTTGCCGACCAAGGGTTCGTTCATCTTCGCCACTTCGTCCTTGTTGATGAAAACGCTGTGAGGATCCAATTCTTTCAAAATGGCTTCTATGCCTTTTTCCGACAACTTATCCATGTCGGGATTGTCCACATAGAAGTAGTCGATCATGTTGATGGTTTGAAGCAACTTGGTATTAGCTGTTTTCAATTTGTCTTTGTCGTTGTTCTGTGCAAGCATGGTAACGGCTGCAAGCAGGAAAAAAATCAAATTCAGTCTTTTCATAACGTCAAACAATAAATAACAAGAGAGGAACGTTGAAAGGCGTGAATTATTATTGTAATCAAAAAACAAAAAGAGCATGGATATATATTTGGTATTGATTTTGGCGGGGTTCGTTTTGAGCGTTGCAGGACTGTGGAAGATATTCCGAAAAGCAGGAGTGAAGAGTTGGTATGTGTTGATACCGTTCGTGAATGTGTGGTATTGGGTTAAAATCATCGATAAGAAGTTTTGGTGGTTCATCTATTGCCTTATTCCTTTTCTGAACGTGTTCGTGATAATGCTGATGATAGTAGAGACGGACAAATGTTTCAAAAAGAACAATCTTTGGTATCAACTCTTGTCCATTATCTTTCCTTTCGTCTTTCTTCCGCTTTTGGGATTTGCGAAGAAGGAGGAATACACTCACCCGAAGGATTTGCCGGAGTACAAAATCTCCGTTGCGAGAGATTGGGCAGATGCCATATTGTTCGCTATCGTTGCGGCAACCGTGATAAGAACGTTTTTCTTCGAGGCTTATACCATTCCCACCTCGTCCATGGAGAAATCGCTCTTGGTGGGAGATTATTTGTTCGTATCCAAAATGGCGTACGGTCCGAGGATACCGAACACTCCGTTGGCGGTTCCTTTGGTGCATCACACCGTTCCTTTGCTCGGAATAAAGTCATACGTGGATTGGATTCAGCTCGGCTACCACAGATTGCCGGGTTTCGGCAAGGTGCAGAGGGGAGATGCCGTGGTGTTCAACTATCCCGACGGAGATACGTTATCGACAGCCTTTCAGAGTAATGTAAGTTACTATTCCTTGGTCAGACAGGTGGGAAGAGATGCCGTATGGTCGGACAAGAACAGATTCGGAGACATAATTGCCAGACCGGTGGACAAGAGAGAGAACTTCGTGAAAAGATGTATAGGCTTGCCGGGGGAGACCATCATGTTGGAAAACGGCATCGTTTATATAGATTCCAAGCAGATTGAAAGCCCTCGGGACTTCGAGTTGACATACAAGATAATCACAACGAACAATAATGCCTTGAATGAAAAGGAACTTGTGAACATAGGCGTATCCAAGGAGGATATGGCTATGATGTACTCTTATTGTTACATCGATTTGAACAAACAGCAAATCGGAGAGTTGGAAAAAAATCCTTACGGTATAGAGGTGTTGCCGTTGAACAAAGACGGGTATAACTATTCCGAGATTGTGGATAATGCGGTCAAGATTCCGTGCAGGGTTTTCTTTCACCCGGATTTGCAGATGTACGACAAGAATGATTTTTTCTTGCGAATGGGCATAGACAGTGCCACGGTTGCAAAAGCGGTTACCCATGCCACGCTTCCTTTGTCGGCGGAAATAATAGAGGATTTGAAAAAACTGCCATACGTGGAGGCTGTGGAGAGGGTTACCACGATGAAAGGCTTTGCCGATGGCAATCTCTTCCCATTCGTCGATAAGTATCGTTGGAACGTCGACTTCTACGGACCTGTCAAAATACCGAAAAAAGGCATGACAATCACTTTGAACGAAGAGAACTTGGCGTTTTATGAAAGAGCGATAACGATTTTTGAAAACAACAAGCTGGAACGTCGCGGCATAAACTACTATATCAATGGCAAACTCGCAAGACAATACACCTTCAAGATGGATTACTATTGGATGATGGGCGATAACAGACATAATTCGGCGGATAGCCGTTATTGGGGCTTCGTTCCGGAAGACCATATCGTCGGAAAAGCCTCATTTGTATGGCTTTCAATCAACAAAGACAAAACAGGCTTGGGCAAAATTCGTTGGAACAAGTTGTTCAGATTAGTAAAATGAAATCAGAAAAACAGTAAAGAGCTTCGTGGTTAATTAAACCTTTCCGAGGCTCTTTTGTTAAAGGCACAGAAACACAATAAAACAGAATCGATATGATGCAAGCAAAAATTTTATTGGCAGAAGACGACATCAATTTGGGTCCTCTTTTGAAAGCTTATTTGGAACAAAAAGGTTTTTCCTGTACTTTGGCGAAAGACGGTGCAGCAGCGGTTGACTTATTCTTGAATAACACATATACTATGTGTATTCTCGATGTGATGATGCCCGTAAAGGACGGATTTGCCGCCGCAATCGAAATCAAGAAGATAAAGAAGAATGTTCCGATAATCTTCCTTACCGCAAAGAATCAGGAACAAGACAAACTCAACGGCTTTGCTTTGGGTGCGGATGATTACCTTACCAAACCGTTCTCGATGGACGAACTCTTGATGAGAATAAACGTTATCACGAGACGTACAAGAGTAAGTTCCGATGACGAGAATATTTTCGAGATTTCCAACTTCTTGTTCGATTACAACCGTCAGATGATGACCTACACAAATCCTCAAACGGGAGAAAAGGAAAATCTTAAACTTACTTCCAAAGAAGCGGAATTGTTGAGAATATTCTGTTTGACACCTAACCAAGTTGTTGACAGAAGCACCATTTTGCAGAAAATTTGGAGAAACGATACGTATTTCAATGCTCGAAGCATGGACGTTTACATCACCAAATTGAGAAAATATTTGAGAAAAGACCCTAATGTCGATATCGTAAATCAACACGGAGTAGGCTTCAAGTTGGCTTTTATTCCTTTGAGCAAGTAGGCTTTCTCGAAAATTAGTTTTTCAAAAGTAAAACCGGTATCGGCAATCGTCATGATTTCGATGCCGGTTTCCTTTTTACCGTAGGTCTTCCTTCTTTCGACGGAATAGAATGCTGCGGACAAATCAATCTTCCGAATGCAAGTAAGTCGAAAAAGCGAAAAGCGTTATATGCTTCTATTCCTCTTTTGCGTTCTCTACTCTTTTAAGTTGGTTATGTGCATCGAATTGTGGTTTGTACAAACTACCGCCAATTTTCGATTGCAGCATACGTGTTTGCTATATCGTTTGGCGACCTCACTGCCATGGATAAGTTGACCTCTCGTTCTACTTCATTTTTCAATGTCAATGACTAAAACATGGGACTATGCCGATTGTGACATCGGTGAGGATATAATCTCCCTCTTTTTCTCCCTTTCCATGCTCTTTTCCACCTTATCATTCTTTCCTTTTTCGGCTCGCTATTTCACTTTTTACATTTTTTACCATTTGAGGATTTTGCGGAGGTTTTGATTAACGATTTTCAGTTTCACTAACTCCAAGGCAGGACCTGAAACCAACGAAGAATGTCCACTCTGAAAATTTTGCGAGAATAAGAGGTAATGATAAATAATTACTTCCCAAGTACTTGCAAAAATCTTGGCGATTGAAGAAAATAAAACGCCGTATTTGAGGACGGAAAACGGCGTTTTATTCCGAGAAAACGAAGAGTTAGTGGTGCTGAAACTTCGTTTTTCGAGACAAAAGACTTCGTCTTTTTGGAAAGAAACGCCGACTTTTTGGAGAAAGACCCGATTTCGATATACAGGAAGCAATATTTTGGGAGGAAAGTACCCCGAAACACGAAAGAAATCCCGCAAACCATACAACTTTGTTTTCTTGCATCGCAATTAAGAAAACAAGAACACAAACACGTAAATTCACCAATTTGACGATATAGAACGAGAAGAAAGCCCTTTGCCGATTTACATACATTGAAAGAGAAAAACAAAAGAAAATTTGGAGGTTTCAACAAATTCACCTTACCTTTGCAGATGTAACAATAAGAAAAGCCATAATGAAAGCAGTTCGAATATTTTAGCCATTGTGATAATGTTTCTTCTTGACAAAATATTGGGATATAGATATTTCCGGATATTTGCCTAAGGAACAAAGAAACAAAAGAAAATCACAAAAAGTATTTTTCAAACCAAGAATAAAATGCAAAGAATTTATCTCACCTCGGTGATATTGTTTATGTCCATATCACTATTCGCACAAGTAGATTCAATGAATAAAAACGATGAATTTATAGAAGAACTTACTAATTATCATTGTAGGTGTAGGGATTGTACTTATTATGACTACGCATTGATTATACCTGTGATGTATGGAGAAGTAAGAAAAGAAATAATGATATACGATGATAATTTAGAACTCTATCTATTGAAAAAAGGTATTAGATTTCAGAACAATGAGGAATATATATCGTATGTAAAGCGCATATTAAATGGAGAAGTAATAATTCATCTTCCGCCAAGAGGAAGTACGGAAACTGAAAAGAATAAAGATATATATAATTGGTTTTGTGACATTGAATACACAGATCCTGTATTTGAATTTTTGTGTAAGGATAAGAAGATGTTTCTTTCGTATTATTTTCATGAGAATCATGAAATGAATTTCAATCTATGTGATAGGAAAGTAAAATCAACAGATAAAACCTCTATACACGATTCGTTATATTTATCAGTGGCCATCGTGGCTCAATTATTTCGATGGCAGATACCATTTTATTATTTCGAAGATGGCTGTAAAGACTCTTCTGTGGTTAAGTATGGTTATATTGACGCTGATGTAAAATCGGAAATTTGGCAGAGAGATGCACAATTATCTAAATATAGACAGTAGTACAATTAACAACCTTATCACCCTGAACGGCAAAGGCTACACCAAACATTACTTCGAGTGAGATAGGAGGGTGTGTAGCAAAATAGGCGGCGGGTTCACGGACAGAACGGAAGATGACATAAACGACAGAATAAAGCCGATTACAGGAGATGAATATGATAAACTGTTCGAGCAACAATATCAGGGTGAAGGAGACGTTCGGCAGGTATATGGAAAAATTCAAAGATATAAAAGCTAATGCCAAAATAGAATAGAGTATGAGAAAGTTTATTGTATTGTTAATGAGTATGGTTGTCGGTTCATCGATTGCGATAGCTCAATTTAATGTGGATGTTCAGTTTTGGAATAATGGGAAGCAACAGGTGCTGAACAATGATTTCGAAATATATTTTGTCTATGAGTACGAAGATCAAAGCAAGGTGATATACAAACCTAATGTATTCATGAAAAACCAGATAGTATTACCATCGGGAATATACTCAAAAGATGCATACAAAGATTGTTCGATACTTTTTCGATATAAAGGCAAAGTGTATTATTGTGCCACATTCCGCACGAAGGATATTTATGATATATCTACGCTCGTTATTCATTTGCAGGAAAAACCTTTCTATAAATTCCTTTTTTGGACGTGGGAATATGGCGAACATTTGGAAAATATAATGGAGAGTAAATTCTATAAGTATGATGAATACTTCTCCGACGAAAGTATAATAGGGGAGGTGTCTGTGATACTCTTTACGAAGAATGAATCCACAGAAAGCGAAGCAAGATTTACGCCTATCAGAGATTTCGAAGAGTATTTCAGGAAAGGCGAGAAGTTATTGGAATTATAAAGAGAAAGGGGCAAGGAAATGAATGCGTATATCAAATTTGTTTGTCTGTCAGTTGTCGTTTTATTGGCAACACATACTGCAAGAAGCCAGCAGAGTAATTCTTTGAAGATATACTTTGCAGAGAACGGTGTGGAACATAAATTGAATAATGATTTCGGCTTGTATATAGTGCTGGGCGATGAAACGGGTGGAACCAAAGGTATTTACAAGGCAGCGGTGTTCGATGGGAATAATATACGATTGCCTGAGCATGACGGGGTCAATTATGATTTTAGTGAAAAATGTCATATCGTTTTGAAGTATAAGGGCAAATGTTATTATTGCTTTTCGTTGGATAGAATGATGGATTTGTATTTGCTACAAGACAGGATAGAACTTCATTTATCGAGATACCCTTTCAAACATCGTCATTTTTGGGATAAGAATGGAACATTCAGGTGTTCCTATATTGTTGATGACGACGATAAGCCTTCCGATAAAAAGGGGGAAATGCTGGCAGTGTATTTGTTCTTTGGAGCTACGGATCCCAATGCTACCTATACCCCGATTATGGATTTCAAAGAATATTTCAAGAAAGGGGAAAAGTTATTAGAATTGTGAATGTGAGTGATGGAATGAGAGAAGTTCAAGATGTAAGGTTCGGCGAATGAACTGAAAAGAAGAACCGCTGCAACACATAGTTGCAGCGGTTCTGTATTTTGTGTTGTTATGGCTTTATTTGTTTTTCAAGTATTCGTCAATGCCGGCGGCGGCTTTTCTGCCTGCTCCCATTGCGAGTATGACGGTGGCTGCTCCTATGACGGCATCGCCTCCTGCAAAGATACCTTCGCGTGAGGTTGCGGCTTTGTCATCGGTGAGTATGCCTCCCCACTCGGTGGATTTGAGGTGTTCGGTGGTGTCGGTTATCAGTTTGTTAGGTGCTGTTCCCAACGCCATGACTACGCAATCGGCTTGGAGTTCGTGTTCGCTGCCTTTGAGTTCGACAGGTGAACGTCTTCCGCTTGCGTCAGGGGCTCCCAATTCCATTTTGATACATTTCACTGCTTTTACCCAGCCTTGCTCGTCTCCGATGATTTCAACGGGGTTGGTCATGAAGTGAAATTCTATGCCCTCCTGCTTTGCGTGTTCCACTTCTTCGGCTCTTGCCGGCATTTCCGCTTTGCTTCTTCGATAGACAAGATGTACTTCCGCTCCCAATCGTCTTGCGGTACGTGCAGCGTCCATTGCTACATTTCCGCCTCCCACGACTATGGTTACCTTTCCCGGATAGATTGGCGTGTCATAGCCTTCCTTGTATGCTTTCATGAGGTTGGAACGGGTCAAAAGTTCGTTGGCGGATACGACTCCGTTAAGGTTCTTGCCCGGTATGTTCATGAATTTCGGCAAGCCAGCTCCGGAGGCGATGTAAACGGCGGAGAAGCCTTCCTTGTCGAAAAGTTCGTCTATGGTTATGCTTCGTCCGATGATTACGTCGTTTATTATCTTTACTCCCAACTTCTTTACGTTTTCCACTTCGGCTTTCACCACGGTGTCTTTCGGCAGACGGAATTCTGGAATTCCATATACCAATACTCCGCCGGATTGATGGAGGGCTTCGAAGATGGTTACGTCGTAGCCTTTCTTTGCCAAGTCGCCTGCACAGGTCAAACCGCTCGGACCGGCTCCCACAACGGCTACTTTCTTTCCGTTGGCTGGTTCGACTTCGGTGAAATTCAATTTGACTTCTCTTGCCCAGTCGGCTATGAAGCGTTCCAATTTGCCTATCGCAACGGGGTCTCCTTTCTTGCCCATGATACAGCTGCCTTCGCATTGGGTTTCTTGCGGACATACTCTTCCGCATACTGCGGGTAGGGTGGAGGATTGACTGATGATTTTATAGGCTTGTGCGAAGTTTCCTTCTTTTATTTGTTTGATAAAGTCAGGTATATTGATGGATACGGGGCATGCTCCTATGCAACCCGGGTTCTTGCATTGCAGACAACGGTCTGCTTCTTCCATGGCTTCCTCTGCGGTGTAGCCGTAGCATACTTCGTCGAAGTTGTTTATTCGTATGACAGGGTCTTGTTCCCTTACGGGTACTCTGCGACGTTTGATGGTGCGGTTGACCTCTGCTGTGAGGTTGCATTTATGGTTTTTGGAGTCGGTGGCTATCTCATGGGTTTTGTACATGGATTGTCTTCTCATGGCTTCATCGAAGTCCACAAGGTGTGCATCGAACTCCGGTCCGTCAACGCAGGTGAATTTGGTTTTGCCACCTATGCTTACACGGCATGCTCCGCACATTCCGGTTCCATCGACCATAAGGGAGTTGAGGCTGACCGTGGTTTTCAAGCCGAGGTCTTTGGTGAGAAGGGAAACGAACTTCATCATTATCATGGGTCCTATTGCCACGACTTCATCGTATTGTTGTTTCTTTTCTTCAACCAAGTATTTGATTGCGTCGGTAACCAAGCCGTGCATGCCGTAGCTGCCGTCGTCGGTGCAGATGTAGAGATTGTCGGCGTATTCTTTCATCATGTCTTCCAAAATCAGAGTGTTTTTGGTTTTTGTTCCGATGATGACGTCGGCTTTCATGCCGTGGGCTTTTGCCCATTTCAACTGAGGGTAAATCGGTGCCGTTCCCACGCCGCCTGCCACGAAGAGCATACGTCTGCCCTTGGCTTCTTGGTCGGAAAGGTGAACGAGCATGGATTCTTTGCCCAACGGTCCGACAATGTCTTTGAAGCGGTCGCCCATTCCGAGTTGTGCCATACGTTCGGTGGATTTGCCGACGATTTGGAATACGAGGGTTATGGTGCCTTTGCTTGTGTCGTAATCGCAGATGGTCAAGGGTATTCTTTCACCCTTGTCATCTATTATGACGATGACGAATTGTCCGGGTTTGGCTGCTCTGGCAACCCATGCGGCTTCAACTTCCATGAGGAAGATATTGCTGGTCAGTTTCTCTTTTCGTTTTATTTCAAACTCCATGTCTTTTCAAATTTTAGTTGTTCAAACTCCTGTATTTCTTTCTCGTTTAACGAGAGGTCTATTTTCAATTTGGTTTCGTTCGGTTTGGAAAGCAGTATCAGCAGTACGGATATTCCGCTGAAAAGAAGGTAATTCATCGAACCGCAGAGGAAGAGGCCGATGAGTGCCATGTCGTTTACGAGGTTGTAGAAGACGAGGCGTTTTACAATCAGTGTTCTGTATTTTTCTGCTTTTTGCGGTATGGTGCATGCTCTCATTTGCAAAAGATGGCGTCTTGTACCTTTGGTTGCTGCGAATACGCACACGACCATCATAAGCATAAGTCCGTATGATACGATGACGGCTTTGCGTCCCGTGAAGAATGCTCCCAAATGTGTGAAGTGATGCGTGAATGCAAGAAAGCAGGCAAAGAGTACTGTTGCAAGAAGTATTGCAAGCCATGTTTTGTTGAGTGTTCCGATGTATTGTTTCATTCGTTTGTCGTTTTGTTTCTCATGAAGTTAAAATACGCTTGCAAAGGTATGCAAATAAAACATATCGGACGGCCTTTCAATGAAAAAAACAACAGTTCCGGTGTTTATTCTATGTCAAGCCACTTGTGCGTTTGCAGGCTCAGCCTCCAATTTTGATGTTCTTTGATATGGGAAATGATGATTGGGGTAATTTCTCGACGTTTATCCCATTCGGCTTGCAGATAAAGCTGTGTATGTTCGGGTACGGCTTGTTCGTATTTGGCAAGTTCGTTCAGGTCTTTGGCAGTACTGATGACAATTTTAAGTTCATCGGCAAAGGCGAGGTTCGCTTCGAGCGGCGGAAGGCTTTTCTTCGGGGATATGCAGACCCAATCCCATTTCCCGCTGAAAGGCAGGCTTGCGGAGGTTTCGAGCCAGAGTTTACGACCTGCGGAATGCAGGGCTTGGCAAAGAGGGGTAAGGTTGTTCATGAGCGGTTCGCCTCCTGTTATCACTATGTTTTCGGCTCCGCTTTCTTTTACTTTTTCGGTCAACTCCGCAATGGTCAACCACTCGGCAGCTTCCATGTTCCATGTATTCTTGCTGTCGCAAAAAGGGCAATGTACGTTGCACCCGCTCAATCTTATGAAAAAAGCCGGTTTGCCTGTATTGTATCCTTCGCCTTGAAGAGAATAAAAGGTTTCTGCAACGGGTAACAATTCGCCCGCTTTGTGAAGAGCTTCGTTTGTTTTGTCCATAGGTAACAATAAAAGGCGTGAAGGGTTGGTTCACGCCTTGTTTCATATTAAAGGATTGTTTTATTCGGCTTCGTAAATCTCGTGTTTGTACGCTTTCATCGTGTTGTCCAACAATGAAACTATCGTCATCGGTCCCACGCCACCCGGAACAGGGGTGATGGCTTTGCATTTCGGTGCCACTTCGTCGAATTTCACGTCTCCGATGATTTTGTAGCCTTTTTCATTGTCCGCTTCCACTCTGTGGATACCCACGTCTATCACAACGGCTCCGTCTTTGACCATGTCGGCTGTTACGAACTCAGGCTTGCCTATTGCAACGATGAGAATGTCTGCACTGCGGCAGATTTCCTTTATGTTTTTGGTTTTGGAATGGCAAAGAGTTACGGTGCAATTCGCTTTCTTGGAATTGCGACTCATCAGGATTGCCATGGGTGTGCCGACGATATTGCTTCTTCCGAGAACAACGCAATGCTTTCCCTCGGTTTCGATTTCGCTGCGTTCCAATAATTGTTTTATTCCGTATGGTGTCGCAGGTATGTAAGTAGGCATGCCGAGCATCATACGACCACCGTTCGAGGGGTGAAAACCGTCCACATCCTTGCTTGGGGCAATGGCTTCAAGCACTTTCCTTTCATTTATGTGCTTTGGCAACGGAAGTTGGACGATATAGCCATCTACTTCGGGGTCTTTGTTGAGAAAGTCGAGGGTTTCCAACAACTGTTTCTCGCTTATTGTCTCGGGAAAACGGTAAACAGATGAAGTGAAGCCCACTTCCTTGGATTGTTTCTCTTTGCTTGCAACGTAGGAGAGGCTTGCTCCGTCTTCTCCGACTATCACGGCAACCAAATGCGGAGGTCTTTTACCTTCGGTAAGTATGTTTTGAACCTCTTGTTTGATTTCTTCTTTGATTGTCTTGGCAATAATCCTGCCATCAATCAAAACAGGTTTTGAACTATTTTCCATATCCTTATTTTACCTCCTTCTAATGTTTTTCATACCATTGAACTTACCACCGCTCATCATTTTCATCATCTTGCGTGTCTCTTCAAACTGCTTCATCAGGCGGTTGACTTCTTCTATCGTGGTGCCGCTTCCTCTGGCTATGCGGCGACGACGCGAAGTGTCTATCTTCGCAGGGTTCTTTCTTTCGTATGGCGTCATGGAACCTATCATGGCTTCGATATATTTGAAAGCGTCGTTGTCTATTTCCACATCTTTCATCATCTTACCGAGTCCCGGTATCATGCTCACCAAATCTTTCAAATTACCCATCTTCTTTATTTGTGCAATCTGCGAGATGAAATCATCGAAATCGAACTCGTTGGACTTTATTTTCTTGGTAAGTCGTCGTGCCTGCTCTTCATCGTATTCCGCTTGTGCCTTTTCAACCAAGGAAACGATGTCTCCCATGCCGAGGATACGGGAAGCCATACGGTCGGGGTGGAAAACATCCAAGTCTGCCATCTTTTCGCCGAGACCGACGAACTTTATCGGTTTGTTGACAACGTGTTTTATCGTCAACGCAGCACCGCCTCTTGTGTCGCCATCGAGTTTCGTAAGGACGACTCCGTCGTAATCTATCTTTTCATTGAACGCCTTGGCTGTGTTTACTGCGTCCTGACCGGTCATCGAATCGACAACGAACAATGTTTCGCTCGGATTGATTGCCTGCTTCACATTGTAAATTTCCGTCATCATCTGTTCGTCAACAGCCAAACGTCCGGCAGTATCGACAATCACGACATCCATGTTCTTTGACTTTGCAAGAGCAATGGCGTTTTGAGCAATGCGGACAGGGTCTTTCGATTCTTCTTCCGTATAAACCTCCGTGCCGATTTGTTCACCCAAAACCTTCAACTGCTCTATTGCGGCAGGTCTGTAAACGTCCCCTGCGACAAGAAGCACTTTCTTGTTCTTTTTCGTTTTCAGAAAATTCGCAAGTTTGGCAGAGAAAGTCGTCTTACCGCTACCTTGCAAACCTGCAATAAGAATAACAGCCGGCTTACCGTTAAGGTTTATCCCCTGACTCTCGCCACCCATCAATTCCGTAAGCTCGTCTTTCACGATTTTGACCATCAACTGTCCGGGTTCGAGAGCAGTAAGGACATTCCTGCCCAAAGCCTTTTCTTTTACCGTTGCACAGAACTCCTTCGCTATGGAGTAGCTTACGTCCGCATCTATTAAAGCCTTGCGAACCTCCTTCAACGATTCGGCTATGTTTATCTCGTTTATCTTTCCTTTACCCTTGATTACCTTAAAGGCTTTATCGAACTTTTCTGATAGATTTTCAAACATATATCCTACAAATTCACTCTTGCCATACGGCTGTTTCGTCCTGCAAAGATAATCAATTTCTTTTGTAAACCACGTACTTCTCTCTGATTTTCTTGTATTCGTCCAAGCCTTTGCTCCAAGTCTTTCGTATTTCTTCCTCACCGAGGTGAGCCTTTATCTGTTCTTTCAGCTCGTTCGTTCCTGCCAATTTATCGAAAAAAGCGTTGAAGAATTTATCCTTGTTCTTGCAATGCGAATACATATCCGTCAGAAACGAAAGGTTCAGTTGCCGTTCTTTTATTTCAAGGTTCTCTTTGCCGTAACATTTCTCGTTCTTGTACGGCGGGTTCTCGCTTACACCCTTTATCGAGCGAGGAATAAAGCAGAAAGCCGTATCCTCGTAGTTCGGAAAGCCTATGATTTCAAAAGGTCTGTCCGTTCCCCGTCCTACGCTTACCGTTGTACCCTCAAAGAGACACAGAGACGGATAAAGAGCAACAGCCTTTGCCGTCGGCAGGTTCGGACTCGGAGCCACAGGCAACCTATATACCTCTTCCATATCGTGAAACCAAGCCTGTAAAGGCACCAAAGTCAAATCGCAATGACACTTCCCTTTCAACCACCCCTCACCGTTTATCATCAAAGCATATTCCCCTATTGTCAAACCATACACAACGGGAACGCAATGCATGCCTACGAACGACTTGTATTCCGATTGCAAAACCGGACCATCGACAAAATCATTTGGATTGGGGCGGTCGAGAACGATAACGGGTCTGTTGTTCTCGCAACAAGCCTCCATGACGTAATGCAACGTAGATATATATGTATAGAACCTGCACCCCACGTCCTGTAAGTCGAAAAGCACTATGTCGCACAGTTCAACCTGTTCCTTTGAAGGCTTTTTATTCTTACCGTAAAGCGAAATCACATTCACACCCGTCTTCAAATCCTTTCCGCTCTTCACACTCGCACCCGCTTCCACATTTCCCCTGAAACCATGCTCCGGAGAAAACACACAAACCACATTCACACCTCTTGCCAAAAGCGTATCCAACAAATGCACATACGCTCCCTCGGAATTTCTCACCACAGAGGTCTGGTTTGCCACGATACCGACTTTCTTACCCTCCAATAATGGCAGATATTTTTCCATTCTTTCGGCACCGAGTTTGAAATCATTTTCTTCTTTCTGTGCATAAATGCCTGAGCAACAAAATGCAGCAAGCAAACACAGTACAAAAATTTTCTCTTTTTTCATATCCGCTTTATATAATCTGCTGAATTCCACTCACAAATGCAACTTATCGGTTAGACCATTTGTAATGGTTGCAAAGTTAGCGAAAAAATATTCAAGAGGAGTTGGAAAACCGAGTTTTCTCTTGGTTCATTTGGTTTCAGTTTCTCTATCACTGCTCTTGTCGATGACTTTGCTTCCTTTCCATCAAGCAATGCTTTCTTATGCTTCTTGCAGATTACTGTATCGAATTCAAAGATGGTCATTTTTCAGCCTCGAACAGGAAAGGGAATTTCTCTCTCTTGCTTTGAGCTTTTGTTTTGGGTTTTCCCACTTATATGAGTTGAACTTAGGCAATAACAAGAAAGCCGCAGGCAATAATGCCTGCGGCTTCGCTGCGTTTGCAGTATTCTTGCTTACTGCTTACTCCACTATCAACTTCTTCGTCGTGCTGCCGAGCATGATTGTATATACACCCTTCGGCAAATCGCCGAGATCTATTCGCAATGTCTCCTGACCAATGTTCATGATATATTCTTTGAGTTTGCGTCCTTGAATGTCGAACAAATACACCGGCGTTTGTTCTTTCAAGCCCTCGACTTTCAACGTTGTATAAGCCCTCGCAGGATTAGGATACAACGAAACTTCGACTGCGTTCGCAACGACATCGGTCAATGACGAGTTCACTGTCAGGTTGAGCGTTATCACGCTGTCGCAACCGAACTCGCTTTGAAGTGTATGAACGTATGTTCCCGCTTCGCTTTCGCTGAAACCGTTCTCCTCATACGTCTCACCCTCGTTTATGCTTGCATCTATCGTGATGTTGTACGTAGGGTTGACTGTCAAGTTCAGTGTTACGATACTGTCGCAACCGTTAACGCTTTGCAAGTTTTGCGTATATGTTCCAGCCTCGCTAACGTTGAAACCGTTCTCGGTATAAGTCGTTCCCTCGCAGATGACATGGCTTATTGCTTGAGTATAAACAGCTCTTTCGAAGTTCGCTGTCAATGTCGTATCTTGCGTTACCCTAATGGTGCGAGGGTTATTCGTATTACCATCATTCCATGCAACAAAGCGATAACACGATTCAGGAGTGGCAGTCATGATTTTCTCATTGCAACTCTCTCCCGTGCTTATGGCAACGCTGCCAAAGGTTGCATCATTTGCCGAAGCATTAAATTCTAAAATCTACTCCTCCGAAATGCGTTCTGCAAAGTATTTGTTCCAATCACTTCCTGCATAAGCACCAAGACTTCCGCGAGGCACCGTCAAAATGCAAGTCGAAGGAACGTCGGAGAATGAAGTATCGATTGACGGTGGCATTACTGCCAAACATCTAACAGAAGTCAAGCCGCGGCAACGATGAAACGCATACCATTCGATGGAAGTAACGCTATTCGGTATGGTTACCGAAGTTAAACCGCTGCAACCCCAAAACGCACCTTCTCCGATGGAAGTAACGCTGTTCGGTATGGTTACCGAAGTTAAACTGCTGCAATCTCTAAACACCCACTCTCTGATGGAAGTAACGCTGTTCGGTATAGTAACCGAAGTCAAACCGCTGCAACCATCAAACGCACTATTTCCTATGGAAGTAACACTATTCGGTATGGTTACCGAAGTTTTTGCACCCGGGCATTGTATCAAAGTATCTTGAGTATAATTGTACAACACTCCATCTATCGATGAATAATGCGTATTTCCCGAAGCGACATTTATTGAAGTCAAACCGCTGCAATCGCTAAACGCAGAACCTCCGATGGAGGTAACGCTGTTCGGAATGGTAACCGAAGTCAAGCCGCTGCAACCCCAAAACGCACTATTTCCTATGGAAGTAACACTGTTCGGTATGGTTACCGAAGTCAAACCGCTGCAACCGTAAAACGCCTCCTCTCCTATGGAAGTAACGCTGTTCGGTATGGTTACCGAAGTTTTTGCACACGGGCATTGTATCAAAGTATCTTGAGCGTAATTGTACAACACTCCGTCTATCGATGAATAATGCGTATTGTCCGAAGCGACATTTATTGAAGTCAAACTGCTGCAATCGTAAAACGCACCATTTCCGATAGAAGTAACACTGTTCGGTATGGTTACCGATGTCAAACCGCTGCAACCTCTAAACGCACCCCAGCCGATGGAAGTAACGCTATTCGGTATGGTTACCGAAGTCAAACCGCTGCAACCGCTAAACGCACTCTCTCCGATGGAAGTAATGCTGTTCGGTATGGTTACCGAGGTCAAACCGCTGCAACCGCTAAACGCACTCTCTCCGATGGAAGTAACGCTGTTCGGTATGGTTACCGATGTCAAACCGCTACAACCGCTAAACGCAAAACCTCCTATGGAAATAACGCTGTTCGGTATGGTTACCGATGTCAAACCGCTGCAACCGTAAAACGCCTCACCTCCGATGGAAGTAACGCTATACGTCATGCCGTTGTAGGTTACGGTTGACGGTATGACAACATAACCACTTACGTCACCGGAACGAGTTACTGCAACCGTATTGCCGGAGGTGATGTCGTAGTAGAGTGTTTTTCCTTGATGGATGTAGGGAAAATGGCACAGTGGCTTGCCTGATCTTTGTGTTCTCATCTTATATTTATTGAAATTTTTCCTTGCAAAGGTATGAATTTCTCACGGTTTCCATCACTAAAACAGAAAAAAATAGAGAGTATCTTTTCAATCCGTGTTATCTGTGTTCGCAAAATGCCCCTATACCCTCTTCACATTCTTTATCAATTAGGCTCCTCTGTAAGTATTGCGGATTAACGATTTTCAATTCCTTTAACTCCATAGCTCACGAATTTTCCGCCGGAGGGAAATTACTCGAAATTTTCGGAGTATTCAAGGGTTAAGCAAAAGATTGTATTTCAACACCTTGCAAACATATCGAAGACCGACCGGAAAAAGACGGCGTTTTGACGGTCGAAAAACGCCGTCTTTTTCCGAAAAAACGAAGAGTTAGTGATGCTAAAACGAAGTCTTTCGAGTCAAAAGACTTCGTTTTCTTCAGAAAAAACGCCGTTTTTTCATTCGAGGCAATCTTCTTATCATTTTGAAAGTGCCGTTTTGCACGAAAATCACCTCAAAACACGAAAAAATTCCGCCGAAATTCTCTTTTTGTACCCTTGTTTCATTATTAAGGAAATAATGATGTATATATTCTTGTTTTATCAATTCGACAAAAGCACAGGCAAATGAAAACAATCATTCCTCCAAGATTGCTTTTTTGTCCCTGCTTCTCTTTATCCGATTTGTTGATGAGTTGAACTTGCGTCTCATTACCTGCAAATGTAATATTTTTTCCGATTGTGATTTTGTCGGATTGATTTTTTTTGTACTTTTGCACGGTCAAAGAATCAGCGTTGTGAAATCGTGCGACGCAAATGACAAATTTCCATTTTAATGATTTATTAGGAGAATATCCGCTTTCCATGAGCGGCAAACTTACATTGATTAAGCATGTACAACAAATCTCAATTGGAAGAGAGGTCCATAGACGAGCTTAGGGCGATAGCCAAGGCCATGAACATCTCTAAAATAAGCCGTCTCACGGCACAAGAAATCGTTTATAAGATATTGGATAGTCAAGCCAAAGAAGAGGCGAAGACGACGGAGCAGGAAAACACTGCCGTTGCAGTGAAAAAGCCGAGAACCCGCTTGAAACCAAAGCCGATAGCCGAAAGCAATACGAAGAAAGCCGAAGCAACGGCAGACACCGAGGCAATCGAGACACCGAAAACTCAAAAGAAAGCGACAAAACAAAAAGCAAAAATTTCCGAACCGGAAATCAAGGAGTTGAAACTCAAAGACATTCCCGAAATACCGAAGATGGACGACTTGTTCATACCTGATTTCAATCCTCTTGCAGCAAGAAAGGAACGCCCTGTTCCGGAAACAATGATTTCAGGTGAAGAAAGTCTGTCATCTTTCCTTAACAGTACAGCCAAAGCGACTTCCTCGGCTCAACCGAATACCAAAAGCGAAGAAAAAAAGCCTGTCGATACAGAAGAAGCAGCGGTAACGGCAGAGAAAGAACAGCCGATGGAAGAAACGGAGCTTCGAGAAGAAACGACGAAGTCCGATAGCAAAAAATTCGAGAGCCGAAACGAGCAAAGGCCTGTGGGGACGAAGAAACCGGAATTCAACTTCGATATAGAAGGACTTATAGATGCCGAAGGGGTATTGGAGATAATGCCTGACGGATACGGCTTCTTGCGTTCCTCCGATTACAATTACCTCAACTCCCCCGACGATATATATGTTTCCCAGTCGCAAATAAAATATTTCGGCATGAAAACGGGAGACACCGTCTGCGGAAGCATACGACCTCCGAAAGACGGTGAAAAATACTTCCCTCTAATTAAAGCCGAAACGATAAACGGCAGACCTGCCGAACTTGTGAGAGACCGCATACCTTTCGATTACCTCACACCATTGTTTCCGGATGAGAAATTCGACCTTTGCCATCATAAACAGGAAACCCTTTCCACCAGAATAATCGACCTCTTCACACCGATAGGAAAAGGGCAGCGTGCTTTGATAGTGGCACCTCCGAAAACGGGAAAGACGACCCTGTTGAAAGAAATAGCCAATGCAATAGCCGCAAACCACCCCGACGTATATCTTATCGTTCTTCTTATAGACGAACGTCCGGAAGAGGTTACAGATATGCAGAGAACGGTTAATGCGGAAGTGATAGCTTCAACCTTCGATGAGCCTGCGGACAGGCATGTACGTATAGCAAACATCGTTTTGGAGAAAGCAAAACGCATGACGGAGTGCGGACATGACGTAGTCATCGTGTTGGATTCCATAACAAGGCTTGCACGAGCATACAACACCGTTGCACCTGCATCGGGCAAAGTCCTCTCCGGAGGAGTTGAAGCAAACGCACTTCAAAAGCCCAAACGCTTCTTCGGAGCAGCCCGCAACATAGAGAACGGAGGCTCTCTCACCATCATAGCCACGGCACTTACCGAAACAGGTTCCAAAATGGACGAAGTGATATTCGAAGAGTTCAAAGGCACCGGTAACATGGAGTTGCAATTAGACCGAAAACTCTCGAACAAACGCATTTACCCTGCAATCGACCTCGTATTGTCCTCCACCCGAAGGGACGATTTGTTGCTTAACAAAGTCGTTTGGGATCGCATGCTGATACTCCGCAACCACATTGCGGACATGAACTCGCAGGAAGCGATGGATTTGATAAAGGGAAGAATGAAAGATACCAAAACGAACGAAGAATTCCTCGTAACGATGAACAGTTAAAGGTGTTTCTGTGCCAATCCCCCGAATTGCTTGTGCAACACGGGTTGGCGGGAAGCAATAATACAAAACACATAATAAGATATGGCAGCAAAAGAAGATTTGTTCAAAAAGATAAGTTCCCACGCCAAGGAATACGGTTTCGTCTTTCCGTCCAGCGAAATATACGACGGAATGAGTGCCGTTTACGATTACGGACAGAACGGCGTGGAATTGAAAAACAACATAAAGCAATATTGGTGGAAATCCATGACACGCATGCACGACAACATAGTCGGCATAGATTCTGCGATATTCATGCACCCCACGATATGGAAAGCCTCCGGTCATGTGGACGCTTTCAACGACCCTTTGATAGATAACAAAGACTCGAAGAAGCGTTACCGTGCCGATGTGCTGATTGAAGACCACATGGCGAAAATCGAGGAAAAGATAAACAAGGAATGCGAAAAGGCTGCAAAGAAATTCGGCGACGCTTTCGACAAAGAACAATTCCTCAACACCAATGCAAGAGTTTTGGAGCATAAGGCAAAGATAGAAGACATAAGAAAACGATATGCAGACCTTATGGGCAGAAACGACCTTGCGGGAATAAAAGCCCTGATAGAAGAATTAGGCATCGTATGTCCTATTTCCGGAACGAGGAATTGGACGGAGGTCAGACAATTCAACCTTATGTTTGCAACAAAGGTGGGTTCCGTCAGCGAAGAAGCCGACACCATATACCTGCGTCCCGAAACGGCACAAGGAATATTCGTCAACTATCTCAACGTTCAGAAGACAGGAAGAATGAAGATACCTTTCGGAATAGCCCAGATAGGCAAAGCTTTCCGAAATGAAATCGTTGCACGTCAGTTCATCTTCCGAATGAGAGAATTCGAGCAAATGGAAATGCAATTCTTCGTACGTCCGGGAGAGGAAATGAAGTGGTTCGAGTATTGGAAAGAGACAAGAATGAAGTGGCATCTCGCTTTGGGAATACCGAAAGAGAAATACCGTTTCCACGATCACGAAAAACTCGCCCATTATGCCAATGCGGCGACAGACATCGAGTTCGAGTTCCCGTTCGGTTTCAAAGAATTGGAAGGCATTCACTCCCGCACGGATTTCGACCTCAAACGCCATCAGGAATTCTCCGGAAAGAAACTCCAATACTTCGATACGGAGTTGAACGAAAGCTATGTGCCATACGTCATAGAGACTTCCATAGGATTGGACAGAACATTCCTTGCAGTCTTCTCCCATGCCTACACGGAGGAAACACTTGCGGACGGTTCCCAAAGGGTCGTTCTCAGACTTCCGAGAGTGTTGGCACCTGTCAAAGCAGCCATACTGCCGTTGGTAAAGAAAGACGGCATGCCGGAAAAGGCACAACAAATCGCCGACACGTTGAGGCAGGAATACCTTGTGCAGTATGACGAGAAAGATGCGATAGGAAAACGATACAGAAGACAAGATGCGATAGGCACACCGTACTGTATAACCATAGATACGCAGACCTTGGAGGACGATACCGTTACGATAAGAGAACGCGACAGCATGCAACAGCACAGGGTAAACGTATCGCAGGTTGCGAACTTCATTCACGAGAACATAAAACCCTTAACAATTTAACGATATGGGAACAGGGCGGGGCAACACCCCGTCCCGTTTATTTCCGATGAGACATTTGAGAAGCATTTTCTACAACTGCGTAACCCACAATGAGCATTTCATCTTTGAAAGAACCGAAGCTCTGGCAATAAAAGCCATGAGCCTTCTCTACGATTGATATTTCCGCGAAGGGAACACCTTTTTCCTTTCCTCCGTTTCCCGTACGATTTTCTCCGAAACAAGAAACGCAAGAGCGTAACGGCAAAGCGAATTCCCGATATTTCATATCGTGAAGAATAAATCGCCGAAAGAAAAATTTCTTACGCCGATTCGATGACAAACAAGCGGCGTTTCGCCGACGATAAGACGGCAAAGCGATTTTTCCATGTTTAGTTTTGCAAAAACAGCATGGCGGAAATCCCGTCCGCAAGTTGCAGAACAAGATAGCAAAACCTTGTTTCACGGGAGCAATAGGGGAAACCGTCCCTCGAAACCGAAATGAAGAAAAACCGAAGCGGCGTTCCGGTCTTTTCTTCCACGCAGATAACGAACGCCGGACAAAGAAACAAAACAATCGTAATATGAATTCAAAGAAACAAAACACCCAAAATTACCTTTTGATAACCCTCGGGCTTCTCACCGCCTTTGCGCCCTTTGTGACAGACCTCTATTTGCCCGCATTGCCTTCTCTTGCGGCTTATTTCAAATCGCCCGACGCTCTCGTGCAGATGAGCCTTACCATGAGCATGCTCGGCTTGGCAACGGGGCAACTGTTCATCGGTCCTGTGAGCGACCGTTTCGGCAGAAGGAACGTCCTTTTGCTGACACTCGCTCTCTTTATCCTTACAACCATTCTCTGCATACTCTCGCCGAGCGTACACCTCTTCAACCTCTCACGCCTCTTCCAAGGCATGAGTGCCTCCGGCGGAATAGTCATCGCAAGAAGCATATCGGCAGACCTCTATTCCGGTAAGGAATTGAAGCGTTTCCTCGGTATGATATCGGCAGTCAACGGTATAGCACCCGTTCTGGCACCCGTTCTGGGAGGCTTCATAATGAGCGTAGGCACATGGAAGAATATCTTTGCGGTCTTGTTGGCATACGGACTGCTTATGCTTCTGCTTGCAATAGGAACGCGAGAAAGCCTTCCGCTGCACAGACGTAGCAAACACGGTATTGTCGGAAGTTTTGCGGCATACGCCAAACTCTTCCGCAACAAAACCTATATGCTTTACCTCACCGTATTCATGTTTTCCTCCATGGTTCTGTTCGCATACATAGCCTGCTCGCCCTTTATACTGCAAAGTATCTACTCACTCAGTCCCATGCAATTCAGCCTCTGCTTTGCCCTCAATGCAATAGGCATAACGGCAGGTTGTATGCTCGGAACACATCTCTCGGACAGAGTAAGCCTTTTGGCAGGCGGCATTTCCATATTCGCAAGCACGCTTATCTGCATGGCAAGCCTGCTTTTGCAAACAAATGTATTACTTGTCGAAGCATCATTCTGTATTTGCATGTTCTCTTTCGGACTTTTGCAACCCGTTTCCAATGCCAAGACATTAGACGCCGCCGGAGGAAATGTCGGTTGCGGAGCAGCGGCATTGGGAAGTTGCGGATTTGTAATGGGAGCAATAGTTTCTCCACTCGTAGGCTTGGGAAATATGGCATTGAGCAGCTCCCTGACACTCACCATCGGCGGATTGCTCTGCCTCACAGCCTCTCTTCTCTGCCTTAAACACGAAAAGATGTCGGCAAAAAAGCCGTGATGACAAACAAAAATGTATCTTTGCAACGGCAAAAGGCATGAAACCGAAAGCCCTGACCGATAAGAAAACATAAAAGCAAAGATACCGTAACACGAATGAAGAGAAAGCGAACCGTATATGCCATGATAATCCTCCTTGCAACCTGTCTTCTTCACCGAAACCTGCATTCGCAAACCCTTGACGAAGACGCAATGAAGGAAAACCGCAAACAAGCGACCTTTCTGCTCATACCGACGGCATTGATAGCATACGGCTCGCTTTCTCACTTCATCAGCCCGCTGCAAACCCTCAATGTGGATATACGCGACAGCGTGCAAGGCCTCAATATCGGCAACACCAAAGCGGACAACTTCATACAATTCATGCCTGCGACCGCTTTCATTGCCTTGGAAGCAAGCAGAGTGGAGGCAAAAGGAGACCTTGCCGACAGACTTCTCTCTTTCAGCCTTGCCTACGGCTTTATGGGTTCAGCCGTTCTTTGCATAAAAGACAATTTTCGGCAACTGCGTCCCGACTCCTCGGCATTCAATACCTTTCCATCGGGACATACAGCCACCGCATTCGTATCCGCCGAACTCGTAAGGCACTATTACAGGGACGCTTCACCCCTTTACGGCATTGCAGCCTACACCCTCGCTGCCACGGTGGGGTTCGGACGGATTTACAACAACAAACATTGGTTCGGAGACGTAGTTTGCGGAGCAGGCATAGGCATACTGTCCGCCCGCCTCGCCATTCTCTTCGCCCCGTACCTCAAACAACTTCTGCAAAAACGCCTCAACCTCTTCCGCAAACCCGCCGTTACCGGCACAATCAGCCCTTTTGCCGATGGCAAAAGCATGGGATTGACCCTCCACATGCAGTTCTGAACCGGTGAAAAAGAGGAAATGCTTCCGCTTCGGCATAGGAACACCATGATGCAGTCCGGCCTTGCTGCATCTCCGTCGGAGAGGTTCGCAAGGTCGTCTATTATCAATACGTTTTGGTCTTCATATTCGACCTTTACGAACTTCATGTCCTTTATATCGTTAATCTTGTATCGGTAAAGCCTTTTCTCATTCATCGGATGTCGTATTGTAATTCACGGACGTCGCAAAGGTAAATATGAACGGACTTATACGACAATATCTGCCGAAGGGTTCATCGTTTGAGGATTTGACCGATGAAGACATTTCTTTCATTCAGAACAGATTGAACAATAGACCAAGAAAAAGCTCGGCTTTCTAACTCCTCTTGAATATTTTTTCGCTAATTTTGCGACCATAACAAATGGTCTAACCGATAAGTTGCATTTGTGAGTGGAATTCAGCAAATTAAAACGGCTGTTCTTTGAAGAGGAACAGCCGTTCTGATTTTTTTCTTTAGCGTTACAGGTTGAGTTTGTTGTATGCCAAGAGCCATCTTTCGGGTACTCTTCCTTCCATGGCTTCTTGATAATCGTTGAAGGTGCAAGGTACAAGGAAATGACGGAGGTATTTTTCCTGCATTTCGCCCGGGCAGGAGACTTGCATCCACCATCGTTCGCTTTTTTTGCTTTTGAAAAAGATGATGGTCATGTCGTTGGGCATGAGAACGCTGAACTTGTAGTAGTTCTTGGTGTCTTTGTATGGGAAATCGTTCTTTCGCCAGTTGTATCCTTCGATGAAGTACCAGAGGGCGTGCGATATGATTTGGGCAGTGCGTCGATTGTTGTCTTTTTTCTCGTCGTAGTTGTAAATTCCTACCGAGGTAAGTTTGTCGCTCATGCCTGCGAAGTTGAGTATCTTGCAAAACTCCTCGCCATAGAGGCCGTGCGGATTGTCGCTGCAAGGGGAGTCGGAGGCTCTGATTGCTCCTATGTCGGCTATCAGCATATCGGCGTTGCGTATGAGCGGTTCGGTTTGTTCGACTTGGTTTTGTATTTCGCCCAAACGGTATATCTCGAATTTCATCTGGTGCATCAGATCTATGACTTCCGGTGCCACGAGGTATGTCTGGTAGGCTGCATGGGTGTAGTTGAAGAGATAGTTCGGTTGGTTGCAGAAAATGTAGGTCAGATAGTTGTCCACGCTCATCTCGGCGTTCAAATCCTTGAAGTCGAACTTGCTGTCGAGGTTGAAGATGTTTATTATCTGTCCTATTTGTTCGTATGCCTTGTAGTTTCCTGCCGCCATGTCGTTGTCGCCTCCCAAGATGATGGGTATGATTCGGTTTTGGAAGAGGGTACTGCATACTTCTGCCAAAGCGGAATAGGTATCGTTGCGTGTTTTGCCTCTTTGCAGGTTGCCGAGGTCGATAATTTTAATACGTTTGCGGTGTTGTTTGAGCTTGTAGAACTCTTTCCTTATCGTATCTGCCGAATAGGTTTGCTCTGTTGCTTCATCGGCTTCGCTGTTTCCCACGCCTATTATCGCCATGTCTGCCACGATGTTTTGCAAATCCCCTTTGAAAGGTCGGGAGAGACTGTTTGTGTTTATCGTCTTGGCGAGACAGTCGTCTTCGAGTGTGTTCAAGCCCAAACGTTCCGTATCGACGGGTTTGAAGTATATGCTTGTATCCATTTCGTTCCTTTTTACAATCTTCTGATGTTTGCTCCGAGTTTGTTCAATCTAATGTCTATGTCCTGATAACCGCGGTCTATTTGTTCGATGTTGTCTATTATGCTTGTGCCTTCTGCCGATAGGGCGGCGATAAGCAAGGCTACGCCGGCTCTTATATCGGGAGAGACCATGCGTACACCTCTCAAAGGGTATTTTCTTTCGGAACCGATGACTGTTGCACGGTGCGGGTCGCACAGAATGATTTGAGCTCCCATGTCTATCAGTTTATCGACGAAGAACAAGCGGCTTTCAAACATTTTTTGGTGTATGAGGACGCTGCCTTTTGCCTGTGTCGCCACAACCAAAGCGATGCTTATCAAATCCGGAGTGAAGCCAGGCCATGGGGCATCGGATATGCTCATTATGGAACCATCTACGAATTTTTCCACCTCGTAGATGTCTTGTTGCGGAATGTGCAAATCGTCGTCCTTGACCTCTATTTCGATTCCGAGCTTTCTGAATGTGTCTGGAATGATTCCGAGTTGTTTTACATTGACCTGCTTGATTGTTATATCCGAACGGGTCATTGCGGCAAGTCCTATGAAACTTCCGACCTCTATCATGTCGGGAAGAAGTCTGTGTTTGCAACCTTTGAGCGAATCGACGCCTTCTATGGTGAGCAGGTTGCTGCCGACACCGGATATTTTCGCTCCCATATTGTTGAGCATTGTGCAGAGCTGGAAAAGATACGGCTCGCAGGCTGCATTGAATATGGTTGTCGTTCCTTCCGCCATGCAGGCTGCCATGACCAAGTTGGCAGTTCCCGTAACGGAAGCCTCGTCCAAAAGCATGTAACAACCTTTCAAGCGGTCGCATTTCACTTCGTACGCTCTGTTTTCGGGCGAATAGGTGAAATGTCCGCCCAGTTTCTCGAATCCGGAGAAGTGTGTATCCAATCGTCTTCTGCCGATTTTATCGCCGCCCGGCGTAGGAATGTGGGCTTTGCCGAAGCGTGCCAACATGGGACCCACCAACATTATGGAACCACGCAGAGACGAAGCCATCTGCGAGTAACGCTCCGTGTAAATACGGTCTATATGCACTCTGTCTGCCTGAAAGGTGTAAGTGTCTGCGGCAGGTTTGTGTACCTTTACGCCGAGATACTCCAAGAGTTCTATCAGCTTGTTTACGTCTCTTATGTTCGGTACGTTTTCTATGGTTATCTCTTCATCGCTCAGCAAAACCGCACAAATCACTTGCAAGGCTTCGTTTTTTGCTCCTTGCGGTACTATCTCTCCGTTGAGAATTTTGCCTCCTGTTATCTCGAAAGAACTCATGCTTTATTTTTTCTGTCTGTTGTTTATCTTTTTCCTGTTGCCTTGTTGAGGGTGATTTTTGCCTTTTACTTGCGAATGATTGTTCAAAAGCCTTTTCGTGCTGAGGAGTTTGAAGTCTTCCTGCAATTTCAACTGTCCATGGGATAACTGCTCGAAGTGTTTCAAAATCACTTCGTCATCGCAGCTGTTCACGTTCCATTGCAGGTAAGCCTTCTTCAAGTATTGGGCTATCATTCCTATGAGTGCGTTCTTCTCATCACCCTCCGGCATGGTGATAACCTTATCGATTATGTTTTCTATCAATTTACCGTATGGACGGAAGCGTATCAAGGAGCTCTTATAACTCAATCTCTCGGGTTTGGAATCCAATTCCTCTTTCACCGGTTTGGGGTAGGGGGAATCCACATCCAAACGATAGTCCGATATGATGAACAAATGATCCCATAGTTTATGCTTGTAATCGCTCAATTCCCTGACGGAAGGATTGACCTGAGCCATGGCGTTTATGATTATCCCCGCAAAAGCCGTTCTTTTCTCTCTGTCCTCTATCGTCAAGGCGTAATCGACAAGGCTCTGCACGTTGCGACCGTATTCCGGTATGGTTAATTTTTCTCTCTGTGTGTTATATTTCATTTCGTGTACTTTTTCAGTTTTGCGAATTTCAAAATCAAAGTTTTCTCTCCGTTATCGACAAAATCGACAACGGCTTTGCTGTCGGCTCCCTTGCCTTCTATGCTTATTATCCTTCCTCTGCCGAATTTACCATGGTAAACCTCTTCGCCGACTACGCATTCTGCCGGCTCGGTGAACTCGTTTGCATTTTCTTCTCTTCGTTCCGCTTTCTTGGTATAAAGATTGCTTTTGAGACTTGTGATAGGCTTGCGTTTGCTTTCAAAGACAGGTAAAGTCTTCTTAGGCTTTTCGTCTCCGAATGTCGGCAGTTGCCTCTTGCCGTTCGGACAATCCAAATATTGTTTGTCTATATCATCGATGAACCTGCTCTTTTCCGAAAAGATGATTTGCCCGTATTTATATCTCATCGTGGCACAGCTGAGCGTAACGCTTTGTTTCGCTCTGGTCAGGGCAACATAGAACAAACGCCTTTCCTCCTCTGTCTCCGTTCTGGAAGCAAGGCTCAAGGTCGATGGGAATAAATTCTCTTCCATTCCTGCGATGAACACATGCTCGAACTCCAATCCTTTGGAAGAATGTATCGTCATAAGGGTTACGCAGTTCGTATCGTCCTCCTCTTTATCAGAATCGGTCAACAGGGAAATCCTTTGCAAAAAGACATCCAAGGTCTTGCTCTCCACGGAAATCTCCTCGCCCGTCAATTCGTCTATTATATTCTCCTCTTCCGCCTCCGTAAACGATTGCAAGGCGGCAAGCAACTCCTCGATGTTCTCGACCCTGTCTTTGTTCTCCGGAATATCCTCGGCTTTTAATGTTTCGATTATTCTGCTTCGCTTGATGATTTTCTCACCCAACTCAAAGGCATTATCCGTATAAAGCAAAGAAGAAAAAGCTCCTATCATGGCACAGAAATCCCGCAACTTAGCAACAGCCGAGGAGGTCAAACCGTAGTCCGAAAGGTTGGTCGCATAAACCGCATCGAACAAAGAACAATCCAAAGCTCCGGCAGCGATGTGCAACCTGTCCATGGTGGTTTGTCCGATACCCCTTGCAGGATAATTCACAATCCTTTCAAAAGCCTCATCGTCCTTATTGTTGACCGCCAAACGCATATAAGCCAACACATCCTTGATTTCCTTTCTCGCATAAAAAGACGTACCGCCGTAAAGCCTGTACGGAATATTCTTCAAACGCAAAGCGTCTTCAAACGCTCTCGATTGACTGTTTGTTCTGTATAATATGGCAAAATCGCTGTATGCACAACCTTCCGTCATCTTCTGTTTTATCTTGCTGCAAACGAACTCCGCCTCCGCCTTATCGCTTTCCAAGGAACGGAACTCGATTTTGCTGCCTTCCGGATTGTCTGTCCATACGGTCTTCTTTATTTGGTCGATATTCTTCTCGATAACCGAATTGGCAGCATTCACGATATTGCCCGTCGAACGGTAATTCCTTTCCAACTTGAAGAGATGCACATTATCGTAATCCTTCTTGAACTTCAAAATATTTTGAATGTTCGCACCCCTGAACGCATATATGCTTTGGGCATCATCACCCACGACACAGATATTGCCATGCCTCGAAGCCAAAGCCTTCACAATCGCATACTGGGCATGGTTCGTATCCTGATACTCGTCAACCATTATATAACGAAACCGCTGCTTATATTTCTCTGCCACATCGGGAGCCGTTCGCAGCAATCTGTACATATTGAAAAGTAAGTCATCGAAATCCATAGCCATGTTCTTCCTTAACCGCTTCTCATATTCCACGAACACTTCCGCCATTGCAGGCTTGCCAGCCACAGCATCCTCAGAACGAAACGCCACATCCTCCATATACTCTGCCGCCGAGACAAGAGAACTCTTCGCCTTGGAAATGCGGTCTGCGACGTAGGAAATGTTATATATCTTGTTGTCCAAGCCCATATCCTTGATGATGGATTTCAAAAGCGACTTGCTGTCGGAAGTATCGTAGATGACGAAGTTCTTCACATAGCCCAACTTCTCTGCCTCCAACCTCAAAATTCTCGCAAACACGGAGTGAAAAGTACCCATAAGGATAGCCTTGGCCTTATCGCCGATCAAGGAAACAATTCTCTCCTTCATCTCCTTGGCGGCTTTGTTAGTAAAGGTCAAAACTAAAATAGAGTAAGGCGATGCACCGCATTCCAAAAGGTGAGCCACCCTGTAAGTCAATGTACGGGTCTTACCGGAACCCGCTCCCGCAACAATCATGACAGCCCCCTCACACTGAGCAGCCGCCACACGTTGTTGTTCATTCAATTCGTCCAAAAGCATAAGCAAGGATACAGTCTATAACTCGCAAAAGTACGAATAAAATCCCATACGGCAATCACGGAAACGGCGATTGGTCGAAAAACGTCCGCCTTGCCCGCAAACAAAATAGGAGAGACCGCAACATTACCGCACACACTCTCCTTACATCGTTTCACATCGTTCCTTGTTCACAACTCTGTCTCGAAGTAATTCTTTACTTGAATTTCGACAGATAAACCTCAGCTCCGTACCTTTCGAGGGTAAGGAGATTTCGTCAGTAAAAGAAGAAATCTACCTAAGTCAAAGAAGCCAGCACAGGTTATAGAATAATACCCTTACCACATAAAGCGACTTGAAGCAATACGCATATATTCTACAAAGAAACCATGCTTATCCAAAGTCTGTTTGAAATGGTTTGGCATACGCATAATTTTCAGTGTAAATGTTCAGCACATGCTGGCGTGATGTCTTAATCCATTTTGCAGGAACAGAAATAAATTTGAAGACAAAAGTCTTGATGCGACTACTTGTGCGCAAGCCAAACTTCTTTGTGTCCAATTTCTGCATGATAGCTTTGTAGAAGTTTCTTATGAGGGCTGTCATAAGCATGAAGACGGTGTTCTGTGCCATAAACGATTTTGGCAGGCGATTCCAACCAAATCCGTTGTTCATGACATCGAAGAAACGTTCCTTGCCACCCAGAAGATTGTAGAACTCCACTATGTCTCTTACACTTGACTCATAGTCGTTGATCAAAATACACCTATAAGTGTATTAGTGTCCTGTTGCAAGCAAGGTGTTGATCAACAGTTTATTCATTGTGTCGCCGTATTGAAGTCGTATTGTTTTCCGGAAGTTGATGTGTATGTCGTGTTGTCAACGGTCAGTTCCTCTATAGCTCGCAGTATGGTTGTATGCACTGCAGGTGTGGAGGGTTGGGTGCAAGGACAGGTGCTTCATCAAGTGGGTTGTCACATCTTCAACACATAAGCCGCTGCAGAAATATACGCACATCAAGAAGCGGAATATCTCGCTGTATTGGTAACCACAGACTTTGCTACGCAGTCCCAAAGTAAAGTCTATTGTCTTTGACAAAAGAGCGTCAAATTGCTCCATGATTGCAAATATTCCTCTTAAAGGAGTGAGTTTCTCAGATTTTATTTGTATTTTCGCCATGTCTGTTGAAGATTTGTTTGATTTAATTTCAACACTAAATCATGGCAAAATCCTGAACAACTTTTTGTTGCTCAGGTGTGCTTATGAAAAAGATTAAATTGTAGTGTTGCGGAATTTAGGAAATAAAGATATGTCAGTACAAAGTGAAGCAGCCCTCGAAAAAGGACTTATAGATACTCTTCAAAAGATGAACTACGACTATGTTCATATTGAGGAGGAAAAGAACCTGTCTGCCAATTTCAAAAAACAGTTGGAGAAGCACAACAAGAAAAAATTGGAGGAACTTGGTCGCACGGAGTTTACGGAGGCTGAGTTTGAGAAGATACTAATCTATCTAGAAGGTGGCACTCGCTTTGAAAAGGCAAAGAAACTGCGTGACCTCTTTCCTCTTGAACTGGAAAGCGGTGAACGCCTATGGGTAGAGTTCTTGAACCGCACTCACTGGTGTCAGAACGAGTTTCAAGTTTCCAATCAAATCACGGTTGAGGGTAGAAAGAAGTGTCGATACGATGTGACGATACTTATCAATGGTCTGCCTTTGGTTCAAATAGAACTGAAGCGCAGAGGTGTGGAACTGAAACAGGCATACAACCAGATACAACGCTATCACAAGACTTCCTTTCATGGATTGTTCGACTATATCCAGTTGTTCGTCATATCCAATGGCGTGAACACTCGCTATTTTGTCAACAATCCGAATAGCGGATATAAGTTTACTTTCAACTGGACGGATGCAGCCAATGTGCCTTTCAACGACTTGGAGAAGTTTGCCACTATGTTCTTCGACAAGTGTACGTTGGGCAAGATTATAGGCAAGTACATCGTATTGCATGAGGGTGACAAGTGTCTGATGGTGCTTCGTCCTTATCAGTTCTATGCGGTAGAGAAGATACTTGACCGTGTTGAAAACTCCAACGACAATGGTTATATATGGCATACAACAGGTGCCGGCAAGACCTTGACATCATTCAAGGCAGCCCAACTCGTTTCTGAGTTGGATGATGTGGATAAGGTGATGTTTGTGGTTGACCGCCATGACCTTGACACACAGACGCAAGCCGAATACGAGGCTTTTGAGCCTGGTGCCGTTGACAGCACCGACAACACGGATGAGTTGGTGAAGCGTCTGCACAGCAACTCAAAGATTATCATTACAACCATACAGAAGCTGAATGCCGCTGTCAGCAAGCAGTGGTACAGCAGCCGTATTAAGGAAATACGCCATTATCGCATCGTGATGATCTTCGATGAATGTCACCGAAGCCATTTCGGAGATTGCCACAAGAACATCGTGAAGTTCTTCGACAACACACAGATATTCGGCTTTACTGGTACGCCTATCTTTGTAGAGAATGCTGTGGACGGACATACCACAAAGGAAATCTTTGGTAACTGCCTTCACAAGTATCTTATCAAGGATGCCATTGCCGACGAAAACGTGCTTGGCTTCCTTGTGGAGTATTACCACGGCAATGAGGATGTGGACAATGCCGACCAAGACCGCATGACGGAGATAGCCAAATTCATCCTTAATAATTTCAATAAGTCAACATTCGACGGAGAGTTTGACGCATTGTTTGCCGTGCAGTCAGTGCCGATGCTTATCCGTTACTACAAGATATTCAAAAGCCTCAATCCGAAGATAAGGATAGGTGCGGTTTTCACATACGCAGCCAACAGCAGCCAAGATGACGAGCAGACAGGCATGAACACTGGTGGCTATGTGAGCGACAGTACAGGCGAGGCAGACGAGCTGCAAGCCATTATGAATGACTATAATAATATGTATGGAACGAGTTTCACAACAGAAAATTTCCGTGCATATTACGATGACATCAACCTCCGCATGAAGAAAAAGAAAGCTGATATGAAGCCTCTCGACCTCTGCTTGGTTGTAGGAATGTTTCTCACAGGCTTTGACAGCAAGAAACTCAACACTCTCTATGTTGACAAAAACATGGAGTATCACGGATTATTGCAAGCGTTCAGCCGTACCAACCGTGTGCTGAACGAGAAGAAGCGTTTTGGCAAGGTGGTTTGCTTCCGTGACTTGAAAAGCAATGTGGACGAGTCCATCAAACTTTTCAGCAACAGCAATAATCTTGAAGATATTGTGCGACCACCATTTGATGATGTCAAAACCCACTATCAAGAACTGACAAAGAACTTCTTGGAGCATTATCCCGAACCGCACTATGTGGACTATTTGCAGAGTGAGAACGACAAGAAACAGTTTGTTCTTGCTTTCCGTGACATCATCAAGAAACACGCTGAAATACAGGTTTATGACGAATTTGAGGAAGATGCTCCCGACCTCGGAATGACAGAACAGCAGTTTATGGATTTCCGTAGTAAGTATCTGGACATATACGATTCGTTTGCTGTTAAAAATGATGAGCCAAAGAAAGATTATCAAGTTCCAAAGGAAGACCCCAGCATGGTTGGCGAGCCAGACCCTCGTGAAGAAGCTACTGGTATGGGAGATATAGATTTTTGCTTGGAACTCCTGCATAGCGACATTATCAATGTTGCCTATATCTTGGAGTTGATTGCAGACCTCAATCCGTACAGCGAGGATTATTCCGAGAAGCGCAAGCACATCATCGACACGATGATAAAGGATGCCGAACTTCGCAGTAAGGCAAAGCTCATCGACGGATTTATCCGGAAAAATGTGGATGATGACCGTGACAACTTCATGGCTCGCAAGCAAAAGGCTGACGGTACAAGCGACCTCGAAGAACGGTTGAACAACTACATCGCCACCGAGCGTAACAATGCTATCAACACGCTTGCCAAGGATGAAGATTTGGATGCTTCCGTTCTCAATCATTATCTCTCCGAATATGACTACTTGCAAAAGGAACAGCCGGAAATCATACAAGAAGCATTGAAAGAGAAACACTTGGGATTGATAAAAAAGCGTAAGACATTGACAAGAATACTTGATAAATTGCGTTCTATCATAAGAACATTCAGTTGGGAATAAACAAAAGATAAAAAAGAAATAACGATATGAGCGAAGAACTGCAACAGAAACTCCGCGACCAACTTTGGGAAGTCGCAAACAAACTGCGTGGCAATATGTCTGCAAGTGACTTCATGTACTTCACCCTTGGTTTTATCTTCTACAAGTATTTGTCTGAGAAGATAGAGAAACACGCCAATGATGCATTGGTAGATGATGAAGTTACGTTTAAAGAATTGTGGACAATGGAGATAGACGAGGATGTTGAGGCATTGCAACAAGAAGTCAAGACCGAATGTCTGGAGAATATCGGCTACTTCATTGAACCAAACTTCTTGTTCTCGTCTGTTATTGAGAGCATCAAGAAGAAGGAAAATATTCTTCCGATGCTCGAACGCTCATTGAAACGTATTGAGGACAGTACCCTTGGACAGGACAGCGAAGAAGACTTTGGAGGTCTATTCTCTGACATTGACCTTGCTTCGCCTAAGTTGGGTAAGACTGCCGATGACAAGAATACATTGGTAAGCAATGTTCTTCTTGCCCTTGATGATATTGACTTCGGTGTGGAAGCATCGCAAGAGATTGACATTCTCGGTGATGCCTACGAGTATATGATTAGCCAATTTGCCGCAGGTGCCGGCAAGAAAGCTGGCGAGTTCTACACACCTCAGGAAGTGAGCCGTATCTTGGCAGAGATTGTTACCATAGGTCACGCTCGTCTGCGCAATGTCTATGACCCTACTTGTGGTAGTGGTTCGCTGCTGCTCCGTGCTGCGAGCATCGGTCATGCCAACGAGATTTTCGGACAGGAGAAGAACCCTACGACCTACAATTTGGCACGTATGAATATGCTTCTTCATGGCATCAAGTTCAGCAACTTCCGCATAGAGAATGGCGATACCTTGGAGGCTGATGCTTTTGGCGATACACAGTTTGACGCTGTGGTAGCAAATCCTCCGTTCTCTGCCGAATGGAGTGCAGCCGATAAGTTCAACAACGATGATCGTTTCAGCAAGGCAGGACGCTTGGCACCACGCAAGACAGCCGACTATGCCTTTATTCTCCACATGATTTACCACCTTAATGAGGGTGGCACAATGGCTTGTGTTGCTCCTCATGGTGTGTTGTTCCGTGGAAATGCCGAGGGTATTATCCGCCGTTTCCTCATTGAAAAAAAGAACTATGTGGATGCCATTATCGGACTTCCTGCCAATATCTTCTACGGTACAAGCATTCCGACTTGTATCTTGGTATTCAAGAAATGCCGCAAAGAAGATGACAACATTCTTTTCATTGATGCAAGCAAGGAGTTTGAAAAGGTAAAGACCCAGAACAAGCTCCGTCCGCAACATATCAAGAAGATTGTTGATACCTATCGTGAGCGCAAGGAGATAGAAAAGTACAGCCATCTCGCCACACTGCAAGAAGTGGCTGAGAACGACTACAATCTCAACATTCCTCGTTATGTAGATACTTTCGAGGAAGAAGAACCTATCGACATCCATGCCGTGATGAAGGAAATCAAGGAGCTGGAAGCCAAACGAGCCGACCTTGACAAGGAGATTGAAGGCTATCTGAAAGAGTTGGGATTGGTTGAATAAACAAGAAAGGAACTGGCAATGAAAGGTTACGCAAAACCATTACATGAATTTATAGAAGGTCATAAAATCCAGTTTGTAATACCTGTGTATCAGCGTAATTACGATTGGTTAATAGACAACTGCGACCAATTGTTTAGCGACTTGGTAAAACTAAGCCGCTCAAACAGACATTCGCATTTCTTTGGCTCTATTGTTACATCATCTGCGGATAGCAGTTATAATAGATTGGTGATTGATGGTCAGCAGCGTTTGACCACAATCTCACTTCTTTTGTTGGCTGGTATAAAAGCGGTGAAAGATGGTGTTATTGAGATTAGCGAAGAATCAAAGTTAGAAGAAGCATACGAGGTCTTCTTAAAGGCAAAATTCTGTAACTCTGAGCGTAAAATCAAGTTGGTTCCCATAGAGAATGACCGTATTGCCTACGACAAGATATTCAATGAAGAAGATTCTTTTGATGAGGACTCAAAGGTTACTCGCAACTATCGCCATTTCTATGATTTGCTGACGAGAAAACCACAAGCACTATCTTTCGACCAATTACTTGATGCCATTGAACGATTGCAAATCATATCAATAGAATTGGATAGCGATGATGATGCTCAGCTTATATTTGAGAGTCTGAACTCTACAGGATTGGCTCTGACAGAAGCAGACAAGATACGCAACTACCTCTTGATGTCTTTGACACCAGAGAAGCAACAAGTGTGTTTCAAGAACTATTGGCAAAAGATAGAACAGGCAACCGAAAATCAACCTACAAAGTTTTTGCGTGACTATCTCATCATTCAGCAACAGTTACAGCGTCCTGTCCGTCAGTCAAACATCTACTACGAATGGAAAAAGTATATGGACGGACATGAACGAAAGGAAGAATTAGTCAAGATGCTTGATTATGCGCACTACTATCAGCAAGTGACAGAGGCAAAGCTATCTACGGCAAAACTTTCAGAGAAGATGCGCCACATCTGTAATATAGAAACAGATGTGACTAATGTATTCTTTATACAATTTTTGAAATATGCCTCTGCCAACTGTCTTTCAGAAGATGAGATATTCAAGGTGATTGATTTGGTAGAAAGCTATTTGGCAAGACGTATCGTGTGCAATATGCCTGGTAATGCTCTTACTCAGGTTTTCTGCGCTTTGCATAGAGATGTATTGAAAAGCATTGAGGAATATAGTTCTGCTAATGTTGAACTTGGCAATTCATATTCTGACATATTGGCTTACCACATCATGCGTCGTGATGGTAACTATCAATTGCCAAGAGATATGCAATTCGTGGAGTCAATCAAAACACGTGACGCTTATCACATGTTGAAGCCATTCCAGATCTTCCTATTTGAACGATTAGAGAACTCTGTGCATGGTGAATATAACGATGTGGCAACCGACATGAAAAAGAAGGATGCCACTATTGAGCATATCATGCCTCAAACGCTCAATGGTGATTGGAAAGTCATGCTTGGAGATAACTTTGAGGAGATACAAGAAAAGTATCTTCATACCTTTGCAAACTTGACATTGACAGGTATCAACAGCGAGTTAAGCAACAAGGCTTTTGAAATAAAGCGTGATGGCAAGAAAATTGGGAATGAAATATATCCCGGCTACAAAAATTCAAAGTATCGCCTGACAAAAAATGTTACGCTATGTGACAAATGGACTGAAATCGAGTTGCAGAACCGATGCAATGAGATAGTGGCAACATTCTTGCGACTTTATCCATTACCACAAACAACATTCAAGCCATTGCCAAAACCAGTGGACGAAGCCTCTTTGGACGAAGAAACATTCTCTCCAACAAATAGAAATCTTAAAGGTTTCCGTTTGTTTGGCAATGAGTACAATGAAACTACTTGGAAAGGGATGCTTCTGCAAGTTGTAAAACTTGTGATGGAGCGATACACAGACATCGTAGATACGCTCTATGATGCCGAAGGCTTCTTCTGGTCTGCCAAGCAAGCAGATACAAGATACTGTACAATGATTGCTCCACAAAAATACTTGTGGACTTCAATGGACAATAGAAGTAAACTTCGTTGCTTACGCTTCTTGTTTGAGAAATGCGACATAGCCGAGTCTGAATTGGTGCTGTTGCTTGAACCAGTAAAAGAATAGTTGTATGGAATATATAGATTTCAAGAAATTGATAGATGTCCTAACAGCCAAGCCTAAAGAAACAGAATGGTTGGAGTTCAAGCACAATTTTCATTCAAAGGAGGAGATTGGTGAAAGAATCTCAGCCTTGTCTAATAGTGCCTATTTGTGCAACATGCCATTTGGCTATATTGTATTTGGTGTTGATGATGAAAGCCATGATATAATTGGCACCGATCTATACGGCAAGCAGAAAATGGTTGGCAATGAAGAACTTGAATCTTGGTTGTCAACTCGTTTGAATCCTCGTATTGACTTCGAGATTATTGACGATTTCGATTATGAGGAGAAAGGTCATGTCTGTATATTTAAGATTCCTGCCACGACTAATCGCCCGGTAAGTTTCTTACATGAGGCATACATCAGAGTTGGCACGATTACTCGCAAGTTGAAGGATTTTCCTGCAAAAGAGGCTAAGATTTGGAAAGGCGGTCAGAAGCCTCTGGAAAAGATTGTCTTGAAGAAAGGTTTATCGGGACAGGATGTTTTCTCTTGTCTTAGTGCAGAGACCTACTTTGACATGATGCATTTGCCACTTCCACAAGATACTAATGGCATCTTGGACAGATTCTTGTCAGAAAACCTTATTGTAAAAGATGAGGTTGGCTACAGCATCACCGAACTTGGAGCTATCCTGTTTGCCAAGCATCTTTCTGATTTCGATGGACTGAAACGTAAAATGGTCAGAGTAATTGTCTATAAAGGCAAAAGCAAGATTGAAACAATTCGTGAACAAACTTTCGATAAGGGCTACGCCATAGGCTTTGAAGAAATGGTTGCATGGATAAACAGCCAACTTCCTGCTAATGAAGAGATAGGCTTGGCTCTAAGAAAAGATGCTCGTATGTACCCTGAAATAGCCATTCGTGAGATGACTGCAAACATGATTATCCATCAAGATTTTGCGGAACAGGGCTTTCCTATGATAGAAATCTATTCTGATCGTATTGAGTTCTCTAATCCGGGACAACCACTTATCAGCATAGAACGTTTCATAGACGAATATCAGTCAAGGAACGATTCTCTTGCTGACATAATGCGTAGAATGGGGATTTGTGAGGAGAAAGGCAGTGGCATGGATAAGACCATTTTCTATGTGGAACTATATCAGTTGCCACCTGTCCGTTTCCAACTTCAAGAAAGCAGAACCACAGCAACGGTATTCTCTTATCGTAAATTTGCTGACTTGGATAAGTCTGAAAGAGTAAGAGCTTGTTATCAGCATGCTTGTCTAAAATACGTTTCAAACGAGAAGATGAATAATCAATCTCTTCGTGCTCGTTTGGGTATTGAAGACAAAAACTACCCAATGGCATCAAGGATAATCAAAGATACCTTGGAAGCTAAGCTGATAAAGGAAGAAAACTCAGAGGGTAGCAATAGACATAACTATATCCCATATTGGGCATAAGCCATGTAACTACCATGTAACTGGCATGTAACTGAAAGGCTCAAAAAAGCATCAAAGTTAGCTCAAACCCCTTTATAATAGGGCATAAAGCATATAAGTACCATGTAACTAGCATGTAACTGAGCCATGATTGGTGAACTAAAATTAAGGATTAAAAATGACAACGACAATAAATAACGAACATAAGGAACTCAATTTTTCGAGTGAGCGAGAGCAGAGCCAAGCTTGCTTGAACTCTGCCGAGCATGAGAAAAATCAAGGACGAAAAGTCCTTAATGTCCCAAATCTCAGATTTCCGGAGTTTCAGGGGGAGTGGGAAGAAGAACGACTGGCAGACATCGCAGATTTGTATAAAGGTACTGGTATATCCAAAGACCAACTGTCTGATGATGGTGAGCCTTGTATTTTATATGGAGAGCTTTACACAAAGTACAAATCGGAAACAATAAGAGAAGTCATTAGCAAAACAAACATCGACAATACCAAATTGGTAAGAAGCAAAGCTAATGACGTAATAATACCTTGCTCTGGTGAAACAGCAGAGGATATCGCAACCGCTCGTTGCGTCCTCAATGGCAATATTCTTTTAGGTGGTGATTTGAACATTATACGTTTGCATGGATATGATGGTGCATTCATGAGCTATCAGTTGAATGGCAGACGCAAGTATGACATTGCCAAAGTTGCGCAAGGTGTGTCTGTAGTGCATCTTTATGGCGAACATTTGAAAGGGGTAAAGACCATCAATCCTTGTTTGGAGGAGCAGAAGAAAATAGCCAAACTTTTGTCACTCCTTGACGAACGTATCGCTACTCAAAACAAAATCATTGACAAGTTGCAGTCCTTAATCAAGGGAATTGCACAGAAGATAGTTCGCAACAACAAGCCTAATGTTCGCTTGGCAGAATGCTTGGAATATAAATCTTCAACTCTGCAAGAAAGTGAGGTTTGTGAGCAAGGTACATATCCTGTGTATGGTGCAAATGGCATTGTTGGTTACCTCGATAATTATAATACAGAGAGTGAAGCCGTTTATATTATCAAAGATGGTTCTGGTGTTGGAACTGTTTCCTACGTTACGGGCAAATGCTCCGCAACAGGGACTTTGAATACTTTACAAGCAAAAGAAGGCTATTCACTCCAATACCTTTACTATCTGCTAAAAGTATTTAACTTTGAGCCTTATAAGACAGGTATGGCTATACCTCACATATACTTCAAGGACTATGGTAAAGCCAAGGTATTTTGCCCATCATATACAGAACAACTCCAATATGCTCGATTGTTGTCTGCAATAGATAACAAATTATCGGCAGAACAGCATATTCTAACAAACCTAAGTTTGCAGAAGCAATATTTACTTCGCCAGATGTTTATATGAACATTTGGCGAAGCAGATACTGCTTTTGCTTTAATAGTTTGTGTAAAATCTTTTCTTCAACATTACACTTCTGCTCCATAGAAGAAAGACATAAAGATACACTATGTTGTATTTTCTTCGATGGAATAATAACTTTTAGCTTTTGAAACGTGTCAAGTCTTAATGAAGGCACTGTTGAGCCCACAGCATTTTTGACGAAATAAGAATTTCGCGTCTTTAGATAAAAATATAGGAAACGAGCATTTATAATTTCGTTGAAGTCAAAAATGGCATAACATCTTTGATGTAAAGCGAATTTCCCTTTGAAATATCGTGGCATAAATTCTGTTCCTTCACCTGGATATATAATAGCTTCTTTGTCAAACAAGAATGTAGGCAAATATTTTATATCCTCAGACCGATCAAAGAAAGGATACAAACCATCCTTTGATTGTGTAACAGCATCTTGCACATTACTATTTCCATTAGTAATTGTAACTATATCACCCATTCTATATTCAATTCCTTGTATGGATGTAAAAATTCTACTACTAATTCCCTTGATTAAGGATTTTGTGGCTTGTAGGTCTGCAATTAGTAAATTGTTATTTGCTCAAAAGCCTAATGGATGGAATCGATTAGATACTTTGTTTTCAAAAGGCAAGGCAGGTGGTACTCCGACTTCCACAAATAAAGAATACTATAATGGAGAAATACCATTCTTGAGTATTAACGATATAACAAAACAAGGTAAGTATGTCCGATGCACAGAAAATTATTTGAGCCAAAGCGGATTAGAAAACTCTTCGGCATGGGTAGTTCCAAAGTATAGTTTGATTATGTCAATGTATGCATCAGTTGGCTTGGTAACGATAAATGAAAAGCCTCTTGCTACAAGTCAGGCAATGTTTGCAATGCAACTAAAAGACAAAAACTTGTTGGATTATCTGTACTATTATTTGTCATATTTTAAGTATCGACACATCCACAAGTACCTTGAAACTGGTACACAAAGCAATATTAACGCAGATATTGTTCGCGGAATAATGATTCCTACTTACGGATATAGACACAATATAGAAATTGCATCAACACTGCAAGGAGTTGATGCGAAAATCGACAATGAGTTATCAGTACTTGAACAGCTACATCGGCAAAAGAACTATTTCTTGTCACAGATGTTTATATGAACATCTGGGCAAGAAAATATTGCTTCTGCATGGTTAGCAGTGTTAGTTCTCGTAGCTCATTAATGATGCATTCATCATATGAGTGTAGTATTCTTGCAACCAAATGAATATTATTGGCATTTGAGGAGTATGGTAATACAAAGTTTTCTACATCCCCTTTGCCTATATTCATTTGGGCTGCACCTTGACCACAAGCAACCATACTCTTCTCGAATCTACGAGAAGAGAGAACTTGATATAGAAACTCTTTGTCTATATTTCCTTCAATTTGTAACAAGCCTACTCGCTGGTTGAGTAAATAGGCGCCACTCTTACAAAGAGAAACACGCCCAACATTACCCGTGAGAGATATTAAAATATCTCCTTCTTTTAATACTTGATGGTCTTGTATGTCATTCGGCAAGTTAATTATGCAATTGCAATCTTCTTCGTTTATATATCGCCCGCCAGACACATTTGCGATTGTAATTATCTTCCACTTCCCCAGTATATTATACTTGCTACTTTGGAATGCATAACCATTTTTCAATGTTGCAATATCCGCTAAACGTATAGTTGTTTCTAACAAATCCTTTCGCGTGAACAAAAGTTTACTAATTGCAGACTTTAGTTTCTTCAAGTCCTCAATGATTTTGTTTTGGGTAGCGATGCGCTCGTCAAGGAGCATCAGTAATTTAGAAATCTTGATTTGTTCTTTTTTGTCTTTTGGTACATAATGGTATGTATGAAAGAAATCCTGAACAGATACATTGAGAAGTCCATGATTTCGTGCGCCTTCAACGGCAATTTCAGAAACTCCTTTATGCCATTTTGGAGACTCAAAATATTGTAGTATAAAATCTGACACGACATTATCTTGTGGAGCGAAACAGATGTAAAGAGAAGACAATGCCCCTTGTTCATAGTTGTCAAGCCTCTTTATTGCACCCCACGGATAATCTGAAGAATAGCTTTTATTGTAAGCAAATTCTCCTTTCTTCAATAGGTAATAGTTTGACATATCTGTACTTGCGATAACCTTATTGAAAAAAGTTATCTGATCAACCAGCCCATATTGGGCAGAAATTGTAAGAGGAAGTCTTGATTGATTGCTTTTGTTTTTACGCATTACACGTTCTGTGAAAGCGTCCAATCTCATTCTTGCCCACTCCCCCTGAAACTCCTTAAATCTGAGATTTGGGACATCAGAGGTCTATTTTCTCTAATTATTATGTACACCTTCAAAATTAAGGATTACAATGACAACAAAAACAATTAGAGAAATTGCGTTGGCTTGGAAAAGTGACAAGCAACGCTACGTTAAGCAGTCCACATACGCTGCTTATGTGTTAGTTTTAGAGAACCACATTCTGCCATCGTTTGGCGATTGTGAGGCTCTGAGTGAGAAACTTGTGCAGGAGTTCGTCTTGCAGAAACTGAATGGCGGACTCAGTATTAAAACGGTGAAAGACATTCTGATTGTCTTGAAGATGGTGATGAAGTTCGGAGTAAAGAACGAATGGATGAACTATTGCGAGTGGGATATCAAATACCCTACGACTGAGATCAACAAGGAAATAGAGGTGCTGACGGTGGCACACCACAAAAAGATCCTCGATTTCATCAAACAGAACTTTACTTTCCGCAACCTTGGTATCTATATCAGTCTGACCACAGGCTTGCGTATCGGAGAGATTTGCGGTTTGAAATGGTCGGACATCAATACCGATAATGGTACTATCACCGTGAACCGCACCATTGAACGCATCTACATGGTGGAGGGCGAGCGCAAGCACACAGAGTTGGTCATCAACACGCCCAAGACAAAGAACTCTTGCCGTGAGATACCGATGAACAAGGAACTTTTGGTTATGGTGAAACCTCTCAAAAAGGTGGTAAACGAGGACTTTTATGTGTTGACCAACGAAGAGAAGCCGACAGAGCCACGAACCTACCGCAATTACTATCATCGGCTGATGAAGCGTCTTGATATTCCTCGGCTGAAATACCACGGACTGCGTCACAGTTTTGCCACACGCTGCATTGAGAGCAACTGCGACTACAAGACCGTAAGTGTGTTGCTCGGTCATGCCAATATCACCACAACCCTCAACCTCTATGTTCACCCGAACATGGAGCAGAAGAAAAAGTGCATTACCAAGATGTTCAAATCTCTTGGAAAATAGGAAAGAAAAGGTATAGGCTATAAAAAGCAAAAGGATGAGGTGACTTCAAATCACCCCATCCGTCCTTACTTATCTATGCACGATACGACAAAATAGACAACAAAAATGACTTACTATAATTATCTCCGAATAATTTTTGCAGTTTCTGGAAATATATCGTATTCTATTTTCATATTCTTGGGAATTTCCACCGACCGCAAAGAAGAACAGTCCCAGAATGCTCCGATTCCGATTTCTGTTACACTATCCGGAATAACGATAGACTGTAAGGAGGAGCAACCGCTGAAAGCGAAACCTTCGATATTGGTTACACCCTCGGGAATAACTATCGATTGTAAAGATGAACAACCATAGAATGCCAATCTTTCGATTTTTGTTACACTATCCGGAATAACAATAGACTGCAAAGAGGAGCAACCGCTGAATTCTCTTTCTGCAATATATGTTACACTATTCTGAAGAACAATAGATTGCAAAGAAGAACAATCCGAGAATATACCATCTCCGACATCTACACCCTCGGGAATAACAATCGATTGCAAAGAGGAGCAATGTGCGAATACACAATCTTCGATAATTATTCCCGAGGGAATAATTATCGACCGTAAAGATGAACAACCATCGAATGCCCCGGCTCCGATTTTAGTTACACTATCGGGAATAATTATCGACCGTAAAGAAGAACAACCATAGAATGCACAATCTCCGATTTCAGTTACCCCATCGGGAATAATTATCGACCGTAAAGAAGAACAACACTTGAATGCATAATAATAGATTGTAGTTACACTATCGGGAATAACAATCGACTGTAAAGAGGAGCAATCTTCGAATGCATAATCTTCGATTTCAGTTACACTATCGGGAATAACAATAGACTGTAAAGAGGAGCAATTCGAGAATGCACAATCTCCGATTTCAGTTACTCCGTATGGTAGTTCTATATTTTTATCATTTGACCAACAAGAAATAACTCTTCCGTCTTTAGAATACAGTATGTTGTTTGCAACTTTGAAGAAAGGACTTTTACAACTTAATGTAAGTTTGGAACAACCAATGAATGCCCCACTTCCGATTTCAGTTACACCCTCCGGAATGACAATCGACCGTAAAGATGAACAACCATCGAATGCACAATCTCCGATTTCAGTTACCCCATCGGGAATAACAATAGACTGTAAAGAGGAGCAATTCGAGAATGCATAATCTTCGATTTCAGTTACACTATCGGGAATAACAATCGACTGTAAAGAGGAGCAATTCGAGAATGCACAATCTCCGATTTCAGTTACACTATCGGGAATAACAATAGACTGTAAAGAGGAGCAATTCGAGAATGCACAATCTCCGATTTCAGTTACTCCGTATGGTAGTTCTATATTTTTATCATTTGACCAACAAGAAATAACTCTTCCGTCTTTAGAATACAGTATGTTGTTTGCAACTTTGAAGAAAGGACTTTTACAACTTAATGTAAGTTTGGAACAACCGATGAATGCCCCACCTTCGATTTTAGTTACCCCCTCCGGAATAACAATCGACTGCAAAGAGGAACAACCTTCGAATGCAGAACTTTTGATTTTAGTTACCCCCTCCGGAATAACAATCGACCGTAAAGATGAACAACCATCGAATGCACAATTTCCGATTTCAGTTACCCCATCGGGAATAATTATCGACTGTAATGAGGAGCAATTCGAGAATGTAGAATTTCCGATTTCAGTTACCCCCTCCGGAATAGTTATCGACTGCAAAGAGGAACAACCTTCGAATGCCCAACCTCCGATTTCAGTTACCCCATCGGGAATAGTTATCGACTGCAAAGATGAACAACCTTCGAATGCCCCGGCTCCGATTTTAGTTACACTATCGGGAATAATTATCGACCGTAAAGAAGAACAACCATAGAATGCACAATCTCCGATTTCAGTTACCCCATCGGGAATAATTATCGATTGCAAAAGGGAACAACCTTCAAACACATAACCTTCGATTACTGTTACATTATCTGGAATGCGTATCGGTTTCAAAACATCTCCTGTGTACATAAGCCGTGGATTACTTGTTACTGCTTTATTTATTGCTGCAAAGGTATGAATTTTTCTCAGTTTCAAGTTTACAGTCAAGGAAAAAGTGGAGAGCATACTTTCAGTTTGCGTTATCCGTGTTCGTGAACCACTCTACATTCATTACCTTTACGCTCTTTACATTCTTTATCATTTCTACTCTCCTGTAACCCTTCTAAATTAACGATTTTCAAAGTCTTTAACTTCGTGGCTTACGAAAAATCCGATAAGAGTCATGGGGTCTGAAATTTTCCGAGTATTTTATGGCTTGATAGTGAATTGTATTTCAGCTGTTTGTAAATGTATCGAAGAACGACCGGAAAAAGACGGCGTTTTGGTGGTCGGAAAACGCCGTCTTTTTTCAAGAA
>OCLL01000001.1_pt1 | contig 186551 bp, 170 predicted proteins | sample 1538931 | NCBI WGS metagenome assembly OCLL01 (sample SAMN03418270, study PRJEB22391) | human gut metagenome | biome: human-gut; feature: organic feature; material: feces | host: Homo sapiens | place: Tanzania | collected 2013-01 | reverse complement strand
GTCAGAGAAAAGAAAATCGGAAAAATGTATCGCCTTGGGGACTTGGGCAAAAGAAAAAACAAATTCAAAAAAAATGAAGAGAATTATTACTCGGCTTATTTTAGCCACATTATTGATTTCGGGCGGCAAAACATTTGCCCAAAAAGATGGTTTCTCGTTGCACCTTAGCGGCGTATTTCCGAATGGTAAGTTTGCGGAATTTGATGACAACGATAAAGTGTGTGCATTGGCTAACGGTAGTTCCAAAACCGGTTCTGCCGGAACAGGTTTCGGTGTCGGCTTCAAGTATCAGTTCCCCATACCTCAGGTAGCCAATCTTCGCTTCTTGGTTGGTGCGGAATTGATGTACAATCCCTTGAACGGCGACGCAAAAGATTGGTTCGATGATAAATTTACGTCCGGAACATACAATAGTACCGGTTACAGCTATGATTATGACTATGAAGTAACCCTGCCTAAGTATTTGAATGTGCCTTTGATGGCAGGTTTGAATTACGCCTTCAAACTGAACGACAAAATCAATATCTTCGGCGAGTTTGCCGCAGGTATAAACATGAGATTATTCACCAATGCAAAGATACTTCAAGAGAAAGAAGGTACAGCTTTGTACAGTGATAGCTATACTAGTTATTATTACGATTTCACAACAACTTCCGAGGCAACATATAAGTATGATAATGCCATAACTTTCGCTTATCGATTTGGAGCAGGTGTTACTTTCGACCGAATAAGCATCGGTTTGCATTGGTACAATCTCGGAAGTGCCAAAGTGAAAGGTAAAATAGAAATGGAAGAGAACTATAGTGATAGTAACGGGACAACCGAACACGATAGCGACAAAGAGAAGTTCAAATGGAAAGACCTGTCTATCTCGATGATGACGTTGACGGTAGGTTACCACTTCTAATCGAATAAGTTTTTCCAAAGTATCGAAACAACAGGAGCTTCATGTAAGCTCCTGTTTTCTTTCCTGCGTCAAAAGATTTCGGAAGTTGGGTGTGGCATCTATACAACGGATAAGGATAAAAACTCTTGCAAAGGGTCTTTCTCTCCATTGTTACGCTTCTATCTTGAACTTGCACAATAGTGCGGTGAAATCATTTTCTCCTCCGAACCCGATAATCCGGACAAAATGTAAGGTTCGCATACATCTATTGATATAGTATCTCATCGATTCTATATTCAATTCTCTTTGTTATGCTATTTGAGGATTATGTCTCAAACGTTCATTAAGCACTATATACACAACTCTCTTTTCAGCCACACTTTCATCACCGGATCGGGAATAACAACTTGTCGTTTCTCTATCTCTATGAGTTCCTTTTTAACTAATGCCCTCTTCACGATACTTACATTTGCAGACGAACCAAGCCGGTATTTTTGTAAAACCTCTTGTGTGGTAAATTCACTATGAACCCCATCTATGACGGCTCGCAGAAAATTCATCTGATAGGTAGTAAGACTCTCCGTCTGCTTCTCGAACAATGGGGTATTCTGGTCGATAATATCTTGATATGCCGCCTCAATGTTCTGCTCTGTAGCCGTTCCATCAGTATGAATCCATACCAACCATGCCAACTGCTGCACATAAGACGAGTGGTTATCCACCATTCGGCATATTCTTTCAGCCGACTCCCTTGATATTTGCTTGCCCGTAGCTTCAAAACGACCGCATATATAATCTACCCAATCCGATGTTCCTATTTTCGGCAGATAAATGACATCTCCGAATTTATAGAACGGCAGGCTTTTCTTCTCGAACAATTCATTCATCAAATGTTTCTTGCTACCGAACAGACAATAAGATACCGACTTTTGCAGTTGCCACACGGTACGCAATCGTTTTTGAAATGTCTTGGAATCCTTGAACTCGGCAATCTGTTGGAACTCGTCGATACACACAACGATATTGCAGCCTTTCTTCTTCGCTATTTTTTCCGGAAACTGCAGAATCTCATCCACATCGTTACTCTTGGGATTCATCTCAAGTGAAACAGACAAATCCATCGTCGAATCCGTACCCATTGAAATTTTGGGGCTGATACGAGAAAGGAATAACCTGATATTCTCCAACCAATCCTCCAATTTCGAAGATGTTTGTTTGAGAACAGCAGTCGCAAATGCGTCATAGAAATCCTTATCGCTACGACACGAGAAAATATCGAAATACACAACTTTCAGTTTGTCGGATTGAGCCAAACTACATACTTTCTGCACCAACGAAGTCTTACCCCAACGACGAGGAGAAATCAGTACGGTATTGACACCATGTCGAAAATTCAACAATAAACGCTCCGTTTCTTTCTCTCGGTCGGTAAAGTTATCGCCCGATGTTGCAACGCCGAATATAAAAGGCTTGTTCTCCATAATCTTCAAATCTTATTCAAACGCAAAGGTACGAAATACCGTTATTACTAACATCATTCTTACTAATAAAATTATTACAACCGTACATCATCTCATCTAAAACCATGTTTTATACTCGCTTATCCGACAAAACCGCTCATATTGCGGTATTTGTGGTATGCCTATTCTTTCTTAGCCTTGCGAGACACATTTTGCCGGCTGTTCTTCATGTATGCCCTCTTTCTATATTAAGCGTTTACCAAAATCCGTTTTAGCTCTGGCTTTCCCGACGAAATGAAGAATAAAGAATTTGCCTGTATAAAACTGTCTCATTTATCAGGAAGAAGGAATAATCGTCGGTCGCGAGAAAGGAAAAGCAGACATCTATACTCAAGAGGCTGTTTTGCTGAAATAACTGCCCGTTACAGCGGATTTATTCGCCGAAAAAATTCAAATTAAACGAAGAAGAAAAACTATAAAGAGGGTATATCCTCGTGCGGGTGATGTTCGGACGGTTTATTTGAATGCGGTGGTTAAGGAGTCGCTATTCCATGAGGATTGTAAATAGGCAAGTGTCTGCCTTATCTGACGAAAGGTGATTTGGACCGTACATCATCTCATCTAAAACCATGTTTTATACTCGTTTATCCGACAAAACCGCTCATATTGCGGTATTTGTGGTATGCCTATTCTTTCTTAGCCTTGCGAGACACATTTTGCCGGCTGTTCTTCATGTATGCCCTCTTTCTATATTAAGCGTTTACCAAAATCCGTTTTAGCTCTGGCTTTCCCGACGAAATGAAGAATAAAGAATTTGCCTGTATAAAACTGTCTCATTTATCAGGAAGAAGGAATAATCGTCGGTCGCGAGAAAGGAAAAGCAGACATCTATACTCAAGAGGCTGTTTTGCTGAAATAACTGCCCGTTACAGCGGATTTATTCGCCGAAAAAATTCAAATTAAACGAAGAAGAAAAACTATAAAGAGGGTATATCCTCGTGCGGGTGATGTTCGGACGGTTTATTTGAATGCGGTGGTTAAGGAGTCGCTATTCCATGAGGATTGTAAATAGGCAAGTGTCTGCCTTATCTGACGAAAGGTGATTTGGAAGGTTTGGAGGCTTAGGGCTTTTTATTTTTCCCAGTAGGTGCATGAGTTCTTTCGGGAAGGTGGCACAGGGTTTGAGGACGTGCCGCATAAGTGTTTCCGCCAAGTCTTCGGGGAAGATGTTGCGGTAGATGTATTCTTTCAGCATGCGGCTGTATATCGCTTTCCATTCCTTGCCGTGCGGAGAGACGGTTCTGCCGTTTTGCAGGCGGTTTTCGAGGTGTGCCATTTCATGAACGAGTACCATGAGCATGATGTATGGCGGCAGGTTGTCGTTCAGCGTTATGAGGTGTCTGCCGTCGGGCATTCGGCTGTATGTGCCGAGTTTTCGGCTGCGAGGCGGTACCAATCTTATTTCCGTATCGGGGTATGCGGAGAGCTGTTTCGCCACTTCTTCAAGCGATTGTGCGGGAAGATGTGCGGCAGGGAGTTTCATACATCGAGGATTTCTGATGATAAAAAGAGAAAGTCGGGCAGTTGCATTTGCGTTTGGAGCGATGGCGTTTGCCGAATTTTCCGCTGCCTGCACATGCTCCGATAAGCAATGCGGATAAAAACATTATGATGACCAACTTTCTCTTTTTCATTTCAATGATATGTTATTATCGAATTATCACTTTATGCAATGATTCTTCGTTGTCGGCATGTATTCTGATGAAATATACACCGCTCTTGTAGTTCTGCAAATCCATGGTATGGCTTCTGCATGCGGAAGGCAAGGTAAGCACCTCCAAGCGACGGCCTGTTTGGTCGTAGATTTCCACGATGATGTTCCTGTAATCGGTATCGAAGTCTATGGTCAGGCGGTCTTTGGCTGGGTTGGGTGCTATGCGAGAGTTGTTCTCCTTTGCTGCCGTTTCGGGCAAGGAAGATGTGTAATCCATTCCGCCTATGGAGCTTACTCCTGTTGAAGCAGGGTCGAGCCATGGTTGCAAGCGGCGTTCGTCTGCACTTCCGTTCGATTCCCATGAGTAGGAAAACTTACCGTAATAATCGATTTTCTTGGCTGCACTTTCGTTGCATGCGGAATAACCGCCCGTAAGGTCGCCTATGATTTGTCCTGCATCATTGAAAAGTGCGGAACCGGAAGAGCCGCCCTCGGTTATGCCGTATCCGTTTTCGGTTTCAACCCATTTGGCTTCCCAGTGTGTGGAATTACTGCTGCCCATGCTTGCAGATTTCAGGCGGCTGTTGAAGGTGGATATTTTCTTCACGTCTCCCGACGGGTGATGTATGCAGACGCCATGGGAAACGGCTTGATTTCTCTTGTCCCAACCGCACCAGAAAGGATTATAGCTTTGAGGCACATCGTTCTTCAAAAGGAAGAGACAGAAGTCGCTGCCGGAATTGGAGTAGGTGTTGTCGTATGCTTTCAGGCTCGCACCGGTGAGGGATTGCGAACGGGAAGGTTCCTGCGAGGTTGTGGAACAACCGGAGGTCTCATAGTTGAAGTAAAAGACGAACTGAGAGTAATAAGAGCTTGACGTTACGTCCTCTATGCAGTGTGCCGCCGTAAGAAGATAAGGTTTGCGGTCGTAGTTGGTGTTGTTTATCAATGTACCGGTACACCAACCGATGTAGTAGCTGCTCATCTTGACCTGTATCCTTGCAACGGCTCTCTGCTGCTTGCGGAAGTCGTCTCCCTCCGAGCAGTTGACGTTCACGTTGCAAGTACCCGAGGAGCGGTATTCGTCCGAAGCCTTGGCTATGTCCCTGTACGCATAACCTATTTCGCTTATCTCGATGATGGCTTTGTCGCTGCATTCTTCCGGCTCGAAGTATTCGAAGATGATTTTGTCTCCTTCGAGGTATTCGGTGGCGAATGTTCTCAATTCATGATTGTTGAACGAGGTGAATGCACCCAATACTTTACTGCGGTCGCTGTTGTAAAGGAAGAGTTTGCCTTCTTTCGGCAAGAGAAAACGGTCGGAGTAAAAGATGAGGGCTTGAGCCTCCGGCACTTCGACGGCAAGGCGGTAAATCTTTCCATCTGCGGTCTTGGTACATTCGGCTTGCGAGAAGAAGTCCGTATGACAAGGAAGAATGACGCCGAAACGGCGTGGCTTGAATGTTGCTTCATCGCTTTCGTCCTCCGCAACGACCTCGGTCAAATCGGGTTTCGCCAAAGCGATGGTCTTAACCTCCGCATTCATCAGTTCCTTCGAGGAAAAGGAAGGAGGCATTTCATTTGTGCTTAACTGGGCATGGGCTGCAAATGCGAATAACGCCAATGCCGAAAACAACAGTTGTTTTTTCATCTTATTTATCGTTTTTCCGTGTTAGTCTTTGCTCTTTTCGTTCTCGATGCAATGCTTCAATATATCGTTATGAATCGACAGTATTCGAGGGATAAGCATGGTCGTGCCATCGTGTAGAATGACATAATCCGCCAAGGCGTTTTTCTCCTCCTGCGGCATTTGGTTTCTTATCCTTTGCAGCACCTGCTCCTTGCTGCAATCATCACGCAACATCACCCTTTGCAGCACCACCTCTTCCGGAGTGCTTATGCTGATGATTGCATCGAAATGATGTTGCAGGGAGTTTTCAAACAGAATGGCGCTTTCCATGATGACGTATGGCGACTTCTGCCTTTCAGCCCATTCGTCGAAACGTTTGAAGACCTCGGGGTGTACCATGGAATTGAGCGTTTGCAGTTTCTCCTTATCGGCAAAGACCTTGTCGGCGAGCCTCCGACGGTTCAACCTGCCGTCTTCGATGATGTCTCTGCCGAAACGCTCCGCAATCTTTTCGAGGAAAGCCTTATCATCGTACAACTGCTTTGCCTGCATATCGGAATAGAACACCGCCACGCCGAAATGTTCGAACACCTGTGCAACCAGCGTCTTCCCGCAACCTATTCCGCCTGTCAATCCCACTCTTGTCTTCATTTCTTTATCACGTAATCCAATTTTGGCGGCTCTATAGACATGACTTTTATCATCTCCGGCAGATTGTTCAGCATGACCCTCAACTTCCGTTTCCTGTTGCTGCCCTCCGCAAGCACGTATGCCGTTATGTCGTCTGTGTTCACCTTGCGATAGTCGTCCATTGCGACCTTATACCTCAATTTCACCGTCGGAGGATAGAGCTTTATCTTCTCGCCCTTGCCTGTTATGACTTCGACGGGAAGCTCTATGGTGTTCTCCGTGTATTCCTTCACTTCCACCCTTAAACCCACCATGCTCATCTGCACGTTCAACCGGTCGGAAGAATAATCGAAATCCACGGGTACAAAGGTTATCAGGTTGCGATTTACACCTTTCAGAGTGATTTCCTTGGTGTAAAGAGTGTCCGTCTTTTCGAGTTCATCACGCGTTCCCTCCAACTCTATGCGGTTGACAAGCAACTTGGGCGTACCGAACAATGCAAAGGGTTGTTCGCACTCCACCCTGACCCTGCCGACAAGCGGCACGGACTTCGAGTAAGTCTTCTTCCACCGCAGGCTCAACGTATCGGGCATTATCTCCATCGGCACATTGCTCATGCCGATTGCACCTAGTACTTGTTTGTTCAGAAAGCCCGTGGGAATTTTCGCATAACCGCTTTTCATGTTCATGGAAAGCGAAGCGACGTCTATATGCAACGTTCCTGCCCTGCGAACCGACAGGCTGCTCGTCAGCCAATCGAAACCGTTCGTCGTCAAATGCACCTCGACCACACTGTCGCTGCAAAAGAACTGCCTGTCCGGCTGTTCGCTGCTTTCAAACGTCAGGGGTACCGAGAGCGTGTATTGATAATTCTTTCCCAAGGTTACGAACAACCAAAGAAAAACGCTCAAACAAAGACACACCGACATGACCCGCACCCTGCGATCGGTCAACAGCCTTTGCAAAACATTCTTTCTCTCGTTGTTCTTCGACATCGGTACTCCCCCTGTATAAAACGAAGCGTCTCGACCCTTAACCGGCAAAGACGCTGTCTTGTTTTCTCGATTTCGTACGGTATTACTTTTGTACGGGAGCAACGCTCATCGCTATTGCAGACTTCTCCACTTCCACCTTCACATTGTCGGCAATCTCCAATAAAACGCTCGTCTCCTTCACATCGGCAATCTTACCATGCAAACCGCCTATCGTAACGACCCTCTGTCCTTTCGATAATGCTTCTCTGAACTTTTTCTCTTCCTTTTGTCTCTTTTGCTGAGGGCGAATCATGAAGAAGTAGAATATAACCACTATCGCCACCAACATCAATATGGAGCCCATTGCCCCACCACCGCCTGGTGCTTGTAATAAAACGTTTAACAAATTCATTTTCTATTGTTTATTGATTGTTCTTTCATTTCTCTGTCCTAATACACGTCTGCAATAATCCTGAGGTTCGTTTTGGCAGGCTTGGTGTTCGCATTCACCGTTACCTGCTTGGTAATCCTCATGCCGTTTGCACCATCTGAATCATAGCTGACCGAAATCATGCCGCTCTCCCCCGGAGCAATCTCTCCGCGAGGATAATCCGCCACCGTACAGCCGCAAGACGTGTTCACCTCATAGATGACGAGGTTGTTCTTACCCGTGTTCGTAAACTTGAAACTTCCGCTCACCTTCTCCCCTGCCTCGACACGCTTGAAATCAATCACATCCCGCTCGAACTTTATGCTCGTCGGCTGATCCACCACAGAGGCATCAATCTCCTCCCCCTTGTTTTCCTTGCCGCAAGAAGCAAGAAGCAAAATGCCGGCAAGAATACAAAACATCGACTTTCTCATCACTCCGTTTTTTCTTCCTCGAACTCGTCCTTGCATATCTTTCCCGCCGCTCTCAAATCGACAAGGAACTTATCCAGCAAACCATTCACGAACAACTTGCTGCGTTCCGTCGAAAACTCCTTCGCAAGCTCGATGTACTCGTTCATCGTAACCCTCACCGGAATGCTCGGACAATATATCAACTCCGTAATGCCCATCTTTATTATAAGCCTGTCCAAAAAAGCCAGCCTCTCCATGTCCCAATTCTCCACATGCTTGCGGAACATATCGTCATAATCGGAGAAATGCACGAGGCTTTTGCTCAACAAATCCACGGCGAACTCCTTGCGACCATCCTTATCGTTGTCGAACATTTGGAACAAAGGCTTGGCACTGCCGTCCTCCTGCGAGAAATCCTTCAAATAGTTCAAGAAGCTCATGCCCACATATTGAAGGTCGCCCTCCCAACCGAGTTGCTTCTCGAAAATGAACTCCGTGAAAGGCTCGTTCTTGAACAAATAGTTCTTCATCATGCGAACCACCACCATCTTCTCGTCCTCGTAGGAACTCTCCGGCTTGGACATATACTCCTTGTAAGTATCGGAACCTTTGAAACGGTTGAGAATGTTTTTAAGCATATCCCTCTGCTCCGCCCAGTTTATCTTCAGCTTGGCGACAGCCTTGCTCAATTCGACATTAAGCTGCAACTGATGAATCAACGCATTGTTGACGAACCTCATGTTGGGATTTTTTTCCTCCTCGGTAGGGAAGAACTTGTTTTTTGCCTCTTCGATTTGGTTTTCGGCAATATCCCGTATCTCCAAAACCGCCGATAACAAATACACTTCAAGATTATACGTTTGCTCTATGCTGTCGAGCAAGCCCTGTTCTGCCCTTACCACATCCTCCATCTCCGCTGTCACACACGCATATAGCTGTTGCAGAACCTTCACCCGTAAGAAATGACGACTTACCATTTACCTCAAATAACAATTTCTCATTCAGCCTGCAAAGGTATGAAAAAATTCCGTTCCGCAAAGAGGATACGAGAAAAAGCATGCTTGTATGCTTCAATCGATCACGGAATAAAGATGTAATCCGATCACCTATTCGTTATCCTTACCCGGTTGAGGCAAAGGCTCGCAATACTCTTTATTGACAACCCTGTCTCTCATCAACTTCTTATCATCGAAACATCGGCTGATATTCTTGATGATCTCATAATAGTCGTCGCTATTTTCTTTCTTATGGTAGTAAGGCTTTATCGATACGCAATTCTCGTGCTTAAAAATAGTGCTTAGCAAAGTCCTATCGGAAACACCGCATGAATGTCCCATGATGCACACCTGAAAAGGAGCAGATTCTATAAAGCCGAGAAAATTTCTGTATCTTGCAGAACCTAAATATTTTACAGTCTTGTCATTTTCCAAAAACCTGTTATCGTTTTTATCGGACAGTCTCTTATACATTTCACCACTATCATCTCCATAGCCGAATATGATACTGTTTTCATCATTCAAATCTCCATGAATATGCTCTTGTTCACAAGAACCCACAAATAACTCCGACATATTGCGAAAATTTGATTCGATATATGTTGTATAGTTGAAGTTAAGCAAGAATACTTTTCCCGGAAACAATTTATACACATCAGTTCCATCATCACTTTGATACCTTTTATCACAATAGAAGCCCATCAATAATTGTAGTTTTATTCCAATTTTATGTTTATCATGAAAATTGTCCTCTCTTCGCTCAACAAATTCCTTCCAACTTTCTTCCGCACTAACTGCTATTTCTTGGCTTCTCAACGGTCTTATAATCTCTAATTGCATTTCTTTATCAGCAGCTGGATTTTTCTTTGCCTTTTCATTTTCTCCCTCCAAATACTCTTTCAGCTTTTTCGTGATGAATTTCATTTCACCATTCAACACGTTTATTTCATTGGTATCTTCTTCATCGGAAAGATCAAGTTTTTTTAATAGACTACATAAATGCTTATAGTATTCAAACTCTATATCCACCCAATTCTTGTTTTCTATTTCTTCTATGATTTTCTCAAAGAAAGGACTGAGTTTTACTTCATACCCACATGCTCTTACTTTGTCAAGATTTTGTTTAGGCGTTAGATTATCATCATACTCATCACGCAACATCTCAACAGAAGGCGTATAATAATTAGGAGGTAGATTATTCCTAAACCACGATGAAATAATTGACATCAATTTATCTTCTGTCTTCTTTGGAGATGGACTGACCCTATGCTCGTTTATCCGTTGCCTAAGATACCCATTGATAAAGTCTTTGTATTTGGTTTTCATGCCGTGTGCCAAATCGAAGCCGTTGCCGATAATAATCAGTCTGTTGATTGTATTGTTCATTCCATTTGTTTTTATATCGCTAATATATACTCAAAGGAGCAAAGATACAAAAAAAAGAATGCCGAAATCATTTCTCTCTGTTATCTTTCCCAATGGCTTTGATTGTGATATTGCAGCTGCCAAATTCTCTTGAAAATTCCCTGTGATAAATATCTGTCCCTGTCCCATGGGCTTTTTCGTTGCGGGACGAAGCGTCAAATCCGAAGGCGAAGCATAAATTCCCTACTGTCCCTGTCCAAGTCCCCACCCCATACTTTAGTATGGGTGGGACATGGGACGGGACAAGGGATATGCGGGACGGGAAGAATGGGACTGAGTGTTTGGAGTGAATAATGCGGGAAAGGAGCTGTGGTTAAGTCTGAACGAAGCGGCTTTTCGGCAATTTCTTTCGGCGGTTTGTTTTGTCGAAAAGGCGTTCCGAATTGCGACATTGAACAAGGAGGATTTGTTTTTGTTGATTTTATCGGAATAAAACTCCTCTTTATCTTGCCAAATCAACAATTTGTAGTACTTTTGCACCGCATAAGAAGTGGCAAATCCGGGTTCCGGTGCTTGGGTTTCCGACTTCGCAGAGATGAAACAGGGTAACACATAAAAACAACAGTGGATATGAAAAGAGTATCATTATTTTTGGTGGCGGCAATGGCGTTCTGCACGACATACGCCCAACAATTCACAAACGGTAATTTCGAATCATGGAGCGGCAATTCTCCTCAGGGCTGGAACAGTCTCGGTTATATGGGATTTAATCTTTGCGACATCAACAAGTCTTCCGATGCGAACGGCGGCAATACAGCTGTAAGGATAGCTCCCAAGCCTCTTCCGAGCGTAATCGCCGCAATGGTGGGTGCCGACATGGTCGTTCCGGGATTTCTGACCAATGCGACGGTAAACATGCAAGCCATCATCGACTTGTTCACAAGCGGCGGCGATGAGGACATAGACTTCACACCGGAGGTTATCATGAGCCTGTTGCAGGGAGGTTTGTCCTTGAACGAGCAACCGACTTCGATAAGCGGTTACTACAAGTTCGACCAAAAGGATGCGGAGAATGACATGTTCTTCCTTCAAGCCTTGTTGGTTGCAAGCGAAGGAGACCAAAAACAAATCGTCGGAATGAGTACTTTCACAAGCGACCCCGAAATGATGAAAAGCGAGGGCTATGCTTCTTTCACCATGGAATTGGTGAAACTTTCCGAAACACCTGCAACGGAATTGATTTTCATTGCTCTTGTTTCGGGCGATGAGAATAACACCACGGCGGATTTGTCCTCTCTTCTATTGGACGACTTGACGATAAGTTACGCTTCGGGCTTGGAGAAGTTGAATGCAGGTTCGCAAGTGGCGATATATCCCAACCCTTGCAGCGGCGATTTCCGCTTGAACGCTCCGGCAGGAAGTTCTGTGAGAATAACAGATGCTTTGGGTCGTACGGTGAAGAACATAGAGAGCTACGATAACGGCACAATCAGTTTGAAGGACAAAGGCATTTACTTTGTCAACATAGACAATAAGCAGGTCGGCAAATTGATTGTACGATAAGCCTTACGGTTTTGAGAAAAATTTTAGTTGTAACAGTATTAAGTTTAATCGGAGCTTCGTGTGTGGGAGGATACTCTTTCACAGGAGCTTCGATTTCTCCTGAAACGAAAAGTTTTTCCGTAGAGAGTTTCATAAACAGGGCAAGTCTTGTTCAACCGATACTTGCTTCGGAGATGACCAATGCCCTTGTCAACAAAATCAATTCTTCGACTTCGTTGGTTCAGGTGAGCGATGATGCCGATGTTTCTTTCTCGGGAACAATCATTGCCTACTCCGTGACCCCTGCTGCGATAGGCTCCAATGACAAAGCGGCGAAGAACCGCCTTACGATAACGATAAGAGTTAATTTCAAGAACAACAAGAACCCTAAATCCAACTATCAGACACAGTTTTCAAGATTTAAGGAATACGACAGCAGCTATTCTCTCGGCGATGTGGAGGAAAGCCTCATCAAAGAAATAAATGAAGAGCTTGTAGAGGACATTTTCAACAAGTCTTTCGTCAACTGGTAGAATGCAACACAGAAAAAGCATAAATATAACAGGCTGGGTACTTGCCTTATCGACCATTGCCCTTTATACTTACACGATGTATCCCACCCTGTCTTTCTGGGACAGCGGCGAATTCATAGCGACGGCAGCCGGCTTGCAAATCGGCCACCCACCCGGAGCTCCTTTGTATCAGTTGATAGGTGCTTTGCTTGCCTCGCTCTTCGGTTTCGACAATCCGATTTACGTTACGCGTTGCATAAGTTTCATCTCCCCGCTCTCCATGGGGCTGAGCGTAATGTTCCTGTTCTGGATACTCGTGCGAATGCTCAACCGCTTCTCGGCAATGCAGCCGGGCAACATCATAGCTTCCGTCATCGGAGCATTGTGTTTCGCCTTTGCCGACAGTATATGGTTTTCCGCAACGGAGGCAGAGGTGTATGCCCTTTCGATGTTGCTGTCCCTCATGGTCTTCTGGCTTACCTTGAAATGGGACGACACCTCCAAGAGTTCCTATCTCCTTTTGGCAATCTTCATTCTCGGCTTGGCACTATGCGTACACCAGCTTTCCCTGCTCGTTCTGCCAGCAGCCGTTGTCGTGATTTACTTTCACCGCAGGAAAACAGGCTACTTGGGCTTGTTCGTTCACATTCTCTTGGGCGGAGGCGTAGTGGCAGTGCTTGTGTTCTTCGTTCTGCCGGCACTGTTGAAGCTGTTGGCAGCGGCAGGCGTGGCTGCCGTCGTGATTTATGCCCTCCTGACCGTTGCGGGACTTTTTTTTGCCCGTAGGAAAGGCTGCCCAAAACTCGAGTTCACCCTTCTCGGCATTCTCTTCTTCTTAATCGGACTAAGCACTTACGCAATCGTTCCCATAAGAAGCTCTGCCAATCCTCCGATGAACAATTACAACCCATCGGACTGCACATCTCTCATGCGGTATGTAAACAGGGAAAACTACACCAAGGCACCCCTTTTGTACGGACAGTACTACACCGCACTGCCTCCCGAAAGGTTCGAGGCGACAGACGCAGGACTGAAACCCGTCTTTGCAAAGCAGTTGCAGACAGTGTTTCCCAGAATGTGGAACTACGAAAGCGAAGCAACCGAAAACGCATATATCGAATGGGCTGGCAGACCGAAGAACACCGTAATGGTGAACGGAGAAGAGAGAGAGAAGCCCTCCTTTGCCCAGAACCTGCAATTCTTCTTCACTTACCAGATGAACTACATGTATTTCCGCTATCTGCTGTGGAACTTCTGCGGAAGAACCAACGATGTGCAAGGTTACGGAGACTACAAGAACTCACAGTGGGCGACAGGCATAAAACCCGTGGACGGCTTTTTGAATGTAAGCACCGAGGAACTCAATCCCCAAGCCGCAAAAGGGCGGAACATCTATTGGGCGATACCTTTGTTGCTCTGCCTCTTCGGTTCGTTCTATCAGGTGGCGAAAGACCCCAAGCATTTCACCGTCAACGCCACTCTTTTCTTCTATAACTCCTTCGCACTTATCCTTTTCCTAAACCAATCCGCCTACCAACCGAGGGAAAGAGACTATGTCTTTCTGCTCTCCTTCGCAAGCATGAGTATATGGTTGGCTGTCGGCGTATTGGGAATAAGTCAGATTATCGTCAACATGGTCAGGCTGCGTTACCCCCGCTATGTCGCACCCGCATTTCTGGCAGTTCCCCTGCTTATGCTCTGGCAGAACTTCGACGATCACAACCATCACGGACAGTACACGGCAAGCAATTTCGCCATAAGCATGTTGAACTCCTGCGAAAAGAATGCCATACTGTTCACAAACGGCGACAACGACACCTTTCCCCTTTGGTGGGCTCAGAATGTCTGCGGAGTGCGTCGCGATGTGAGGGTGATAAACCTCCAACTGCTCAATTCCGACGAACAAATCGCACAACTCGCCCGACGCGAGTACACTTCCGCTCCGATAAAGACCAACATACCCGTCGAATCCTACAAAGGCAACTTCCTTTACGCACAGATATACCCCTCTTTCGACACCTTGGAATTGTCCCGAGCCGTAAAAAACCTCACACTTGCCGAACAAAGCGAGATGTTCTACGGAATGAGGGTTCATCACTTGAACACGAACCGTTTTTTCCTCGTCAAGGGTTCGGATACCATCGTTTGGAAATACGACAGGCTCGACCTCTCGCGTTCGAGCCTTGCCGCCTTGGACATAATCGCCGCCAACATAGACAACCGTCCCCTTTACTTCTCCTCTTACTCCGTGGACGATTTCTTCGGCTTGGAGGACTACATGCGTTTGGAAGGCTTCGCCTATCGTTTGAGCGGCAGGAAAAAGGAAAAGAAAGAAATCATGGAGCAGAAAGCCGGAGTGATAGACGAGGATAAGATGTACGCCAACTTCGCACACGCTTTCCGTTGGAGGAACTTCAAGAAGAACGGCGTTTATTACAACGAAATCGAACGGGACATGGTCAGCCAGTATTTCCAAGCCTCCATAAGCCTCGCCTACAAACTATTCCAGACCGGCAAAAAGGAGAAAGCACTCTTCGTTTGCAACACTTTGGAAAACAACTTCCCGACCGACAAGCACTACTACCCTCTCGCATGGGCGGACATAGCCATGATATACTCCCTTTCGGGCGAAAACGACAAGGCGGAAGCACATATACAATACGCCGTCGGAGAATTCGAGAAGCGATGCAATCATTACTTCTCTTTGAACGAGAGACAACAATCCCAAGAAAGGATAGAAATCTTCACTCTCGTCAATCAGTGGTTACGCCTCATCGAACAAGCCGAGGAAATCAATTCGGAACAGATACGCATACCCCTTGCCGACAAATACTTCACCATCATAAACCCGTATCTTCAAATCACCTTCCGGTCTTTGGAGAGAATGTTGCAGAAACCCGACATTTACCAAAACGAGATAGAAAGCACGCTGCAACAAATCGACCGCATCTACGCAATGGCACGGGAATACGAAGAACCCATCTGCGACCTGCCCTCATTCCTGCAATAAGCCCCCTCTCCTGCCCTTTCCCATAAAATCGAACTCTTGCAACAAGACAAAAACGAGACCCCGTTCCGAAATGTACGAAACGGGGTCTCGCGAAATTTTTCCGTCATTTTATTTTTGCGAAACGGCGTCTCGATTTTCTTCAATCACCGAAAGCAATTCATCATACCACTCTCGGGAGAAACGACGTATCAAAGGTTCTTTCAACAATCGGTAAAGAGGTTCGGCATTCGGGTTCTCCACAGCAGGTTTGCAAATATCCCAACGATGGTAATTGAGAGCTTGAAACTCTCCGTAGTCCTTCACCCTTATGGGATAAAGATGACATGAAACGGGTTTGGGAAAGTCGGTTTTCCCCTGCCTGTACGCCTGCTCTATCGCACAGAGAGCCGTACCGTTCTCGTATTTGACGAACACGCATTCCCGTCCCTCTATCGTCCTCGTGCATAAATCGCCGTCCATGTCCCTTTCCCAGAATGTCTCTTCCGCCATTTCGACAGCCTTTTCCTCCATATAGGGTTTTATCTCGGGCAGGCGTTTCCGCAAAATCTCTATCTCCTCCTTCAAAAGCGGAGCTCCCGCATCTCCCTCCACACAGCAACAGCCCTTACACCTGCTCAAATCGCAGCAAAACCTTGCCTTCGCAATATCATCACTCACTATACATTCGCCGACCAACAACATATCGTCTCGTTTTTTTGCTGCAAAAGTAAGTAAATACGCCATGAATTTCGTACTTTTGCAGGATTATTTACCAACCGACAGTATCTGAGAACATGGAAGAGAAGATGGAAAATACAGAGCGTGAGACGCTTAATTTTATCGAGGAAATAGTTGCCGGAGACTTGAAAAGCGGCAAGCACAAGAGTATAACAACCCGTTTCCCGCCCGAACCGAACGGCTACCTGCACATAGGGCATGCCAAAAGCATTTGCTTGAATTTCGGTATTGCCAAGAAGTATGGAGGAAAAACCAATTTGAGATTCGACGATACCAATCCGGTAAAGGAAGACACAGAATATGTGGATTCCATAAAGGAAGACATCAAATGGCTCGGCTTTCAATGGGCTGAGGAGCATTATGCGTCGGATTATTTTGAGCAACTGTATCAATGGGCATGCGATTTGATAAAGAAAGGTCTCGCATACGTCGATGACCAAAGCTTGGAGGAAATGCGGGAGAACCGAGGCACTGTGCAGACTCCGGGAAAGAACAGTCCGTACAGAGACCGCAGCGTAGAGGAGAACCTCGATCTTTTCGAGAGAATGCGAAACGGAGAATTCCCCGACGGAAGCAAGACATTGAGAGCGAAAATCGACATGGCTCATCCGAACATGCACATGAGAGATCCGATAATGTACCGTATTCTTCATACCTCGCACCACCGCACGGGCGACAAATGGGCAATCTATCCGATGTACGACTATGCCCATGGCGAGAGCGACTCCATAGAAAAGATAACACACTCGATTTGCACCTTGGAATTCGACATTCACCGCCCGCTCTACGATTGGTTCATAGCACAACTCGGCATCTTTCCTTCGCATCAATACGAGTTTGCAAGGCTCAACCTCAATTATACGGTGATGAGCAAGCGTAAACTCTTGCAGTTGGTGAAGGAAAACCATGTAAACGGTTGGGACGACCCCCGCATGCCGACCATTTGCGGTTTGAGGCGAAGAGGATACACCCCCGAAAGCATACGAAACTTCTGCGAGGACATAGGAGTTGCAAAGAGAGACAACATAATCGACTATACGAGATTGGAGAACGCCCTGAGAGACGACTTGAACAAGAAGGCACAAAGAGTGATGGTCGTTCTTAACCCCGTGAAGTTGATTATAGACAACTATCCCGAAGGAAAAAGCGAGACATTGCAGGCAATCAACAATCCGGAAGACGAATCGGCAGGTACGAGAGAGGTAAGTTTCTCCAAGGAATTGTACATCGAGAGGGACGATTTCATGGAAAACCCTCCCAAGAAGTACTTCCGCATGACCCCGGGACAGGAAGTAAGGTTGCGATACGCCTACATAGTGCGTTGCACCGGTGTGGATAAGAACGAAAACGGCGAGATAACAGCCATACACTGCACATACGACGAGAATTCCCGCGGAGGCAATCCGTCGGACGGCAGAAAAATCAAAGGAACCATTCATTGGGTCGATGCGAACAAGCATTGCAATGCGGAGGTAAGGCTGTTCGACAGATTGTTCCGAAGCGAAAGCCCCGACAAAGTGGAGGAAGGACACAGCTTCTTGGAGAACCTGAACCCAGATTCCTTGAAAGTGTTGAACGACTGCAAGGCTGAAACATTCCTTTCCTCGGCACAATCCTTGGATAAGTACCAATTCGAGCGTCTCGGTTACTTCTCCGTGGATTACGACAGCACTGCGGAGCATTTGGTCTTCAACAGAGCCTGCACGCTCAAAGATTCTTGGAGCAAAAAATAGGAAACGGAAAAACGTAAAGAGAGATGAAGAAACAAGTTCTTTTTATCATGGCAGCAATTCTTGCTTGCGGAACATTCGCCCAGCAAAGGCATCGTTTCGCAAGCGGGGAGCCGTACGATATATTCCTGAGCGTAAAAGCCGCAGGGGGAATGACACAAGGCGATTTCAACAAAAACTACACCTATCTTTACGGAGGCGGATTGGCTTTCGAGATACAGATGGAGGAAACGAGGCTCGGTTTCGGCTTGGAGCTGGCTTACAACTACTGCGTACCTCAATCGTTCAAACGAAACTATCTTCAAACGAAATATAATTGGGCTGCACATCAGGTGCCTGTGTTTCTGACGGCGAACTATTACTTTTACAACGAAGTCTTCAAGCCCTTCGTCGGCATAGCCGTGGGAACGGTATGGGGAAAATACGATTACAGCCTCAGCACGGAGGCAAGCACGGAGGAGTATTACCTGAGGGATTTCGAGGGACAGAGCGGTTGGCGTTTTGCATTTGCACCCAAGGTCGGCATTCTGATAAGCACGAACCACAAACACGCCTTCGGCTTCGAGTTGAGCATGCCTTACTGCTTCGAAGCATGGAGATTGGAGAACCAATACAGCTTCAACGCCGCCATTACCTATACTTTCATCATAGACTAAGCCCTTCGACATGAAGAAAGAGTGCCTCACAACGAATTATACGCTGTTTGAAAACGAAGACGAGCTGCCGGAAAGCGACAGAGAACTCGTTTCGGCAGCCGAAGCGGCGAGAATGAAGTCCTATTCGCCTTATTCACGCTTCAAGGTCGGTGCGGCAATACGCACGAAGGACGGAACGATAATACAGGGAGCCAATCAGGAGAACGCCGCCTACCCTTCCGGTCTGTGTGCCGAGCGAACGGCATTGTTCGCCTGCGGAATGCAGTCCTCCGAACCTCTGACCATGGCGGTGGTTGCAAGAAACGAACAAGACGAAGCCGCCTCCGCCTATCCCTGCGGGGCATGCCGTCAGGTGATGAGCGAAACAGAGAAACGCTATGGCTGCCAATTCTCTGTAATCGTAGGATTGAAAGGCGGAAAATATGCGAAATTCTCATCCGTATCGGCTCTCCTGCCCTTTGAATTCGAGATTTAAGCCTGCGTAAATGCAATCCGCAAAAGCAATCAAACAAGACGGACAAGTGTTCACCCCTCCCGCAACGGTGAACCTTATGTTGGATATTTGCGGTTATGATTTTCCTGCAAGGATACTGCAAAAACATATAATGGAGAACAGTTGCGGCGAAGGTGCATTCCTTTGCGAAATCGTCAGACGCTATTGTACGGCATTCTTACAAACGAACAATGACAAAGACAGGCTGAAAAGCGAATTGGAAACATACATTCACGGCATCGAGATAAACAAAGAAAGCCATGCGAACTGCCTGTCCGAGCTCTCTAAGACTGCCGAAGCATTCGGCATCGAGAATGTGCATTGGGACATTCGGAATGCGGACGCCCTCGAATGCGAGACATTCGATGCTTCCATGGATTACGTTGTCGGAAATCCGCCCTACGTGAGAGTACACAACCTTTCGGAAAGATATGACGGCGTGAAGAAACTCTCGTTCACCCTTTCGGGCATGACGGACTTGTACCTCGCTTTCTTCGAGAAGTCGTTCCAAATGCTCAAACCCGATGGCAAACTATGCTATATCACTCCGAGTTCGTGGTTAAACTCATTGGCAGGCGTGAACCTGCGTTCCTATATATTGAAGCAACGCAACCTTGCAAGCATAACGGACTTTGAACACTTCCAAGTCTTTGACAAAATAAACACCTACTCATCGATTGCCCTCTTTGACCAAAAACACGCAAGCGAATACTTCGACTATTATCGTTTTGAAGCGGAAACGAAATCAGTAAAAAAGATTGAAACCATCGGTTTAAGAGATTGCCACATAGAAAACGCATTCTATCTTTCCGACACCCGCTCCCTGCGGAAGCTGAAAGCCATCAAACAAGCCGAAAACAAAGAAAGATATGCCGTGGTGAAGAACGGTTTCGCCACCTTGGCAGACGGAGTTTTCATCGGCAATATTCCGTTCGACCGATATACCATCGACATCATCAAAGCCTCCACCGGCAAATGGCAAAAAGCCTTTTATCCCTACGACAAAGCAGGGAAACCACTGCCGAAAGCCGAACTCTTTGCCGAAGAAGCCATAAGAGAATACATGAATGCACACAAGGAAGAACTGCTGAAAGGAAAAAGCGAAGAGGAAAAGCCTTTATGGTATCTCTACGGCAGAACACAGGCTTTGAAAGACGTATTCGACGACAAGATAAGCATAAACACAATAATCAAAGACAAGGAAAGCCTCAAAATACACCCCGTCGAGAGAGGTTGCGGCGTATATTCGGGACTGTATATCCTTACAAAAGTCCCATACGAAGACATTTGCTCGATACTGAAAAGCAATGACTTCCTGCAATACGTCAAAGCCTTAAAGAAATACAAAAGCGGAGGATACTATACCTTCAACACCAAAGACTTGGAGCAATACTTGAATTACATGATAAAGCAATACGCTTCACCGGACTTCCTTTGGCAGGCAGCTTCATAAGCCGAAGAAATTTCCTTATCGCAGAACGGAGTGGCCTTACTTCGTGCGAGTGAGGGCGGAACGGGATTTCGAGGGGAAGAAATCGCCGTTCGGGAAAATTCTTTCGGCGTTTATCGCAAGGGAAATGAAGATCGGATTTTGCAGATACTGTTCGAGAAGCCGTAAAACGAAGTGTTCACTTTCAACGAAAACAAAAGGAGGAACCCGCATCGCTACAAGTTCCTCCCCCACAATTTATTATGAACAAAATTTTCTTCGTTTCGGTTTGCCGAATGAAAGATTAGATGAATTTGATTTCTTTCAACGCATCGACAATCAACTGGAATGTGTGTTCCATGTCGTTGTCCAAGCCTACGGAGTAACGAACCAATCCTTCGCTCATGCCCATCTTCTTTTGGATTTCCTCCGGAACTTCCGATGAAGTGGACTTGCCGGAGCATGAGAACAAAGTACGGAAGTATCCCAAAGACACTGCCAAGTAGCCTACGCCCTTAGCCTGCATTGCTTCCATGAATTTGTTCGCTCTTTCTGCCGTTCCGAGGTCTATTGCTATCATTCCGCCGTATCCGAAGCCGTCATTCATCAATTCGGTCATCAATTTGTGGTCGATGTGATCCTCATTGCCCGGATAGTTTGCCTTTATGCCTATTTCATTGAAACGTTTTGAAAGGTATGCAGCGTTCTTGGAGTGTTGTTGCATACGGATATGAAGCGTGTAAAGGTTCTTCAATATCGATGTGGAACGGAAGGAGTCCAATACGGGACCGAGCAACATGGCTGTTCCGTCGTTCACATCTATCATTGCGTTGATTACCTCTTGCGAAGCACAGATTGCTCCGGCTACGCAGTCGTTTTTACCGTTTACAAACTTCGTCATAGAGTAAATAACAACGTCGGCTCCCAATTTGTAAGGGGAGAATATCATTGGCGAAAAGGTGTTATCCACCAACAATTTCGCACCTGTGCTTTGTGCAATCTTCTTCAATTCGGGTATATTGGCAATTCTCAACAATGGATTGGACATGCACTCTGTGTAAACAACCTTTGTGTTAGGACGCATTGCCGCTTTAACTTCTTCAAGGTTGGTTGTATCCACGAAAGTTACCTCTACACCGTATCTTATTATGTAGTTCTTCAAGAAAGCGAATGTTCCGCCATATACTGTTTGCGAAGCAACGCAGTGGTCGCCTGCTTTCAAGAAGTGCATTAAGGCACATGTTATGGCAGCCATTCCGGAGCCTGTAACCCAAGCCGCTTCCGTTCCTTCCATTGCGGCAAGTGCTTGGCACAATGCGAAGTTTGACGGATTCCAATGACGGGAATACAAGTAGTAACCCTCTGTTTCGCCGTGGAAAGTGTCCGTCATCGTTTGTCCGTATGGGAATGTGAATGTAGCCGAATCGTTTATGTTCGGATTGACTCCTCTTTCAGGGGAGATTTGTTGCACAGCACTGATGGCTGTTGCCGGATCGAATTTTTTCATTGTATGTTATGTATTATTTTAACTTGATTACGCTCTAACAGTTCATCGCTCCGCAAACGTGCAACACCTGTCCGCTTACATAGGAACTCAAATCCGATGCAAGGAAAACGCAAGCCTTTGCCACCTCTTCGGGCTTTCCGCCTCTTCTCAAAGGGATTTGTTGCTCCCAATTCTTCCTTACCTCATCGCTCAACTTGGCAGTCATGTCGGTGATGATAAATCCCGGTGCGATGGCATTGCAACGTATGTTACGCGAACCCAATTCCTTCGCCACGCTCTTGGTGAAGCCTATGATGCCTGCCTTGGAGGCGGAATAATTCGCCTGACCCGCATTTCCGCTTACGCCGACGACGCTGCTCATGTTTATGATCGAGCCGCATCTTTGTTTAAGCATGATTTTCTGACAAGCGTGAGTGAGGTTGAAAACGCTCTTCAAGTTCACGTTCATGACCAAATCCCAATCGCTTTCGCTCATTCTCATCAACAGATTGTCTCTCGTGATGCCGGCATTGTTCACCAATATATCTATTCTGCCGAACTGCTTTGCCACATTCTCCACCAAAGCGGCACTGTCCTCGAACGAAGCGGCGTTGGAGACGAAGCCTTCCGCCTTTACTCCCGTTTCCCTCAACTCCTTCTCGCATGCCTCCATGTTTTCGTCCCTCTTTATATCGCTGAACGCTATGTTGCAACCATGCTTCGCAAATTCCAAAGCTATCGCTTTGCCTATTCCTCTCGACGCTCCCGTGATGAGAGCAACCTTTTCTTCAAGTAACTTCATTATATCCACCTTTTGGTTAACGCCTGCAAATTTACAAACAATTCTCCGAACATAGAACCTACATACGTCCGAATTTGCAGTAGGTGTAAGCCAATCTGAAAACCATAAGACAGTTGAACCAAATCGTAACAGGCAGACCGTAATGCTTCCTCATTATCTTAAACCTTTGGCAATTAGCCTCCCATACATGTTTGCTACTGATTCCGCCCTGCGAAAAGCAGCTTACGAACAAGCCCGTGTTCTTTATTTTCCTCTCGTCCGCCCTTTCGATTGCCGAAAGCACCCAATCATAATCCGCCGTGATGGAATAGGACGTATCGTAGTGCGAACAAAGTTCCCGCCTCACTAAAAAAGATTGATGGCACACCGTCATGCCCCAATGAAAGCTCCGCCTTGTCAACTTCTTAGGCAAAGACAAACGCCTCCTGCCCAAAGGGACACCCTCGGGAGACAGAATCATCGTATCCCCATAGTAAATATCCTGCAACTCATCGGCAGAAGACATCATCTTCTCCAAGGTCTCCGCCTCGTAAAACAAATCCCCCGCATTCATAAACAAGACATATTCCCCGCTTGCCAAGTCCAAACCCTTGTTCATGGCGAAATACAAGCCCTCGTCCCTCTCGCTGACCCAACGAGAGACAATATCGCCGTTCCTTTCAATCAACTCCCTTGTGCCATCGCTCGAACCTCCATCCACAATCACATACTCCACAGCCCCGTACGTCTGTTCCCGTACGCTTGTCATCGTCTTCTCCAAATCCGCCGCCGCATTATAACACACCGTTATCACAGACACAACAGCCTTTCCCTTATTACTTTCGTTCATCATCTCTTTCAATCGACTTCATCAAACGTTCATAATACCTTTCCGCCGAATACTCCGCTTCAACCCTCTGCTTCGCAGCAACAGAAAACCTTTCAAACAAATCCTTATCCTCAAACAAAGTTTTTACCCTTTCAACCACCCTATCGATATCCCCCGTCGAAACGACAAAGCCGCTTTTCTCCTCTTCGACAATATCACTTGCCACGGATATATCATAAACGACAACCGGTGTTCCGCATTTCATGGCTTCCGCCGCAACCAATCCGAAACCCTCATACCATTTACTTAGGAATAAAACGACCCTCGATTCGGCATAAAACCCGTCAAGCTCCGCTCCACGCAGGAAACCGCACAAGGTAACATTCTTCGGCAGGTCGGCAATCGAACCCTCGGTATATGCCCCTGCCACCCTGAACTCATATTCAGGCATTTTCTCCGCTATTCTCAAAAAATCCGGAAAGCCTTTCTCCTCTTCCAACCTGCCGACAAAAGATACAAAACATCTCTTGCTCATATCATCACAGGCTTTACTTGAAGCACTGACCGCATTAGGAAAGAGAACTGTTTTCTTATCCGCTTTCATATATCGTGAAAGCAAGTTCACCTGTCGCTCATTCAGACACAAAAATCTGTCAACCGACTTATAATACCCCAACAGACGCACCAACCAAAACTTGGCTGCAAAAGAGAATGAGGCAAGCACGCCTCCCGTACATCTTTTACGGAAACAATTCCACTCCCTGCCTGTATGCAGGCAGGATTCACAGATTTCACCCCTGCTATAAAACGTTCCAATCGGACAAAACAACCTGTAATTATGCACCACTTGCAAAACCCTTATCCCTTTTCTCCTAAGGAAAGGAATAACAGCGGGTGAAATTATCGGAAAAACATTATGAATAAGAGCCACATCGAACTTATGCAACTCGCAAAGCCTCTTCAAATCCCGCAAACTGCGAGGATTGAAAACCGAAGTGAACATTCCGCCGAATTTACCCAACGCCCATGTCTCCATCTCCGAATATGAGCGAGAGTAAAGCTCCACCTCATGACCGTGTTTCTCCAAAAGATTTTTCTGAAATTCCACAACCACTTCTTCACCCCCCCGAACAGAATAGTTATTATGTATAATAATGAACTTCATATTACAAAAGCGTTTAACAATTCACCGTTTTGCAAAGAACGAACCTTATACTCTTGAAACGAGTATAAGGTTTGTATATCCGCAACAAAGGTTTTGTCGAACCCGATTATTCTTTCACCAAAGTTCTTTCAAAAGACACTTCCCTGCCTCGTACGGAAAGTATATACAAAGCTCCTGCACAATGAGGGCAATCCACTTTGAGTTCATTCGTACCCGCCTTTATCTTTTCGCTCCGCCGTTGCAATACCTTGCCTTCGGTATCATATAATATCACCTCGACTTCTTCATCTGCGGAAGACAAAAATGAAACATTCCAAACGCCCTTCGACGGATTCGGAACTATCTTTACCGCCGCATTATCGACCTCTTCGCCGATTTTGTCTCCCAAATGTATCTTTCCATGCTCGATACTTGCTTTTGGAGTCTCCTTACTCAATTCTTCTTCACTTTCGGAAGCGGCTACCTCCGAATAATCGGGCAGGCACAAATCCATGCAATATTCACAAGTGTCCGAATCCTTGATTACCCTGTGGCAAAGCCTTTTGTTGAACAGCATTCTTGAAAAAGAATATTCAAAATCCGGTCTTGTGGAAATTTGGCTCAATCCCAATTTCCATGTATGTTGTCCTCCTTGCTCCAAGGAATGGAAAGTGTATTTCAACTTTTTATCACCTGTATTGGCAACACAATAAGAGAAATGTGCATTGCAAACCCTGTAAGTTACCTCCAATTCGGGGTGCAAGGACGCATCGGGGTGGTCGCTGGAAGCGAAGACCATATTGCGGTAGTGTTGCTCGGTTTGCAAACGAAGCATAAATCCGTAATTATTGCCGGACACCATATTCTGAACCATTGCCACAAGTTCGGAACTGCTGTTCGTGTAATTCCAATTATACTGCGAGGTCGATTGAGGTATGATGAATTGGTTTGCCGTGGTGGTCGAGGGTTGCGTATTCCAAGTAACGGTGTTCTCGTTCCAAGGCGAAGTAACCTGTTGCACCACTACGGTATTCTCATAATAGCTTGCAGGAGCACCCGGATAGGAGGTATTCCTGTCGGAGGTTACTCCGTACAAACGCAATGTCGCACTCACTATCACGGCATTTGAAGGTATATTACTCAACTCGGTAAAACACAAAAGCGAACGTATCGTTCCACCGCTGCAACCGATGGCATTCCACGTCCAATCCTTCATCCATAAGGTTTCTTCCGTTCCGAAATTTCTATCGGCATTCGTTTGGGTCGAACCGTTACCGATGCAATCATCATCGAATTTCCATATAGGAGTATCTTTTCCCACCGTTGCATTCGGCTTGAACACAACCGTCGTTGTTTGTCCGAAAGACAAAACCGCACTCAGCATCAAGGCTGAAACAAATAATATTTTTCTCATAGTTGAATTGTTTATAGATTTATATTCTTTACTTGTTTATTTCTTCATTTCACGGGTTCAAGTCCTGCAAACGAACTTTGCCCCTCCATTCTTTATGACACTGTTACCTGCCTCGGTGTTTCACTTTTTCAGAAACGCCGTTCCGACGTGATTGAAACGACGTTTCAAAAAATTTTTTCGGCATATTATTTTTCCGAATCGCCGCTTGAAAGAAGGTCATCGAAATAAGCTATCGTCTTTCGCAAACCCTCGTCCAATCCTATCTTGGGCTGCCAGCCCAATTTCTCTTGTGCCAAGGATATATCCGGCTTACGTTGCATGGGGTCGTCGCTCGGCAGAGGTATATAGACGATTTTGCTGCGTGAACCGGTCAGCTCGATTATCTTCTCGGCAAGTTGCAAAATCGTGAATTCGCCCGGGTTGCCTATATTCACGGGACCTATGAACTCATCTTCCGTTGCCATCAGGCGGATGAAGCCCTCGATAAGGTCGTCCACATATTGGAAACTCCGTGTCTGCGAACCATCGCCCGCAACGGTTATATCCTTGTTGCGGAGTGCCTGCACGATGAAGTTGCTCACCACCCTGCCGTCGCAAGGGTGCATATTGGGGCCGTAGGTGTTGAATATTCTCGCAATCTTCGTCTTGACGCCGTTCTGCTTATGGTAGCTCACGAAGAGGGTTTCGGCACATCGCTTGCCCTCATCGTAGCATGAACGCTCCCCTATGCAGTTCACATTGCCCCAATAACTCTCCGGCTGCGGGTGAACGACCGGGTCGCCGTACACCTCCGAGGTGGAAGCCTGCAGAATCTTTACATTCAAACGCTTTGCCAAGCCGAGCATGTTCAAAGCCCCCATTACGGAGGTCTTGACCGTCTTTATGGCGTTATATTGATAATGAACAGGGGACGCAGGGCAGGCAAGATTGTAGATTTCGTCCACCTCCGCAAAATAAGGCGTACACACATCGGCTCTGACCGGCTCGAAATACGGCTCGTTCATCAAAGGCAGAATATTACGCTTCGACCCCGTGAAATAATTATCCAGACAAATAACCTCATTGCCCTCGGCAAGCAAACGTTTGCAGAGATGACTTCCGAGAAAGCCCGCTCCACCCGTCACCAAAATTCTTTTCATTCCCATCGATTTTTTATTTCGCTTGCAAAGATAGGAAAAAGAATTAACAGTCGATGTTCACGGATTATATGAAGCGTAATTCGGCAGGATATACAAGTATGTAATAACCGACGTTGTCGGCAAAAAGCTGATTTTACAGGTGCAACCAATCGATGGCAGACTTTTTTACCTGTTCGAACCATTGCTTTTCATTTTCACAAACTTTTGCCAATTCTTCCGAATGTGTGAAAAAGGTTCGGATATGTTCAGGGGCAGGCGTGTAATCGGCTTTATAACTATCTTCCAACATCTTTTGAAAGATAGATAACGGCAACGGAACAATCGCAGACTTGCCTCCATAATACGAAATGTTTACATTGTGGAGAGTATAGAAATGAGCGACACAGGCTTCGTTTATTTCAGGTGCAACGAACAGGCAATAACAAGGTTTGCCGCTCGTTTTCTTCATTCTTCCCAAATGACGACCGACTGGTTCTCCCTCCATATCATATTGCCTCTGACCTTTCGACATGGTTACCTCCACTATCAGAATATAATCTCCATAATCACAAACTATATCTGCCATATTACCCTGTGCAACCCGTTGCCGTTATCTATCTTTCAAAAGATGTTGGTTGGCTTTCACCTCACCGCCGTCGAGCATTGTCATGGCTCGCCACACGTTCCACTCGAACATCAAGGGTATATCGTACAAATCTCCTTTCAGAATTTGGGCAAAAGTGTTCTGAATGTCGTCATACGATTTGTATGCCTTGATTGTCTGCACCTGTTGTTTTATAGCCTCATTCTTTCCTGTTTCCGTGCATTCGTAGAGCAACTCTTTCAGTTCCCGGGTCGTCGTTCCTTGCGGTAAATTCGTTTTGGCGAAGTTCACTCTCAACCTTTCCATCAGTATATCCCTGTCATCTGTCATCAATCTCGGTAATTCGGCACTTCCGAGGTAGGACAGATAAGCTGCTTCATCATTTACGAAACAAGGATTGCGGTCAACGGTATTCAATATGTAGTCCACATCGGAAACGAACTCCGGAACAATGCTCAAAGACTTGCCGATGTATGATACATTGACCAATCCGGTAGCTCTGAGATAGCGAAAACAGGCATCGGCATAATCTCTTGTATTGTTGGATTGGGTCTTCAAGAACTTCTTCAAGGAAGCGTCATCACTCTCTCTTGTTTTCGTTTCACCCTTTGCTATACGCCCGGCGTAAATATCAATCAATTCCTTGTACAAATACTTTGTTTTGAAAACCCGATAGCTGCCTTTGTTTTTCGTTTTGGCGATACGAAAGGTTTCTATCTTATGAACCACCTCATCAAAGGCGTGCCAATCCGTCAGTTGCATACCGAAAATTTGCAGTTCATCGAATTTAAGGCTTCCCATCGTCCTTATAAGACGCAATATCTCCAAATAAGGTTTGACACAAAACACTGCTGCTGCATCTGTCGGCTGATGATACGGTGAAGGCAACTGAAATTTCAACATCTGACGCAAGAATATTTCCTGCTTATGCTTGATTCGGAGCAACAAACGTCCTGCCGGAGTAAGAGAAATAACCGGAGATAGCGAAACGAAGCCTAATGCTTTCGGCGATCGATTTATCCTGTCTCTCGCACTGAAAGCAGGGTCTTTTTCTCCATTACCGTGAAAAAACAACTCCTTTCGCAAAACCTGCATGAAAGCGGATTGCGTTTCCGTATTCCATTTTCGTCCCTCGAAATGCCTTATCAACGTTTCTATTTCGGGTATCATCTTTTCCGGTGTCCTCGGAGATGTTGTCAGAAAGAGCAACCTGCTATTTATTCGACCCATAAGTCTGTGTTTTTTCAAATAATCTCAACTGATCTGCGTCATTGCCTTTATCGATACCATGATATTGCGGACAGATACTTCTGCTCTCTCGTGCGATTTCAAAATTCGCCACCACGATATGCCTTGCTTCGGATTTGAATCTGTTCCTTATGTTTACTGCATAAGCCTTTGCATACTCATCTACGATATAATCTCCGTACAAACTCTCTGTCAAAGGTGTTTTTCCTATAACCATCAATGCTTTACACGGCAGGTTTCTGAAATCGCTTGCCAATCGTCTGTGGTCTTTCTCGGTAAATCCGTCCTTTTGATGTTCTTTGTTCCCATAATCCGAAAAAACGCAATCGTAAGGAGGGTCGAGAAAGACGAAATCATCAGGTTTGCATAAGTCGAAGACCTTACCGTAATCCGTATTCAGTATCTCTGCATGTTGCAACAAACCACTATGTTTCAAGGTGACGGATTTGGTATTAAGATTTTTATATCGACCGAAAGGGACATTGAATTCGCCGCTTGCATTGTAACGTATCATTCCCGAATATGCCGTTTTGTTTATGTAATAGTACAAGGCGGCATCGGAATATGCCTTTTCGGCAGTCCCGTTGAACATCGCCCGTAATCGATAATACAAATCCTCGTTTTTGTCTGCCACTCTTTCTTTCGGAAAATTAGCTTTCTGTATTTCATACTCCTTACGATTAAGAGTGTATAAATGCTCCAATTCATCGAGTTCTCCTTTCAAATCGGAATAATCGTCTCTGACACCGCGATAAAAGTTCATCAACTTGTCATTTATATCGTTTATCACAGCCTTTTGCGGTTCTATGCAAAAGAACAACGCACCTCCTCCGAAAAAAGGTTCTATATATCTACCGGAGCAGGAAGGTATGTACTTCATTATTTGCGGTATTTCCTTCGACTTTCCACCCCTGTATTTAATCATCGGCTTCATCTTCGCAATATTTCCAACAAAATTACAACTTTTCTCACACAAGACTGTCAACCAAGCGGGAATTTATCCGTCAGGCTCTATCGGTCGTCGTGAATGGTTGTTTCGGTCTTTTCCTTCGGGGGCTGATATTGTTTTCTCGCGGATTTGCTTCGGTTCGACAATGTCTCGCATACGGAGGTTGCATTCACAGCGAATTTCGCTCTTTATTCCGAAACGGGGAAGGTGGAATTGTTTGCGGGGTTTCGCCTTTCGGGGTTTGCGGTTGTTGCAAAGGTAGATTGCGATTCGGAGAAAGAAAAGCCGCAAGGGTTCGCGAGTGGAACTCTTGCGGCTTGTGTGTCAATTGATTTCCTATTCGGTTTATTTGGATAGGCGTTCTGCAAATTCTTTATAGAAGAACGGTATGGTTTCTATGCCTTTGAAGAATTGTTCCAAAGGATAGTTCTCGTTCGGAGAGTGGATTGCGTCGGAGCCGAGGCCGAAGCCCATGAGTATGGACTTGGTTCCGAGTATTCTCTCGAAGCCTGCGACTATCGGAATGCTTCCGCCGCTGCGTGTAGGGATAGGTCGTTTGCCGTAGGTTTGCTTGTAGGCGGCTTCTGCGGCTTGGTATGCGGGCATGTCTATCGGGCATACGTATGCGTAGCCTCCGTGCAAAGGGGTTACTTCGACTCTTACTGATGAAGGTGCGAGGCTTTTGAAGTATGCGGCGAATTGTTCGGTGATTTCTTCGAAGTCTTGGTCGGGAACGAGACGGAAGGATATTTTTGCGTGGGCTTCCGATGGTATGACGGTTTTCGCTCCCTCGCCTGTGTAGCCTCCCCATATTCCGCAGCAGTCGAGGCTCGGTCTTATGCCGGTGCGTTCCAATGTGGTGTAGCCTTTTTCGCCGTGAAGGGCGTCTATGTCGAGGCTTTTCTTGTATTCTTCCTCGTTGAAAGGTGCTTGGTTCATCAAGGCTCTTTCTTCGTCGGATACGACGAGGACTTTGTCATAAAATCCGGGTACTGTGATGTGGTTGTTCTCGTCCGTAAGGCGGGAAATCATTTGGCAAAGTACGTTTATCGGGTTTGCGACCGCTCCTCCGTACAATCCGGAATGCAAGTCGCGGTTCGCTCCGGTTACTTTCACTTCGACGTAGCCCAATCCTCTCAATCCGGTGGTTATGGACGGGGTGTCGGCTGCCAACATGGAGGTGTCGGATACGAGGATTATGTCGCTCTTCAACATTTCCTTGTGTTCGCTGCAAAAATCGTAAAGACTGACCGAACCGATTTCCTCTTCGCCTTCGAGCATGAACTTCACGTTGCAAGGGAGTGTGCTTGTCTTGACGAGATATTCGAATGCCTTGGCGTGCATGAAGGATTGTCCTTTGTCGTCATCGGCTCCTCTTGCCCAGATATGACCGTCTTTGACAACGGGTTCGAAAGGCTCGGTGTTCCAAAGCTCCACGGGATCCACGGGCATTACGTCGTAGTGTCCGTAAATGAGGATTGTGGGTTTGCTTCGGTCGATTATCTTCTCTGCATAGACGACTGGGTTGCCCTTTGTGGGCATTACTTCGCACTTGTCGGCTCCTGCCGCGAGTATGAGTTCTTTCCATCTCTCGGCACACTTCAACATATCGGGTTTGTGTGCTTCTATCGATGAGATTGATGGTATTCTGATGAGCGAAAACAGCTCTTCGAGAAATCTGTCCTTGTTTTCTTCTATGTATGTCTTTATGTCCATTGTTGTTTTATTGTTTTTTCGTGATTAAAAATCCTTTTCGAGGTCTTCCTCGTAGTATTCGGGTGTGTGGAGGTCTTCTTCCGAGAGTACGGGGTTGTTTATCCAATCCCTTATGATTTGCGTTGTGTTGATCTGTTTCCTTAGGTCTTCGTACAAAGCGTAGGCGTCCAAACGTGTAAGGAAGTCTCCGGCTTTCACTATGAAGTTCGGCTCGTCGAATGTTACGTATGCTCTTATTCCGGAGTACTTGCTTTGGATTTCTTCTTTGAGTTCGAAGGCTTTTGCCTTGGCGTTGTTGCCCGTGAAGCTGCTCACCTTGACGCGATAGCCCTGTATGGAACGGGACATCTCGTTATACTCTATGTGTCTTTCGAGTATGGTTTGCAATCTTCCGTCCGCAATGATTTTGACCTGCGAGTGCAGGGTGCAGGACAGCAAAAGGCTCAGGGCGGACAGGCTTATAAGTCGCAGATGTTTCATTTCGTTTTTATCTTGACTCGCCATTGATTTGCCTTACGCTGACGGCAAGCACCGGTATGGGCGATTGGTTTATCATCTGTTGGGCGTACGGTCCGAGGAATATGTTTTGGAGCGTTTTTTCCTGCTCTGTCATTATCACTATGAGGTCTGCATTGATTTTCTCGGCGTATTCTATGGTGGAAAGCGTGGTGTTCTCCGCATCTACGAAGTCGGTGACGTACGGCACCTGTTCTTTCTCCAACAGTTTCTCCACGCTGCGGACGTAACCCTCTACTTCGCTGCGAACGGTCTTGTTCTTTGTGGTGTGTATTCCCAATACGTGAATCGTGGTGTGGGGGAACATGCGGGAGAACTCTATCGTCCAAGGCACCTTCTGGCGTGTGTCTCTCGTGGAGTCGATGGGCATGACGAGCCTTTCCAACTCTTTGTCGAAATTGAAGTTCTCTCTGACCGTCAAAACGGGAGCATACGATATCGTTATGGTCTTGTAAGCGTTTGCTCCGGCGAATTTTTCATCGTATCCGCTGTTTCCGTGCGTTCCTATCACCAACAAATCGGCTTTGCATTCCTTTACGGCTGCATTCAATGCGGTATAAACCTTACGTCCGTTGACGATACGGTAAGAAACCTTGTTCTCAGGTAATTTTTGTTGCAATTCCTTGGTGAAGTTTTGCAATTTCGTTTCTGCCGTTTCGAGGTCTTCTTCCACTGTTTCGACCCATATAATGTATAAATCGGCCTTTGCTCTTGCGGCAATGTCTCCGGCAAGCCTCATGGCTGCCAACGAGGTCTTGGAAAAATCGATTCCGACTGCTATTGCGTCCATAATTAAGATTATTTGTTCGTATCAAAGTTTGCAAACGCATGTATTTTGTTACCTTTGCAAACGAAAAGCAAGTCTTTTCAAGTGGCAAATATAGCAAAATTTGTTCAACACGCAACAACAGCAGGAGAAAAAACGCATGAACGAGAATTTAAATCCGTCGAAGGATAGGTTGTCAAAGAGCGAGAGCGATTACGAGAAGGCTTTGCGTCCTTCGGCGTTCGACAGCTTTGCCGGACAAAATCAGATAAAGAAAAACCTCAAAATATTTGTTCAGGCGGCCAAGGAAAGAGAAGAGGCATTGGATCATGTCCTGCTTCACGGGCCTCCGGGCTTGGGAAAGACGACCCTGAGCTACATCATAGCGAACGAATTGGGCGTAAACGTCAAGATGACCTCCGGTCCGGTGCTGGATAAGCCCGGGGAATTGGCAGGGATACTCACCAATCTCGAACCTAATGATGTTTTGTTCATAGACGAGATACACAGGCTCTCGCCTATCGTGGAGGAATATCTGTATTCCGCCATGGAGGATTACAAAATCGATATAATGATAGAGAGCGGTCCCAATGCGAGAAGCGTGCAGATAGGTCTCAATCCTTTCACTCTCATAGGGGCGACGACACGCAGCGGTTTGCTGACGGCTCCTCTGCGTTCCCGTTTCGGCATCACCTGTCGTCTGCAATACTATGACCATGATACTTTATCGAAAATAATAAAGCGTTCGAGTTCCATTCTTGCCACGCCGATAGATGAGGACGCTGCCGTGGAGATTGCCCGACGCAGTCGAGGCACTCCGAGAATAGCCAACCTTCTGTTGAGGAGAGTGAGAGACTTTGCCCAAATCCTGTCGGACGGAAGGATAACCCTCGAGGTGGCAAAGGAGGGTCTGGAAGCCTTGAACGTCGATAAGAACGGTTTGGACGAGATGGACAACCGCATACTCGGTGCAATAATAGACAAGTTCAAGGGCGGTCCGGTAGGAATAAGCACCATAGCCACGGCCGTGGGCGAAGATGCGGGTACGATTGAAGAAGTGTATGAACCGTTCCTCATTCAGGAAGGCTTCCTCATGAGAACCTCCCGCGGAAGAGAAGCAACGCCGCTTGCATACACCCATCTCGGAAAACTGCCTCAAAAGACAACGCAACAAGAGCTATTTTAGAAAAAACATTACCTTTGCACATTCAATAAAAACACTATAAAGATATGGCAACACATCAAATAACGCCCGGATTGCTTACTCTCGAAAGAGTAGATGAAATCCTTCGCAAGGGCATGAAGCTGGAACTTTCAGAGGAAAGCAAGGCAAGAATCATCAAATGCAGAGAGTACTTGGACAACAAGATGAAAACGCAAAAGGAACCAATCTACGGAGTAACCACAGGCTTCGGTTCGTTGTGCAACATCTCCATCAGCAAGGAGCAACTCTCCCAACTGCAAAAAAATCTTGTGATGAGCCACGCCTGCGGCGTAGGTGAAGAAGTTCCTCACGAAGTAGTAAAAATAATGTTGTTGAACAAAATCCAATCCCTCTCCTACGGCAACTCGGGAGTTCAACTCCAAACGGTGGAAAGATTGATAGAATTTTTCAACAACGACATCTTGCCGGTGGTGTATCAGCAAGGCTCGCTCGGAGCTTCCGGAGACTTGGCACCGCTTGCCCACTTATGCCTTCCTTTGTTGGGACTCGGCGTGGTCGATTACAAAGGCGAAAGAATAAGCGGCGAAGAACTCAACCGCAAATTCTCTTGGCAACCAATCGAACTCCAATCCAAAGAAGGCTTGGCATTGTTGAACGGAACGCAATTCATGAGTGCCTTTGCCGTTTGGTGCGTCATCAAAGCAAAGAAGCTATCCGTTTTGGCAGACCAAATCATGGCGGTATCCTTGGAGGCATTCGACGGCAGAATAGAACCATTCCTCGACCCTGTACACCAAGTAAGACCGCATAAAGGACAAATCGAAACGGCAAGACACATAAGAGAACTCTTGGAAGGCAGCGAAATCATCAAGCAACACAAGCAACACGTTCAAGACCCTTACTCCTTCCGTTGCGTTCCACAGGTTCACGGAGCAAGCAAAGATGCCATAGACCACGTTGCAGACGTGATAACGACGGAAATCAACTCCGCAACCGACAACCCTACCGTCTTTCCCGACTTGGACATGGTAATCTCCGCAGGAAACTTCCACGGACAACCCTTGGCAATCAATCTCGACTATCTTGCCATAGCAACAGCCGAAATAGGTTCCATATCCGAGAGAAGAACCTATCAACTCATAGGAGCGAAACGCAATCTTCCATCATTCCTTGTGGCAAAGCCCGGTGTCAACTCCGGCTTTATGATACCGCAATACTGTGCAGCCTCGGTAGTCAGCCAATCCAAACAACTCTGCACCCCTGCATCAGTCGATACGATAGACTCCTCACAAGGACAGGAAGACCACGTATCATTCGGTTCCAATGCCGCAACGAAACTATACCGCGTTGTCAACAACACGGAGAAAGTCTTGGCAATAGAACTCTTGAATGCAGCACAAGCCTTCGACTTCCGCAAACAAATGACAGGCTTGAAGTCCTCCGAAAAGATAGAAAACTTCGTCAAAGAATACAGAAAAACAGTCAACTTCGTACAAGACGACCAAGTAATGTACGAACTTATCCATAAGAGTATCGACTTTTTGAGAAGCCTTCAATAAGCCACTCGAAAAACGACACGAACACAACAGCCGTCCGAAAGCACAACAACTCGGACGGCTGTTTTCATACTCCATAACCGCAACTCTCCAACTTCCGCACTGCAATCCACCCCGCATATCCATCTATTTTCATTATTGACAACGACATACCGTTCCGCCGCAACCGGCTTCCACCATGCAAACCATTCGATTATGCAGAAGCCCGAACCTCCCGACGACACCGTAAAGGCATACCGTTTCTCCGCATTCAAGCCACAACCAATCCCCTATCCCGCACCGACAAAACCAACCGCCATTTCACCATGACGAAACCAAGACACAGAAAAATAAAACACCGTCTTTTTTCAGCCGGTCTTCGATATTCTCACAAACAGTGATAAAACAATATATTGCCAAATCCTCAAATACTCGGGAAATTTCCATTGCAACAACTCCCGGCGGACAATCCGCAAGCCACAAGGCAAAAAGGGTTGAAGAGCGTTAACTTCAAACCTCACTAAAACAGTCAAAACGATAAAGAATGCGAAGAGGGATAGAAAAGGCATAAGAAAACACAACTTCGACATAAAGGAATAGTACAAAATATACTCCAAGAAAAATACAAGCACTTCCATGCAAATATACCTATTGATGAAGCGGTATCCCGAAAAAGATAATTTAAAGTATTCGACATCGTAATTTTTTCATAGCTTTGCAAAAAGTAAGAACAACGAAACAATATGAAATTCAGAAATCTTATACACAAGGCATTCATTGCAACTTGTATCGGTTTATCCGTATTGGCATTCTCATCATGTAGCTCGACATATTTTCAGGTCGTAAATTTGAGCTATTCGGACAATGTGAAAATAAGCGGAAATAATCTATCGTCCCAAAACGAAGACTTGGAAATTTTGTACAACTTCTGGGGTAACGGACTATTCATGAGGTTTGACCTGATAAATAAGACTGACAAAGAAATCTTCATTATCCTGCCACAGAGTTTTTACATAAAGAATGACTTCGCCGTACCTTATAGCGAGAGCAGAGAGACTTCAAGCAACACAACCGCCGCCATGGTTACTTCTTCAGCAGCAGCCGTTACCACCACAACCCAACGCAATCAGACATTCGCAAATCCGCAATTTGCCTGCATACCGCCTCATTCTTTCATCACAATAGGCTCTTACGCCATCATTACAGAGAGATTCACCGATTGCAATCCAAATAACTCTTTCCCAAAGAAAAGCCACACTGCCGACTTCAAACAAAACGATAGTCCGCTATGCCTCAAAAACCGCATAACATACAGCTTCAACAGAGATTTTTCTGATACACACTATATCGAAAACATATTCTTTGTATCCTCATTCACCAACAGCGAAGGAAAAAACACAGAAGTGGAAATACCCGCTTGCGATTACTCCGTGGAAAAATCCGAAACCATTGAACAACCTATTCAAGAACCGCTTCCGAATATGTTCTATATTAAATATGACGAACAATCACCAAAATATTACGATGAGTGGGACGAACCGAACAAATAATAAAGCTATACCACATAAAGCAAATCCTATCGACATTCATTGCCGATAGGATTGTCATTTAATACTTTATTCTTCCTTATTCGATTATCAGTTTCTTCGCGGTGTTGCCGAGTTTGAGGACATAGATGCCCGCAGGCAGGTTGTTCACGTCTATTCGGAAGTTCCTCCGACCGGCTGCGAGCTGGAATGTCTCGATTTCTCTGCCATCGAGGTCGATGATTTGCAACATGGTGTCGTCTTGCAACGCTTCGAACTCCAAGTCGATGAAATTCTTCGCAGGGTTCGGGTAAACGGACAGTTCTGTTGTGCTTACGGTCTCCAATGAGGCACAGTCTTCTCTGATAACACCAATGAAGTATTGTCCCCAAAGCCCGTCGGAAGTGTATGCCTCCAAACTGCCGCATGGTACCGTTACTGTGCAGGAATTCGGAAACGGAAAAGAACCGCTGCCCATTTGCGGAGGTATTGTTGCCAAGGAAACAACAGTGGTCAAACCGTTAGAATGACCGAACGCTCCGTCCCCTATGGAGGTTACGCTTTTGCCTATTGTAACAGAGGTCAAAGCACTGCAATCGTCAAAGACATAATCACCTATTGAAACGACTTTATCCGGAACGGTAACCGAAGTTAACCCGCTGCAACCGTTAAAAGTAGAGTTTTCGATGGAAGCAATGCTGTCAGGAATGTTAATAGAAGTCAATCCGTTGCAATTTTCAAATGCACTTGCTCCCATACGGGTAAGATTATTCGGGAGAACAATCGAGTTCAAGGCACTGCAAGCTCCGAATCCGTTCTCTCCGATATAAGTAATGCCGCCACCGAGAGACACTGACGCCAAGTCTCTGCAATCATAAAAGGCATTATCTCCGATTTCGGTAACACTGTTCGGAAGAGTAACCGATGTCAATCCGCTACCGAGGAAAGCGGCGAAACCGATGGCGGTAACGCTATACGTATTGCCGTCATAAATTACTGTCGATGGTATAACTATCTCTCCACTCGCCTCATTGTTGTCTGCAAGCCTCACAGAGTTGTCATCGATGACCTCATAATTCAATCCTTCGCTTGTGAACGTTTGCGACACAAGCAGATTTGCACACAATACGGTGCAAACCAAGAAAAATGCTTTCTTCATATCTTTTTTATTTTAACCTTTACTTTCTATCTCACGCCGCCAAAAGCCGCAATGCTCCGCCTTTTTCTCTTTCCACACCCCCACTTTGCTCCGCCATTCCACTTGCAAAAGTACTGTTTTTCTCTATCCCCGAATATATTACCCACAAAAAAAACACAACACACGCATATACAACACTTTACCCCTTGAAAATATAAGCCCGAACACCCATAATCGCAAACAAAACAAAGCGTGCAAAGCAGGCATTTGCCTTTCTGCTTTTATTTTGCTTCGTTTTCTGTGGTGTAGAGGTGCATTACGCAGTTGCGGCAATCGAAAGAGAGGCGGTATTTGTGGGTTCGGTCGGTGAGATAAAGGTCTTCTTTCTGCTCCTGTGTGAGTTTGTTGCGACGAAGACAGAGATTGAGGTTATACCTTATGCAGTTGCGACTTCGCATAAGTTCCACCTCGCCTTTTCTATGCGTAAGCTCGTATGCCGGTTCTATCTCCTCGACACCGTTGCGGCGGAAGAATGCTTCGGCAAGGCGGTTGGATATATTGCTTTTATAGTCTGCACGACGACATGTCATGCTTTCGATACCCTCTTTTTTGATTGTCATCTCTTCCTTTCGGCGATTATGCAGGCGGATGTTCGCCGAGAGTTGCTCTATGCAACTTCTTCGCAAAGCGTTTATCCGTGCGGCGGAAAAGAAGTAAGATTCCGCCAATTCGTATGAGAAATCGCTCAAATGAAAGTTCGTTCCGCCCGTTTTTGACAGCATGGCTTTCAGTTTATCCGCATGATTTTCCGTATTGCGTGCCGCTTCCAAGGGAAAATCCATGCTTACCGTGGCACTCACTCCGTTTTCTGCCTCCATTGTGAGGCAATTCACTTCCCTTTCACCCTCTTTCACGGCATGAATGCGGGCTTTCACTTCTATCAAACGAGGCTTGCGAGAGTCGAGAACGGCTTGTTCAAAAACTCTATCGCGGTTTCTGTACAGACTCACGCCGGCTTTGATGTCGGTCAAAGGGCGATTTGGATAGATGATAAGACGGTTCACCGGTTTATCTCCCTTGTTCGCAGCCCGCAAAGACGCACTTTCCACACGGTTGACAAGAAAACCGCCCGATTTGTCGCCAATCCTGTACACCATTCCGTCGCCTGAGTGCAGCATTTCCGACGTTTCAATATACATTCGGTTTTTCTCCACCGCCGAAATCCTTCCCACATACGTGCCGAGGCTTTTGGTATTATTCAAATCGCAGGTCGGTTCGCTCTTTCCTTTGAGATTGAAGATGGTAAAACCGCGATTGAAGCTGCGTGATGGCGAAGGTGTGAAATCGATTCGAGCCTTGCCGTATGACGAACGGCAGTATTGCGGGTGCTTTCTGCAAAACTCGTCCAACAAAAGGCTGTAATAAGCCGTGATATTCTTCACATAAACGACATCTTTCAGCCGTCCCTCTATCTTGAAACTCACCGCTCCGCTTTTCAAAACGAGTTCGTCGAGAAGCGAAGAAGCGTTGAGGTCTTTCATGTTCAGAAGAGGAGCATTGCGAACAAGGCATTTGCCGTTCGCTTGGAAGAGCGAGTAATCGCTTCTACACGCCTGACAACAGTTTCCGCGGTTCGCACTCCTGCCCGTGAGGTACTCGCTCATGTAACACTGCCCGCTGAACGAACAGCACAAAGCTCCGTGAACGAAGACCTCCAATTCCATCTCGGGAAATGTGCGATGTATGTCAGCCATTTCCTCTATCGACAGTTCCCTTGCAAGAACCACACGGCGGAAACCGATTTCACCCAATATACGAACCTTCTCCTTGGAAGAACAATCCGCCTGAGTGGAAGCATGAAGAGGCAGTTTTATGTCATCGAGTTCCGGCATTGCGGCATCTTGAACGATGAGGGCATCGACTCCCGCTTCGGCAAGAGTGTGCAAAGCCCTCCTTGCGTCCTCCAATTCCTCGTCATAGAGGATTGTATTCATGGTCACATAAACCTTTACGCCGAAAAGATGTGCATACTCCACCGCCTTGCGAATATCCTCCGCCGTATTGCCTGCCGAAACCCTTGCCCCGAAGCGTTCGAAGCCCATATAGACTGCGTCTGCTCCCGCATCTATGGCGGCAAGTGCAGTTTCAAGGTTGCGAGCCGGTGAAAGCAACTCCAATTTCCTTTGTTTCATCGATTCAGATGGCTGTTCCATGATTTTCTTTCGAGCATTCAGTGTTTTCGATAGGCGTTTTGCAATCAATATTGCTTAGGACATGGACATTATTATCAGCACCTGTGCCGCCAAAACCCTGAGGAACATAGTCAGAGGATAAACCGTGGCGTATGCGACGGCAGGCTTATCGCTTCCGGATTGTTCATTGGCAAAGGCAAGTGCCGGAGGGTCTGTAGTATTTCCCGCAAGAAATCCGCAAAGAGAAGGATAAGTTACATGGAACTTCTTCACGGCTATGCAACCCACAACGATGAGCGGCAGAAGCGTTATGACAATTCCATAGACCGCCCAAATCCAACCTCCTGAAGCTATTGCGGAGAAGAAGTTCCTGCCTGCCGACAAACCGACGGAGGCAAGGAAGAGGGCTATGCCGCATTCCCGCAACATCATGTTGGCGGAAGTGGTGGTGTAGGTAACGATTTTGTAATACGGTCCGAAGCGTCCCATGAGTATTGCGATAATCAAAGGTCCTCCCGCAAGCCCCAATTTCACGCTTTGCGGCAAGAAAGGAAATGAAACAGGTATGGAACCGAATATCACGCCTATTGCAATGCCGAGAAATATAGGTATAAGGTTGGGAGACTCCAATCGCTTCATCTGATTGCCCAACAGCGAGGATACCTTCTCCACATTCGATTGCTCGCCCACAAGGGTAACCCTGTCGCCTGTCTGCAATATCAAATCCTTTGCCGCAATCAAGTCTATACCGTTGCGGTTTATTCTCGTTATGGTAACCTTGTACAGACTGCGAATGTGCAAGGAACCTATCTTCTTGCCGTTCACCTCCGGTTTCGTAACCACTGCACGACGAGAAACAAGTGTGTGGTCGGGGGTTTCCCAATCCTCCTCTCCCGTTTCGGCTTTTCTGCCGAGCAACATGACGACTGCCTCCTCGTTATCGGCGTGGGTTACAAGGCGGAGCGTATCTCCTGCCTGCAAAACGGTGTCATCATTCGCCGGTTCCACCTTTCCGTCCGCATGTCTGACCCTCGAAACCACCACGGCGGTCTTGAAGTTCTTCATTATATCGGAAAAACGTCTGTCCACCACGCCTTGGTTCTCTATAAGCACGTGCAGTTTTTTCATGGTGGCGTTATGTTTCTCCGCCTCTTCTTCCTGCATCTGCGAAGAGGGTTTCATCTTGCAAAGAAACTTTATTATATATGGTGCAAAGATTATTCCCAATACACCCAAGGGATATGCCACGGCGTATGCCGTTGCAAGCAAATCGCCCGATGAGGCATCGGAATCGGCAAGCGTCGCCTGAGCCGCTCCGAGCGAAGGAGTATTGGTCACGGCACCCGAAAGCACTCCCGTCATTGTACTCAGGCTCTCTCCGGATAGCAGATGTATGACGTATGTAACGACACATGAGAGAACTATGGAGAAAGCTGCAAGCAAATTGAGCTTCAATCCGCCCTGCCGAAGCGAGGCAAAGAAGCCGGGACCGAGCTGCAAGCCTATCGAATAGACGAACAAAATCAATCCGAAGTCCTTTATGAATGTCGAAATACCTGCCTCCGGAACCAATCCGAAGTGTCCGAGAACTATTCCGACGAACAAAATCCATGTAATACCGAGACTTATGCCGAAAATCTTCAACCTGCCGAGCATTATGCCCACGGCAATGGTGAAAGACAGCAACAAAACGGAAGAAGCCACCGAATGACCGGTCAGCAATTCATAAAACCAATCCATAAATCGAATATTTCAAGTTTCAAACCTGTGTTACAAATTATGTATTGTACAATCGGGGATAAAGGAATGGCGAAAGAAATAAACACCAAACTAACTTCGAATGAGACCAAATATCGAAATAAATACACCTTTAACCATATCCTTATCTCCCGAAAGATACAATTCATAAACAATAACGGCAGGTCTTCTGACTTGTATCCCGAAAGAGCCTCCTTCCCATTCGAATGAACAGTGGTTAACGGCCTTCGGTTTATCCGATACTCACAGCTACGGGTTTAGTTCCTGACTTTCACAGGATTCCCTTTTAATTCGCTCTATGCGAAAACCGTCTGTTTGCGTCTGCAAAGGTATTGCTTATTTCCCAAACGACAAAATAATTTCAAGAAAATTTACTTCATCGCTCTAAATCAGCAATCTTTTGTACATCTGTATGGTGTTTTCCAAACCGAAGTAAAGGGCGTCGCTTATCAAAGCATGACCTATCGACACCTCTTCGAGGTTCGGTATCATCTGATGAAAGTATTGCAGATTTTCAAGGTTCAAATCATGTCCGGCATTCAAGCCCAAGCCGCATTCCTCTGCCTTGCGTGCCGCAATAACGAACTTTTCTATCGCTTTTTCCCTGTTCTGCTTGTAGTTTGCGGCGTAACTCTCCGTGTAAAGCTCCACTCTGTCGGCACCGCACCGCTTTGCTCCCTCCACCATCGCACAATCCGCCTCCACAAAGACCGATACCCTGCACACCTTCTTCAATCTGCCGACAATCTCCTTCAATTCCGCCTCTCTCTTCACCGTATCCCAACCGGCATTCGAGGTAAGCACATCGGGAGCATCTGGAACAAGCGTTACCTGTGCCGGTTTTATCTCCTCGATTAAAGACATGAACCTCTCCGAAGGGTAACCCTCTATGTTGAACTCCTCTGTCAACACAGGCTTCAACTCTCTCACATCGCTGTACCTTATATGTCGTTCATCGGGACGGGGGTGAACTGTTATTCCCTCCGCACCGAACCTCTCGCAATCCAAGGCAACCTTAATCACATCGGGAACATTTCCACCGCGTGCGTTCCTTATCGTTGCCACTTTGTTGATGTTAACACTCAATCTTGTCATTTCTCTTTACACTCTTTTCAAACGAAGCGAACACTGCTTCGCCATGCAAAATTACAACCAAAATTCAAACCCGCAAAGCCGAAAACCCTTTATTCCGAACAAGAAAAAGCAACCTGAAAACCTGCTTGCTCAAAGGACTGAATACCAAAGCGAACCGACACGTCGAAAAGCCCGATGAACCATACTGCGTTTCAATCCGAAGATTGCATGATATGGTTTCACGAGGGCTTTCTTTTGTCAGGATATACTTTCCTTTCAGGGCTTTGCGTTGTGGTTCGGTGTTTATGGATTACCGATTTTGCGGTGTGGTTGCAGGCTTCGGGCAAATAAAAATGCTTTTTTTCGACATGCCCTGTAACTTTTGCCGCCTCTCGGGGGTCTTAGGATAAAAAGCTGCAAAGAAGAAGTGAGCGAAAAGGAGTTTCAACTGCATATAAAACTGCACTCGGATGGTTTATTCCGTTACCTTGTAAAGAACCTTGGGGATTCGGACTCTGCAAAGGACGTTTTGCAGGATACTTTCATCTCGCTTTGGAAGCATGGAGAGGAGATTGAGGAGGGCAAAGTGAAGAGTTGGCTTTTTGCAACGGCTCATAACAATATGTTGAAGTGCATTCGCCACGAGAAAGTGCGGCAGAACGCAGTCTTCAATGCAGAACCGACCACGGACAAGTTGGAAAACGAGCAGTTGATCGACTATCTGACGAGCCGTTTGGGCGAGAAGATGCGGCAGTGTCTGATGTTGAAGGATTGGCAGGGCTTCTCGATCAGGGAGATTGCAGAGATAATGCAGATGAGTGAGGAAAACGTGAAAGTAAACATCTTTCGGGCAAGGGTGAAGCTCAAAGAGTTGAAATCGGAACTATAAACAATGACATGAAAATAAGGAAAGAAAACATAGAGGCTTTGCTTTTCGATTATGCGGAGGGCAATTTGAGCAGAGAGGAGGCGAAGGAATTGGAGGCGTTCTTGGAAAAGAATCCGCAATACGCCGCTCTCTTGCAGGCTTACGACAAGGAAGAAAAATTGGAAGAGCCGTCGGACATCGTATTCGAGGACAAGGATGGTTTGTTCCGCCTTGCCACGGGAGGGAAGAAGAAATCCTTGGTATTGAAAGTGCCTTCGTATGCGTGGATTTCCGCTGCCGCCGCAGTGCTTCTGCTGCTCATCGTGCTGTTGCCGCTTTCCGATGGCGACCGAAGACAGGAACAAGTCGCAAGCACTGCTCTTGCCGATAATGTTTCGCAGAAAACATGCACTGAGAAGAGCATTGGAAAAGAGGTTGTTGCCAAGGATGAAAATAAAACGCCGTTCCACGAAAATAAATCGGAGATTGAAAAGAAAGAATCGGCGGTTTATTCCGACGAAACGGCGATTGAAAAAAGCGATGTGTCGCAGGATGTGAAACCGGAGACCGGAAACGAGGAAGCGGAGCGTGAAGAAACCGCATCGAAGGCTTTATTGGCGGTGGAAGAGACAATGCCGCCTGTGCAGGAAGAGGAAAAGAAGGTCATAAAGGAATACCGCCATGAGCATTACACCTACGAAGAAAGGTCGTTGGCAAGCCTGATTAAGGATTACACGCCTGTGGAGAAGACTATTGCCAAAGCCACGGAAACGGCTCGGCAGAAGGGTGCGGAGGCTTTGGGCAAAATCACAGGCTTTCTCTCGAAAATAATGGACAAAGGGCGTTACACCACCTACACGGAGGTGAGACGCAGCGTCAATGTGAAGTCATAAGAAAACAGAACAATAAAAACATATTCGATATGAAGAAAAAAATCATTCTCATCGGGGCATTCCTATCGGCCTGCCTCGCATTCGGCAAGACAAACGCACAGGATTTCATCGATGACAGTGCGGCATTCGTAACGGATTACAAAGGCTACGGCAAGACAATCCGCATACACAGCGGGGAAACGAAGAAACTGATCGGTTACATCAGCGTTGTTTCAAAGCAAGAGGCTGAAAACAGACGAGATGTAAAGACTTTGGAGAGAGACAAAGATTATCTGCTTGAAAAAATCAACAATGAACTTGAAAAGACTTGCTATACGGCAAACAAAACCCTCACCTCATCGGACACTCTATTCATTCAAGCCGATTCCGTTGTCATTTCAAAGGCGGTAATCGACAAAGATGATGACGGAAATAAAAATATGATAATCGGAACAATGATTTACGATGGCGAAAACAGCGTGGGGCTTTCACAAAACGTCCATATGAAAGGTGTATCCGAGCGTTTTACCGATGCCATATCTGAAATCATCGATTCATTTGATGAACTCAACAGTTCTGCAAAGAGTGAACAAATTTGCGAAAAACCTTCCCGCAGAAGTCATTCGACAGGATTGGTATGGGGTTACGGCTATTTGAACTGGGCGAAAGGCGATTTCTTCTCCACTCCTGCTTCGAACGATTCCTATAACTTGAAATGGTCGAACCGTTGGGACATCATGTTCCGTTACACCTTCCTTCCGGACAATCCCGTTTCCATCACAACCGGTATAGGTTACCAGAGCAATGTATTCAATTTCGATTTCGAGGCAGGCAATGCCCCTGCGGGCGGTATCAGCCTTCCCGATGATATAACGCCAAAGAAATACAAATTGGTGGCTCGCTACATAACCGTGCCTTTGATTGCGAACTTCCGTTTGGCTAAGAACTTATACATACATGCAGGAGTGATCGGCGGCTTGAATTACCGCAATTCGCACACAGGCTTCAAAACCGTGTATAACGAAAACGGAGAGAAGAAGGAAGCCGGTACGGGAAGCCGCTTCAAACAGTTCAACACCTTCAAGGCAGAGGCTCTGCTCGGAATAGAGTTCGGCGGTTGGACGTTCTATGCAAGCCACAACCTGACCGACATCTTCGAGAACACATACGAGAAAAGCCTCAAACCATTCTCTTTCGGCATAATGATAGATCTATAATTCAACATACCGAATCATAAGGGGAGTTTCCCGAACGAAAAAGGGCGTCCGCTGAACCGAACGCCCTTTGTTTTTACATTCTCATCGAAAATGCTTTATCCCTTACAACACACCGGCATACCCGAACACTCAACCAAGAAACATGGCAGCGTTAAGCATGCTTATCTTGTCGGAAATTCTGCTTGTGATGACATCATTCGACAGAACGAAAGCATGAATCAATGGTTTGTCCAAAATATCCTCCAAATCTTTCAAATGCCTTGCATCTGTTTTCTGCACATGTTCGCTCATCTTTATCTCAAATGCCATGTAACCTTGCGGCAATTCCACCAACAAATCGACCTCTTTGCCGTCATGTGTCCTGAAATGATAGAAACGTGCAGGGGATAATATGTTCTTTGCCTGCTTGTATAGTTCCGCCACCACGGCACTTTCGAACTCCGCACCTGTAATTCCGCCTCTCTTTTGCAGGACACTCTGCAATACTCCGTAATCCAACAAATGGACTTTCGGGGATTTGCTTATACGTTTGTTATCATTCCTATCCCATGCTGGTAATAATATCGCCTGATAGCTCAAAATAAGATAGTCCAAATACCTCTGCACGGTTTTGGCACTGACACCCACACGAACAGCCAACGATGACAGATTGATGGTTTGCGATGTCTGCAAAGCTATGGCTTGTTGCAATTTGACAAAAGGTTCCAAATCCCTTATGACAGCCAAATCCCTTATATCTCTTTCCAAATACGTTCTGACGTAGTTCGCAAGCCATTGCCAACGTTCCTCTTTTGACATGTTTTCATCGACCAACGCAGGATAAGCACCGTAGGTCAGGTAAAACTCCCACGCCTGTTGTTTGCTCACCATTGCCGAATCCAACAGAAAGGACGGGTAAAAATCGCATTGGAAATTCTCTTCCATAAGCATTGTTTGCCAAAGCGAATATTTTACTTTATCATACCAACTCTCTGTCTGCATTTCCGGTAAAGTCAAGGGGTACATATCGAAAATGCTGCACCGTCCTGCCAAGCTCTCTTTCACTTTGTCCAATAACAATATCTGACTTGAACCGAGCAGTACATAGCTTACTTGGTCGTATTGGTCGTAAACCGCCTTTACGCTTTCTATCAACTGTGGCTCTTTCTGCACTTCGTCCAAAGCCGCTTTGGGATACAATTTGCTCCATTGGGCAGAATTGAGTCCGAGATAAGACGGACGCATGACAGGGTCTTCTATCGAAATATAGGTGTAATCTTTCAAAACATTCTTCACCAAGGTTGTTTTCCCTACCTGCCTTGCTCCTGTCAACACTATGATGCGTCCTGATTTTGTGCCTTGAACCCTTTGTATTTGTTCTGCTATCTGTCTTTGCTTTGCCATATCGTAATTCCTCCATTCCAACTGCAAAGATACGAATATTTAATGCAAATTCCCGATTTCGGCGTAAAATCGGGAATTACATGCCGAATTTTACGCCGAAATCAGGAATTTGAAACAAAGACGTAGGGAACAATACCTGCTCTGAAACCTCGACAATTTCACCTTCTCTCCAACCAAAGCGAGAAAAAGCGATCATAAATGCAGTAACGTTCCCTATCGTCCTTCAAAACAAGACCTTTATCACGCAAAGCGGTCAAAGCCTGACGCACACTGCTGGGTGCCGTAAGGTTATACTTCTTCAAGAAATTACCATCCAAAGGTTTGGCTACGGTCTTTTCCTTTGCCAAAGCCTGCAAAAGACGTAATTGTCCTTTGGTAATCATCTCGCAATATGTCTTATAGGTCGCCTCTTCTTCATTCAGCACATCATTTATAACGCTATCGGCGACTTCCGAAGTATATTCTTCGAGATGTTTTGCAAAAAGCAAATTCATCATGTACTGAACGTACCATGTGTGTCCGAACATCTTATCATATATATACTCGAAAACCTCTTCAGGCAATTCCATTCCGGCATCGGAAAACAATCCTCGGGCAAATTCACAATAGGTTCTGCACGGAATTTCCTTCAATCCCACCTTTTGAGTACTCTGATAGAAAGGGCGGTTGACGGAAGTGAACATTGCGTCCATGATATGCTTCTTGCTGCCTGCAAAAACGAAATGAACATTCGGTGAAAATTGTATATGCGAACGCAACAAGGCCTCCGTACCTTTTTCGGGATAGTCCGTGATTTGCTGAAATTCGTCTATGGCTATGTAACACCGCTTTCCGGAGGCTTCCATGTAGTCGAATATTTCTTTCAAACCTGCCTCTGCTTCATTTGCCTGCAATGAAAAACTCATGCTCGGCTGTCCTGTCAACTCATCAAAAGAGAATACAGGACGCAAAGAACGAAAGAACGTTCCTATCCGCCTAACAACAGCCTCCGAATAAGTATCGAGCGAACCGATTATGTTTTTTGAAAGCAAGAGAACTAACTCTTCGAGGTTTTGTGTGGAGAATATGTCCACATAAAAACACCTGATATCAGGCTCCGTTACCGTCAACTCTTCAAAAACACGGTGTATCAAACCTGTTTTGCCCATACGACGAGGACTTATCAGGGATACATTCCTATTGCCCAAAGCCTCAATAATCTTTGCCGCCTCTGCTTCCCTGTCGCAAAAATATCTCCTGCCGCAATAGCCCGAAATCACAAACGGATTGTTCAACTCTTTCATATATCCATCTTTATGCTTGGTCTCTGTCTCCAATTCTTTTCACGGAGCAAAGATAATCATAAAATATGAAACGCAAAATATGCAATGAATTTTATCAAAGAGAATATAAAATTCAAGCCGACTTGGAGGTACTATCGTATAATATTGTACTCCAAGTCGGCTTAGTATCAATTTTCTTCCGAAATATCAGTATTGTTGCTTCTTAATGAATCGTATTAAAAGTCTCCACATCTTTATTCAAATCAAGATGCGGCAGAGTTTTGAACACCTTATACACCAAATCGCTTTTAGGGGCTATTATAACCCAACAAGTGAGGAATATAATCATGAAATCGACATAAAGAGAGCGATTGTTATAGTACCATTTTTCAAGTTCGCCTTTTTGAGGTTGCACATATAAGCGAGCAAACTCAACCGGATCTTTTGCTTTGGAAATATAATATTCTTCATCGCGGAAGATGACGGAACCAATACCGGATAACCCGGGCTTTACCTTAGAAATACATTCTTTTACATCGTCAGAATATAAATCAAAGGTATTTTTTACCAAAGGTCTTGGTCCGATTATACTCATATTTCCAATGAGTATATTGATTAACTGTGGCAATTCATTGATTTTTGTTTTTCGTAGGAATTTACCCATAGGCAAAACCCTCGGGTCATTACGAGTTGTTATTGTTCCGGTTCCTATATTGGGAGAGTTCTTCAACATTGTTGCAAATTTCCAAATATAGAAAGGCTTTCCACCTTTACCGATACGTTCTTGAAAATAAAAGACATAATGCTCACCCGTAAGCAATAATCCAATAATAACAGGTATCAACAAGGGTGATAAGACACATAACGCCAATAATGCCATCAAAAAATCAAAGCATCTCTTTACAAAATTATACATATTACATCTTCTGATCTAAGTTCTTACCTTTTTCCTCATGCTCAAAATTCGGTATAAACTCCTTCAACAAAGTTACCACCTCTTCTTTCTTGAAGTCATCTTTTTGGAATAAAGTTTCCATTTTATGGAAGAAAGATATGATTTCATCTTTCGGTCTGCAAGGATAATTTTCTATAACTCCAAGTGAAGAGAAACGTTGCATATTCAACTGCTCTCCCTGCACATAAAATTCTTCATAACCTTTCTCTCCGGTTGTGTCGGAAGAGAAATAAAATACGGGATAAGTGTCAGTATCTTCCGGCATTTCAGCAGCAAATTTTCTTGCTTCTTCCTCGCTTTCACAATATTTGATTTTATAACCGAGGCTGTGAAGAAATTCATCACAAATTGCTGAAAAGGTCATCATTTGTTCCTCTCCAAGCTTAGGGAAAAATATCTCACCGCTTTGTCCCAACATACATGCCAACATACATATCTGCCCGCTCTCTTCGGGAGAAACAAAATACCTCTTAACGTCATTAGGCGATGATAATGGTTGACGTTTCATCATTCTCTCAATAAAGCCTGCTAAAAGAGAGCCATTGGAAAATGCGACATTTGCAAATCTGGCTGTCGTAATCTTGAATTGCTTTGAATATGACATTATCATTTCCTCCATAACCTTCTTGGAGCAACCCATTATATTAACCGGATTAGCGGCTTTGTCGGTAGAAACACAAAAGAAATGCTTGGGTGGAAATTCAACCAATAAATCCAATAGTTTTTTTGCCTTTAAAACATTGTTCTCAATCAAGGCTTCTACCGAATATTGATCTTTCTCACTTCTCACATGTTTATGAGCAGAAAAATTCGCAACAATATCAAACCCTCCTTCATTGCGGAATATCTTCTCAAATATAGGGTCGGCAAAATTCAAAGGATATGTTCTGTAATCCGAAGGAACATACATTTTATAAGTGGAACGCAAATCCCTTGTCAACTCTGTCAAACCGTTCTCGCTTATATCGACCACTACCAATTTACTCGGGTGAAACGGCAAGACAGCTCTTATATATGAAGAACCTATCGTTCCTGCCCCTCCTATTACCAAAACGCTTTTACCTTCTATCTCTGCCCTAAGTTGCTCTCTATTCTTTTCTATATCACCTAAAAACATCGACTCCTGTCGAAAGGTGATATACTTCGATATAAAATTACCAATATTTATCATATGTACAATCCTTTCTTTATGTTCTCGCATTTTTATTGATTCCAAAATATCACACAATATAGTTAGACAATACATCTAATGGTTCCCAACAAAGTTCTTTCCTAGCTTTTTCATTACTAAAAGTTAGGCTTTTAGTCATCTTAGATAATTTATACGAATTTATCGGAGCTTTCTCACCAATAATATCTCCAAGCTTAGACAAACACCAAGCTAACCAATACGGTATAGAGATAGGCTTACGCTTACCCAATTGCTTTGCAATAGAAAAAGACAGTTCACCAAAAGAAGGTTGGCGCGTGTCGCACACATTATACACACCCCCTTTTTCTACAAGAGACGTTAGGATACGCGCAATATCCTCAGCCATTAGAATAGACTTCACCACTTTTCCTCCTGCGATGTTCATGTAATATCCCTTCTTCACACCATTCACCATAGCGCCAAGATTACCAGGAGCATTTTTTCCTGCCAACAGAGAAGGTCTTAGAATACCTAGGATAACATTATTTTTCTTACACCATTCTGTTAGAAACTCCTCTGCCATAATCTTACTCTTTGCGTATGGAGTTTCACCATTCAGTGGATGATCTTCTGTTATCAAGTCACCATATTCGCAACCATAAACAGCCACAGTACTGATGAACACCAAAGCTTTTGGAACCCCGACCTTCTCCAACGCTTCACACAGATGTTTCGTACCTGTGTAGTTAACATCAAAGAAAGCTTGTTTCTCAGCTTCTGTTTTTGGCACCACATGCGCTTTTCCACAGGCATGTAATACTACATCATATTTTGCAGGCAACTCAGGAACATCCGTCACAAAGTTAGCCTTTATCATATCATATGGAGTGATACCACAAGTAGTCACCTCATAGTATTCTTTCAGCACAGGCATAGCATTTTTACCTAAGAATCCCGTACCACCAGTAAAAAGTAATTTCTCCATTTCTAATTTTTGATTTGATTTTCAATAGTTTCTATTTGCCAATTTTGCTAGCAATTTTAGCTTTCAGTTCACTGGAGCTAACCCCGTCTGTTCTTGCAAGCACAACATGCTCTTTCCCATGTTCTTCACACCAACTTATGGCACATTGAAAGCCAGCATGACATTGGTCCGAACCTGTCACGAATACATCAAAATCGACATTTTTGACTATCTCATCAACATCAGTATATGTTATTACTTCATCAACATACCGAATTGACTTTATCATATACTTACGATCATCAGTAGAATTGAGAACTTTTGCATTAGGTTTATATTTTAATATATAATCGCTATCTTGTGCAGCAACTATCAAATAATCCCCCAATCCTTTCGCTCTCCGATAAAGTTCGACATGACCTTTATGTAGAATATTATACACATTATCTCTATTTCGCTCGCCGAAAATCACTGTAGGTCTTATTATATCAATATTCCAATCTTGATGCCTCTTATACCATTCTTGCAAAACTTGTTCTGCCTGCCACTTACTTTTTCCATAATGGTTAAACGGATCTGCAAGATACTCTTCATTTGGATTTTTCTTATTCAATCCATAAACAGCAACAGAAGAGAAAAACACAAGTCGCTTTATACCATTCTTTTCCATAGCTTGCAAAGTAACCTTTATTCCTCCGACATTAGTATCATAATACAATGAAATCGGAGTAACATCATCCCTATGTTGAGCAGCTAAAAGGACTACAAGATCATAACCTTCGAGTTCCTTATTCATCTGTTCCTGCTTCCTCACATCACCAATGATAGTTATTGAGGGAAAAAATGACTTTGCAAAAGGTCTATGTTTTTCAATTCATATTGGTCTTTACTTTCATCTAAAAGACCAAGCAATCGAGTGCCAACAAATCCACTCGCTCCTATCAATGCTATTTTCATAATAACTATCTATTTAATACCCACAAAGCACTTATTATATAGCTTTCAAAAACTTATCCAATATAGCCTTCTTTGAGTACTCTCGTTCTGCCAAATTTCTTGCTCTTTTGCCCATATCTAACAAAGTAGTCTTATCCCATTTTTCAGGCCACTCACAATAACCAACTTTATTTTCCCGAACCAACAAATCAATTTCACTATCCTTAGGTCCTATAAAAAGAATAGGACGACCTGAAGCCAAAATATTATACGTTTTGCTAGGAACTCCAAGTCCATACATACCTTCTTGAAGAGATACTATTGCAATATCACAAGCTGCTAAAACTTCATTCTGCTGAGAACGAAAATAGGAACCATGAAAAAATACATTTTTCTGCCCACGAGCTTTAAGATGCTCTTCCATAGCACCTGTACCATAAATATGTAATTCCACATTCTCTATCCTCTGAACCATATCTAAAACCTTGTCCAATCCTTGAACTCTACCAATATTACCAGCATATTCCAATATAATTTTACCCTCAGGAAACGGCTGTGGTTTAATATTTTCAACATCTGCCCAATTCTCAATAATCGTAATCTTTGGGCAAAAGCTATTTGAATTAACATGAACCTTTCTATTCAAAACTTTAGCCATATCACGCCCCAAAACAATCAACTGATCAGCCTTTGCATAGGCTCTATCAAAAATACACTTGATAATATTATACATAGGCAATCTCAACCCTGTTGAATAAACATTTTCAGGAAACACGTCATGTACAAGTATATTTAACTCAAAACCTCTTTTTTTTCTCAATCTAGCAATTAACGGAATAATTGTAGCAGGATTTGTTACCATCAACACCTTATCTCCTTTCTGTATATACTTTTTTGCCAGCGACATTAATCTCAAACTAACTAAAGTAAATGAAAGAAATTTACCTCTAATAGTATTCTTATCCAAATTCACTTCCTTTATACGATATATTTCAATATTATCGCGCAGTTTGAATTTACTGTTTTTATCTATTTTCCTACCTCTATCATAAGCCTCACTTCCACAAATCACCCCTACATTGTATTTAAGTACCATTGCATTAGCAATTTCACCAAGAATGTAACTAGTTGAATTTTCATCAGGCGGAAATAATTCTGTAATTATCCAGAGTCGTCGTTTTATTTGCATTACTATCTAAATTTTATCGAACATTCATGGTGTAAATCCACCTCTTAACTATGTGATTATCACAAGTCTTTTTTAATAGGATAAGAGACGCGAACTTTGCACTTGATTATTGTTTTCAGGAATCTTTCCTACACACCATCTTATTCACTACACCTGTGTATGACTGAATAAGTTTTACGACCTTGGTGGAGACATTCTCATCGGTGTAGTTCGGAACCGGAATGCCGTTATCTCCTTCTTTTACCATTTCAACGGCTGTATCCACTGCCTGCTGCAGTTTCCATTATTAGTTTATTCCACAACCAACCAATATCCTCCTTTACGACCTCCAACCCTCTTAATCTTATTATTCTTTTTCAAGTTTGCAATCTGCTTATTTATTGCAGGCTTGGACAGTTCTAAAATAGAAGCAATATCTGCAATCGTAATCTCAGAATTTTCGCGCATTATACCTACAATCTTATCGGCTGTCTTTTCTATACCTTTTTCTATACCTTTTTCTATACCTGTCTTCTTTGAATATCCATTAGAAAGAATAAAACCTTCTGACCTTGTCTTACGAAGCAAGCCTTCACTAAACAACTTCTCAACAATATGAATATCCAATGTTTCACCTTCTGATAGTCCGAAAAGCACTTTATATAACGTCAACAATTCCAAGATATTCAATTTGTGATTCAAATCACGTTCTTCTTGCGTTCTTTGAATAAAAGCCAAGAAAGCCGTATCTCTAATTTCTGTTCTGAGCGTCAATGCCACTTGATACGCATCTGTACCGGAATAATCCGGAAGATGTTTTGCCTCCATAATGCAACGAGTAAACATTTTATCTACACCCTGCCCTGAACGTTCAACAAGCCCTGTCTTTTGCAGAACATCTGTCAATGTTTTACTACGAGGAGTACTATTCACTGTAAGAATGTTTTCCAAATCCACTCCCAAAGGAAAACCTCCTGCGTTCGTGATAGTAAGCAATTCCGGACTTTGCTTTATCACCACATCACTTTGAATTTGCATTGAGCGATGGGCAACAGCATTCAAAATAGCCTCACGAACAACATCTTCGTTGAATTTTTTGATATCGAATATATACGGTCCTTCATTTATATGAACCATAGGATTACTCGAAGGCTGGTTCAAATATTTCCAAATTTCATCAATGGCGATAAAAAGAGGTAATTGAAATTCTTCTCTGTCATCCTACTGTATCGAAGCCGGATCTTTTCTATATTCAATTACCACATTATTTTGAGGGAGGAACTTTTTAATGGCAGAAGACTTTCCCACTAGAACCAAGGCTGCGTAATTCAACTTACCATTATCCATCAATCCAAGATCAGACAAGACCTGCACATCAGGCAAAGTTTCAAACAACGGATTGCCATTTTTCTGTGCATACCTATATTTCATTACAGAAACAGCTTTCTCATCCAAATCTTCGATTGTCAGACCGTCACAAATCTTAGCCGAATAATCCGGTTCTTGCTCCGAAAGTATCTTGAACATTCGTGCATCACTCATCTCCAGCAATTCCTCACCAACACGCATTAGTGCCACACCCTCAAACTTCAACAACCGTCCCACCGGACGCGATGGTACTTCAATCACCAATACACGTTTACTATTCTCAAAATACTCGACAGTCTGTACACGAATACCCAAAGCTTTATAAATAGCAGACTGCAACTCTCCTACCTTTCCCTCCGCAAAATCACTTCCACATACCGCATGAGGAGCCTTATCCTCCATACCAAGTACTATTCGACCACCTCCCTCGTTAGCCAATGCCACTATATAACCCAACACACAATGTCTGCGAGACTTTGGCTCTATTCTATTTCCACCATTGTAAGGATAGTTATGCCGAGCAGCCTTAAACTCAACTCTATCCTCACTTTCCTTTAAGTCTCTGAGTTTATCCAAACATTCTTCCATCTATCTTGCGGTATGTTGATTTTTTTCTACACCCCTTCCTCCAACAATCACTTTCAAACAGGATTAACCTCCATGCACCTTCCGTCATTCAACATGATTGTTTTCAGGAATCTTTCCTCCACACCATCTTATTCACTACACCTGTGTATGACTGAATAAGTTTTACGACCTTGGTGGAGACATTCTCATCGGTGTAGTTCGGAACCGGAATGCCGTTATCTCCTTCTTTTACCATTTCAACGGCTGTATCCACTGCCTGCAATAGATCGTGTTCATTTATTCCTGCAAGTATGAAGCAACCTTTATCCAAGGCCTCGGGACGTTCGGTTGATGTACGGATACATATCGCAGGGAACGGATGTCCTATTGATGTGAAAAAAGAACTTTCCTCCGGAAGAGTTCCGCTATCGCTAACAACAGCAAAAGCATTCATCTGCAAAGAATTGTAGTCGTGAAATCCGAGCGGTTCATGCTGAATTACTCTGCTGTCCAACTTGAAACCGCTTGCCTCCAAACGCTTCCTTGACCGAGGGTGGCATGAATACAAAATCGGCATATCGTACTTCTCTGCCATCTTGTTTATGGCCTTGAACAAAGAAAGGAAGTTCCGTTCCGTATCTATATTCTCTTCCCTATGAGCCGAAAGCAGGATATATTTTCCTTTTTGCAATCCCAATCTCACATGAACATCACTTGCTTGAATATCTGCCAAATTCTCATGTAACACCTCTGCCATAGGCGAACCGCTTACGTATGTACGCTGCGGAGCCACATTGCTTGCATTCAAATACCGCCTCGCATGCTCAGAATAGCATATATTCACATCAGAGATAATATCAACTATTCTTCGATTTGTCTCCTCCGGCAAACATTCATCAAAGCAACGATTACCCGCTTCCATGTGGAAGATCGGAATATGCAGACGCTTTGCACCTATCACAGACAAGCATGAATTGGTATCCCCCAAAACCAAAACCGCATCAGGTTTGATGGACACCATCAACTTATAGCTCTTATCTATGATATTACCCATGGTTGCACCAAGATCATCACCCACGGCATCCATATATACCTCCGGAGCCTCCAATTTCAAATCCTTGAAGAAAACCCCATTGAGGTTATAGTCATAATTCTGCCCCGTATGAGCAAGTATGACATCGAAATATTTTCGACATTTATTTATCACAGCTGCCAAACGAATTATTTCGGGACGCGTCCCAACAATAATCAGCAACTTCAATTTACCATTATTCTTAAATGATATAGCTTGTTCCATTTTACACTTATTGTATATATAGTACAGATGGTATAGAATGTAAAGAAAAGCTATTTCCTGTATTTACTACCACCATACTCAAACGATTTTATCAAACGCCCTGCTTATTTGCGAACGAACTTCATTGCAAAAACTTTTTTTCCTTGACGTTCAAATCCTTCTGCAATATTATCCACTAATGATACCAACAGCCTAACGAATTTGCTGAACGAAATGTACATCATACTTAAACTCGCCTTGACAAAGTAACAGCATATATTCGTTTAACCATCTCTCTCTTGACCGCTGATAAATAATCAACTATTCAAAGTCTGAAACCACTTCTTTACTTTCTATCCTCTCTTTACTCTTTCACCACTTTATCATAATACGTATCCGGCCTGTCAGGGTTAAAAATCTCGTTGCAATACATTACTGTTACGAGATCTTGAGTATCGGATAGGTTTATGATATTATGAGTATAGCCGGGAAGCATGATAACACTTTGTATTTTTTCTCCCGATACCTCATATTCTATTACTTCATCAGTTCCTTCCTTACGGAGTTGAATCAAACCATGACCGCTGACCACAATGAATTGTTCCCACTTGGTATGATGCCAATGTTCACCCTTTGTAATTCCGGGTTTACTGATATTTATGCTGACTTGTCCGCATTTGAGCGTATGTACAAGTTCTGTAAAAGAACCTCTTGCATCACAATTCATCTTCAAATCAAAAACAGCCTTTTCCTTTGGCAGATACGAGAGATAAGTACTGAAAAGTCTTTTTGCGAAACTATCGGCAGGAATTTCCGGAATCGTCAGAGTCTTCGGCATATCTGCAAACTTGTAAAGGAGTTCTACTATTTCTCCAAGTTTTACATGATGAGTAACACTTGCCGCACAATAACGCCCATCTGTGGTAAAAACAGTATCAACTCCATCAAACTCACAATGATGTTCTTCACCCTTTAATGCACAAATCATTTCCTCCACAAGGTCATCGATATAGAGAAGTTCCATATCTACATTCGGGTCATTCACCTGTATCGGTAAATCATTTGCAATATTATAGCAAAAAGTTGCAACAGCGGAATTATAATTAGGTTTGCACCACTTACCATATAAATTAGGAAAACGATAAACGAGAACCTTCGCTCCGGTCTCTTTTCCATATTGAAACATCAACTCCTCTCCAGCCTTTTTGCTCCGACCATACTCGGAATTACCGAAACGACCCGCCAATGTAGCCTGCACAGACGAAGAAATCATCACGGGGCATTTGTTGTCATGCTTTTTCAAACACTCCAACAACTCGGACGCAAATCCGAAATTACCCTGCATAAACTCCTCTTGTGTCTTTGGTCTGTTAACTCCTGCAAGATTGAACACAAAATCGCAATCCCTGCAATAACAGTCCAACTGCTCCGAAGTTGAATCTATGTCATACTCATAAATATCTTCAATAGCAATATCCCCATAGCACTTGGCTTTACCATCTCTGATGTTTTTCAACTGAGCGACAAGATTCTTACCGACAAATCCCTTGGCACCCGTTACCAATATCTTCATGCTTATTCGCTTTTGATTTCAACAGACTTCTGCTTCTTTTCCATTCCGAGGTCTTCTCTCACGAAACGCAACTTCAACAGCAACTCTTTCATACCATCGACATCAAGACGACGAGTATTGTGAGAATGATAATCCTCTATAACCGACACCTTTTCATCGCCCTCCTTGAAGAACTTATCATAGTTCAAATCTCTTGTATCGCAAGGAATACGATAGTAGTTACCCATATCTATCGACTTGGCCATTTCCTCACGCGTAACGAGTGTCTCATACAATTTCTCCCCATGACGAGTACCGATAACCTTCACCTCAGTCTCCCCGTACTTCGGATTTATTTTGCCATAAGTCTCTTTCAACGCCTGAGCCAATGTTGACAAAGTAGCCGCAGGAGCCTTTTGCACGAACAAATCGCCATTTTCTCCATGCTCCCAAGCATACACAACCAAATCCACGGCATCATCCAATGTCATCATAAACCTTGTCATATTCGGGTCTGTGATTGTTATCGGCAAACCTTGCTCCATCTGACTAACCCACAAAGGGATAACACTTCCGCGACTCGCCATCACATTGCCATAACGCGTACAACAAATCGTAGTCTTGGCATCTTTACCCAACTGACGACCCTTCGCAATGGCCACTTTCTCCATCATAGCCTTCGATATACCCATGGCATTGATGGGATAAGCCGCCTTATCCGTAGAAAGCACAACAACCCTGCTCACGCCATGAGCAATCGCACTCTCCAATACGTTATTCACCCCTATGACATTCGTCTTCACTGCCTCCATGGGGAAAAACTCACAACTCGGCACCTGCTTCAAAGCCGCAGCCGCAAAAATATAATCCACCCCCGGCATGACAGCGTCAACACTCTGCCTGTCCCGAATATCACCTATATAAAACTTTACCTTCGGATTCTGCAACCTGTGCCGCATATCGTCCTGTTTCTTCTCATCTCGTGAGAAAATTCTCACCTCCTTGATATCACTATCCAAGAAACGACGCAACACCGCATTTCCGAAACTTCCCGTGCCTCCCGTAATCAAGAGGACTTTATCCTTAAAAATCGACATATATCACAAATTAAAAGCAATCTATTTGTTATCCCCAATAATTTCTTTCACTATTCTACACGCATCATTCTTGTTAATTTCTTCCATTTTATTACTTTCTCTATTTCCAGAGACTTCTTTTTTACCCATACAATATCTTTCTCTACATCAAGACCTATTTCTTTCGCGTACTCTCTAATAACATCATGCGTACCTCCATAAGAACGGGCAGCAGTAATAGCAATATCACAATGGTGTTCTCTAAAATACTTCACATTTTTAAGCAACTCAGATATAGTATCACCCCAAGTAGTAATATCCACTATTTTACCCTTATAGCGACAGGTAGTTCTAACATCTTTCCTGCTATAACTCAACTCAGCCCTATTAAGCATATCAATCACCATACGCAAAGTGGTAGTCTTACCTATATTTCCACTACCATACAAAACAATAACTTTACTTGTCTTCATAAATCAAATTTCTATTTAATTCATATATCAATTCATTTCTTTACTATCACTGTAATTTTCAATCAACCTCTCATACAATTCAATATACTTCCCAAAACATTTATCCTTATCAAAGTACTCTTCTGCTCGCTTACGGCAATCCTCCCCGGACAGAGGCTGCTCCCTCATCTGTCGAATTGCATCCGCAAGAGCATTCACATTTCCTTGTTCTATCACAATACCTGTATTTTCATCAATAGCTTCCGGTAAACCTCCCGTACGATACGTAAGTACCAGTGTACCACACGCCAAAACTTCAAGATTGACAGTAGGGAAAGTGTCAGCATACGTAGAGTTGATTATCTGTCTTCTATAAAATATTTTCTTTTGCTTATTTTCTGAATGGAGTCGTATTGACTAGCTATCCATATTGTGCTATTTAATAAACTTCAGAACCATCTTCTCCCAAACTTCATAATCTTTCAGAAAGTCGGCAAGAAGTTGATTACTGTTTTGACAGAATTGTTGCATATCCATTGTCTCCAAATACGACTTTAGAATATATGGTAGATTCTCGCAACTCTCTAAAGCCAAACCTACCTTATACAACTCTGCATAATCACCTTGTGTGGTATGCTTTGTCGTTATCATCGGTTTGCGATAAATCAAAGAGTTGTAAAAACGATTTGAAATAGCCGTATCGTGCGATGGTTTGCGAGGATAAAAAATATTTAAGAAAGAAGCTTCGGACACATACACCTTTTCTTTCTCTTTGGGGTAATAGCCTTCAAAGTAAACATTGGATGCATTCAGTTCCTCTGCTCTCTTCTGAAGATCGGCAGCCGATGGACCTTCCCCTACGAAACGCACCGTAAAACCTTCCACATTTAACAGATGCTCCATCACCTGTACATTCGTCTCATAATCTCGGATTCCTCCAATCGTCAACACATCAATAGAATTTCTGTTCAATTCCATCTCTTCTTGTTCGTCAAATGCCTTACGAACGGTTTCCACATTAAAATTATGCGAAAGAATATAGCTAAAGCCTGAAGGGAGGTACTTCTTGAAGCCTGGTGACGAAATTACATTGGCGAAACTATTCCGAAGAACCATCAAAAAAGGTCTTTTGAAGTAGACTTTTTGCTCAAGTGACAAATCCCTGAAATCAAAGATATACCTACCCTCGAATTCTTGTTTCAGGAAATCACAAAGGAAAATACCCAATTGAGAAGTGAACACAATCAACCTATCATACCCATCCTTTTTTATCGTCTTTTTTACAAAGCTTGCAAACTTCCGGTATGCCCATAGCAGCATCAAGGGACTCCTGCTTGTGGGAGTATAATTGTACTGAATAGCATCTTCCTTCTTGCCATTGCGATTCCATGAGATGATGTCGTAATCTACATGACGCGTCTTTAAAAGATCAGTATAAATATATACATACGGACAGAACCAAACATTATTTGAAACAACTAACGCTACTTTATGAGTTGCCATAAATCATACCATTTACTTAATGATTACCACGGTACTATATTACCTAACTCCGTATCTATCCATCTCTTTGCCGGCAAGCACATCGGCAATACGACAGCAAGCCAAGCCATCACCGTAAGGATTAACAGCTTTACTCATAGTATCGTAATATTCTTTATTTTTTAATAGCATTGACACTTCAGATACTATTTTATCGTAGTCTGTGCCTACTAATTTTACAGTGCCTGCTTCCAATGCCTCTGGGCGTTCTGTAGTATCACGCATCACAAGTACCGGTTTGCCTAATCCTGGTGCTTCTTCTTGTATTCCACCACTGTCGGTAAGTACTATTGTTGCTTTCGACATCAAATGTACAAACTCCAGATATTGGAGCGGTTCGATAAAGAAGAAGTTTGGACGTGTAAGGTCTTCACCGAACACTTCGTGAATAGGTTTACGCACATTAGGATTCAAATGCATAGGGTAAACAAAGTCCACATTCGGGTATTTCTCCGAAAGGTCCTTCATCGCTGTTACCATGCGAATAAAACCATCGCCAAAATTTTCACGTCTATGTCCTGTGATAAGAACCAACTTTTTTCTATCAGCCAAACGAGTTATATCATAGCCGGCTTTTAGAAGAATGTCGTCTTGCTCTTTGGCAAGAGATTCATTGTTTTTCAACTTATCAACCACAATATGCAACGCATCGATAACGGTATTGCCAGTTATGAAAATTTGCCCCATTGCTTTTTCTTCTATCAAGTTCTTCTCGGAAAGAACGGTAGGTGCAAAATTGTATGTTGCAATACGTCCTGTTACTTGGCGGTTCATCTCTTCCGGCCATGGGCTATAAATATTATGTGTACGAAGTCCTGCCTCTACATGGCCTACAGGAATCTGGGCATAGAATGCTGCAAGAGCAGCAGCGGTAGATGTTGTAGTATCGCCATGCACAAGCACCACATCAGGACGACATTCTTTAAACACATCTCGCATACCGTTAAGAATGCGTACTGTTACATCCGTTAAATCCTGTCCTTGCTTCATGATATTGAGGTCGATATCCGGCTGAACATCAAATATCCCAAGCACTTGGTCGAGCATTTCACGATGCTGCCCCGTGACACACACGATGGTCTTGAACTCTTCCGCCCGCTTTTGGAATTCTTTCACAAGCGGACACATCTTTATAGCTTCGGGACGTGTGCCGAAAACCATCATTATTTTTTTCATATAATCAAATTGATGAATTTTATATCCTCATTTTTAGCACCCCTATGGCAGAATATTCCACTGCCATAGGATTGAGTCGTCAAATATGATCTACGTCCAAATTTGCTTTCTGGAATTTCACTTGATTCAACTTTGCTTCCATCGCTTTGGTCGGACGGTAACGCACACCTTTCTTTTTAATAGTTTTTTCGGTCGCTTTCTCCAAAGTGTCCACGGCTTCGGCATTGATATACGGCGTGAAAATTCCCAAACCCTCCGCCTCCACAACAAACGCCTCGGTCACATAAAACGTTACAGCTTTTGAAAAAGCCTGCAAAAACGCATATGCTTCGCCCCTGCTGATTGTCGTTCTCTCTTCCAACAAAGCAGCCACCTTTTCGGTAGTCATGGTAGTCGCTCTCACTATCTTCGGATAATACTTTACCTCACCCGGATTTCTACCGTTCAGAACTTTTTTCTTTTCAACTGTATACTGTATCATAAGGCTACACGTGTTTAAGGTCAAACTTACGAGTTTCTTTTACAGGAGCGTTGTCTATTTTCTCTCTGAGCTTGGTTGCCGGACGGAAATTTACCACAACCTTTTCAATGTTTTCCACACCGACCTCCTCCAAAGAAGCACTCCCTTTTGTTCGGAAATTGGGCGTGAACACACCCAAATCTTTAAGATTCACACCCATTCCGAGGCTCATATTTTCCTCTATTACCTCCGCAAATGAATGATAAAGCAGATTGACATCCTGCTCCGAAAGAGTGGAATTACGCCGTATAAACTCCTTCAGCTCTGCATCCGTAACTCTGCCCTGATTGGCCGTTGCAACAACATACTTCTCACCGGGATTTTGCCCCAAAGTAACAAGTTGCTTTTTCTTTTTGTACACAAATGCCATACTTACCTCCTTTTTTTATTGATTTATTATTCTTTATACTTTTGACTATTGGCTTTTTGCCAACAGCTACTTCCTGTTTATTCTCATTCTCAACTTCTTCAAAGCCTTTTTTATTTCAAGCGACGGTTTGTATATGATGTTCACTTTCTTCACGGTTGAAAGATTGAGTTCCTGTTCATTTTCCACCGCCTCGGCTTTAAGCGAGGGCTCAAACGTGCCGAGTTTTCCGAACTTCACCCCGCGACCCAACTCCAAATTCTCAACCATAACCGTCTGCAACTCGCTCAAAACGAACTCCACCTCATACTCGGTCAAAGTCGTCCTTTCGGCAATCAGCTTTGCCAAAACATCAAAATCCATCGGGTGAACAGGATTGAGCTTCAAAAGATACACCTCTTTATTGACACCATTACAATTTAGTACGCGTTTTGTAGGAATAAGCTGTATCATATCATTGAAAGTCTTTATGTATTGATTGTAAAACCTTGGCTTTGCCTCAAAAAAGTGCCACTTATTGCCCTAAAAAGTGCCACTTTTCACCCCTAAAAGTGGCACTTTTTCCATACTGCCATCAAGGAAACAAACAATAGCATCAAGTTCCACAATCATAAGCCCAAGCCACAAATGATACAATCCAGAATATTATTATCATAGGCCTTGCTACAATTCACATATTATTTCTCAAAAACAATTCGTTCCATTGGAGAGTACAAATTTGACTTAGTACATTTGAAGTCATAGACATTGTCCTTTGGATAATCTTCCCACCATGATCTATATTTGCTTTCCAATCTTTCCATCTCTTTTTCACTCGCCTTAGGGTTGATTTCAATTGATTTGATAAACGTTTTGGCAATTTCTGGCGAAAAACACAAATTCATATATTCACCTTGCTCTCCATCAGTCAATACAATAACTCTGGTTTCTTCTTCCCACTTGAATGGATGCCTTTTAAGCAATAACAAATCAACATAATCCTCTTGAGAAAACTTATCAGGAACAGCGATGCCATGATACTTTCCACTCTTTGAACCAATCCCTGCTATATCACCTTCTTCTAAATATGAAACATTTCCAATATAGAGATTAATGTCTATATATAATACACAAGACAAAGCTAATACACCGATGAAATTATTCATATCAAATTCTACTCTGATACACAAATCTTCATTGTCATTATACATCTTCCAATGAGCATCACCATTTGATAATCGAGTAAAACACGCCGCATAAGTTGCAGGCCGTTCATACGATAATTGTGTATAATCACCCTCAACCATTAGCTTCTCGAAAGGATCAAACCATAAAGCAGGATTTCTAAATCGAAATTGCCCCTTCATAATGAAATCAAATGCTTTCTCAGACATAAAACGATAATATGACCTAGTCAGGTTTAATCTCTTTGCCTTAAAAAAAGGGAAATGATCATCTATCGCCCTCCATTTATTCTTCAAATGTACTGAATTGCACACGAATTTCATCCTGTTATTCGTACTATTACTCACCGTTTCCAACAACTTTACAAACTACTTAACATCATCCAATGGCGAGCGACAATAAAGTTACACAATTTGCGGAAAATACGTAACGAAGCCTTGCTTGAAAAATAGAGCAAGTAATTCCCATCGTATTTCATCTTCCACTATCATTGTACTATTACATACTCTCTTCCCATGTACTTTTATCACTATTCCACACTTTGACCACCACCAACATTCACCATCTGCAAAAATTTAGCACCTAAGTTTGTACCTGTGGATAAGTTCACATACGCCTCTACCGTCCAGTTTAAATATAAATCCCATATACCTGTATCTATTTCCGATTTTAATTTCTTCAACTTACTATCATCAGGCTTTCCATTCTGCTTATAATAAGTATCATTTATTATCTGCAATGAAAAGACATAAATAGATTTTTTCTCACCCCAAGAATATTTGGTATTCCAATCTTCCGGGTAAGAAACCCGAAGTTCTTTCGCATCATAAATGCTATTATGCAAAACCTCATCAACAAAACGTTTTGCCAAACTCCGCAAGGTATAAGTTCTTATATTCTCATTGAAGTACTTATCCGGATCCTCATAAAACAAATGATCACATTTGCCTTGTTTAATCTGAACGATTGCATCATCCAAAAAATCTTTATCAATTAGCACCTTACCCAACTGAACATGCTTTACATCAAACAAAGTTTCCATTTGAACCAAAATCGGTAACCCCACCTTATGTAATGCCACTATTATAGTTCTTTTTTCTACTATATTTAACTTTAAATTAAATTCATTATCCGCCATATCATAAGTGCCGTTATCTCTTGCATACCCTTTTACGATTTTCAAAGCTCGAATAGCAATATTTCGCAACTTCTTCTGTTTTCTCTCACCCGTCTTAATCAAAAAGAATGCACCAAAATAAGTACCTATCAATGCACCAATAAGCGCAACTATTATTTGCATCAACATATTAATAAATATTTATCGCATTGTTTTTCAACCTCATACGTGTTATCACCATCAAAACCATACTCAATGTTCTGCTATAAGGTTCAATATCCGTTCTCCTTGCTTTATATTATTCTTGTTCGTCAATACAAACCGCTTTGCTTTTTGACCAAATTCTCGTAACTCTTCCTCTGAATGAGAGAGCGCATAACGAATTGCATATGCATATCCATCAACAGTTTCTTCCTCAAAAAGAAAAACATAATTATAGTATTCTTTTGGCATTCCCGGAAGTTTTGTAGTAAGCAATGGAGTTCCTGAAACCATATACTCCATATTCTTTGATGGAAAAGAATACTTTGTGAATTCCTCGGCAGTGAAGCGTGGATTCACTAGAAGTGAAGCCTTCAATTCCTCAGTTACAATAACTTCGTTTGGTACTACTCCACGATACTCAAGGTTAGAATGCTGTTCAGAGAGTTTTTTGAATTCCTCAACATATGGTCCGTTCCCATAGTAAACAAGTTTTGCATCTTCAATATCGGCTTTCAAAAAACCTTCTGCTAACATTTTCAAACCATATCGCTCATGAATTCCTCCTGCATAAACAACAGTACGTGGCGACTCCTTTTCAACATGTTCAACGTTATTTCCCATAGAGGAGTCGCAAAGAGCTTCCATCACAATATGAGGACGATTTCTGGTATTTTCCACTTCATTCATCAGCTCAGTAAGAAGAACGTATTTATTAAATGAATTGCGATACAATGAATGTAATCTTCTACCCATTCCTTCCCCAAAAGAATGTTCTCCCATAGAAACCATCATACCATAACAATCCGTGACCACAGCTACACTCGTAACACGATTGATTTTTGATGCAAGCAACGCACCCATACAGATACTTACATGCAACACGTCACAGACTATTGCTTTATCATTTCTTCTACAACAACCCCAAAAGAGAACATAACAAAAAGCATATAAGAATAAACAGAAATGCTTCAATAACGGGAAATTGAAATAAGGTATATATTGATATTTTACACCATTTTCTTCCTCTTTTACAGAGGAAACATATTTCCTTTTACCATTAACATACGGCGGGTTGGAAAGTGTACACACATCTGCACCATTAGCTATAAGTCCTTTTACTAACAGACGACTAAATTTTTGCACTGCAAATCCAGGATTATTTCCTGTACGTTTATGTTCCTGATTTACCCTCGCTTCCGAAGCAAGAACAGAGATATAAAGAATTCGCTTTCTCACCATTATTATAGATCAAAAAATATACGGAAATATAGTATGGAATTCAGAGTACTTAGCCACAAAAATTTCACTCTGAAAAAACATTAAATAATCATATATCGTCATAAAAATATACATAAACAATAATCCAATTCGCCATTCTTTATTTTTGATACTTCCAAAAATAAGAGGCATAGCACCAATGTTATAGACAGAAAAATACATACCAACTCTCCCAAATAATTGAAGGAATTGACCTAACGGCTGAATTAAATAATAAATTGCAGCCAAAGAGACCAAACATTTATCTGAAACAGAAACACGCGTATCTTCCTTCAACATATAGAGAACAAATAAAATAAATATGATCATATTCATAGCAAAACCAATCCCTACTTTAGAAATAGCATCACCATTCTTATAAATAAGAATATAATTATTAGCTTGCTCGTTTAAACTGATAACATTGTTAACTAGTAGAAATAGCATATCTTTACTCAGCCATAAAAGCAAAACTATCACCATATATACAATTCCCACGATTTTGTATCTTTGAGGAACAAATCCCCAAAATACAAATGGAAGAAGCATCAATGCAGACGTATGAATAAAAGAACACAAGTATGTTATAATCAACGAAAACCACCATTTTCGTTCTTTAATAAGAGGCCAAAGTCCAAGAAATACAATAATAACAAATTCTTGACGCATCATAGAAAATGATAACAAATACAAATTTGTAGAAAAAAGATAAATAAATATCCCCAATGGCCACCACGGCCGATGTACATATTGCTTAATAAAATTATACACGATATAATTCTGAACAATATTCAAAACCGCAACCATTGTAAAAAAACCTCCTATTGGCTTAAATAACCAGCAAAGCAACTTCCACCCAGGTTCTTTATATCCTCCTTCAAAAATAGCTTTTACATTAAGACTACCTCTTGTAAAATATTCGTACATTTCAAAATATCCCATATAATCATTACCATAGTCATAATGAATAGCACCGAGAAAAGTTACAAAAAAGAATCCCCACTTCATCCCACCTCTCATAGTACCATTAACTTCAAAGTAAGTCAATAATACCGCTATAAGAGAACAAAAAATTACTATATACATTACACTTTTGATATCATTCGATAAGTCTCAAGCAACTGCATACTATTCATCTTTGGATCATGCCTCTGAATAGCGGCAGTTTTCATATCTATCTGTTTATCCGCATTGGCAAAAATTCTACAAATCTTTGCTGCAAGCATACTTACTTCTTCAAAGCGGTATAAGTTCCTTTCATTTCCTTTCATCATATCCATAACGCCACCTACATAACTTGCAATGCAAGGGGTTCCTAATATTTGTGCTTCTCCCAAGGAATTGGGGCTATTCTCTATAGACGATGGACAAACAAATACGTTGGCATTCAAATACTCTGATTTCATTTGTTCTGCATTAAGATTGCCTGTAAACATGACTTTTCCTTTAAGATCATATTTACTTATGAGTGACTTGATATATTTTCCATACCCAGACAGTCGGACTTTTTCAACGATTGACTCAGATTTTGTTATATCCGTTCCCGCAACACGTATTTGGGCATCTGGATAATGTTGCAGTATTAACGGCATTGCTTTCAAAACTTGATGCAGCCCTTTTATAGGATACCCAGCTTGACTTAGAAATATTGAATGTTTATTACATTTATCGTATTTCCACTCAGCCCCATCATAAAATTCCGCACGCAGAGTCTCATTGCAAAAATGGTATTTTGCATTTGGATTTATCGCCCACACCCTTGCCTTATCCCAAGATGTACGCCCTATAACATGCTTTGCCATTTTGAGCATTGCCACTTCATGAACAGCACGTTCTTTAAACAACTTCTGACCTTTCAAAATACTTCCTCTAAGCACGTCTCTAAATGTCATATTTCTGTATATATCCTTTTTGGTCATGCCGTAGTAGTAGTAGTAGTAGGCAGAAGTCAATCCTTGAATAGATATGACAATATTGTCGCATCCACAGGCTACCATATAGGCATATCCATGAGAATATTCCGTGCCATGAATATGAACGATATCAGGTTTTAGTTCTTTGCTTACTTGTTGCCAACATGGACAATAGTTCATATTAATCTTTTCATTACCCTTACATTTAGGAAGTATATAATATGTTATCTTTTTCCCTTTTATTCTTGTGAGTTTTTTTACTTTATCAGAAACAGATGCAACCGCGAGTTCAATTTTGCAATTCTGAAGCAATGCATTTGCCGCTCCAAGCATCCAACCACCTGACGATTTCAATTCACCAGTCCCAGTAAGAAGTTGCTCCGCTTCGGGGAACAATATATTAGTAATCCACAAAACTTTCATGATAATTTCTTTTTAGAGGTTCTAAATATACACCATTTAACAACGTAATAAAGCAATTGAGAGACTGCCTTGAATGAATTACGTGATAAACCTATACCAAAAGTACACTTATTCACTTTTCGAGATTCTTTGAATGCAATAGCTATTGCATTCAAAGAGAAGTTAAAATGTTTTTCTATACTTATTTGCTGAGTCAAATATTCGGGATTTATCCCACTGTGCAATCCACTGCCATCTTGACCTAAATTACGCACCATAGATAAAGCGGGACGCAACTGATAAGTATCATTCATCATATTATCAATAGAACGCATAGTATCACCATACCTTTCTTTTCTTTTAAGCATTACCATAAGCATCATCAGAAGAGACGGATACTCCTTAAATATACGATATGATTTTTTCAAAGAATGACATATATTATAATAATACTCTACCTCTCTACCTTTATGCTTTTCTTTCCATCTACCTACTCCCCATGCCGAAAAATCATGTGTCAGTATTAAAGAATTATCTGTTACTCCGTAATATTGCATCGCTGTATAACCACAAACAGAAATAATCTTTGGGTTATCACGAAATTCATTCAATCCATTGTTCATAAATTCCAGAAAACATGGGGAAAAGAAATTATCATCTTCCGTTAGAATTACAGCATCATAAGATGCATACACATAGTCTATCAAACGATGCAGGTTTTTACTTGCCCCCAAATTAACGTCAGAAGTAAAAACCGTCAACTTTCTAAAACCTGTAATAGCTCCAATATATGTTTTTATCTTTTTCCATCCCTCTTCATGTGATTTATTCAGAGGAAAATCCAAACCTATAACCAACTCTGTTTGCTCTGCCAAGGTACACTTCGACAAAGAGTCAACACATTTCACAAACAATTCATAACGACACAACGTAGGAATAACAATGGGATATATAGTCATCGTTTATCTTGTTTTTAATTTTGTTTTAAGTGTATTGAATATAGAAAGACGTTCTTTCTCATCAAAGCCCAAGAAAAAGATTATAATTCCAGCAAGAATAACAGAACTCAATAAGCCAATAACATGAGATAAATTTGTTGTAAGTTCAAATCGTGAATACAAAACATAGTACGCTACTAAAAATGGGAGAATTTTAATAATTGGAAAATAGGATACTCGCAAAAACAATAATACATCATACTTCAATATCCGATACAACAAATAGATATTAACTATACGTCCACAAATAGAAGAAACACAAAACACGATTATCATAGTTTGTGGAGGAAATCCCAAAACAAAGAATATAATTACAAATGGTATATCTAAGAAAGTAAATATAGAGCCAAAAATCTGAAACCACTTTATCCTTCCTGACGCTTGTACCAATGGGGGAATACCTTCTCCCAAAGAGCGAATAAATGCACTAATTATCGTCAAAGAGACGAATAATACTGCATATTCTGGAACTACTCCCAACCATAATTTCAACAAAAAAGGCAATTCTACAATAGCCGCAAAGCAAATAAACATCATTACTAGTATACACAATCTATTCATTCGCATTACCAAATTCATTGACGCATCAATATCCCCATTAGCATAACTCTTTGTAATTTGAGGAGCAGAAGCTGTTGTTAGATTACTAATAAATAAAATTAAATAGCTTTCGATTTGATATGCTATTGCATAGGCTCCATTCACAATAGTATTAAAGAATAAATTGATTATAATATTCGCTCCCTGTGCTCTTATCATATATGAAGATGCTCCAATTGTTGTGTAAGCGTTAAATCTTAGCATTTCTTTTGTCAAATCTTTATCTACATATCTTTTCAAGCATACATCCGAAGAATATCTCCTATAACAACCAAGAGTATACAATATCAACGACAAGAGAACAGAAACACACATTGATATTGCATAAAGACGTAATGCATACCCTCCACGAATATAGAGTAGGATTATCATTCCGAATAGAATTATTTTTGTAATTATATCTATAAGAGCAATATCAATAAATCGCTCACGAGCAACAAGTGTACTTTGATAAGGAACATTAATCAATCCTAAACAAGAAGTGATTAAAGAAATATTATATATAAACACGCAATCAGAAAGTCTACATTCCTCTACATTCAGATAATTATATATATACAAAAGTCCTATCAGTTCTGCCAACAAAAAAAAGATTACAGCAATTCGTATATGTAACTTCATGCATATATTGAATACCTTATTGACATTTCCGTCCAACTTGCCCATTTCAACATTTATGAAACGTCTAGTGGTTGTATGCATAGCCACACAAAACACATTCAAGACAACAATGATACCACCTACAACATTGTACAGACCATAATCAGCAACACCCAATATTCTTAAAACAAGCCGTGTAGATATAAGCCCTATTATTGTAGTTATAAAAAGTCTAACATAGACAATAATTGTATTAATAGCTATCTTCTTTTTATTTATAGTATCACCATTTTTTTTCTGCATCTTAATGTTTATGTATGAAAACGAGAAAAGACTTTACTCGCTACTTGTTAATGGTTTGAATTAACTGCACTCTGTTTACGCCAAGTGTTTCTTGCTTTTATTCTTATTTTTCTTTTGCTCTACCTACCATTCTTTTCCTCAAAGGCTTTCATCACAGCTTCGGTATTGTCTATGTATCTTCGAGGTGCATCGGAAACGGTGTATCTTATATTTGAAATACGCTCTTTTATATCATTAGCCTTATCGCTACTATAAGCATACCAAGATAACTCGCAATGTTTAATCCACCCAGTCTTCATGGGAAGTTCTAAGGTAGAAATATAATTCTTATTTATTTTTTCCACATCATTCTGTGCAGAATGGTGAACGACTATACCGTAATACCATACATTTTCTTCAAGAAGATAGGCATCTATCTGTGCTTGTCCGAAATAAACTTTCTTGTTAGAATCACAAGTGAGTACACCCTTTGCTATTGCTCCTTTCATTGCAAATTTAAGTTCAATAGCTTCCTGCATAATCAAACAAACGATAGATACTAATTTCACAAGTTGTTCATTTGTATTGTTCTTTGTGAAAAGAATGATACTATCAGAAAACTGAACAAGCTCTATTATTGAGGTAGCCTCTTCTTCTTTAATGAGTTCGTTTATACTGTCATTTAATTCTCCTAAACGCTTTTTTAATTCATCATGTTTCGGATTACTTCTCACGATATCCTTAAACCCCATAATATCCAAGAAAACAACAAACCGTTCTCTTGTCTCATTATCATCTTGAGATATTTCACTATTTTCACCTGTTAGAGCTACTTCTGAAGCTCTAGTCAACAAATTATCCTTATCCATGTCAATACTCTATCGTTGTTGGAGATACGGTATAACAATATACATACACTGATGTATCATCTCCACCTCCGTCTCCACCTCGCATTCCTTTATCCAAATAGTGTTTCTCAACCTTTCTTGCGATTTCAATATTATCAGCTTTGGAATAAATCCACCACATATAATCTTTCTTAACGTTATGTTCATCGAAAAGCCTACGCTCAGGGTCGTTTGTTATCCCGATGTAAAAATCCGAATAGTATCTTCGTCCACTATTTTTTAGGTGTTCATCTATTCTTTCAATAATGTTATTATAACTTGCTCCCATATTCATTCAGTATTTTTTGTAGTCAACGGTTATTTCCCTGCATCTTGGTAAAGTTAACAGGTGGAAGTATTATGGGTGGAATTCCTGCTTTGAGAGATAAATTAGTGATATGTTCCCTAATATAGGGAAAAATAATGGCAGCTCCATTTATCTTTCCGAACTGTTCCAAGTCTTCCAATTTGCTTTCTCCGACACGTTCAAAAACCCCTGCCATCTTTACCATGATAGATACTTGTTCCATCTTTTCATATTTCTGGCTTATTGTTACTGTTTCAAGCACCATGATGGAAGCATCTTTCGTCTGAACCTCTGTCTCTATATGCATATTGTTTTGCACAGTTTCAACGAACTGCACATTATTCTCTCGTTTGAAATTGCTTTCCAACAATATCAATCCTGTTATTGCAAATCCCGATTTTGTTTTGTCTTCCATAATACTTTATGCTGCTTGTAATAAATCCGAACACGTTGGCAATACCACTGCGTCAAATGAAGCATGTTGCCCATTCTTCTCCATATTGCAATAATTCAACGGCTGAAAATTACTAATACTACTGTCTATCGAAAGTAAAGAGCATGGTCTGCCATTCTCGCAGTATTTATATGTAGGAATACATATAATGCTATAATTCTCTCCTTGTTGCTCAAACTCGGCATTCTTAATTCCGACAAGTGCATCATCGGTAATGAAACATATATTCTCTCTTGGAAATTGTTTCACAAAGTCGTGATATAGTTGTTCTTCCCATCCAAGGTATTCTTTATTTGAAGAATACACCTCTTCGGGCAGAACTTCCACAACATGAACAAGTGCATTTGCATCAAATTCATATCGCACTTTCACTGTAGTAACTTTTCCAAGAAGTTCTTTCAAAGCTTCAATAACAAACTCTTTTGCTCTCATACATCAATAACGTCTTAGTATCGGCAATATTTTATCCGACAATGTAATAGAACTGTTGCTATCCTTACAGCAAAAATCATCATCTTTATAGTCAGCCTTCACTCGAAGGCGTTTTAACTGTAACATATTATCCCTCACTATTCTATAGTCGCCTTTCCCACCGGTTTTAGATGGATATTTTTCTATATAACTCACAATTTCATTCAGCAAATATTCATGAGAACCTATTTTCCCTGTGCTGATATTTTTAGTGAGTTCTTCCTCAGACTTAAGCATGGAATGAAGCCAAATATGTTTCAACAGCTGATAACAACTATAATAAGCAGCATGTGCAACACCTACATACAAACTTTTATCGTGCAATAGTTTCGCCGTATCATACAATATCTCTGATTTATTCTTCAACTTGCTTACCATGGCTCTTTACAATTTACTTTACTCACAAGCAAACAATTCTCTAAAACACAGAACTCTCAAAATATGCATAACTTGTAATAAATCCATGATTTCAATCTATGCTGACTATTCAATTAAACGGCGGTTTACTCGTTTTGTTGCATTGCTTGCAATGTTTCACCTATTGCCTTGATGTTGAATATCAACTTATACACGTAGGCTGCCGTTTATATGCTTTTATCTCCATCGATATCCAAACGTTTTCTTCGTTCTCTACTTCAAAGCCTAATTTCTTGTAGAGCATAAAAGCTGATGTGTTTTCCTTGCGGACTTTGAGTTTGACTGTTTCGAGTTTCAAGGTGTTGAAAGCGTAATCAAGTATCAAAAGCGATGCCTTCTTTGCAACGCCCTTACCCCAATATTCTTTGTTGCCGATGAAGATATGATAATTAGCTGCTTTACCATCAATGTCTGTCAAATAAATATTTCCCACATAAACGCCATCAGCAAGAATTGCACAACGGTAATCATTTGAATTGGCAACCACTTTATGAATCCATTCCAACTCATTCTCAATCTTGATTTCATTTTTGTAGGTGTTGCCCGTAAATTTGAACACTTCCGGATCATTTCTCCACTTGACGGAAGTATATGCATCTTCTTCTCTCAATGGTCTAATTGCTACTTCCATATCTTTATCAAATCTATTATTCTTTCCATATCCTCCTTACCATATCGTTGATCGATTGGGAGGGGGAGTATATTATTTACCATTGTTGTTTCCACTGCATCTTCTTTTGTCCATTCCAATACGTTTTGCCAATATTTGGCTACAAAGATTTTGTGTTGTATCAGATGGTTACGAAGAATTGCCCCTTGTTCCGATATGTAGGGGAATATCATCGGGACTTCTCCTCTGCATAATTCTCTGCCACCAAGGGCTTGTTGCAGTGCGTTGTAATTTGATATACGTTGCTTGGCGGCTTGTTCATAGTCTATGCTTTGCATCATTCGCTTGGTAAATTCGGACATCTTCCGAACAGGCATATCATGGAACATTGCACTTGCCTTGTGAAAGTCTTGGTAACCGGCTTCGGGTGAAAGGTCGATACGCTTTATCAATGAATCCATTCTGGTATATGATTCATCTTGTTCTATCTCAAAATTCGCCTTGACATCGGTATAAAGATAACCTCCATCAGGAACTCCGAAAAATTTTCTACAACTGTAGAAAGCGTCTATCCCTCTTATCGGTTTGGAATAAAAGGCTTGTGTGCAGTCAAAAATCAACTGCTTTCCGTATTGCTTTGCCAATTCCTCGCAGTAATCATTCTGTAATCTCCAATAGTTGGTGTATAACAATACTTCACCTTTTGAAAGAGAAATCGTTTCCGATATTTTGTATTCTTCTGTTATATGGTAGAACTCATACGGTAAACCGAGTTTTACTATCGGTTCCAAAACGGAATCGCAGGTATAATACGGTATATATATTTTCTTATACTGCTTACATCTCAGTATATATTCCAAACAAAAACGTCCGCTATTAAGTGCTATTGCCTGCGAATGATACTCCGGAAACGTTGGTAACTCCAATTCAAAATAGCCGCCTATGGGTTGTATCTTTATTTCTTGCTTCATATTTCTTCTTTTCAAAATCGAAGCAAGAAACAAGTCTTTACAACATTTTCTCCATCAAGACTTTCTCACCACGATCTTCTATCCTTATAAAGCCGTGTTTAGTATAGAAACGCAGAGCTTTATAGTTCTTTTTGTTTACTTCCAAGGCTATGGTGCCGAACTCTCCTCTCGTTCTATTGATAAGTCCGACAAGATGGTCAAGCATTTTACTGCCGATACCGTGTGATTGGCATATCCCATCAACACAAATCAACGTAATATACACTTGGTTCTTTTGCTTATTATTATAATATGCAATAAGCCCCTTAATCTCCCCTCGGTCTCGGTATATTACAAAGTTTGCCTTATTGAATAACTTTGCAGAATACTCCTCTAAATCAAGCGATTGTGATAGGGGGGGGGTAAATAATGGCGAATACTTCCTCAAAATCTCTATCACCGAGATATATGAGAGTTTGCCATTTTCAAGTTTTATTTCTTCCATAAGTTTTTTATTTACTCTCCAATAACACTCTGACTAATTCATCGTGCTTATCGCAGAAAGCATTCATTTGTTCCACTTTATCAAAATGCAAAAAGATTATGCCCAAAGCCTTTCCTGCTCCATCAAATACTTCAATTTTATCACCGTATTTCTTATAAATCACCTGTCTATACACATTCGAAGCAATGCTATCATCTATTTCAATACCCTTAAACATTCCTGCTTCATAGCTATGCAATACATAGTGCATGTAACAACCGGGAAGAGCCTTTATCTCTTTATTTATAAAATCAGGCTTTTCACCCATTGCCGCCTGTACATTAGCTTTCACCAAATCTATTCCGAATGCATCACCAAGCTGAATAGGTATCATGTTTCCTCCCGCACGCGGTCCCAATTCCAAAAAGTGTACGTTGTCTTCCTTATCAAGAATTATTTCAACATTTAACTCTCCGCAGTTAATGTCAAGTGCAGTTACAATCCTCTGTAATTCCGCATATATTCGTTCCTGTTGTATTTTATTAATCTCTAAGGGTTTTTTTTCCCCTATAGGGATTAACGGGCTTCTGAGCACGTCTCTGAGGCATTCCATAATGCCGTACAATACAATTTTCCCGTTCCAAACAAAAATATCTCCACCGATTACTGCAGGAAATCCTCTTTGTATATACTCCTCGACAAGTAAAACTTTATTCCTTGAATAGGTATCTGCCCATGCCACAGCCCTTTCAATGCCTCTCCAATCCTCAAGCATGGTTACTCCCTTGCTACCGGAGGAATCCGTAGGCTTAACAACCAAAGGAAACGTAAAGTCTTTTGTATTTTCTTGGATTTCCGCAATAGAGGTAGTCGGATTAAACGAATAAACCTTGGGGCAAGCAAAGCCGTTATCATGCAAAAAACGACGCCAAGGGTATTTCAAGCCAAGTATTTCCACACTTTTCGCCGGATTGGTCGGCAAACCAAGCCTTTCTGCCACAATGGCAGCAGGAAACGCAGCAGGGTCGGAGGCATATGCAAGAATACCATCTGCCTTCTCACTCTTTGCTATCTCATAAACTGCCTCAACATCGGTAGTACTCTTATTGTAATATTTGTCGGCAGTATATTGCCCCGGATTATCCGAGAGATAATCGCACAATACGGTGCGATACCCAAGTTCTTTAGCTGCCTGTATAGCCACAACCTGCTGTGCAGAGCCGCCAAGCAGTAAAATCGTTTTTTGCTTCATTCAAAATCATCTTAATCTTTCACGAAAGAAAACACCGGCAGAAGTATCAAAAATAGACATATCCGTCTGCAAAGAATCCAAACTGGTAAGAGAATTTATCTCTATTACTTTTACCTTATCTGTATTCGTTATACAAAAATCAATTCCCATATATGACAACTGTGGCATAACGTCCGCAATCTCATGTGCCGCCTGAACTATTATATCCCAATGAGGAATTTCACTTTTCAGCACAACGTCGTTATCAGGATGTCTTTCTATCTTACAATTTGTATTGGTTTCAAAATCCAAGACATTTCCGCCTATATATTTCCCATCATGGATAATTGACAAAACTCCTCCTGAATTGTAGTTCTCCACATACTTAGATTTACTTGTTCCAAAACGCATGAAAGAGTATATGTCTTGAATTTCACCTTTTTTATTCCGACCGACTATATAACGTAAACATCCGACCGACTTATCACATAATTTCGCTATTTCGGGATGTGGGAATAAAAACTCCGTAACTATATAGTTTCTAAGTGAACATATCTTTGACATGAATTGCTCTCGATTCATTTTTTCGCCATTCATGTAATAAACCCCATCATTGTATTCCACTCGGTAGAAGCCTACACCTAAACTACTCTTTATCAATTTGAATGCAAGCGTACCTTTGCTTTCCAATAAAGAGACAATACCATCCAGACCTTGCATAGCATAACACGCATCCAAGTCCATCAGTGGAATTATACTGCCATTATCAGATATTTGAAAATAGTATTCAGGCATATATTTACCTGCTTTCGTCCCACTCAGAATATATTTTAAGGTCAACTTATCATCAATCCAGAAACTATACGAACCATTAAATGGATGAAGAGAACAATAATCTCTTGTCGAGAGATTATGCTTTCTGTTTGCATTTGTTACTCCCAAAATGCGTTCATCCGAGTAGCTCCACCCTGCCAAGTGAGCCTTGGCAATAGCGAGATATGATGCTTTTTTCTGTTTATAATCATTTACATAAATGGAGGTAAGCATCCACCCCCCTAAAAGTTTTTATATTATACTTCTTGACTACAAATGTATGATATAATGTTCTCAAAAACGAATTCTTCATATTTTCACATATTAAGTTGCACTATATACACTCATCAAATGTCTGTATTTACTATCCTCAAACTCAACGATGAGAAAAAATTCTATCCAAATCGGCGTTTTAATTTTCTGTTTCGCCATTTCGCTGTCGCCAATCGGCGTTTTATTTTCAACAGAACGGCGTTTCACCGAACGGTATATAGTAGCAATGGTTAGCAGTGCATTTATGTTTCTCTCTATTTCAAGTTGAACTGCACCTCAAAAACAGAACAAAAAAATAGTTGGAAAGAGAATGATTATGGAATATGGTTTTGAAGTTAATTATGCTTTTTCCAATTCATTCAACCAATTATTAAATCGAAGACATTTTGAACGCATGGTTGACAAACCAATACGTTCAGCTATCAGATTTCCGTAAACGATTTTATTATAACCTTTTATTATACGCGACAATCTATGAGAGGGCGTGTTTTCTTTCCTTGTGTTAATTAACTCGGGATTGGGATTACTATCAATCACGGTCTGCAATTCCTGAAGACCTATCAATTCTTTTTCGGGAATCATATTTTTAAATATCTCCGCATCACAAAAAAGCAGAGCTTCAAACTCATGTAACTGCAAGTAAGGAATAAAACGATAACGAATACTATCATCTATATCCTGCCTCATAGTATCTTCCAGATAGGATACACGTTTTATTTTATCTATAATTTTTTCAGCTTCGTCCCACCCCGGAAAATAGTGCTTTTCATGCAACCCATAATAATCAATAAGCAGTGTTACTATTGCATCTTGTTCTTTGCGTAGAGTTGTTTCAATTTGCTTTTTCAATATTTCCCAACGAACGATTCCGCCATGCGAGCGCTTTATCAATGGTGCTTCTATATATTTACCAATGCTCGCAAAATATCCGAAAAGGAGCGTTTGGCAAAATTCTCGTTCGGTTTCGCCTTCGCAAATAACAATTACTCTGCTCATAACTCTTGATTATTCGGCTGCCCATTATGAAGCATATTCCGTTTCCACAGTTCATCTATCGTGTATTCTTCCAACCAATCTTCTAACTCGTCAGAAGAAAGTCGCTTATAGATACTTTCGCCATTAATTTGATCCACTGTAATAATATCCTCTGCATCAAAGTAACTGATCAAATCGGTAGATTGCGTTGCTACAATGATTTGACACTCCTTGGCTGCAACCGATTTTATCATGCCGCTCAATTTGGCAATGGCTACAGGGTGAAGTCCCAATTCCGGCTCATCCAAAATGATGGTCTGCGGTAATTGGGGTTGCATAAATAAGGTTGTCAAGGCAATAAAACGAATTGTTCCATCTGATAAATCGGTTGCTCCATAAATGTTCTCGCTGTATTTATCCTGCCATTTTAATGACAAATTCCCATTCTCATCAGGTTTCAAATAAAAATCTCTGAAATAAGGGGCAACGGTTTGTATAGTCTGAACAATCAAATTGTAATTCTTTGGAGTCTGCCGACTAACAGTGTATAGAAAAGCAGCCAAATTTTCTCCTTGCGGAAGCAAATAATGACCTCCTGTTTTTACATTTGACACCTTTGTAAAGGGTGAGTTCTTACTCGTATCATGAAAGTGATATTTCTTTAGTTCACTTAAATAATTACGGATATAATCTGCGCGGGGTACCGTGGCATATTGTAATCCCGACTCTTTGGAAAAAGATGCTATATCAATAGGATTAGGCATGTGCGGATTAGCCTCATACCATAGTCCCTCTTTGGTTATCACAAAAGCGTCTTCACCGGCAACAAGTGTAAAAGAATAGGCATTATTCGGGAATAATAATTTTATACTTATCTCAGAGGTAATCTTACGCCCCATATACAAAAACTTATCCATGCCTCCTGATAAAGCCACAGACTCTTGAAGATTTCTATTATAGAAAGTTTTCAAAAATACAAAGAATGACAGCAAGTTGCTCTTACCGCTTCCGTTTGCGCCAATCAGAATATTGATTTCTCTCAGCGGAAGAACCAAATCCTTAATCGATTTGTAACCATGTATTTCTAATTGTTTCATAGATAATCAATAATAATTTCAATCACTCTTCACACAGTCCAACACTCTCTCCACATCTTCTTCTTTCAGTTCGTGGTGCATTGGCAGGCAGATTACTTGTTTGGCTATCTTTGTGGCGACAGGAAGGTTTTCAGCGGCGGCAGACTCCAAACCTCTGTATGTCGAGAAGTCTGAAATAAGCGGATAGAAGTAACGACGACCGAGGACTCCTTTTTCTTTCATTTCGAAATAGAGTTCATCTCGTGTTTTACCATATTTTGCTGCGTCTATGAATATAGGAAAGTAACTGTAATTGTGTTTTACTCCCTGCATGTCATCGAAAAAGCTTATACCTTCGATATTTCGTAAGGCTTCTCTGTATTGTTGTGCGACTTTACGCCTTGCTTCTATGGCTTTATCTACTTGTTTAAGGTTCAATAATCCGTAGGCTGCTCGGACTTCATCTACTTTGGAGTTTATTCCGGGTGCGACAACCTCGGTTTCTCCTGCGAATCCGAAGTTTTTCAAATAGTCTATACGTTGTTTCGTTTTTTCATCATGAACAACCAAGGCTCCTCCTTCAAGTGTGTTATACACTTTGGTGGCATGAAAACTCAGGGTACTCATGTCTCCAGCTTTCAAAATGCTTTCGCCATTGCATTCTACGCCGAAAGCGTGAGCTGCATCATAGATTACTCTCAATCCGTATTTGTCGGCTATCTGCTGAATGGCTTCGGTATCGCATGGTTTCCCGTAACAATGCACCGGCATGATTGCGGTGGTTTTGGGAGTGATTGCCGCTTCAATTTTTGCAGGATCCAAACCGCATGTTGCAGGGTCTATATCAACAAAAACGGGTTTTATTCCGTTCCACCACAAGGCATGAGTCGTTGCAACAAAACTGTACGGGCTTGTTATGACTTCGCCTGTTATCCGCAAGGCTTGCAATGCGGTTATCAGGGGTAATGTGCCATTGGTAAAAAGACTTATGTACGGGACTTTCAAGTACTCGGCAAGTGCTTTTTCGAGTTCGTGATGAAAATGTCCGTTATTGGTAACCCATTTACTTGCCCAAATTTCCTGCATCATTACATGAAGTTCCGATAAATCGGGAAGCAAAGGTGAGGTTACTGTTATTTGTTTTTGCTTTTCCATAAGCGTTTTGCTTTTCGGTTGAAAGGGCTAATATTTTGAGGTAACAATCCTTGTTGAACACCTCTCTATCAATTTAGAATATCTTTTCATTATAGGTCTCTCAACAAAAATTATCCTCAATCTGTCCAACAATATACATATAACAAAGATGGATACCGTTGAAATAAGCATGTGGAGAAAGAAATAATCGGAAGAAAACCATTTAACGTTTTGAAGTGTGTCAACCCAAAGCCATTGTCGCATTGCATCGCTGTTAGCATGTATCAATAAGACTCCGAACGTACTTGCTCCAACGAGGTTAATCCATTTACTCTGCTTGATTTTAATGTTCTTGAACCACATAAACGAACAAATCGACACTACAACAGCCATAGGTGCATTGGAATCAACAAGGAAACTCCATAATAATCCTTTTCCTGATAATATCATGTACCCAATACTCATTGAAAGTGATGCGATGATACTCACCATTGTTGCGAAAAACCAAAATTTGGCATCTGAGTCTTTTCTTATGGGGTACAATCGCAAATACGATGCTATGAAATAAAGAACAATAAACCATGAGACGTAGTTATAGACCACATGCACTTTGGGTAAAAAGTATAGGAACGAATAAATGAATAAGCACAATGCCAACAAACGTAAGTGCATTTTCCTGTTCAAGTTTTCTATCAAAATATTCAAGAAAGGAATAAACAGCCAAAAGAGTATAAAGCAACTTGTAAAGTTTGTTTCCACCATAGGAATGGGAATTATCAATTTTACCAATCCGGTAGAAGATACTTGTTCTACGCCGAACAAGCAGAATACAAAGAAAATGACAAATCGCCAAAAATAAATCTGCCCCATCAACTTCAGGAATTTTTGCAAGGTGATATGCGATTTGCACATAAAATACCCTGTAATAAGCATAAAGCAGTTTATTCCTGTTTTGCCCCACGCTCCAAATAGCTGTGCAAAAACATTATTAGCATTCGAGAAATCCGAACTCAAACAACCTAAGGTCAAACCTGAATTTACGACATAGTGATGGCACACTATCAAAAACATTGCAACAATGCGATACAATTCAAGGTTGGAGTTTCTCCCCCCCCATTTTATTTACATTTGTCAATTCTTTACACATGTAACACTTGCTATTTCTTTAACAAACCTAATACTATCGATTTGATTTCTTTATATTCTTCCAATCCGATTTTCTCACACAATGCAAGAACTATCAACAAACCTGCCAATAGTTGTATGGGCAAAAGAACAAACGGATTAAGCGGAAGGTATGATATTGCGTACACCGGTAATGCCATTAACAGTGCTATTGAAAAGCCCGGGATTATATCTTTGACTTGTTCCTTTATGCTGTAATTAAGGAATGGTCCGGAATATCGAGCATTCAGGTAATAGGAGAAAAAGCCTACAAATACGCTACTTATCAACATGTAATATATATTCACGAATATTCCCAAACACAAAGGCAATACGCCGATCATTTTTTTCACTATTTCAAGTTTCAGGAACAAATCGCTACGTCCTTGCACTTGCAACATATTCAAGTTTATGGAATGCAGAGGGTATAACATCATGTTAAAGCACAATATTTGCAGAAAAGGAACTGCCGGTAACCACTTGGCTCCTATAAGAACCAATATCATCGGTTTGGCTATTGCTGCAAGTCCGAGCATAAGTACGAAGCTCACCAGCATTGTTATTTTTATAATTCGCTTGTAGCCTGATTTCAATCTTTCTTTATCATCTTGCAACTGACTCAACACAGGGTAGCTTACCCTTTGAATAATCGATGTAAGATTGCTGGAAAATATTGAAGAGAACTGCTGAGCCCTTGTATACTGTCCCAATGTTTGCGGCTGATAGAATTTACCTATTACTACTTGGTATATTTCCGTCCAAATTGTGTTTATCAATCCCGATACAAGCAGTTTCCAACCAAAGTCAAACATCTCTTTGAAACTCTTCCAAGAAAAAATCAACTTCGGAAGCCACTTGTTGAAGACCCAAAGAAAAACAGAATTAAGTAATTGCCTTGATATTTGTTGAGCGACCAAAGACCAAACGCCAAAGCCGCTAAACGCCATTGCTATACCGATAATGCCACTGGCGACGGACGCAATCAGTGATACTTTGGTTTTTGTCTTAAAGTCTATGTTTTTTGTAAGACGTATGTTCTGAACTATCGAGAAAGCATTTATCACCACAATAGATGACATCGCCTGTGTCAAAGGTGTCAGTTGCGGTCTTGCAAAAAAATCCGCTATCAACGGAGCTCCGAAGAAGAGTGCTGTCGATAGAACTGCGCTTATGACGAGATTGGTATAGAAAACCGTATTATAATCTACCTCCGTTGCATCTTGTTTTCTTATCAAGGCATTACTGAACCCACTGTCGACAATGCTGTTGAATACGGAGATAAATATGGTTATTATCGCTATAAGACCGTATTCTTCCGGAGATAAGAGACGAGCAAGTACAAGTCCGACAAGAAAGGTTATCCCCTGCCCTAAAAAGGCATCCAAGGAACTCCAAACAGTACCTTTAACGGTCTTATTTTTTAATGATTCAGACATCTATCTGCCTTTATACATCTCTTCGTAATACTTCTCGTACTCTCCGCTTGTGATATTGTCCATCCAGTCCTGATTATCCAAATACCACCTTACGGTCTTTTCTATTCCCTCCTCAAATTGAAGGTTTGGTTCCCAGCCAAGTTCCTTTTGGAGTTTGGTGCTGTCTATCGCATATCTCAAATCATGACCGGCACGGTCTGTTACGTATGTTATAAGATTTATATCTTCATTTTCAGCTCTACCAAGCAGTCTGTCTATCGTTTTTATCAGGAGTTTCACTATGTCTATATTCTTCCATTCGTTGAAACCTCCGATATTATACGTCTCTGCCACCTTACCTTTATGGAATATAAGGTCTATCGCTCTCGCATGATCTTCAACATACAGCCAATCTCTGACGTTTTCTCCCTTGCCATAGACAGGTAAAGGCTTTTTATGTCTTATATTGTTGATGAACAAAGGTATCAACTTCTCCGGAAATTGGTACGGACCGTAATTATTGGAACAATTGGTTACTATAACAGGCATTCCGTAGGTATCATGGAATGCTCTGACAAAATGGTCGCTGCTTGCCTTGCTTGCAGAGTAAGGACTATGAGGCTGATACTTCAAATCCTCCGTAAAGAATTTATCTCCGTACGCCAAATGCCGGTAATTGGAAGACGCCTTTGTCGTAAATGGCGGTTCTATTCCCTCAGGATTTGTCATTTCCAAAGCTCCATACACTTCATCCGTGCTGATATGATAGAACATCTTTCCCTTATATCCTTCCTCTGTCCTCTCCCAATACAATTTGGCTGCTTGAAGCATGGACAAAGTACCTATCACATTTGTCTTAGCGAAAGTAAAGGGGTCTTTTATGCTTCTATCTACATGGCTTTCGGCTGCAAGATGAATTACTCCGTCTATTTGTTTTTCCTGCATAAGCCCGTATATCGTTTCAAAGTCGCAAATATCCGCCTTTACGAAATGATAGTTCGGCTTATCCTCTATATCTTTCAAGTTTGCAAGGTTACCGGCATAGGTCAACTTATCTACATTATATATATTGTAGTCAGGGTATTTGTTTACAAACAAACGAACCACATGGCTACCTATAAAGCCTGCTCCTCCTGTTATTATTATGTTTCTCTTCATGATTATTCTTGATTGACAGCTTGTAATAAATATTGTCCGTACTGATTTTTTGCCATAGGTTGAGCCAACTGATTGAGCTTTTCCTTATTTATCCAACCTCTTCTGTATGCAATCATCTCCAAACAAGCAACCTTTAACCCCTGCCTTTTTTCTATCACTTCAACAAAGGTTGAGGCTTCCGACAAAGAGTCATGCGTTCCTGTATCCAACCAAGCAAATCCCCTGCCAAGAAGTTGGATTTTCAGTTGTTTATCTTCCAAAAATCTCTGATTGACAGTGGTGATTTCCAATTCGCCTCTTGCCGACGGCTTTATGTTTTTGGCTACTTCTACAACCTTATTCGGATAGAAGTACAAGCCTGTAACAGCATAATTACTCTTCGGATTCTTAGGTTTTTCTTCCAAAGAAATACAATTACCGCTCTTATCAAATTCGGCAACTCCGTACCTCTCGGGATCTGCCACATGATAACCGAAAACGGTCGCCTTATTATTTTCCTCTGCATCTCTTACGGCTTGCTCCAACATAGGACGAAAGCCCTGTCCGTAGAAAATATTATCTCCCAACACCAAACAAGCGGCATCTTTTCCTATAAAGCTATCACCTATTATAAAAGCCTGAGCCAAGCCATCGGGAGATGGTTGCTCGGCATATTCAAATCTTACGCCGTAATCCTCCCCGCTTCCGAGTAACCTTTGAAATCCCGGCAAATCCTGAGGTGTGGAAATAATCAATATGTCTCTTATGCCTGCCAACATAAGAACCGATATCGGATAATATATCATCGGCTTATCGTAAATCGGCAACAACTGTTTGCTTACCCCTTTCGTTATAGGATACAAACGTGTTCCCGAACCTCCTGCAAGTACTATTCCTTTCATATCAATGTTATCTTTTTCTATTATCCTATTCTATAATAATCAAAGCCTTTATTTCTTAACTCCTCGGCCTCAAATATATTTCTACCGTCAATAACCAAGGGTGTACTCATCAGTTGCTTTATCTTATTCCAATCAGGCACTCGAAACTCTTTCCATTCCGTTACCAACAACATTGCATCTGAATTTGCTACTGCCTGATACAAATCCTTATGATAGCTTACGCTGTTTCCTATTCGGCGACGGCATTCATTCATTGCAACAGGATCATACACCTGAACTTCACAACCGCTCTGCAATAATTTATTTATCAAAACCAAAGATGGAGCTTCACGCATGTCATCTGTTTCCGGTTTGAACGCCAAACCCAACAAACTTACCACTTTGCCTTTAAGTTCACCTTTGAAGTAAGTATTCAGTTTATCGAACAGCACTGCTTTCTGTCGTTCATTTACCGCTTCAACAGCTTTCAAGACCTGCATATTATAATCATGCTCCTCTGCTGTTTTTATCAATGCTTTGACATCTTTCGGGAAGCAAGAACCGCCATATCCGCAACCCGGATAAAGAAACTTGGCACCTATACGACTATCACTGCCTATCCCCTTTCTGACCTGATCGACATCCGCACCGACCAACTCACATAAGTTTGCAATATCATTCATAAAACTTATACGGGTTGCAAGCATGGAATTGGCTGCATACTTTATCATTTCAGCCGAAGCCACATCTGTAAATATCAGTCTGTCTCCAATGAGAGTAAAAGGCTTATAAAGTTTGGTCATTATTGACTTTGCACGAGAACTTTCAACCCCTATAACTACCCTTTCAGGCTTCATAAAGTCTTCTATCGCCGCACCTTCTTTCAGAAACTCAGGATTGCTTGCCACATCAAACTCTATGTCCAATCCTCTTCTGCTCAACTCCTCTTCTATTGCTGATTTTATCTTCTTTGAAGTTCCGACAGGCACCGTACTTTTAGTAACAAACACAAGATAGCGGTTCATATTCTTACCTACTGTCCTTGCGACTTCAAGCACATAGCTCAAATCCGCACTGCCGTCTTCATCGGAAGGCGTACCGACAGCACTGAATATTACCTCCGTTGTATCCAACACGCTTTCAAGGCGTGTCGTAAAATGCAAGCGTCCTGCTTTACTATTCTTGCGAACTATCTCTTCCAAGCCCGGCTCATAAATAGGCACGACACCATCGCGTAAAGAATCTATTTTGCTCTTATTCGTGTCTATACACGTAACATTTATACCCATTTCGGCGAAACAAGCCCCCGAAACCAAGCCTACATAACCTGTACCGACGATTGCAATATTCATTATGCTTGTTTAATCTATTGGTGTTCGTATCCCAACAAATAACCTCACTGCTTCCAACTCTATAACCTGCCGTCGATGATTTCTCTTGGGAGGATACTTTTGACGTCATAGACCACGCCGTTGGTTTTCAACATCTTTTCGATGTCGAGTTTCAGGAATTCGGCATGCGAAACGGCGAGTATGATTGCATCGTATTGCTTGTTCAGCACGGCTTTATCGCGTGTCGAATGTATCGCATACTCTTTCATCACTTCCTTTTCGTCGGCGTACGGGTCGTATATGGTTATGTTACCGGTGTATTCCGCCAATGTGTGGTAAATATCCACCACTTTGGTGTTCCTTATATCGGGACAATTCTCCTTGAATGTAACTCCCAAGATGAGTATTTCGGCATTCTTCACGAGTATGCCTTTCTTGTTCATGCACTTTATGGTCTGCTCCGCCACGTAATTGCCCATTCCGTCGTTCAACCGCCTTGCTGCGAACATCACTCTCGGTAATACGCCATAGACCTGTGCTTTTTGAATAAGGTAATAAGGGTCAACGCTTATGCAGTGTCCTCCAACCAATCCGGGGGATAACTTGATGAAATTCCATTTCGACGCAGCGGCTTCAATGACATCGTGAGTATCTATTCCCATAGCATTGAATATTTTAGCCAACTCGTTCATGAATGCTATGTTGACGTCTCTCTGTGAATTTTCTATTATCTTCGAGGCTTCCGCCACCTTAATCGATGGAGCCTTATGCGTTCCATTGATAAGAACGGAGCCGTAGAGTTTATCCACCGCCTCTGCCACTTCTGGCGTCGAGCCGGATGTTACTTTCTTTATCTTCTCCACCGTGTGTTCCTTGTCTCCCGGATTTATTCTTTCTGGCGAATAACCTGCAAAGAAGTCCTTGTTGAGCCTCATGCCGCTTACACGCTCCACGACAGGGACGCATTCCTCCTCCGTCACGCCGGGATAGACCGTCGATTCGTAAATAACGATGTCGCCTTTCGAGATTACCTTGCCGACTGTCTTGCTTGCACCTATCAAGGGTCGCAAATCCGGACGATTGTTGCAATCGACAGGCGTCGGAACCGCCACTATATAAATATTGCAGTCCTTTATCTCGTTCAATTCCGCCGTACACCTGAATCCGTATCTGCTTATCGCTTCCTGCAAGAGTTCGTCGCTCACCTCCAAAGTGGCATCATGTCCTTTCATCAAGGCTGCAACTCTGTCCTTGTTCAAATCATAGCCGATTGTTTCATATTTCGTGGAGAACAATCTCGCCAACGGCAAGCCCACATATCCCAATCCTATCACCGCAATCTTGTGATTTTCCATCTCTTTCATTACCTTCTTACACTCTTTCGGGTACGGCAAAGCCCCGTCAGTTACATTGTAAAATATACAACACCGACGGAGTTTTTACATTGTGCAAAGGTAACACACTTTTCCGATATGAACAAACTTTCAAGTGCCTATTTTACTTTTGCTTTCTTATCGTTTTGATTTGCAAAGAATAAAATTCACGGTCTGCAAAGGTCGTATCAAAAACCTCTTTTCCGCTTTTTGAATATGTACATCGGGATTTTCAAAAACAGAACGTTGTGTTTCAAGAGCAATAATGCCAAGTTGCGGAATTGGTGCTGCAAAATGAACATTTTCAAATAGCCATATACCACTTTGAAACGATACAAATCCTTATCACTTCGCCATCTGAAAGCCGCCTTATTGAGATATACGGCGTATGTCTGCACATTGCCGGCTTTCCTTGTGGCATTTCCATCAAGCGGATCGGATATATAGAATGCAGTCATGGCATTGCTTTGGGCAAAGATTTCCTTTTCGTACAATCGTTCCCAACAATCCAAATCCTCTCCCTTGGTCATGCGTGTATCGAAGCCCCCTATCTCCGAGAGAGCCGACCTTTTCACCACGGCGGTCGATGACCAGACGACATGCTTTCCGAACAACAATCTGCCGTAAAAGTCATTCACGATGAAGCCCTCGCAACCCTCTTGCGACGCAACGGCGTTTGAGGAAAATAAATCGTCGAAAGAAAAAATCGAATCGCCGTTCCGTTTTTCCGAAACGGTGTTCGGATTTTGCACTTCCGCCGAAGTAACGATTTCATAGTTCGTAGAGAGAACCGCAGCCTGCGGAAAAGCCTCATGCAAACGGGTGATTTGTTCGATATGATTGCTTTTCCAAATATCATCTGCGTCCAAGAATGCTATCCATTCTCCCTTTGCCTCCCGTATTCCGGTGTTTCTGGCTGCAGAAACGCCCGAATTTGCCTGCGAAACCAGCCTTATTCTTCCGTCGCCACGCCAAAAGCATTCTTTGATAAGCCCTTTCACCACCTTTGCACTCTCGTCCGTCGAACCGTCATCGATTATTATCACCTCCCTGACGGAACAAGTCTGCCTCAAAGCACACTCCACAGCCGTCCGAATGCTGCTTTCCTTGTTATACAACGGTATGACAACGGATATATCCATGGTTTCAGTCTTATCCATACTCTTTTTCATTTGCCGAGATGTTGTTTCAAAAAGTCGAAAGAACGGTTGCGTATCCTTGCAAGTGAGTTTTGAAAAGCCGCTTCGTCTCTTCCTGTGAATGAAAATACCTTTTCCAAATCCTCTTCCTGCGAAACGGTATAAGGAGACAGGTCGAACAATTCGTCCAACGTGCGAAAACGGGAAATTCCCCGCCCGTTGTTCATTACCAAAGCGAACTTCCTATCGAAAAGAAGGGAAAATATCGTTCCGTGATAGGAGTCAGTCAGGACGAAATCAGCACTTTGCATTAACGAAAGCCAACTTTCCACGCTTCGGAACACAGATTTTTCTCCCTCGAAATGCCTTGTTTCCACGCCCAAACGCCTTTCGGGATTGAGAAATACGGCTTGCAGGTTCATGTAACCGCAAATCCTTTCCATCATACGCCTCTTTTCATTCGTCCAATCCAGCACATACACAGCCAAAATACCCTTTCCTTTCTTTTGAAAAAGCGTTTCCGCTGCCTGATCGCACTCTTTCCTCCAATCCTCTGCCAACAAACGGTAATCCTCGGCTGTCAAAAGCAAAGTAGGGTCTGCCACATGAGTGATTTCCAACTTATCTGCCTCTTTGCCCGCAACGGAAGAGAAGTTCTTGTGCATCAAATCCGCCATATCCTCCTCACGAACCCCTATTCCGGAGAAGGAACGAGCCAAATCGAACAAACGTTTCGTCCTTTCGGGCGTGAATTGCCAGCTTTCCAAACCGAAAGAAGCAGCGTACGCAATCTTCTTCACCCCTTTTCCCTCCAAGAAATCGCCGAAATAAGTCTCCACTCTGCCATAAGAATCCCGCCAAATCTGGTCGGAACCAAACACAAAGCAATCCCACCTGCCCGTGTCCTCTTTCGGTTTTCCTTTTTCATCGAAAAAATCAACGGTTGACAGCCTTTCATCGACGAACTTCTGCGTATTCGCCGACACCTTCCGCCAAGTCTCCGCATCGAAACGATATGGGAATACCTTCACGCTCTTTCTTTGCAAAACAAAACGAGCCGCAAAGCGTTTCAAATCGTCCTTTGCATTCTCGGCAAACGAAGCGAAATGCCTCTCATGACGGTCTGTACACACCTCAAAGCCCGAACGCTCAATCACTTTCTGCAAAGCATACGCCTGCAAAAGGCAACCGTAATTGTTCCACAAGGGTTGCGTCAGCACCATCACCCGTTTCTTGGTCTGCAACTGCTCTTCCATCTGTTTCTCTCTTTTTCACGCTCTTGGCATTGTATGGAACGTTTCCCCGCAAGTTTTATTTCATACCGTGTATCGATACATATATAAAAGAGGATTGTCGAACGCATTCCGTAAAATACCCATTTTCGGGTATTGTGCAGACCTTTGTTTTAACCGAACTTTGCAAAACGGAAAACGAAACAAAAGAAAGAGTTAATGAAAAGAGATTTACTGCATATTGTATTGTTCGTACTGCTTTATGTTGCGGTACTTTTCGGGGTCGAATTCCTTGGGTTTGCGACCCCTTTTTCTTTTGGCATCTCCGACATCAGAGGCTGCTCTGTGTAATAAGAAACGTTGCAATTTAAAATGCTTTATCGAAGCAGGCGTTTGAAGATACGGAGAACGGTATCGGTATAAGGCGGGTATTTGAAGGCAAAATCGAAACGGCGAGGCGATTGAAGAACGGACTTATAATGTGTGAAGGTATCGAAAGAAGCCTTTCCGTGATATGCTCCCATGCCGCTGTTCCCCACGCCTCCGAAAGGCATATACGGAGAGACTATGTGCATGAGAGTATCGTTGATACAACCTCCGCCGAATGGTAGCCTGTCAATGATGTTGCGGTTTTCCGTTCCGAAGTAATAGAGAGCAAGCGGCCTCTCCTGCAAAAGGATGTAATCGACAGTCTCGCTTATGTCGTCGAAAACAATCATCGGCAGAACGGGAGCGAAGATTTCTTCCTGCATAAGGCTGTTGTCGAGGCTGTGTAACTCCACAAGAGTCGGAGCAATGTAGTTTTCATCCGCTTTCATCTCACCTCCGAAGATTATGTTTTGACCCTCCAAAAGTTTTTCTACTCTCCGGAAATGATATTCGTTTATCATTTTGCCGTAGAATGGCGATAAGACAGGGTTCTTTCCGTATTCCGTTTCGACAAACCGGCGGAAATGTTCAACGAAAGTCTCTTTCAACGAACGGTGTATGAAGAGATAATCCGGTGCCACACAGGTTTGCCCGCAGTTCATGAACTTTCCGAAGGCTATACGCTTGGCGGCAGTCTCGCAATCGGCGTCCTTATCCACTATGACGGGAGATTTGCCTCCGAGTTCGAGAGTTGCAGGTATCAGTTCGGACGATGCCTGCGACATTATCCTGCGCGCCGTGGCCGGAGAGCCGGTGAAAAAGAGATAATCGGGCTTCAAATCCAGCAAAGTTTCCGTTATAGAAATATCTCCGCCGAAACAATACATCTCATCTTCGGGGAAGTTGTCGTTTATCAGGCTTTGCAAAAGCGAGGTGGTATGAGGACTTTGCGGAGAGGGATTCAGGAGTACTCTGTTGCCTGCGGCAACCGCTCCCACCAAGGGCGAGAGTGCCAACTGAAAGGGATAATTCCATGGAGAGATTATAAGTATCGTTCCCAATGCCTGCGGCAGTATGTAAGAGGCGGAAGGCATAAGACAGAGAGGTGTAGGCACTCTCTTCTTGCGTGTCCACTTCCGCAGATGTTTCAATGCGAAACTTATTTCCGAAAGAACAATGCCTGTTTCTGTCAGATAACACTCCGCAGGGCTTTTATGCAGGTCATCGAATAGTGCTTGGTTTATATCCCGCTCCCTTTGCTTTATCAGTCGTCGCAGTTTGACGAGATTCTCACGCCGTATGGAATACGGTAAAGAAAGCTCCTGTCGCACGGATTGCCTTTGGGCTTGGAATACTGCTTCAACGGTTTTGTCGTTTTCTGCCATCTTATGCGAAAAAGTCTGTTTTGAGCAGTTCGTTTAGCGATTTATCGTCTCCCAACACCCACACCATATCGTCTTTCTTGAATTTCACATCGGAGGAAGGGTTGGCTGTCGGCATGTCGTCTCGTTCCATTCCGACAACAATGCAGTTGGTTTTGTTATTCAAGCGTGCTTCGTTCAGGCTGTGGCCTATCCATGGAGAGTTTTCCTCTATCACGAAAGTTCTGCACTTGATTGTGCTGTTCTTATCCTTTTGCTGCGAAATGGAAAACTCATGCAGGTTCATCACTTTGTCGTAATCGAGGTCTATTCCTTTATATGCTATTTGTGCATCTTTGAGATTTTGTATTTGTCCTACGGCAATAAGCATGTCGTTTACCTCCGGTTTGAAGTTTCCATCGGGAAAATCGGTTCGTTTGCCGTCTCGCATGACCGCAATCACTATTATGTCGTAAACCTTTCGCAAGTTCAATTCTTTGAGTGGCTTGTTCGCCACGACGCCTCCGCTCTGCACGAGATAACTTGTTACGTAAAGATGTTTGTCAATCCAATGAAGATTATCCAATTCCTGCAAGTGTTCATCGGAAGTGCCGCCGCTCTGTTGGCGACTCTCGATTTGTCGCTGGTTGAAGTTCTTCACGAAACGTGTTTCCAATTTCCAGTAGTGTTTTTGGAGGCTTTTGTTTTGGAAAATGAAGCCGAAAACAACCAAAGCGAGGATTGCAATGACAAAAGCGGGTATGTTCCAGTAGAGTTTTATTATAAGGAATAGAAAGATGAGTGCAAGCATGTACCTTATCGCTATCATGGCTGTCAGAAAGTAGCGATTGTTATGGTTGGTTGCCCAAAGGGAAAGTACAAGAAAGGATTGTTTGCCGCGGTTCTTTATTATACCTATTATAAAAGGGGACATCACTGCTATACTGAGACATGAGAAAAGGACAAGTCCGAATGTCGGATTGTCGAAACGCAGGGAAAGAGGTTTGAGAAAAGCGGCAGAAAGAAAATATATGGCAAGGCAGATGACTGAAAAGACCAAGAGATTTCCGAAAAAGGACACAAGCAACTGTTTCCACTCGGATTCTTTCTCTCCGGCTTTTTTATCCTCGGTTTTATTCAAACGGTTGGTCAGCGAGTCCGGCAGAACGGATTCGAGAACGTGGTAAAAAGGTAAGGCAAGTTTGATGGTGTACGGCGTGGTAAAGGTGGTGATGACCGAAACCGCTATGACAATCGGATAAATGCTCGGTGAGGTTAATCCGAGGGTCATTCCGACGGAAGCGATGATGAAGGAGAACTCTCCCATTTGGGCAAGTGAGAAACCGGATTGAACGGCGGTTCGCATGCTTTGACCGGCGAACCTGACACCCATGGTGGTGAATATCATCTTACCGCTTATAGAGGCAGCGGCTATGACAAGCACCGTTCCGAAATTATCGACCAAGATGGCAGGATCGACCATCATTCCGACGGATACGAAGAATATCGCTCCAAAAAAGTCCTTTATGGGCGAGATTACCTTTTCTATGTTTTCCAATTCCATGGTTTCTGCAAGTATCGACCCCATTATGAACGCTCCCAAGGCGGAAGAAAAGCCTGCACGGGTTGCCAAAACCACCATAAGGAAACAAAGTCCCATGGAAACGAGAAGCAGTATTTCGGAGTTGAGGTGTTTCTTTATCTTTTTGAGCAAAGTCGGTATCAAATATATACCTGCAACGAACCATACGACGAGGAAGAAACCGAGACGGGCAATCATGAATACCAACTCGCTGCCTTCAAAGCTGCGGCTGACTGCAAAGCCGGATAAAAGCACCATGAGCAGAATGGCAAACAGGTCTTCAAAAACCAATATGCCGAAAACGATGCCTGCGAAATGCTCTTTCTGCAAGCCCATGTCGTTAAAGGCTTTGACGATAATGGCTGTGGAACTCATGCAAAGCATTCCGCCGAGAAGAACACTGTCGAAGACGTTCCAGCCCATAAGCCTGCCTATGAAGAAACCGAAAATCGACAAACAGACTGCCTCGAACAACATAGCCTTTCCCCCGACATTGCCGACAGAAATCATTTTCTTGAAACTGAACTCCAAGCCCATTCCGAATAAAAGGAAGATGACGCCTATGTCTGCCCATGTGGATATATTTTCCGGCTGAACGGTCGGCGTAAATGCAAAATGAGGTCCTGCCAAAAAGCCTGCGACGATATAGCCCAGCACAACGGGCTGCTTCAAAAACTTGCACAAAAGCCCGAATGCCGAGCCGAGAACCAATATCAAAGCCAAATCGCTTATGATGGTGGGAAGAGTGTTCATCTTTTCGCTGTTTTAGGTTCGCAAAATTACATCTTTTCGGCGTTTTACAGGTGTTTGTGCAGCGAAATCGAGAAAAAAGCGTATCTTTGCAAACGCTTATCGTCTCTTTACATCGCTTACCAGATGGGAAAAGCAGATGAAAAGCATTGTGTTTTAAGTTTAATTTTATGTTTAACCGTCCGGTAAGGGACAAATCAAAAAGTCATTTTTCTACAAATGAGAGATTTGAAAAACGTTCAACCTTTGGCTGATTTTGATTGGAATGCGGCAGAAGAAGAACATGCAAAGTATGCAGCGGATGAAAAAGAAAAAATGTCCGAAGCGTATGACAAAACATTCAACCAAATAGGCGATCAACAAGTGGTTGAAGGTGTGGTTGTGGCAAAAGACAACCGCGAAGTTATAGTTAATATAGGATTCAAATCCGACGGTATCATTCCTTTGAATGAGTTCCGCTACAATCCGGATTTGAAAGTCGGCGACAAGGTTGAGGTGTTCGTGGTGCAGAAAGAGGATGCCGGCGGTCAGTTGAGACTTTCTCACAAGGACGCTCGTATATTGAAATCTTGGGAAAGAGTTAATCAGGCTTACGAGTCTCACGAAATCATCAACGGATACGTAAAGAGCAGAACCAAGGGCGGACTTATCGTGGATGTCTTCGGCATCGAAGCATTCCTTCCGGGCAGTCAGATAGACGTAAAGCCTATCCGCGACTATGATGTGTTCGTTGACAAGGTTATGGAGTTCAAAGTCGTTAAGATAAACAACGAATACAAGAACGTTGTCGTATCTCACAAGGCTTTGATTGAGGATGAAATCGAGGCTCAAAAGGCTGAAATCATCGCCAAACTGGAAAAAGGTCAGGTATTGGAAGGAACGGTTAAGAACATCACGTCTTACGGTGTGTTTGTGGACTTGGGAGGCGTCGATGGTTTGATTCACATCACCGACCTTTCATGGGGCAGAATCCAACACCCTGAAGAAATCGTCAAATTGGACGAAAAGATAAAGGTTGTGATACTTGACTTCGACGAAGGCAAGAAGAGAATTGCTTTGGGATTGAAACAACTTACTCCTCACCCATGGGACAGCCTCGATCCTAACTTGAAAGTCGGCGATAAGGTTAAAGGAAAAGTCGTTGTCTTGGCAGACTACGGTGCTTTCGTTGAAATAATCCCCGGTGTCGAAGGTTTGATTCACGTAACCGAGATGTCATGGAGCCAACACCTGAGAACAGCTCACGACTTCTTGAAAATAGGCGACGAAGTCGAGGCTGTGATTTTGACTTTGGACAGAGAAGAGAGAAAGATGTCCTTGGGCATCAAACAGCTTATCCCTGATCCTTGGACAAACATTGCAGAGAAATATCCTGTCGGCAGCAAGCATACAGCCATCGTTAGAAACTTCACGAACTTCGGAATATTCGTTGAATTGGAAGAAGGAATCGACGGATTGATACACATCTCCGACCTTTCTTGGAGCAAGAAAATCAAACACCCTGCCGAATTTACAAAAATCGGTGAAAAGATGGATGTGGTTGTTTTGGAAGTCGATGCAGAGAACCGTCGTTTGAGTTTGGGACACAAGCAACTTGAAGAAAACCCTTGGGATGTGTTTGAAAGCATATTCACTGTCAACTCCGTTCACGAAGGAACTATTTTGAGCATCAGCGACAAGGGTGGAGCCGTTGTGGCATTGCCTTACGGAGTTGAAGGTTTCGCTCCAAAGTCTCACCTTTTGAAAGAAGACAAAACGACTGCCAAAGTTGACGAAAAGCTTCCTTTCAAGGTTATAGAGTTCTCCAAGGAAAACAAAAAGATTGTTGTTTCCCACACTCGCACATGGCAGGCAGAAGAACCAAGAAAAGACGACAAAAAGTCCAACAATGAGGCTGCTGCTGTGAAGAAAATCAACGAGGGATTGGAGAAAACAACACTCGGAGACATCGACATCTTGGCTTCTTTGAAAGAAGAAATGGACAAGAACGAGAAGAAATAGAATTTCTTTCATGGTTATTTAATGTTGGCGGGGAGTGTGCCGAAAGCGGTACACTCTTCGTTTTTTTGTGTCCTCATAAAAATTTATCGTAACTTTGCAATCACTAAATTCAAACAGATGATTACTTGCGATGATGCCATAATAGAGAAAATGGTTGTTCATAAGGTCGGCAACAAAGTGAACAACGAACCATTGAAACTTTCTCCCTCCGAATTCATGTTGCACGGCGAAATAGGCAATCTGCTGATGAAGTATTTCACAACCGGTTTCAAATCTCCCCTTTCATACAGATTGTCAGGTGAAGTTTCGGCTGAAAACAATAAAATATGGAGATGTGCCAAAGCTGTCTTCGACGACCCGATGGAACTCTACTCTCAGAGCGTGGAAATAGCGGAATTTCTTTACAATGTCTCGGAACACCCCAACATTAAGTCGGGCGAGCTTTACATTGCACTGCTCAGTCGTTGTTTTGTCGAGGGAGAGACGGTCGAAGCTCTCGGAATATTCAAGTCGGAGAACAAAGAGACATATCTGAAGGTCTTTCCGCAAGGCGAAGGCTTCGATATAGAGAGCGACAGCGGCATAAACATCAACAAATTGGACAAAGGTTGCATCATATACAACAAAGAGGCTGAAGAGGGTTTTGTAGTGCAGGTGGTAGATGTTTCAAACCGCAGCGGAGAAGCCGCAGCCTTTTGGACGGACAGCTTCCTCAATATCAGACAAAGGCAGGACGCTTACTTCAATACCCAACATACCATCAACCTTTGCAAAGGCTTCGTATCTGAACAGCTGCCTGAAGAGTACGAAATAAACAAAGCCGACCAAGCTGCCTTGCTTTCCAAAACGGCAGACTATCTCAAAGACTGCAAACAGTTCGATTTGGAACGCTTCGGCGACGAAGTATTCGGCGATGACGAGATGAAGCAGTCCTTTCGCAACTATCGGGAACAATACGAGAAGGATTACGACATGGACTTTGCCGATAACTTCACTCTAAGCGATGAGGCATTGCGAAGGGAGCAGCGTTACCTGCGGACAATTCTCAAACTGGATAAGAATTTCACTGTTTACATCCACGGAGCCCGCAACAGAGTGGAGCATGGAGAAGATCCGGAAACGGGCTTGAAGTATTACAAATTTCTCTATGACCAAGAGAAATAAGCCGGTCGCAGAAACCATTCGATGGAAGTTCTTTATAACAAAGTATAATCCCGACTTAACCAAACCATTTCCAATCATGCCATACGGATTGACCGATAACGAAATGCAGATATTGCATGACCTGTTTGCAGAAAACGAAAAAATCGAACAGGTCATTCTTTACGGCTCGCGTGCCAAAGGAACGTACAAACCTTTCTCCGATGTCGATATAACCATAGTTGGTGCAGGATTGACCCGGCTTGACATCGACCGTCTGCACGCCGCATTGGACAAATCGCCCATACCGTATATGTTCGACATCTTCGTATTCGACACGTTGAAAAACGAAAACCTGAAAGAGAATGTCTCACGATGCGGTGTCGTTCTATACAAAAAGGGAGAATAAACCATCTAATGATTTTTTCGCTCTACTCATCGGATTTGTAAATCCGGCATCTCGTTCAGCCTTTTTCGGCTATCAATTCGAGAAGAGTATCTCCGTACTTCTCCAATGTTTTCTTTCCTATGCCTTTTATGGCGAGTAATTCCTCCTGTGTTCGAGGACGTGATTTCGCTATGCCCTCTATGGCTTTTTGGGACAAGATGCAATACGCAGGCAAGCCCTCCTCTTCGGCTCGACTGCGTCTCCATCGCTTCAATGCAGCGAACAAATCGTCCATCTCCAACTCCTCGTTTTTCTCTTTCGCCGTTCCGGCAAATTTTTGCGACGTTTCATTATTTTCTTGCGGCGTTTCATTTTCCCGAATAGCCGATTCGGTTTTGCCTTTTCCGATGAAATCTTTGTAAGCCGTCCACTGCATTCTGTCTCCCTCCGCAATAGTCTTGTTTTTCAGCTCGGTATATGCTGCAATGTCGAAGTCGTTTTCTCGAAAGTAACGAAGCAATCTGTATTTGAGTTCCACCTCGTTTCCGAAACGTTTGATGAGCTCTTCCGTTTCCTCGCTGTTGCCGTATTCGTCCCAATTCAAACCGTCCAATGCCTGCAACAAAGTCAGACAAAGCGACATTTGCTCCAAGAAATAAACACCTGCCTTACCGCATCTCTCCTTCAACATTTCGCTATCTCTGCAAATCCTACGCAGTTGCACGGAAAAACGTTCGGAAACCCCGCTTATGTTTTCCTTTACCGCCTCGGATACACTCGCAAATGCCGATGAGATTTCGGCTTCCTTTCGTGCAACTTGTCCGATGTTGAATTTGTCGAGTTCGTCGAGGGCTGCCTGCAAGGCGGAAAAGTCGAAGATTTCTTCGAGACTGTGGAAATAATATTCAAAGCGGTCTTGCTCGAAGGTGTCCTCGTCTGCACGATTATCCTTCTGCGAATGGTTGAAATCATTCACCTTTTCATCCGTTATGACTGCCTCCGGCACAAATGGCGAAGCGAGAGTCAAGCCTTCCAAAGTCTTGCAACGGCTCAACGCAACGTAATACTGTCCGTGCGTAAAGGACCGATCCGCATCCACCACGGCTTTCTCGAAAGTCAAGCCCTGACTTTTGTGTATGGTTATCGCCCATGCCAATTTCAAAGGGTACTGTTTGAAAGAGCCGATGACCTCTTGAACTATTTCCATCGTCCTCTTATCCATGCTGTAACGGTATCTCTCCCATGTGTAAGGCTCGACGCTTACCTCCTTACCGTTTTCCTGCAAGCGTACAACCACTTTCTTATCCTCCAATTCCACCACCTTACCTATGGAACCGTTGTAATAGTCCCTTTCATTTGCCTTGTGTTGGTAATCGTTCTTTATGAACATGACCTGCGAGCCTTCTTTGAGTTCGAGAATTTCGGAATTTGGATATGTTTTCGGGTCGAAATCCCCCTCCACTTCACATTGGTAGAAATAACTCCTGCTCTCTATTTCGGAAAGCCTTTTATCGTTTATCGCCTTGGTCTTTCGGTTGTGCGTACAGAGTATCACGCTGCCTTCGTTCTTCTTATCCAATATATCGGGAACGTATCGGCTGTTGAGTTTCTCTATGATGTCATGCGAAATGCGGTTGTCCCTGATACGGTTCAATATATCGATGAAGGTTTTGTCCGATTGGCGGTAGATGTGTTGGAGTTCTATGGTATAAAACTCGGAAGCCTGCCATGCGTGAGAGGAAAAGAAATAAGGCGTTGCATAGTATTGCGAAAGCAAATCCCATTCCTCCTCCACCGCAACGGGAGGCAACTGACTCAAATCCCCGATCAACAACAGCTGTACACCACCGAAAGCCTTGTTTCTGTGCCTGTAACGTATTTTTCGCAAAACGAAGTCCATCTGATCCAGAACATCCGCCCTCACCATGGAGATTTCGTCTATCACAAGCAAATCCAAACTGCGTATGATGTTGATTTTCTCCTTGCGAAAACGTTTCTGCTCCGTCCTGCAACCCGGAACGTATGGTGCAAAGGAGAGTTGAAAGAAGGAATGTATCGTCTGCCCTTCGGCATTCAGGGCAGCTATGCCCGTGGGAGCAAGAATGACAAAACGCTTATGCAGACTTGCTTTCAGACCTTTAAGAAAGGTGGTTTTACCCGTGCCTGCCTTTCCCGTAAGAAAGATATTCCTGTCGGTCTGCTCCACATACCTGCGAGCCAAATCGAGTTGTACATTGGTTTCCATTCGCTTCACATCAAAAAAGGCAAATTCCGTCGAAACAGAACCTGCCTGAAAATATATAAGATTTGATTGAAAGGCGACAAAGCCGAAAGCAAACCTTCCTTCTTTGCCGCGACGTCTTATTATCTTGCCTTTCGTGCCACGGCTTTCTTGGCAGCCTCTGCTATATTCGCCGCTTTCAAGCCGTATTTCACCATAAGTTCCTCCGGCTTTCCGCTTTCGCCGAATTTATCGTTCACACCTATGAACTCCATAGGCTTAGGATTATTACGAACAAGAACTTGGGCAATGCTTTCGTTCATTCCGCCGCTGTATTGATGCTCTTCGCAACCCACCGCACAGCCCGTCTTTGCGACGGAACGCAATATGGCTTCTTCGTCCAATGGTTTTATGGTGTGTATATCCACTATTTCCGCACTTATTCCTTCCTTCTCCAAGAGTTTTGCAGCCTCCAAAGCCTCCCAAACCAAATGTCCGGTTGCGAAAATGCTCACATCGCTGCCCTCGCTCAACACAACAGCCTTGCCAATCTCGAAAGGCATGTCCTCGGGAATGAACACAGGAACCTTCGGTCTGCCGAAACGGAGATAGACACCGCCTTTGTATTCCGCAGCCGCTATCGTTGCCGCTTTGGTTTGGTTGTAGTCGCAAGGATTAAGCACAACCATGTTCGGCAACATCTTCATCAATCCTATGTCTTCCAATATCTGGTGTGTCGCTCCGTCCTCTCCGAGAGTTATTCCGGCATGAGAACCGGCTATCTTGACGTTCGTTTCCGAATAAGCCACCGATTGACGTATCTGGTCATAAACTCTGCCTGTCGCAAAGGCTGCAAAACTGCCTACGAAAGCCGTTTTTCCGCTAAGAGCCAAGCCTGCTGCTATACCGATCATGTCAGCCTCCGCTATACCGCACTGTATCATTCTGTCGGGAAAAGCTTTGGCAAATTCATCCATCTTTACCGATGAAGTCAAATCGGCACACAATGCCACGACTTCGCTGTTTCTTTTGCCGGCTTCAAGCAATCCCGCTCCGAATCCGGAACGCGTATCCTTGTTGCCCAATATAGGATATTCTTTCATTTGTTTTATTTCGCTAAATTTATCGTTGTTGTTTTCTTTGATTCAATCTTGAAGTCCTTCACCTGCGTCTTGGTGGTTTTGTCTGCCGTTTTGGCTCTTACGACCACCATATACTGCCCGGGTAAAAGGTCTATCGATTCGTTTTGTCTGCCATCATCGAGATTACAAACCCATTTTGTCTCTTCGCTGTCCTTGACGAATATGCTGCAAAGCATGTTTCCTTTGCCCTTGTTCAAGAGGAGCGTGCCGCTTTGGGGAATTTCAATCGTTGTCGTGGCACTTTGACCCACTTCAACGTTCTCTATCTTCAAACGAGGCTTGGTCAGGATTTCCAAATCGTACTTTCCGACGATATACTTCTCGCTTTTGTTCAATTCCTGTATGTTCACGGCTTCCGATTTGCCCGATTCACGAACTATGACCGCCATATTCTTCGAGGTATGCTTACCCTTATCCTCGGCAAGCGTGATAATCATGCTGCCTTGCGGCGTCTTGATGGGAATGATGGTGTGCCTTCCGGGATTCAACTGCACTTTCTCCACCTTGACAGGGGGAATGGTGTGAACCACAATGTCGTAATTTATCAGCGGATCGAGTATCAAGGTGTCCGGCATGCCCTTGGAATTGAATGTGTGCATGAATGTGTAGCGTAGTTTCTTGCTTTGCGAATCGTAAAAGGTCATGGGAACATTCGTTTCGCTCGCTTCCATGTAACTATCCAAGAGATTGACCTGAGATGTGGTATTGTTCAACGCCTGATTGACCACATCATTCAATGCTTTCGAGAATTCGATTTCGTTCGATGCCTCATAATACGTTCCGGCACACTCGAAGTATTCTCTCATTCCCCTTCCTATGCCTATGATGAAGGGTTTCAAGAAAGCTCCTTTCTTTTGCAGTGCCTTCGATGCCGCACACACATCGCCCGAACACTCATCCGTTCCGTCTGTTATCAAAACTATTATGTTCCGACAGTTATCGCAATCCGGAAAATCGCCGACACATTTCTCCAATGTCGCCGCTATGGGAGTTGTGCCTTTGGGAACCAATGCTTTCAACTTGGCTTTTATCTGCTCGCCGTTGTTCGCCGAGAAACCGACCTCCAATTTGGTGTCGTCGCAATCCTGAGGCGGATAATCCTTTGTGTGTCCGTAGGCTCGCAAAGCTATTTCCACGCCTTTGCAATCGCCGAGTGTATCGACTATGTTGGAGACAAGATTTTGTGCAATCTTTATTTTGGTGTTGCTCTGCCACATTCCGTACATGCTGTTCGAGCAATCGAGAATGAAGAGTATGCGGGTGGTTTGAAAAGCGTCCTTTTTCGTTACTCTCACTCCTTTGGGCTGGGCTGTCGATGCCAGTCCCAGTCCGATGAAAGTCGCAAGTATCGCTATGGTTCTCAATATTCCCGTTCTTCTCATGGCCGTTGCAATTCTTTTGCTAAAAATCGCCGAGTGTTTCCTTCAACTGAGAAAGTGCCTTCGCCGCCTGCTCATCGTTCGGCGGTGTTCCATGCCATTTGTTGTCGTTTTGCATGAAGTCCACACCGTAACCCATCTGCGTGTGCATAAGCATTACAACGGGTTGTCCGTGTCCCGTTTCGGCTTTTGCCCGTTTCAAGCCCTCGCAAACGGCATTCATGTCATTGCCTTCGGCTTCCACCACCTTCCACATAAAGGCTTCGAACTTGGCTTTGAGGTTGCCGAGTGAACAAACCGCCGTTGTGGTTCCATCGATTTGCAATCCGTTCACGTCTATCGTCGCTATAAGATTATCCACTTTGTTGGCTCCGGCAAACATTACCGCCTCCCAGATTTGTCCCTCTTGCAACTCGCCGTCGCCATGCAAGGTATAGACTGTCTTGTCATCGTTGTACATTTTCTTTGCCAAGGCTGCTCCTATCGCAACGGACAACCCCTGTCCCAAAGAGCCTGAGGCTTGTCTTACGCCGGGCAAACGGTCGTGTATGCTCGGGTGTCCCTGCAAGCGTGTACCCAAACGACGGAATGTTGCCAATTCTTTGACAGGGAAATAACCCCTTCGTGCCAAGACGCTGTACAAAACAGGTGATATATGACCGTTGGAAAGAAAGAACATATCCTCTCCCCTGCCCTGACGGGTGAAAGAGTTAACGTCCAAGTGCATAACCTCGAAATACAAGGCTGTCATAAAGTCCGCACACCCCAAACTGCCGCCCGGGTGTCCGCTTTGACACGAGTTAACCATGCGAATTATATCGCGTCTTACCTGTGTCGCAATGTCCTGCAACTGTTTTACTTCTGCCATTACTGCTTTTGATTTTTCGTTTGCAAAGGTAGCACTTTTTCTTCTAATGGCAAAATGAACCGGAATGGCGGCTGGGCAAGTCTTATCGTATAAGCATAAGGCTGCCCTTTTGAGTATGTGTGTTCCCTTTGGTGTCTGTGAATTTCACTATGTAATAGTATCCTCCCTGCATGGCATCTCCGCCGTTGAATGTGCCGTCCCAACCATGGTTTATGTCGTTGGCGGTGAATATAAGTACGCCGCGACTGTTGTAAATGTCCATTCTGTATGCGGAGAGTTCGGCGTATGCGGGTTTGAATATGTTGTTGGTGCTTTCTCCGGGCGTGAAAGCATTAGGAATAAAGAGTTGCGTGCGTACGATGTCCTCCGGACGAATATCGGAAAAGGTCTTCGTGCCTGCCTCAGGCTCAATGATTTCGGTGTTTGCAGGCTTTGCCGCCGACTTTTGTGCGGGAAGAGTTGTCGAAACGACTTTCGGTATTCCGGCGACTTGATTGCGAGGCATGACGGCTGTCTCGTGATGATTGGTTACGGTCGTAGGATTTATTGTTTCAACAACCTGATTGTCAACCTCTGCAATAACTGTATTTTCTTTCGCCGTTTCATTTTTGCGAATCATCGTTCCGGTAATTTTTTTCGGCGTATCATTTTGCTCGATTGCCGTTTCGTCTGCAAGCTGTCTTTGAACGGTCGGTTCAGGATAGGTCTCTGTCTTTGCAATCTCCTTTTCCGCTTTTTCCGGAGCCAATGCCAACATGCCGACGAAGCCTGCCAGCAAAACCGTTGCCACGATGACGGAGACGGTAAGGTAGGTGTGTTTCGGCTTGTTCAATTCCTTGGACAGGTTTTTCCATAAGCGTTCATCGGGTTGCTGTTCGTAATCATGTAATCGCTCTCTGAACTGTTCGTAATTCTTATCCATAATCTTCCTCCTTTTTATGTTTTCACCCGAACCTTTAATCTGCGTTTCGGATTTCGGTTTGAATGTTTTTCTTGTTTATTTTTTCTCTCAGTAATTGCTTTGCCTTGAAATTCAATCCTCTCAACGTACTCTCGCTCAACTGCAACATTTCCGATAATTCCTTGTAAGAATAGCCCTCTATTTCGATAAGATTGAATACCGTCCTGCAATTCTCCGGCAAAGACGCAACCATATCGAGTATCTCGGCGGTCGAAAAATTGTCGAGTTGCACAGGCTTTTCCACAAGGGAGGGGCAATCCTGTACATCGCAAAAAAAATGCGATTTATCGTAACGATAGTAATTCAAAGCACAGTTGACGAAAAGACGTCTCAGCCAACCGCCGAACGCTCCCTTGAAAGAATACTTGTCAAGCTGTGAAAATGCCTTAATGAAAGCCTCTTGGAAAATATCCTCTGCGTCCTGACGGCAACGTGCATAGCGAATGCACAAGCCGAGCATGAGAGGGGAATACCTGTCATAAAGAGCCCGTTGAGCCTTTGCGTCTTTTTTGAGACACCTTCTTATTATTTCTTCGTCCGAAAGGTTCATCGCTGCTATGACACTCGTTTCACTCGATTTGTTTCCGCAAAACAACGAAATCTTCAAAAGAAACGGTGCGACATCTGTAAGCCGGGTTCTGTCGGGTTTGCATTTGCAAACCGTTCTATCATTAATCTACTGCCTGCCTTGCGACAAGCCTCTAACGACCTACCCCTCGGAAAAGGACGAGCAGCCCCATGCTCCGATATATTTGGTCTTTCAACTCATAAGGTTTACCCCTGCGACTTATCACTAAGCCGTAGCGTGAGCTCTTACCTCGCGTTTTCACCCTTACCTTGGAAAAGGCGGTTGTTTTCTGCGGCACTTTCTGTCGGACTTTTGCAAATCCGCCTACCCGTTAGGTAGTATGATGCTCTGCGTTGCCCGGACTTTCCTCTCCGAATGGAAATTCGCAGCGATAGAACGATGTCGCACCGTTATGTTTCTTACTCCTTAGGTGTCGAATTGGCAGCACGCTTACGTGCGACCTCGTCAAGAAGTATTTTTCGTATTCTCAGATGGTTCGGAGTGATTTCAAGATATTCGTCTTCGGCTATATATTCCATTGCTTCTTCCAAAGAGAACTTCTTTGCCGGTGCTATATTGACTTTTTCATCGGCACCTGCCGAACGCATGTTTGATAATTTCTTGGTGATTGTCAGGTTTACCACAATATCATCGGGTCTCAATCCCTCTCCCACGACCATTCCGGTATATACCTCGTCGCCCGGAGAGACGAAGAAAGTGCCTCTGTCCTGCAATTTGTTTATCGAGTACTCTATTGCGGTACCTGTCTCCTTTGCAATCAAAGCTCCCATTCTTCTTCCTGTGATTTCGCCCTTCCAAGGTTCGTATCCTTTCAAACGACTCGCCATTATGGCCTCTCCTTCCGATACTGTAAGTATGTTGTTTCTCAATCCTATGATACCTCTCGAAGGAATGGTGAACTCGATGTGGCTTCTGTCCCCCTGAGCCTCTATGCTGTCTATCTCTCCCTTCCTCATAGTCACCAATTCTATCACCTTACCGGCGAATTGCTCCGGAACAACTATGGTCAACTGCTCCACAGGCTCGCATTTCTTACCATCTATTTCCTTGATGATTACTTTAGGTTGTCCGACCTGCAATTCATAGCCCTCTCGACGCATGGTCTCTATCAGAATCGAAAGATGAAGAATGCCTCGTCCGTAAACGATGAGAGAATCCGGCGAATCGGTTTCCTCGACACGAAGAGCCAGATTCTTCTCCAACTCTGCGAACAATCTCTCACGAAGATGTCGTGAGGTCACATACTTGCCGTCCTTGCCGTAAAAAGGCGAATTATTTATCGTAAAGAGCATGCTCATCGTCGGATCATCGACCTTTATCGGCTTCAACGGTTCAGGATTTTCCAAATCGCAGACAGTGTCCCCTATTTCAAAGTCTTCCAATCCCAAAATGGCACAAATCTCCCCCGCTTCCACCGGTGTCTTGATTTTTTCCTTTGCCAAGCCTTCAAAGACATAGAGCTCCTTGATTTTGGAACGCACCATCTCTCCATTGGTTTTTGCAAGCGTTACATCTTGTCCTGCAACCAACGTTCCTCTGTGAAGACGTCCCACAGCTATTCTGCCGACATACGAGGAGTAATCCAAGGAAGAAATCATCAACTGTGTATTTCCATCCGTTACATTGTAAGCAGGAATATGCTTTATTATCATATCCAGAAGATAAGAAACGTCTTCCGTAGGGTGTTCCCAATCTTCACCCATCCAGCCCTGCTTCGATGAGCCATAAACGGTCGGAAAATCCAACTGTTCCTCCGTTGCACCGAGAGAGAACATAAGGTCGAAAACCTTTTCCTGCGTTTCCACAGGATTGCAATTAGGTTTATCAACCTTATTTATAACCACAATGGGTTTGAGGTTCAATTCGATTGCCTTTTGCAGCACAAAACGGGTCTGCGGCATCGGACCCTCAAAAGCATCTACCACGAGCAGAACGCCATCCGCCATATTCAACACTCTTTCCACCTCTCCGCCGAAATCACTGTGGCCGGGAGTATCGATAATGTTTATTTTGTAACCCTTGTATCTGATTGAAACGTTCTTGGACAGTATCGTGATACCGCGTTCACGCTCCAAATCGTTGTTATCCAGTATAAGTTCCTTCGTCTCTTGATTGTCGCGGAAAAGCTTTGCCTGATACAGCATTCTGTCCACGAGGGTCGTTTTACCGTGATCTACGTGAGCTATTATGGCTACGTTTCTGATGTTCTGCATTCTGTGTTTCGAATATTATTAAGACTGTTTATATTTCGATGGAACGGCGTTTCGCGAAAATGAAACCCCGTTCCATTCTTCTCTTTCTTCGTTTCACCGAAACGGCGTTTCGGCAAAACAATCCTTTATCGCAGGAAATCAAGTTCCTATCCGAAAAGTTCTTTCTTTATCTCTTCCACCGCCTTTTCTATGCCCGAAGCATCTTTTCCACCGGCAGAGGCGAAGTATTTCTGACCGCCGCCGCCGCCTTTGATGTGTTTGGCTGCCGAACGTATGATTTTGGAAGCGTCTTTGCCGTTTGCGACAAACTCTTCGCCCAACATAAGCGACAAGGACACCTTTCCATCATTTTCTCCGTAGGCAATGAAACATATATTGTTGCTTTCCGATTTGAACCTGAAAGCCAAATCTTTCACCACATCGGCATTCAGTTTGCTGCAATCCCACTCCAACAAGTCCGCATCGCCCGTTTGCTTGATTTCTTTGCGAAGAACATCGAACAGTTGTGCCGTTTTCTCTTTCTGTAACTTGTCGAGACCGGCTTTCAATGCCGCATCGTCCTCGATTAACTTCTTGACAGATTGCACGACATTAGGGCTTGCAACGAACAAAGAATGTATTTCTTTCAACGTATCGAGACTTTCGTAAAGAAATTTCTCGAATCCCTTTCCGCTTACCGCCTCAATTCTCCTCACACCCGCCGCAACAGCCGTCTCATTCACTATTTTCACCATTCCGATTCGACCTGTCGATTTGACGTGAGTACCGCCGCAAAGTTCTATACTGTCGCCGAATTTTATGCAACGCACCTTATCGCCGTATTTTTCGCCGAATAAAGCCATCGCACCCATTTCTTTCGCTTGGTCTATCGGTATATCGCGGAAATCTTCCGCCGAATAGTCCTCCCGAATCATTGCATTGACGATTTGTTCCGCCTTTTTAATCTCCTCATCCGTGAGTTTCGACGGGTGCGAAAAGTCGAATCGCAAACGCATATCATCGACATACGAACCTTTCTGCTCCACATGGTTTCCGAGAACCTTGCGTAAAGCATAATGCAAAAGGTGAGTCGCCGTATGATTCGCCTCTGTCGATTTACGCAATTCAGCATCGACGGTAAGCATGAACGGTTCCTCCAAATTCTTCGGCAGTTCTTTCACGATGTGAAGGGTGAGTTTGTTCTCCTTTTTAGTATCCGTTATCCTTGTTCTGCCGCCGGAGTTTTCCATAACGCCCTTATCTCCCGTCTGACCGCCCATTTCGGCATAAAAAGGTGTGCGATCGAAAACAAGTTGATAGCAAACCGAATTCTTCATCGTTACTTTCCGATAACGCAAAAGCCGAGCCTCCGTCTGCAAAACGTCGTATCCGATAAATTCTCCCAAGCCTTCGAAAGGCACAACCTCCACCCAATCGTCCGTAAGGCTCTTCGCGGCATTACGGGAACGCTCTTTCTGAGCGGCAAGGTTGCTTTCGAAGCCCTTCATATCCACTTTGTAACCTTTCTCCTGTGCCATCAGTTCCGTCAAGTCCACAGGGAAACCGTAGGTATCGAACAACTCGAAAGCGAAATCGCCGTCTATCGTTTTGTCATTGCTTTGCGAGATGTACTTCTCGAACTTCAAAATACCGTTTGCGAGAGTTCGGAGGAATGAAAGTTCCTCCTCGCGTATTATCTTTTCAATCAACGGACGTTGTTCCTTGATTTCCGGATATTGTTCACCCATTTGCTCCACAAGAATGCCCACCATGTCATAGAGGAACGGCTCGTTGAAGCCGAGGAACGTGTAACCGTAGCGAACAGCTCTTCGCAATATCCTTCGGATAACGTAACCTGCCTTGGCGTTTGAAGGCAACTGTCCGTCCGCAATGGCGAAGCAAACCGCTCTTATATGGTCTGCACATACCCTCATGGCAATATCCTTCTCCTCATCGCCCTTGCCGTATTCCGCACCGGCTTTCGCCGCAAGGTGTTTAATCATCGGTTGGAATATATCGGTATCGTAGTTCGATTGTTTGTCCTGCAAAACCATGCAAAGTCTCTCGAAACCCATTCCTGTGTCGATATTCTTCTCCTTCAAAGCCGTAAGACTTCCGTCTGCCAAGCGATTGAACTCCATGAACACCAAGTTCCAAATCTCGATCACCAACGGATTATCCTTATTCACCAAATCCCTGCCGCAAATCTTTGCTTTATCCTCCTTGTTTCGCAAATCGACATGAATTTCCGAACATCCGCCGCAAGGCCCCGTCTCTCCCATTTCCCAGAAGTTATCTTTCTTGCTTCCGAATATTATCCTGTCCTCCGCAATCCACTGTTTCCAATATTCGAACGCCTCCATATCCGCATTCAAGCCCTCTTTCTCATCGCCGCCGAACACTGTTACATATATAATATCCTTATCTATTCCATAGACCTCCGTCAACAGTTCCCAAGCGTATGCAATCGCTTCCTTCTTGAAGTAATCCCCGAAAGACCAATTGCCTAACATTTCAAACATGGTATGATGGTACGTATCCCTTCCCACTTCCTCCAAATCGTTATGCTTTCCGCTTACCCTCAAACACTTCTGCGAATCGGCAGCCCTGAGATAAGGCTTGGTCGAATTGCCGAGGAAAATATCCTTGAACTGATTCATTCCGGCATTGGTGAACAAGAGCGTAGGGTCATTCTTCACCACTATCGCCGAAGAAGGTACCACGGTATGCCCTTTCGAGGCGAAAAAATCCAAAAACTTCTTTCTTACTTCCTTTGAACCAATCATATCAGAGTTCCTTTATTTCTTTAATCACATACAGGCGAAACGGTTCCGCAAACCACGCACCCCACTCCGTCAAGTCTGCAAAGGTACAAAAAAAATCAAAATTCACTGCCCGCATTCCGCAAAAGCATCATACAAACAGCTCCCGCTCAAAACAAAAGCGATGAAATCCGCCCCGTCAACCGACAGACACGAACCTCATCGCCTGTTCCGTAGAACCGTCCTTACCTAAAAGAACAGCGTAAAGCCTGCTTCCAAATGATTTCTTCCGAACTTCTTCTTCGAGGAAGTGGATAATCCGTTATCTACTCTCGACGAAATAACATAATCCACATCATAAATACTGTAATTCACAAAAGTCTTCAAACGATGTCCGCACATAGAGAACTCCAATCCTGTTCCGAAAGAAAGGAAAGGCTGAAAATCATCCATGGATTCCACACCGTAAGTCATCTCGCCCTTTGTTCCCCTGAATGAAGACAAATCCGCAGTTATCATCTCCCTCAAACCACCGCCGAGAGACACATTCCAAAACGTTTTATCGCAAATTCGCGTGCTGTAATTCACCATTATCGGCACTTCCACGGAGTGAAAGACCGCATTGTAACGATCCTCCGCAAAAAAATCGGGATAATCCGACAAAAATCTTGTATCATCGGCAACCACAAGCTTTACTTCCATATTCATATACGCATACTTCAAGCCTGCCGAAAGGGAGAAATTCTTATTGAACCTGTATTCGTATGCAAAATGCAAGGAAAAACGAGACATAGCCGTAACATTCGCCGCACTGCGGAACTTCTTGAATGAATTACTTCCGACATCAAACACCCTGTGGTCAAAAGTCAGGTCTCCGCCAAAGCTATTCACCAAATTGCATGTGGAGAAAATATCGGTCGCTGCTCCAAAGCCGAAATTATGTTTCTTTAAGCCACCGGATTTTTCCGATTTCGTTTGAGCATCAAGCCCACCCAATGCGGTCAAAACCGCAAACAAAGTAATAATTACCTTTTTCATCGTTTTTGTCTCTTAATTTGAAAATCATTTAATGCCACAAAGATACACATTTCACTTCAAATAAACAAGTATTAAGAAAAAAACATTTATCAAACTTGCGAAACATTTGACTTTAAGGGCTTTGTGCATTGTATTTTCTCTGAAACACCACTACTTATTCGCCATTAACCTTTTCGGAAATGAGTTTCTCGAATTTCTTTTCGGTGCAAAGGCTCAAATCTGTGCCGACGAATTTACCGTCCATGAATAATGAAAATATCGTATCGGGGCTTGGTGCTTTGCGTGCCTGCTCACGGGTTTCCAGTTTGATTATTTCCAAAGGCACGCCATGCTTTTCGGCAAGTTCTTTCAGTTGTCCGCCGACATAATATTCCGTAAACGGACAGCGGGAAGAGTAATAAGCCGTCAAACCCTTCTTTTCGCCGCAAGCACCTTCCGCAACGCACGGCAGAAAGTACGGATTCGGAGCGGCGACATCGAACTTCATGGCAATCAAAGCAAAACCGTAAGGCAACTTTTCCACGATAGTGAAACCATGAGCCAACAACCATTTCGTATCGCTCATGAAAGGCAGCTTCTTCGTGCCTACCACGGATACCAAGCCGCTTTTTCTCTGACGTTTTGCGTCCTCCATGACGGATTGAAGCAAGGCATAGCCATGCCCTTTACCTTTATATTGCCCCGAAACCCAAAAACAATTTATCATTATATAGTTCGGAGCCTCCACGGCAGTCCATGCCTTTTCCGCAGGTACGTATTCGATAAACACCTTGGCTCTTTCGTTCAGTCTTCTGAACACATAACCCTCGCCGAACTCCTTTTTCAACCATTCTTTCTTCGCCTTATAACCCTCTGCACACTTTTTATCTGAGAAAGCACAGCAAATATGCTCCTCATCTATGCTTTCCGCATTCAAATCCATGTATTCCGTATCCATCTTCTTCCTTTCGTTATTTCCAAATCGGTTAATCGTATCAAAAAAAAAGAGGGACTGCTCCCCGCCTGCGTTGTTTGCAGTTTGCGGAAAACAGTCCCGAGTGTATACTTAAATTAAAGCCGTAAAATATTACAGTTCCCCGTCACTTTTTTGCGACGGTTTACTTCACAGGGTGGTCTTTATGGAATTGTTTAACCCTTTCTTCGAATACAGGAATCATTTCATGAGGCACCAAAGACACGCATGCTCTCACGCCTTCGGTTCTTGTGCTTCTGCAAATCTTCAAAGAGATTGCACTGATACCGTAATACGCCAACTCGCTCAACAATTCCTCTCCGCTATAGCCCGGATAAGAGAACGTAAAGTAAAATCCGTCTGCCACATCCATGTCCAAATCCTTGTCATAAACAATCTTGAAACCGTTTTCGACCAATGCCTTTTTCATCTGATGGGCTTTCCTGCCGTAATCCTTCAAAGGCTCGGCGAAGTTGTACGTCCCATCGTTGCAAGCCTTGAATATGGCTGTCAAGGCATACTGCGGCGAGAATGCCGTTCCCGAAGTCAAGGCATAGAGTGAGCCGAATATTATGGCACGACCGAAACTCTCCTGAGTGAAGAACTTCTTCATGTACTCGGTTTTAAGCTCGAACAAAGCAGGGCTTATTATCATCACTGCAATACGTTGACCTGCGTATGAGAAAGCCTTGCTGCCGGAAATCATCAATATGTATTTCTCTGCCCATTTCGCAACCGTAGGTTGGAAAGGAGGCACTCCCGGTTTGGAATAATCCTTACGGAAGTCCATTCCGAAGTAAGCCAAGTCCTCAATCACTATCACATCGTGCTTGTTCGCCTCTTCGGCTATTATTTGCAACTCTTTCTCGTTGAAAGAGAACCAAGCCGGATTGTTAGGCGAGGAATAAATCATCGCAATCACCTCTCCCGTTGAAAGGTATTCCTCCAATTTCGCTCTCAACTTATCGCCACGATAATCGTAAACGTCGAAATGCAAAGTCTCTATACCTAATATATTGCACTGTTGCTTTTGAACGGGGAAACCCGGGTCGATGAACAAAATCTTGTTCTTCTTTGCGTCCAAACGAGCCACCGTCATGAAAGCCGCAAAGCTCGCCTGCATGCTTCCGACAGTGGGAACGCATGAATCCTCCGGCACTTCGACATCAAGGAAGTTCTTCACGAATCTTGCCGTCTCGTGTTTCAACTCCTTCGTTCCGTAAATATCCGGATAGATTGCCGCACAACCGCCCTTCAAAGCCTCGATTTCTGCCTCGACACCTATCTGCACTGCAGGCAATCCGGGAATACCCATCTCCATTCTCACAAATTTCTCACCCGTTGCCGCTTCCACATCATCTATCACCTTTTTCACCTCACGTATAGAGCCTGCTCCCACGCTCTTGATTTTGTTCTTGGCTACGATTTCATCGACCAAAGCCTTGTCAAATGGTATATTCTGCATAAAATTACTGTTTTGTTAATACTGAAATACTGTTTTGCCTTTTCTTTCTTCCCTTCCGACGCACATATACATCAATGCAACCCTGCCCGACCTCCGTCCACCGCCACATTTAATCGCACAAACACATCGGAACGCACATAAACCCACCCCGCAAGTCGAAGCAACACGCTTCAACGCTGCAAAGATAGCACTTTTTATCGAACAAGCCAAATTCAAGCACCCATTTTAAAAGCCGCAAAACCATATTCCGCCAACCGATAAAAACACCCCTCGACCAAAACGCCGTTCCGCAAAAATAAATCGCCGAAAGAAAAAATTCTTCCGCCATTTCAATTTCATGAAACGGTGTTTGCTTTTCAAAATAGGAAAAAGATTTTCGGCGGCTTGGGCGATATAAGTAACGAAGCCCGCAGTTCGAGAACTGCGGACTTCGTTACATCGAGAGTAAGGCTATCTGTTCACCACGACTTTTCGTGCTGCCGAGCCGTTGTCGGAATTAAAGATGAGCCAATAGATGCCGGATTTCAATTTCGACACGTCTATTCTGAGATTTGTGTCTCCTCTCTTCACCTTGTCGAACAAAAGAACCTGTCCTTTGGCGTTCACCAATTTTATGTTCACATCTGCGGATAGTTCTTCGGAGAAAGCGATTTGTGCCATGTCGTTCGCAGGGTTGGGATAAACCTGTCCTATACCTTCCAATTCGCTTGCGGGAAGTGTGTTCAAAGATGCATAAACGCTTTCTTCGCTTATACCGTTCACATCACTGCCATAGACTGTCGTATAGAAGCCTTTAGGTGCGGTCATGGGCTTGGTGATGGTTTTTCCGTTGTTTGAAGTCGCGGAAATGTAGTATTCGAGGGTATCTCTCGTCGTTTCCGGAAGATTGATTTGGGCAGTGAACATATTGCCTTCGTCAGCCGTGAGTACGGCTTCCTGCCATGCTGTCTCGCCGCTCGTGCGATAGAAAACGGATGCGGAAGCTATGCCGCTGCGGTTTTGTGCTATAACCCTGTATGTGGGAGCCGACGCATTGCTTGCGGTATTCCACCATCTGACAGGGTCATGGTATATTCTGACAGGGTTTTCCGCAGGTATTTGTTTGGTGATGCAGTGGATTGCTCCGCCGAAGCCGTCAAATTCCCTGACGTCTATTTCTTCGAATTCATAGCCCGGGTAACGTTGTTTCATTATCTCGATTGCCGCTTTGTTGCCATCGACATCGCCTCTTCTCGAACCGCTGAGGGATTCGTCATAGAAGACCGGCTGCATGATTGCATCGTTGACGAAAGTGTGGTTCGAGTAAGAACGAGTGTAGTTCCTGTTGTATTCGCTCTGCGAAGAGTACCACGAACCGTTGTTTTTGGCAGGAAGAGGTATCCTCGTGTTGTGGTACTTCGAACCGAAAATGGTTTCCAAATTGCAAAGCAAGTCCATGTTGCTTTCCACCCTTCTCGGATCCGAGAGGTTCGCCATGGAGGAAGGGTGTTTGGTCGATACGAAACTTGTTTCGTCCCACATGTCGCAGTAAAGGTCTATATGCCCTGTGCCTCCGTCATACTTCAAAGCCGGAAGGACAACGCAGCGTGAAAGATTCAACAAGTGCATAAGGGAATCCCGCACCTGACTGTTGCTTAACGATGGCTTGCTCTGCACATTGTAACCGTAAGGGCTTGAAGAATCCAAATAGTAAAGCCCGTAGGTGTCTTGGTTCAACTCATAAACCGCATCGGAAGTGAACAAACTTCCCACACCATCGAGAAGTATGTTTCCGCCCTCATATTCTATGGTATTGGTAAAGACACGGAAGCCGGCTTGTTCTCCTATGCGTTTGGCGATTTGGTCGTCCAGCGGTCTGCCACCATAGTATTCGAAATCCATGAAGCCTATGCTGTCCTGCTCTCCGTAGTAGAAAGCAACAGGACCGCAGTCTCTGTACCAGAAAGAGTTGCCCGGGTTGATGAAGAAACGATAATTGGTCAACGGAGTGCCTCTTTGCGTCATGAAATCCTTGATTGCGATACTGTCTTCGGCGGAACGTATGTTTATCCAAACCTGAGCATGCCGCTGAATGCCGTCAGCCAACTTGGCAAACAACTTCGCATAGCTGCTTGTGGCAGAAACATCGGGCGTTGAAACGACCGGCACCAACTCGTATGAATCGGAATAATACGACATACCCTGACCCTCGAACAATTCCTCCGCAGGTTCGTTGCCGGAGACCGTGTAGGTATCGTATATCCATGTCATGAGAATAGCCTGCACCTCATCACTTTCGATAGGGAATATCATATCCTCTGGAACTTCGAGAGGCGTTTTCACTCCGTTATCGTTCGATTTTGCTTTGAAGATGTTTTGCGGAAGACTTCTCTTCATAGGAACTCTCGAATGAATACCTCTATAATATGTATTCAACTCCTCGGGCGACATCTTGCCTTTCATTTCGGCTGCCTTTTGCTGTTTTTGCAGCAAACCCGTCTGTCCGAAGCCTGCAAACGCAAGACCCAAACAGCATACGTAAACTAAAAATGTGAATTTTCTCATTGTACTTGACTTTTATGTGATTTACTTGGGAACGTACGCCGAGCGAAAAAATTACATGAAAAATATGTGTAGATTGAAAAAAGATTGTATCTTTGCAACATTATTCGAGTTGAGACGTTAGAGTAATCAGGAATAAGGAAATAAGGAAATGAGTACAAAATGAGAAAATATATCAAATTGTTATGAAGAAAGTAATATTTTGCATTTCGGCATTCATGCTGTTTTTGTCGGCAAATGCACAAGAAAAGACTGTGTTGAGACACGCAGGTTTTGAAACGAACCGTTTCATCGATAATTGGGAGATTTCCGCAGGCGTAAGCGGACAGTTGTTCCAGAAATTGACAAGAACGGACAAGGAATTGAACAAAGGAAGTTTCGGAGACCGTATGAACATCGGCTTTAACGTGGCTGTGGGCAAATGGATTACCCCTATCTTCGGAGGAAGAGTACAATTCCAAGGTTATTCCATGACAACGTTCGACGATGCGGAAGTTCAAAACGATTGGAACTATCTTTACGTTCATGCAGACGTTATGGCAAATCTCACGAACTGGATTTGCGGATACAAAAGCGACAGATTTTATAACGCAGTCTTGTTTGGAGGTTTCGGATACGCAAGTTCAACGACCGATGCCAAGGATGGCTGGAACGGAGAATACGCTTTCACGGGCGGTTTGCAAAACAGATTCAGACTATGCGAAGCATGGGACGCGAATTTGGAGATAAAGACAACATTGGTTACCCAAGATTTCGATAATTTGCCAAAGTATAGCAGGTTCGGATTGCTATGGGACGCAAGCATTGGAGCGACTTACAAAATCCCTACGAAGAGAACGTTCGGTTATATCGACCACGACCAATACAAGAACAAGATTGCTGCATTGGAAAAAGACGTTGAAAACGGTAACAAGACAATAGCTGAAGACGAAGCAGAAATCAACAGATTGAAAGCAGCCGTAGATAAGGAGAAAAAAGCGAAAGAGGCTGCCATGGAGGCAGAACGCAAGGCGAAAGCAGCGTATGCACCTACCACAAATCAGTCTTTGTCAATCTTCTTCCGCTTGGGCGAGAGCAAAATCTCCGATAAGAACCAAGAGAACTTGAAGTTCTTGGCTGAAGCCATCAAGGCAGATAAAGGAAAAGACGTTTTCACCATCACCGGATACGCAGATAAGGAAACAGGTAGTGCTGAGCGTAACGACGCTTTGAGTAAAGAAAGAGCGGAATCTGTTTACAACTACTTGGTTAACTTGGGCGTTGACAAGAATCGCTTGAAAATAGATTACAAAGGCTGCAAAGAACAACCGTTCAGCGGTAAAGCTTACATGAACCGTGCAGCCATCATCAAGAAGTAAGCAACGATAACGAAGCAATTCGGCAAAAAGATAGAGAGAATACGTTTCTTCTCTATCTTTTTTTGTTTTAATCATATACTTTCTTCCGTTCACACGAATGGAAGTTCGTGATGAAAGAAGAGATAGAAACAATATTTTCAGAAAACGCCAGTATTATACATCAATCCGATATGAAGACATTGACGACTTTTGCACAGACTTATTTTTCTCGCATTGGTATTTTGCGGTTTTTGCATCGCTTTGCCACCTTTCTTCAAGAGCATTTCCATAATGCTTTTGGCTTTGATTTTGTTGGCAAGCGGTGAATTATTCCGCTGCAAATATACCGCCAAACAAATATTCGATTTACGCAATCCGCTGTTTTGGTTGGCTACGCTTTACATTCTCTATTGCATAGGCATGCTTTGGAGCAGCAATACGGCATACGGTATGATGGATTTGCAAATCAAATTGCCTCTGATACTGATACCTTTCCTTTTCTGCTTCATTCCACGGGAATACCTGACAAAAAAACGCTTATGGATTTACGCTTCGGCATTCATCACCGGCATTACGATAGTGCTTTCTTGCCTTCTTATTTCAGCCATACTGCGAAACATGCATGCTGAAACATTCAATTTCAGACGCATTATGTACATTTATCTGTCAGCAAAATATGCTCCGAACTATTTGGCGACAGAAACCTGCATTGCAGCTATTCTTACCTTTTTCAATCCTCTGCATTTTCTCCGCATAAGCGACAAAGGCGTAATCATCATAAAGAGTTGTCTGATATGTTTCTTCAATACACTTCTTATACTCTTGGACAGCAGAGTGGGTTCAATAGGAATTGCAGTTGCAGACTTGATTATACTTTTCCATTTGTTCCGCAAGAGAAACATTTTGCTCGCATTACTGTTCATAGCATACGTTATCGGAAACGTGGCTTTTGTGGGAGCAATGTCCCGCCTGCCTTTCGAGCGGTCGATACCCAAATCCGCAAGTAGTTCCTCCGAATCAAGATTAACGATATACTATTATGTCCTCAACAAATCGATAATGAATTCTCCTGTTTGGGGATATGGTACCGGAGATACCAAAGATGTTTTAACGAAAATGCATTCAGATGAACAAATAGGCTTTAAGCGTTACCTCAATGCTCACAATCAGTTTCTTCAAACAACGGTTGCCATCGGTGTCTTGGGCTTGGCGTGCTTGGTTGCAGTGTTTGTCTGCTTCGCTTTGCGGCTATGGGAAAGAAAGTATTTCGCTCTATTGGCAGGGCTTGCCATAATAGGCTTGCTGATGATGACCGAATCTTCTTTGGAGCGTCAGGCAGGAGTGCATTTCTGCAGCTTCGCTTTCTGTTGGTTATATGCAATCACGCATAAGGACAAGAAAAAAGAGGGAATCGAACAAGTCTGATTCCCTCTTCCTCATTATGGTCGGCTATCTTTCCTCTACTCCAATTCTTCCTTGGGTTCTTCCGCTTCTTCAACCTCGGAATAATCTCCGTGATTGAGAACGAATTTTTCTTTTCCCTGAGTTTCTTCCTCCTCTTCCTCGCTTTCTCCTGCTATCTCCTCATCATTCTTCGATGAACCGAGGATTTCCTTATCGAATTCCTCTTCCGTGAACTTGGAATCCACAACGACATCGACTTTAACCATGTAAACCGCGTCTTCTGTTTCCAAAGGCACGACATAAAGAGAAGAACCGTCGGGTTTGGTTATCTTTTGGGCAGCATCGGCGTAACCTTCGCCATATTGGGCATCGAACATATCTCTTGCCTCCTGCGGTAAATTCTGGTAGCTCTTAATCAAATGTTTCTTTGTCTGTGCTTTCATTATATCCACTCCAATTTTTTTGCAATATTACGGATATTGAACCTAATGAAAGAGGGTTTCATACACTTTTTTTCGCCCGTTTGGCGTAGCCTTTTGGTTGCCAGCGAAATAAAAATCGGATTTTATCTCATCACGTTGATATTTCCCGTGAATATTTTCTGTTTCGAGCCTTCTCTCACAGCAAAACGATAGAAATATACACCGTCCGCAAGCCCTTCCGCAGCCCAATCGTTGGGGTATGAAACCGCTCGGAAAACCACCTTTCCCCTTCTGTCGAAAATGACAAGTTCGTTATCGGGATATTTCTCGATGTTGCGTATCTCGAAACGGTCGTTTATGCCGTCATTATTCGGAGACACAAGGTTCGGTATGCCGATTGCAGGCTCGAAAGCCGCCTCCGCCCGTTGTCTTTCCTGCGGTTTCGCTTCACAAACCTCTTTTTGCGGCACGCTCTGCTCATGCCGTTGCTGTTTCACGGGCTTTGCCGGCGATATGCTTTCGCTCTGCACCGCAGTTGCTGCGGGAGACAGCACCGTTTCGGCAACATGGTCAACCTCTTTCTCCTCCCCTTTCACCATCTCTTCGTTTCCGATTTCAGAAACGGCGTTTGAGAAAAATAAATCGGCGTTCGGCGAAATTGAAACGGCGTTTCGTTTTTTCGGAACTTCAATCGTTTTTTCCGTCTCGGCTTCCGGCGTGTTCTGCACGGTTTCCACAATCCTTGTTTCCGGCTTTGCAATCGGCTTTTTCTCCTTTACTTCGCTCCTGTTCAACAGATAAACACCTCCGCCGGCAAAAGCCGCCAATGCAATGCCCGCAATGGTTTTTCCGACCACTGCCGAAAACTTTGCCGAAGAGGCAAGCGATGTTCCGGAAGAGTGAGCAGCATCAGCCGATTGCGGCATTGCCTCGTTCAATCCCGCTTCCAACTTATCCCAAACGCCATTCGGCACCTCTGCTTCGGCATCATGCAACCTGCTTCTGAACAATTCGTCCAACTTCATGACTTACTCTCCTTTCTCTTCTCCGTTTCAGTTAAATACATCTTCAATTTCTGCTTCGCTCTATAAAGAATCGTCTTAACGATTTCGACCTTTGAATTCAAACATTCGGCAACCTCCGCATATTTGTAACCATCTACGACAACCATGTTGAACACCGTTCTGTACCTTTCGTCCAAGGAATTTATCGCATCATACAACTCATCTGTCGAAAACCTGTCCTCCATCTCAAGCTCTTCGACGAACTCCTCTCTTTCTTCCCCTCGTTCCACCTGATTGCGTCTCAGCTCTTGCTTATAGAGGTTTATGCAGTTGTTTACAATTATGGCTTTCAGCCAACTGCCGAAAGTCCCGCTGCCGTTGTACGAATCCATTTTCAGAAACGCATTGGTAAAGCCCGAAATCAAGGCATCTTCCGCATCGGCGGAACTTCGCATGTAGCGTTTGCAAATCGAGAACATAACGCCTTTGTACCTCTCGAAAATCTTACGCTGAGCCACCCTGTCGTTTCTGCGACAGAGTTCCACCAATTCGACGATTTCCTTCTTTTCTTCCATATACTTTCGCTCGAAAGACAACGAAAAATGGAAAAAGTAAACAATCCGGAGAAACTTTTTTCTATTTCACCACGAAATTTTGACGTATCGACCTTTCGCCAAGCCTCAAATCAAGCACATAACCGCCACTCGGAAGGCTGAAATTAAACCTCATGCAGTCCATACCCTTCTTTCCTTTTTCGGAAAAGAGTTTCCTTCCCAAAGTATCGAAAACAGAAATGACGAAATCCTGCTCCGCCTTCGGAAACTCCACATTCAAACAACCAGTTGCGGGCTGAGGATAAACCTTTATGCCGCTTTGCTCCCCTGAATCAGGTTCAGCAAGCCCCACGACAGCCTTATCGCCAATCGCCATTATGTAATCACCCCTGTGAAGAGGCGTGGAGATATATCCCCTGCCGGAAGAAGGTTCGGCTGTCTCAACATACTCCCATTCACTGCCCATATCCGGACGATAAAACAACATAAGGGAATCCAAGGAAGCATACGAGGTCAACAGGGAGGCATCGAAGGGAATATCGGAACCCGCCACCTCATAATAGAACCTTGCTTCCGCTTCCGCATTCTCCGTATTCACACCCTCAATCGTCCAATAATGCTTGTCGGAGAACCTGTCCACGCCATGCTTTCCGACATTTGCACTCTCTCCCACCCAATGCAGAGTACTCCTTACAAGCAAACTATCGGTGCAAGAGTGAACGAAAACACGACTATAAGAGTTCTTGAACTCGTAAAGACCTCTTTCGCCGATTTTCTTGTAGGAATCCGTCGTCAAATCGAAGAACTCTTCCTCCATATCCAAGAATGCCGCAACGGGAGTGAAAGGAAGCGAAAACGTATGCCGCTTCTGCGTACCGTCGTCTTCGATGGTACGCTTGCAAAGCCTGTAATCGGAAGACATGAAAGTAATCGGAAGACGTGCATTGCCGCAAACGGCATTCTCATCGACTGCACTGCGAGAGCGAATTCTTATCTCTGCGGAATTATTGCCGAAAACGGCTTCCGATATTGCGAAATGATGAGTGATGGTATCAAAAACGTAATAATCGAAAAAGTCCGTCAAATCGATGCCGGAGTAAGAAGAGAGACTGTCCCGCAAGGTGTGGGAATTTATATTGGAATAAGCAAAATCGTTCAACAGTTTTCTCACACTCGAATAGAAAAGGCTGTCTCCCATATAGGCTTTCAAACTCATCGCCACCAAGGCTCCTTTGTCGTAAACGGTGGAAGAATACGTTCTGCTGCTGTCCACACCGGACAAAGCGAAGACACCCTCTCGGTAAGGCAACTTCGCAATCACCTCTTCCGCCTTTTGGCGAAAATGTTCCTTTGCATATTCGCTGCCGTGCATGGCTTCAAGACTCAATCTCTCCGTGAAAGTCGTCCAACCCTCGTTTATCCACATATCGCCCGCACTTTCGCAAGTAATCAGATTGCCGAACCATGAATGAGCGAACTCATGCACCATCACGGATTGCGAAGAAAGCGAGAAGGAAGAAGCAAGAGAACGAACGAAAGCAATATTATCTACATGCTCCATGCTCCCCTGCGGAGTGGTGCAGTAACCCACCCGCTCGAAAGGGAAAGCTCCGAAAAGCCTTTCCATATTCGCAAAAGCGGAATCGAACTTCTCGAAATTACGATACACAGCCGCACTGTCGGAAGGGAAATAAAACACCTGCAATGGCACATTACCGTTTAAGGATTGCAGATTACGCTCCATAACGGCGAAATCCGCAACAGCCATGCTTGCCAAATAAGTTGGGATTTCCCTGTTCAGCGTCCAATGATAGGTATCCGAACTCTCGCCTCTGCTTACAGAATCCAACACACCGCCGCAAACGGCTTTCACATCTTTGTTCACGGTTATATCGAACCTGAATCGAGCTTTGTCGGTGAAGCTGTCCTTACATGCGAACCAAGCCCTGCCGTAAGCATGCGGGAAATCGCCGAAAGCAACGCCGAGATTGTAAATTATATCATTCGTATAATGAATACCTCCCCAACCGTAAGGCTCCACGTTGTTGCCTCCGTTATAGTAAACCCTCACTTCCACGTCCTCATTCGGCAAAGCGGGCTGCGGAAGCGAGAAAAGGATTTTATTTCCATCATAGTCGAATGCCACAGTCCGACCATTCACCAAGACGGAATCCACAAACTGATTTCTCAAATCGAGTTGCACGGAAACATCTTCCGAAGACAGCATACGCAAGGTCAACTTCGTGTAACCGATATGCCTGTTCGGCTGCAAATGATCGACATCGAGATTTATCTCATAGTCCGAGACATCGAAGTTCTGGGCAAACAACCCGACATTACAAAGATGCAACAGCAACATCGACAAACAAAAAACAACGGATTTGAATTTTCTCATATTCTTAAAGTCTTATAATTCAATCAAAGGAGCAAACAATCTTGCAAACGACAATCTGAATTTTTCTTTTGAAAACCTTACTTCTGCATAAAGGGCATACATGATTTCGGTCAAGCCGAAATATCGACCGCTTCTCTCCGTGAAGCGAGAACGAAAAGCAATATAATGATGAAAAGCTCCATATCGTCATATTTTGATGAACAAACACCGCAACAGATGATTGCCGGCATGAACGGTGGCAAAGTTACGAAAAATAGTCAAGGCAACAAAAAGTTGCAAAAGTTCCGATGTTTTCAATTTTACGGATAGTAATTTCTTCTCGCAAAGGTGGAAAATCATCATAGAAGCAGACTTTAATCATTGTACAAAAAGAAAGGGGCTGACTTTTGCCCGCCCCTTCGATACAGTATGCCGATAATGTTATTGTTCTTTTCCGTTCAAGAAAGTACGGCTTACTTTGTTTGTGCCATAATAATATGGTATGTATTCGAGTGTAGGTATCTGTTTCGTGATATAGAAGTTGGCTTTCTTACCTCGGCATATTGAACCGTGTGTTCGGCTCAATCCCATTGCGTATGCGGAGTTTATGGTTGTTGCATTGAGGGCTTCTTGCGGTGTAAGACGGTAGTTGACGCATGCAAATGTCATAATCATTTGCATATTGCCGCTTGGAGAAGAACCGGGGTTGAAATCCGATGCCATTGCAACGGGTAGTCCGGCGGAAATCATCTTTCGAGCCGGAGAATACGGCATGTTAAGGAAGAATGCTGCTCCCGGCAAGATGGTAGGCATGGTTTTGGAGGATTTCAAGGCTGCGATTTCCTTATCGCCTACGCATTCCAAATGATCGACGGACAAGGCTCCGTGTTTTACACCCACTTCGATACCTCCGGAATAGTCTAATTCGTTGGCATGTATCTTTGGGGTGAGACCATATCTCACTCCTGCTTCAAGCATGCGGTCTGTCTCTTCAACAGTAAAGAAACCGGTGTCGCAGAAAACGTCTATGAAGTCTGCCAATTTCTCTTTTGCCACAAGAGGTATCATTTCGTTTATGACCAAGTCCACGAACTCGCCCTGTCTTCCTCTGTATTCCATAGGCACTCCGTGAGCTCCGAGGAAATTTGCCTTTATGGTCAGGGGTGAGTTCTCTTTCAATCGACGGATTACTCTCAACATTTTCAACTCCGCCTCTGTCGTCAATCCGTATCCGGACTTTATTTCCACTGCTCCGGTACCGAGGCTTGCTATCTCCTGCAAACGTCGGTATGCATCCTCGTATAGTTCGTTTTCATCTGTTTCCTGCAAACGTTTTGCCGAGTTCAAAATACCGCCTCCGCGTTTTGCGATTTCCTCATAGCTCAATCCGCGTATCTTGTCTATGTATTCTATTTCGCGAGAGCCTGCATAAACCAAATGGGTGTGCGAATCGCAGAAAGAAGGTAGCACAAAGCATTGCTTTGCATCGATGATTTTGTCGGCGTTCTGCTCTTTCATTTCACTCATCTTGCCGAAGTCGGCAATTTTATCGTCTTCAACGATAAGGTAAGCATCGTTTATGCTTTCCACTTCTGCCATTGCCTCTCCGCATACGGCTTCACGAGGGGTTTCTTCCGTCTGCACAAGGCTTTTTATGTTCGTTACCAGTGTTCTCATATTGCTTTTGTGTTTATTTCATTCTGATTGATAATGTCATTCCTATATTCGGGGCAACGCCTGCAAAGCCCGGGTATGCGAATGGGGTGAGCGAAGCCGACAGGTCGTCGTTTATGTTGAAGTCGAAGAGGTGTCCGTAAACCATTGCATCGACGATGTTCAACAGATAGACGGCGGCAGAAAGCATTATGCCGAGTTGAAAATTTTTATCGTATGCTTGGTGCAGTGCAAGTATGCTTTCGTCGCTGTATGTGGCGTAATCGGCAAGCAATTCGGCTGTGTTTCCGTTCAAACGGTTATAGTACTCGTCTTTGAACTTGATCGAGTTTTGGTAATTGCTTATTGCAAGGTAGGCTGTCGCTGCTCCGAGGGTGTAAATGACCGGAACTTTCCATGTTTGTTTATTATAAACCTGTCCCATTCCCGGAAGGATTGCGGAATAAAGCGTTGCACGCTTTGCCGAATGGAGTTTGCTTGCCGTAAAAGGCTCTTGCGAAAAAAGATTACTGCTCACGAGGAGCAGCATCAGTGCAAATAAAAGACCTTTACAAGGGTTCATCTGTTATTTCTCGCTTTCCAATAATGCGATTATGCGTTCGAAGTCTTTGTCATTCTTGAAGGCTATTGTGATTTTGCCTTTACCTCTTTGGGAACGGGTTATCTCGATGTCCGTGTCGAGTTTGGCGGACAATGCTTCGCGTCTTGCGGCATGGAAATCGGGCAGTTGTTTTTTCTTGATTTGCCCCTGCTGTTGTTTTTCCCTGCTTTGCTTTGCCAAATCCTCGACCTGACGAACGGAAAGACCTTTTTCGATGATACGTTTCATCATTTCGATTTGCTCGCCATCGGATTCCAGATTGACCAAACAGCGTGCGTGTCCCATCGAAATTTGATTATTGCGGATTGCAACCTGCACTTCCGCCGGCAGTTTCAAAAGTCTGAGGTAATTGGTTATCGTCGAACGGTTCTTTCCTATCCTTTCGCTCATCTGTTCCTGCGTAAGGTTGCATTCTTCTATCAATCCCTTCAATGCCAAGGCTATTTCAATGGCATTCAAATCCTCTCTCTGGATATTCTCCACCAAAGCCATTTCCATGACTTCCTTTTTGGTTGCAATCCTTATGTATGCCGGAATTTCGGAAAGACCTGCCGACTTTGCGGCACGGTATCTTCTTTCGCCTGCAATCAAGACATATTCACCGTTTTCTTTCATTACGGTTATCGGAACGATGACGCCGTTTTCCCTTACAGACTGCGTGAGTTCTTCAAGGGCTTGTTTATCGAATTCCTTTCTCGGTTGCTCGGGATTAGGCTTTATTTTGTCCAACGGAATATAACTCAACTCGGCAGCAAGCGTGCCTATATTGTTGTCATTCCTGCTTACGGGCGTTCCACCCAACAAAGCCTCCAAACCTTTTCCCAATGCCGATGTCTTTTTTGCTGCCATATTTCCGTTTTATGCTTTTGCCGTGTTCTTTTCTATGATTTCAACTGCCAGATTCATATAATTGACCGCTCCTGTGCTGCCTGCGTCATACATGATTACGCTCAGACCGTGGCTCGGTGCCTCTGCCAATTTGACGTTATTGTATATGATTGTATTGAATACCACTTGCTGGAAATGGTGTCGCACATCTTCTGCCACTTGTTTGTTCAATCGCAAACGCGCATCGAACATCGTAAGCAATATTCCTTCGATTTCAAGAGACGTATTGAGCCTGCTCTGAACTATTCTTATGGTATTGAGCAATTTTCCCAAGCCTTCCAATGCGAAATACTGGCATTGCACCGGTATAATCACACTGTCGGCAGCCGTAAAGGCGTTTATGGTTACCAAGCCCAAAGATGGAGAACAGTCTATTATTATATAGTCGTACTCATCTTTGATCGGAGCGATTGCATTTCGCAATTTCTCTTCTCTGTCTTCAAGTTTGGGCAATTCCACCTCGGCTCCCACAAGATCTATGCTTGCAGGCAGAAGATAAAGATTGGGTGTATCCGTTTCCACTATTGCTTCCCTTGCTTCGGCAGAGCCTATCAAGCACTCATATATGCCCTTCTCCACGCTCTGCGGCTCGATACCCACGCCGGAAGAGGCATTGGCTTGCGGGTCTGCGTCTATAAGCAATGTCTTCTTCTCCATCACAGCCAGAGCCGCACTCAAATTGATGGCTGTGGTGGTCTTTCCAACACCGCCTTTCTGATTTGCAACAGCTATTACTTTCCCCATCTTTCTTCTCCTTGTGTTTTGCAAAAAGAGCTGCTCCATAAAGCAGCTCTCTATTTGCTTATCGCTCAATGTAAATACTAATCGAACTTAATGTTTTCAAACTCCTTTTCAAAGCCATCGTCGCTTCTTTCCGTCTCATCATCGTCAAAAACAGGCTCTTCACCCGTTTCAACGAAACGAATCACTCCTTCAAGAGCGTTCTTGAACTTGGAATAATCTTCCTTATACAGAAATATCTTATGTTTTTCGTAAGAGAATGTGCCACCATCGTTATCGAACTTACGTTTGCTCTCCGTTATGGTTATGTAACGCTCGCCTTGTTTTGTTTCCTTCACATCAAAAAAATACGTTCTCTTACCTGCTTTTACGGCTTTTGAAAACACTTCTTCTCTTTCTCTCTCTTCCATTTTCGATTCGATATTCAGTTTTTATCCGTTGGCAAAAATACTAATTTATTTCCGATTGTCAAGATTTGCCTGTTCAAAAAAAAGCATTTTCTCGCTAAGACTTTGTGGCATAATCCCTTAATCCGAATATCGAGCTGCCGATACGCACAAAGGTGCTACCCTCCTCCACTGCTATTCGGAAGTCATGAGACATACCCATGGATAACTCGCAAAAGCTCTCTTCCTTTTCATAATACTTGGCTTTGATATGCTTGAACAAATCGCTCAAATGCCTGAACTCTTTTCTCGTTTGATTCAAATCATCGGTTACCGAGCCTATACCCATCAAACCGCAAATCCTCACATTCTCCAACATCTTGAATTCATCGCTCTCCAACAAAGCCTCCAACTCCTCTTCATCGAAACCGTACTTGGTTTCCTCGTCGGATATTTTGATTTGCAACAGGCAATCCATCACTTTCTCGTGCCTTATTGCCAATCTGTTTATCTCACATAGCAATCTGAAACTATCTACCGAATGTATAAGCGTCGCAATCGGCACGACATATTTCACTTTGTTTATTTGCAGATGACCGATGAAGTGCCACTCTATATCTTTCGGCAACACTGCACACTTATCCCTCATTTCCTGAGCCTTATTCTCCCCGAATATTCTCTGCCCTGCGTCATACGCCTGCTGCAAATCGCTTACCGGCTTTGTCTTCGACACTGCCACCAACCTCGTTTGCGGAGGCAAAAGAGACCGATAATGCTTTATGTTTTCCGCTATCGACATGATAAATCTGTTTTTAAGTTTCGTCCTTATCGGAAAGCCGAACCGGCTTTCACACCGCCAGAACTGCTGTTTTTCCTTTTCGGAATTGCAAAGTTACAACAATATTGCATAAATTTGCAAGCCTAAACAGTAAAGTAGTTTTTGATGAAGGTAAAAACAATGCTGTTCTTACTGCTTTCAGGCTTGATGGCCGTAAGCTGTTCGAACGAAAGACGCAATGAAAAAGCCATCGAACAAACCTTGGAATTGTTCTACAAACACATAAACGAAAGAGATTTCAAAGCCGTTTCGGCGGTTTGTTCCCCTCAAATGCAGAAAAGTCTCGATTTCATGAAGAATTTCGGTAACGATTTGGTCATCTACAAAGATTGGGTTGTGAAATCCGTAAAAATATCGGGCAACAAAGCCGTGGCGAAAGTGCTTGTAACAGACCAATTCGACAACAGAACGGAATGTATATGGAAGTTGAGCAAAGTGAAAGACAAATGGCTTTTGGACGTTTTCAATTTCTCCTCGGCAGAGAACTTGGAACCTGTAAAAGAAAGCCCGAATAATGCAACCAAAGCAGAACCTGCTCCGACAAAAGCCCAACCCGCACCTGCCACAGAAAGCTCCACCACAAAGGAATGATAAAAAGAATACTTCACATAGTCAATCTGCTTTTCACCCTCATGCTTTTCGGAGTATATGCGGGAGCATTCATACGCCCCGAAGCCGCACCGCATCTATCCCTTTTCAGTTACGTGTATCCATTGCTGCTCCTCATCAATGCGGTATTCTGTATCCTTTGGCTCTTTTGGAAACCCATATATATTATTGTACCCTTGGCAGCAATCCTCGCAGGCTACGACTACATACCACGCCTTATCGGCACTTCATCAGGCGAAACGGCTTCCGTAAACTCCATGAAAATAATGACTTACAATGTCGAAAACTTCACCCATGAAGCACAAAGCACTGCCGAATTGAGACAACGCAACATGGATTCCGTCATAGAAGTCGTCAAAAAGGAAAATCCCGACATTCTGTGCTTTCAAGAGTACAACGCCTCGAAGAACGGACAACACTCCGTCCACAGAATACTGACCCGCGAGCTTGGCTACGAATATTATTTCGCCCCTGCCGAATCCAAATACGGCGTAAGCGGCAGCGTGATTTACTCAAAGAAGAAAATCATCCGTTCCGGCTGTCCCTTCCCCATGAAAGAAGAATACCACTCCTTTGCCTTTGCCGACATAAAAGCAGGAAAAGAAGTGATACGGGTATATAACGTTCATCTTGTCTCCTACAAAATCATGGACGAAGAGAAAAACGAAGTCGGCACATTGACGAAAGGACAAATTCCCGACAAGGAAATCTCCCTCGGAGTAAAAGACAAACTCATCGAAGCAAACAAAAAACGCAGCGTCGAAACAAGAGAAATGGTCGAATTGCTGCAACAAACCAAACAAAAGCACCTTGTGGTCGGAGATTTCAACTCTACGCCGTATTCATACACATACAGAGAGTTTTCCAAGCTGATGACAGATAGTTTCAGACAAGCGGGGAAAGGCCTTTCCGGCACTTACAACGGTCCTTTGCCCGCTTTCCGCATCGATTATGTCTTTTGCGGCGAAGGAATTAAAGCGACAAGCTATTGCGTAGGCGAATACCTGCATTCCGATCACAAACCCGTGATGGTGGACTTTGAAACGGAAAAGAAGAAATGAGAAAGAAAGAACGCTATGCCCTGACCATAGAGAAGCTCGACGGGCTTTTCCCCGATGCACAAACCGAACTGCACTACGACAACCCCTTCCAACTGCTCGTTGCCGTGATACTCTCCGCACAATGCACCGACAAAAGAGTCAATATCGTTACACCCGAACTCTTCAAACGCTTTCCCACCTCTGCCGAAATGGCAAAAGCAAGCGAAGAAGAAATATACCGCTACATCAAAAGCATATCATATCCCAATGCCAAAAGCAAAAACCTCTTGAAGATGGCACAAAGGCTGCACGAAGTATATAAGGACGAACTGCCAAAGGAGAGGAAGGACTTGGAAAGCCTCGCAGGAGTGGGACGCAAGACCGCCAACGTTATAGCCGCCGTGCTTTACAACCAAGCCGTCATGCCTGTCGATACACACGTCCACCGCGTCAGCCGCCGCATAGGCTTGACCACCGGAGCGAAAACACCTCTCGAAACAGAGAAACAACTTATGGCAAACCTCGACAAGGCTTCCGACATAGCCCTGCTCCATCATCAACTCATACTCCTCGGACGCTATATATGCAAAGCCCGCAAACCCGAATGCGAAGCCTGTCCCCTACCCGACTGCTGCAAGTTCTACGCTACCAAAAACAAAGTCTGAAAACTCGAATCGTCGATACCGGACAAGCAAAAAGGAGTAAAAAACCGAACCGCAGCCCGCTGCAAGCACAAAATCACTCGACCGTTTCAAACACAGCTGTACCAATAAACACCTTATTCTTATAAAGCCAAGCAGTATCCTCCTCGACATAAATACTGTCGGCATTTCTGTTCTTTGAAGCCTCTTCGATAAGAACATCTCTGATGGATTCGGAATTTTTTCGCAGCAATCCTTCTTTTCCGAAAAGCACTTGCACAATCAACGCTGCCGATGCCAACACTATCGTTATGCTCAAAAGAACAATCTCTCTCTTTCTCTTCTTTCCCTCTTCCATGAAACATCGAATTATATCTTCATCGTCTCAACCGCAGCCCTCTTTCTGCCGTTTGCCGGACGAAATCATCATTTCATCCGGCAAATATACTGCTTATTTCTCACACGTCAAAATATATACAACGCTTTCTCATCACGCAGAATATATCTTCTGTACTCTCCGCAAACTTTTTCGAGACGACAAAAGCAATATTTTTGAAAACCAAGCCGGAAAAAGGATTTGAAAACCGGACATTTCGGTTTCGCAATCCTATTATTCGTACCTTTGCAGACGAAACAACATAAAGATACAATGCAGGAAGAGTTCATCAATCTTACACCCGACAACATAGCAAACGAACATTTGTGCTGCATTATCCGCAGCCGGAAACCACATTGCGGCGTTGAAGCGAAACGCACATGGTTAAAAGAGAGATTGAAGGAAGGTCATGTATTCCGAAAGCTGAATGCCAAGGCGGCAGTCTTCATAGAGTACGCACCCTTGGAGAAAGCATGGGTGCCGATTTGCGGAGAGAATTATCATTACATCTATTGCCTGTGGATTAACGACAAAGCGTTCAGAGGCAAAGGCTATGCAAAAGAACTCATGGAATACGCAATAAACGATGTCAGGCAGAAAGGCGGCAGCGGATTGTGCATGCTCGGAGCAAAAAGGCAAAAAACATGGCTGTCCGACCAATCCTTCGCCAAGAAATTCGGCTTCGAAGTCGTTGACAGCCTCGATAACGGCTATGAACTGCTTGCCCTCTCCTTCGACGGCACGAAACCGCACTTTGCGGAGACAGTTCGCAAAAGCGAAATAGGAAACCAAGAACTCACAATCTTTTACGACGCACAATGCCCCTATATTCCGCAAAGTCTCACGCCCGTACGCACATATTGCGAAACACACGGCATACCCCTCATTCTCAATCACGTGAACAGCTTGCAAGAAGCGAAGAACCTGCCCTGCGCATTCAATAACTTTGCCGTATTCTACAAAGGCGAACTCGAAACAGTGAACCTCTTGGACATAGCCCAACTGAAAAAAATCCTCAACAAATAAACCACCGACTCACACCCCGACCGACCAAACGCCGATTCATGAGTACCGAAACGCCGCTTGGCGAAATTCTTTCGGCGTTTCGTTTCCGCAAAACGGCGGTTGCTTACGAATGATTCGATGGTTTTATAAATCAAAGGGTTATAAGAAAGGGTTTCATTGGTGAAAAGAAAGGGCGGAAGTGTTGTTGCTTCCGCCCTTTGGTGTGTTGCTTAATCGGGTTTTACTTCACGTAGGCGTTTTTCAGCATTTTCAAATCCAAGGGTATGCCTGCCGAAATCTCGAATGGAAGAATGCCTATTTTCATATTGTCTGCCTTGTTGTGCTGTGCAAAGGTCGGACGATAGGTTAGGGCTATGCTTACGTCTTCACAAGAAAGTTTCAATCTTATCGGCACAAAGCCCGCTCTCTGATACAAGGCTCCGTCCTGCGGAACGTAGTAAGAGGGTGTTACGATATGGTTACCCTCTATCAAAGGCGATTTATAAGAGAATACATACACCGAATAGTCGGCTCCTATTCCAACTGAAAGGGAAAGAGAGGCTACGGGGTTGCTCTTGGAAAAGAAGTAGGCGTAACCGAATGAAAGGGATAGTCTTCCGGAAGTTGAGAAGCATTTGCCGTTGTCATTCTCTTTCAAAACTCCGTACTCCACTCCGGCGTCCAAATCGAAGAACAAACCTGTTGCCTTGTGCAGGTAGGTGCGTCTGTCGCCCACACCTATACCCCAAGTCGGCAAATCGATTTCTGCAACTTTGTCATTGTTGCCGAATGCTGCCATGGATACGTACGGCTCGTTGATTTTCAAAAATTTTCCGCTTCCCGAAAAAGTTTCTTGTGCGTTCAGTCTGCCTGCAAACACGGTTGCAAAAAAGCAGACACAGATGATACTGATTTTTTTCATTGTTTGAAATTGTTTTTAGTTGAACATTCTATTTTCTTACAGCTGTTTACCGCAGGCAAATGTACAACAAAATTTTCAATATGGGACAAAAAAAAGATTTATCTTTCTTTTCAAATGATAATACACCTTTTTCAGGCTCGAAAAACGGGAATAAAACAGTCCGGAACAGAGTAAGGAAGTTCTTTGTGCGGTTTGTTATTGCGTTGTAACTTGCTCTTTTTCGTAGCTTTGCCTTATCGGATTGTATGTGTGCTTGGAGAACGAGTGGTTTCCATGCTGTTTGTTTTTCTTCTCGGGCTTTTGTCATATCGATTGGCTGTATCCGTATCATGAAAGGGCGTTTCGCTTAAATATTCCGCCGTTTTATTCGTGATAATTCCCGATATGGGATTTTCAACAGGCGAAATGAAGAAATATTTCGGAAGTTGGTTTCGGTAAGGTTTGCTCTTGCGATTTTACTGCGGCAAAAGCAGGCGGGTTATCCGTTTACTCTTATTTTGAGTGTGTCGTATGCCAAACGGACATTGGCAGGGAGTTCCCGGTTGACGGCTTCGTGAAAGCCGAGGAAATGACTTATATGCGTAAGGTAGGCTTGCCGTGGTCGGAGACGGTCTATCAATGCAAGGGCTTCTTGAAGGGTGAAATGGGAGAAGTGTTCTTCTCTTCGCAATGCGTTGACGACCAAGCAGTCCAAGCCTTGAAGTTTGTCGATTTCCTTTTCGCTTATTGTTTTTGCGTCGGTTATGTAGGCGAACTTACCTATCCGATAGGCGAGAACGGGCAGAAGGTGGTGCATTACTTCGATGGGCTGAATGCAGAGTTCGTTCACTTGTATAAGGTCTTCGGACGTGATTTCCCTAAGGTCGAATTGAGGCAATCCGGGGTACTTGTTTTGTGCGAAAGCGTAGGCGAATTCGCCTCTTATGCCTTCTGCTGCATAGCGATTGGCATAAACGGGCATGGAAGTTTGCTGCAAATAGTTGAAAGAACGGACTTCGTCCAATCCTCCCACATGGTCTCTGTGGGAATGGGTGACAAGAATGGCATCGAGCCGCGATACATTTTCCCGCAACATCTGATAACGGAAATCGGGTCCCGCATCGATGGTCAGTTGCGTCCCTTTGTCCGAACGAATGAGTACAGAGGAACGCAGACGCTTGTCTTTCTTGTCTTTGGAAAGACAAACCTCACAGTCGCACCCTATGACGGGTATTCCCTGTGAGGTTCCTGTTCCTAAAAATGTTATTTCTAAATAGCCCATTTCAACCAAATCGCTCCCCATGTAAATCCCGCTCCGAAGGATGTAAGGATAAGGTTGTCGCCTTTCTTGAACTTATGTTGGTTTTCAAACATCAACATAGGGATTGTGGCTGACGTGGTGTTGCCGTACTTTTCTATGTTCACCAACACCTTTTCCGGTGCAAGCTCCAAGCGATTGCCTGTCGCCTTTATTATTCTCAAATTCGCCTGATGGGGCAATAGGTATGCAATATCGTCAGCCGTCAGGTTGTTTCGCTTCATTATCGTCTCGGTTGCCTCTGCCATTTTCACCACTGCCCATTTGAACACGGCTTGTCCTTCCTGATAAATGAAGTGTTCTTTGGCATCGACGGTCTGATGGCTTGCCGGTTTGACGGAACCGCCTGCCACCTGATGCAAATGCTTCACTCCTTCTCCGTCGGAGAAGAGAACTTCGTCCATCAAGCCGTAAGGTTCTTCCGTCGCTTCCACCAATACGGCTGCCGCTCCGTCTCCGAAAATCGGACAGGTTGCTCTGTCTTCGTAATTGGTGATTGCCGACATTTTCTCGGCTCCGACAACGATTGCTCTCTTGACGAAACCTGCTTCAATGTACTTTGCTGCCGTGGTAAGACCGTAAATAAAACCCGAACAACCGGCATTGACATCAAAACCGAAGCCATGCTTGACGCCGCACTTGTGTGCAATCACGTTGGCAGTCGCAGGAAAAACCATATCCGGCGTAACCGTGCAACAGATTATCAATTCGATTGTGTCGGGAGATATGTTCTTTTTCTCGAAAATACGTTTTATGACGATTTCCGCCATATCAGACGGACCCTTTTCGCCTTTCAATATGTGTCGTTCCTTGATTCCGATACGCGTCATTATCCATTCGTCGTTCGTATCGACCATTCGGCTCAACTCATCATTCGTAAGAATATAATCGGGAACGTATCCCTCAACCGCCGTTATGGCAGCCCTTATCTTAGACATCTTCTAAAATTCTTTATTGTTTATTTCCCGTCCGACAAAGCTTCACGCAATTTTTCGATTATGCCCGATGCCGAAATCGTTTTGGACTGCAACACCATGCTTTTGATTGCTTTTTCGTTTGAAATACCGTGTCCGATTATCACCACTCCGTTTGCTCCAAGCAATGGTAAGCCTCCGTATATCTCGTAATTGAATCGTGCGATGTAATCGTCAAACAACTTCCTCTTGACTATCACTCTGGCGAATGCTTCGGTGTGTTTCATCAAAAGGTTGCCTACAAAGCCGTCGCAAACCATCACATCGACATTGCTTTTGAAGATTTCAATCGGTTCTGCGTTGCCTATAAACTCGTAGTGTTTGTTTTTCTTCATCAGACTGAAAGCCGCATGGGTTTGTGCATTGCCTTTCTCTTCCTCTTCGCCTATGTTGACCAAAGCTACTTTCGGTTCGGCTATCCCCAACGCACACTTGGCGTACATGCTTCCCAAAAGTCCGAATTGCTCCAATACTTCCGGCTTGGCATCGGGGTTTACGCCCACATCGACAAGCACTGTTACTCCGCCCTTTTCCTTAGGCACCAAAGCGGCAAGGCATGGCCGTATTATGCCTTCCATGGGACCGACGGAATACATGGTACCTACCAACATGGCTCCCGTGCTGCCTGCACTGGCAAAGCTGTCTATGCGTCCTTCTTTAAGATACCGGAAACCGACTGCAAGACTTGAATCGGGCTTATGGGCAAATGCTTTTATCGGTTTGTCGTGCATATCGATTACATCTTCCGTATGCACAATCTCGAAAAGGTTTTCGTCTTCGCCCTGCTCGGAAATAATCCGCAATATATCGTCCTTGCGACCGAAAAGGACTATCTTATCATCGGAAGACAAGTCCTTCGTCGCTGCTATTGCACCACGTACAACCGATTCGGGAGCAAAATCGCCCCCCATTGCGTCCAATCCTATCCTCATGGCTGTCGGATTTTACGCGTCTGCCTCTTTCTTGATGGCTTCCTTACCTCTGTAATATCCACATTCGGGACATACTCTGTGCATTTGTACTGTCGCTCCGCAGTTGCTGCAAGTGGATAATTGTACGCTTTCAACTGCGTGGTGTGTTCTTCTCTTTGCTGTTCTCGTTTGCGAGAATCTGCGTTTTGGATTTGGCATATTACCTTGTTGTTTTTAGTTGTTATTCAAAATTTATTTGTTTCAGAACGTCCCATCTCGGGTCTGTTCCTTGTTCTTCTCTCAATTCGGGAGTGTTCAATATATCCGTCATTTCCTGACTGCAAACCTGACGGTTTCCTTCCACTTCTCCGTGTACGCATCTCATCGGTTTGCTCAGCATGACATACTCGTAAATGAGCTTACTCAGGTCGAAAGAGTGTTCGTTCCGCGGTATCACGCACATATTCTCGTCGGATTCTTCGTATGTATCGCCGAACCCGACATAATATTCCCGCTCGAAATTCAAAGGAACGGACATTTCCTCCAAGCAACGGTCGCATGCCACGACTATTTCTCCTTTGACTTTGAACAAAAACACCAACTGCCGTTCACTCTTCTCCATCGTGAAATACAAAAACAAGTCTGCGTCCAGAATATCCTCTGCTTCAAATTCTTCAAACAACTTTCTGTCTATCCGGAACTCGTATTTATGAATTCCGTTCGCCAGACCTGCAAATTTCACCACGTATTTTTTGCCCATAAATTCAAAAAATGTACGCTCGTTTACGAGTTTGCAAAGGTACGTCTTTTCTTTCATTTGAACAAACAAAAGACCGAAAATTGCAAACAGCCGTTTGTGAACAATCCTGCTTTATTCCTTGAACCTTATATTGGTCATCGTTTTTTCGCAATAGTGGCATTGCAATTTCAAAGGCGACTTGTCCACCACATTGAAGTTCGTCTCTATATTGTCTTCAATATTGGTTATGCAGTTGGGGTTGATGCATTTCACTATGCGGCGAACCGTATCCGGTATTTCAAGGTTTTTCTTCTCCACGACCTCATAATCCTTTATTACAATCATGGTTGCGTTCGGAGCAATCAAAGCCACCTTGTTCACTTCCGTTTCTTCAAAGAATTTGTTCTTCACTTTGATTATACCTTTTTTGCCATATTTCTTGCTCGAAAGGTTGGTGCCGATAAGCACTTCGTCTTCGTACATGTCGAGGTTCAATATCTTGACAACCTTATATACTTCACTTGCCGGTATGTGGTCTATCACCGTTCCGTTTTCTATTGCGGATACAACCAATTCCTTTTTGCTGTTCTGTGTCATCTTTCTTCTTCTTTTTCTTTCGGCGTTTCGTCGTTACGGAACGCCGTTTCGATTTTTTCTTTCTTCGATTCGTTTTTCTCAAACGCCGTTTCACTCACGGCTGTTTCCGGATGCTATTTCGCTCCCAATATTGCAGCCATAAGGGCTTGTCTTACATAGACTCCGTTCTGTGCCTGTTGGAAGTAATAGGCATGAGGAGTTGCATCGACGTCCATTGCGATTTCGTTAACTCTCGGAAGAGGGTGGAGAACCTTCATCGTAGGCTTGCAACCGTGCAGAGTGGCTGCTTCCAATATGTAACAATCCTTCACCTTTTCGTATTCCAACGGGTCGGAAAAGCGTTCCCGCTGTATTCTTGTCATATATATAATGTCGGAAAACGGTATCACATCTTCCAAATCAGCGTATTCATAATACTTCAAGCCTGTTTTCTGAATGTGCATCTTAACGGAAGATGGCATTTGCAACTCAACGGGGGACACGAAGTGGAATGTGGCATTGAAATTGCACATTGCCTGTACCAGAGAATGCACCGTCCTGCCGTATTTCAAGTCTCCGACCATCGTTATTTGCAGATTGTCCAACGTACCTTGGGTTTTGCGAATGGAATAAAGGTCGAGCATACATTGCGTCGGGTGTTGGTTCGCACCGTCGCCCGCATTGATTACGGGAACACTCGCAACCTCGGAAGCATAACGAGAAGCCCCGTCGCGAGGGTGTCTCATGACGATAAGGTCGGAGTAACTGCTCACCATTTGTATCGTATCGTGCAAACTTTCTCCCTTTTGCAAACTTGTCGCAGCAGGATTGCTGAAACCGATTACCCTTGCCCCCAACATGTTTGCGGCACTTTCAAAACTCAAACGCGTTCTTGTCGATGGTTCGAAGAAGATTGATGCCACAACCTTGTCGCTCAAAACCGGCTGTTTGGGATTTTTCTCGAATTCTTCTGCCAAATCAAGGATTTGAATATACTCCTCTTTGGTGTAATCCGTGATTGAAATAAGGTTCTTGCCTTTTAAGTCTGCCATAATATTATTGTTTTTATACCATATAATTATATACTCGCATCATCTGCCGAAAACAACACAAAAAAAACGACCTTCCGACACCGGAAAGCCGCTTTCTACATCTGAAACAAATAACCGACGAAAGAGCAACTCTCTTCACAACAACAAACTCTCTCGGGTATCGAATGTATCATCATTGTACTTGTTTTCATTCTCGCAAAGGTACAACCTTTTTCGATAACGGCAATACGAAACGCCGTTTCATTACGATTGAAACGCCGATTGAGAAAATTTTTCCGCCGTTTCGTTCTGATAAAACGGCGTTTTATTTTCGACCTTTGCATATTGCGGTAAATCAGAATGTTGATTTGTATGAAAGCAAAGAGCCTGCACACTTGTGTCAGACATGATGAACGGCATGATTTTCCAATCTGCCGAAATTTTTCGACGAAATAATTTGGCAGATTGGAAATTTAGTCGTATATTCGCGGCGTTAAAATGATAATTAGCAAAAAAACAACGAGTTATGAAGAAGACTATCTTTTTATTGTCGGCTTTGATGTTTGCCGGAGTAGCGTTTTCGCAAGAGAAAACGGAGGCTGATTATGTGGAATACGGAGTAGACGAAAGCAATCCGAACACTTACAGGGTTCTCGATGTGCAAATGCCAGATGGTTCCAAGAAAACCGTATTTTTCAAGAAGAAACATTTCAAGCAAGAAAACATGCAGGGTTATTCCTCCACCGAGACGATATACCCTCTTCCCGAAAAAACAGCCTCAGACGGCTCGCCGATTCCCGATACGGACAAGCTGATGAGCGTAATCGCCAAGAAGAAGAGAAACAACGAGTATGTGAAGGAGATGTACGAAGAGAACGGAGCTTACTACCTGCTCTTCCACCCATGTTCCGAAGCAAAGAAACAGTAGGGGCGCATACCTACTCTTTTTGGTCATGTTCTCCTATCCCTGCTTTCGGGGATAGGTTTTTGTAATTTTGGGAAGAAAATGAAAAAAGTGGTTTTTATTTTGATGTTTCCGGTATTTGTTGGGACGGTAATGGCTCAAACCGGCACATACGAGGTGAAGAAGTTTTGCAAAGAAGGTCTCAATGTAGAGGGATTGCAATCCGATGTACTCACTGCTCTTTATAATAAATGCGTAGAGCAAATCAAGCCGCAGAAAGTGGTGATTGACGATAAGGGAATACGCTTCGAACTTGCGGGCGACGGCGTAATAGAACTCGAATGCGACGTACGGCAGGAGGGCAAACGGTGGTTCTATGATGATTACATGGTCATTGAAAAAATCGGTAGAAAGAAGTACGTGGTTCGATTGAAGAACGACAGTCCTCTCATGTACCTTAGCAAAACGGAATAGAGTTTTGAAGAGAAGCATTGCTTACGGCAGTCGGCGGCATTCCCTGTCCCGAACTGCCGTTTTTGTTTTCGCTTTCTTGTTGTTTGGGCGAAATGTCGTACCTTTGCAGTTTAATTTAGCATACTTATGAATTTTGAAACCACCGGTTTGTTTCCCGAACTGTTGAAGGCGATAGGAGATTTGGGATTCGAGAACATGATGCCGATACAGGCGGAGGCAATCCCGCTTTTGTTGAATGAGGAGTGTGATTTGATTGCCTTGGCTCAGACAGGTACGGGAAAGACTGCCGCTTTCGGTTTACCGCTCATTCAGAAACTCGACTACGACAACAAAAACATAGAAGGAATAATCATTTGCCCCACAAGGGAGTTGTGCATTCAGATAACGAATGACTTGAAGAAGTATTCCAAGTACATGAAGCACTGCCCCGTCGTTCCGGTTTACGGTGGTGCGAGCATGGAAATGCAGATAAGGGAGTTGAAGAAGGGTGCCAAAATCGTCGTTGCCACTCCGGGAAGAATGAACGACATGATTCAACGCCGTAAGGTGAACTTGTCGGAGGTCAAATACGTCGTTTTGGACGAAGCGGACGAGATGCTGAACATGGGTTTCAAGGAAGACTTGGACGCAATCCTGCAACAAACGCCTCAAAGCAGGCACACATGGTTGTTTTCCGCCACAATGCCGAAGGAGGTCGAGGAAATAGCGGCGAATTATCAGAACGAGCCGCAACGAATTCAGATAGGAAGCCGCAATCAGGGCAGCGACAATGTGCGACACTTCTATTACCTCGTTCATGCCAAGGACAGGTATTTGGCATTGAAGCGTATTGCGGATTACTATCCCGACATATACGCCATTATCTTCTGTCGGACGAAGGTGGAGACGCAGGAGGTGGCGGATATGCTGATAAGGGACGGATATAATGCCGACAGCCTTCACGGGGATTTGTCTCAGGCTCAAAGAGACCACGTGATGAGCCGCTTCAGATTGAAGAATATTCAGATGTTGGTGGCAACCGATGTGGCGGCAAGAGGTTTGGACGTGAACAACCTCACTCACGTAATCAACTATAACCTTCCCGATGAATTGGAACAGTATGTCCACCGCTCCGGAAGAACGGGTCGTGCGGACAAACAAGGCATTTCGATTGCCATACTCAACCTTAAAGAGAAATATAAGATAAAGAACATCGAGCGTCTCATAAAAAAGACTTTCGAGAAAGCCCAAATACCGACCGGAAAGCAGGTTTGCCGCAAGCAGCTCTTCAATATGATAAACAAAGTCGAGCAGGCTGTGGTCGATGAGGACGAAATAGGCGACTTCCTGCCCGAAATAATCGCAAAATTAAACTGGTTGGACAGGGAGGAACTTATAAAGAAATTCGTATCTTTGGAGTTCAATCGTTTTTTGGTCTACTACAAAGGAGCTCCCGACCTTAATGTCGATGAGAAAAAGGCGGTTAAGAAAGATGAAAAGGCCGGCAAAAAGAAGTCTGCGGCAAAAGGCAAGGGCGGATTTACGAGAATGTACATTTCATTGGGCAAACGAGACAAGGTGGTGCCGCAAAGGATAATCGCCTTGATAAATGAAGCCATGCCGAACGACAGAGTGGGCATAGGAAGAATAGATTTGATGGACAATTTCTCCTACGTGGAAGTGGAAAGCGGTTGTGTGGAGGATTTGATGTTCGCAATGGCAGACAAGTTCGTCAGAGGCAGACAGATAGTCTTTGAACCGGCAGAAGCCAAACGCAAGAAATCGGACGCAAGAGAAAGAAAGGGCAATACGAAATTGAAGAACAAAGCGTCCTTCAAGGAAAAGGATAAAAGGAAAAGCAAAAGACGTTAAACCATAATAAAGATACAGACATGGCACACTTGGTTTCACCTTCACTGTTATCGGTGGATTTTCTCGAATTGGGCAGAGGTATTGACATGCTCAACCGAAGCAAAGCGGATTGGTTGCACTTGGACGTGATGGACGGGCTTTTCGTTCCCAATATATCGTTCGGACAGCCGGTCATGAAGCAGATTAAGAAAGTTGCAAAGAAGCCATTGGACGTGCATCTGATGATTGAGAAGCCGGAACGTTACTTCGATGACTTCAAAGCCTGCGGAGCGGATATTCTTTCGGTTCACTACGAAGCTTGCACGCACCTTCACCGCAACCTTGGCAGAATACGAGAATTGGGAATGAAGTCCGGAGTGGTTCTTAACCCGCATACGCCGGTTGTTCTTCTGGAAGACATTATCGATATGTGCGATGTGGTAATGCTTATGAGCGTCAATCCGGGTTTCGGGGGACAAAAGTTCATTGAGAACATATATGACAAGACCTCTCGCCTGAAGGAGTTGATTGAAAGGAAGAATGCGGACTGCCTTATAGAGATTGACGGCGGCGTAACGGTCGAAAACCACAAACGTCTCATCGAATGCGGAGCCGATGTCTTGGTTGCAGGCAGTGCAGTCTTCGCTTCGGAAAATCCGGTGGAGACGATAGGACTGTTGAAAGAAGCATAAGGAAAACGAAACATGAGTTTGTTCGGTATTTTCGGTAAAAGGGAAAAGAGATTGAAGGAAGCGATAGATTTGAGCGTCCTTCACACCGACGTTCACTCCCATCTCATTCCCGGAATAGACGATGGCTCGCCGGATATGGCCACCTCGATGGAGTTACTCAAAGAATTCGAGCGACTCGGTTACAAAAAGATAATCACCACACCGCACGTAAAGGAGGAGGTATTCCCGAATGATGTCAACGAATTGGAGCAACGTTGCGAGCAATTAAGGCAACAAGCCCGTTTGAACGGCATACAAATCGAAATAGAGGTCGGAGCAGAGCATTTGATCGACGATGAATTTCACCAAAGGTTGAAGAACAATCTTTTCAAGACCTTTTCTGGAAAACATCTCTTGATAGAGCTTCCTTTCATCGCCCCTCCGCTCGGATTGAACGACTATCTCTTCAAATTGCAACTCGAAGGCTACGACCTGATACTTGCACACCCCGAAAGGTATCTGTATTGGATTAACGACTTCGACAAATTCGTGGCGTTGAAAGACCGAGGCATTCTCTTTCAAGTGAACATCATGAGTTTCGGAGGCTATTTCGGTAAAGAGGTTCGCTATCTGGCAAGGCAGCTTGCCGACAACAACATGGTGGAACTTCTCGGCAGCGACGCACACGGCTCAAGGCATTTCGCCGCCATAAGAGACAGTTTGTTCGACCCTGTTTTGGACAGATTGATAAAGTCAGGAAATATAATAAACAAAGAGTTTTAGAAATGGAAACACTGAATGCAATAAGCCCGATAGACGGAAGATACCGCAGACAGGCTGAAAAATTGGCCGATTACTTTTCGGAAGCAGCTTTAATCAAGTATAGAGTCAAGGTGGAGGTCGAATACTTCATTGCTCTCTGCCGTCTGCCTTTGCCGCAGTTGAATGACGTCGATCCGAGTACCTTCGAGACAATGCGAAACATCTATCGCAATTTCTCTCTCGAAGATGCAAAGGAAGTGAAAGAGATTGAAAAGACAACGAACCACGATGTGAAAGCCGTGGAATACTTTTTAAAGAGACACTTCGACGCTTTGGGATTAAGCAAGCACAAGGAATTCATTCACTTCGGGCTGACTTCTCAGGATATAAACAACACTTCCGTTCCCATGTCTTTGAGAGACTGCCACAATGAGGTGCTTCTACCGATGTTAAAGGAGGTTACGGATATTTTGGCAAGCAAAGCGGAGGAATGGAGACAAATTCCGATGCTGGCACACACCCACGGACAACCCGCTTCTCCCACTTTGCTCGGCAAGGAAATGCAAGTGTTCGTCTATCGTTTGCAACAACAACTCGCATACTTCGATACCATTCCTTTCTCTGCCAAATTCGGAGGAGCTACCGGCAACTTCAATGCCCACAACATAGCCTTTCCTCAATACGATTGGGTCGATTTCGCAAACCGTTTCTGCGATTCCTTGGGATTGAAACGCTCATTATACACCACTCAGATAGAGAACTACGACAATCTTGCGGCATATTTCGACAACCTTCGCCGCTTGAACGTAATTCTTATGGACTTCTGCCGAGATATGTGGCAGTATATATCCATGGAATACTTCAAACAAAAAATCAAAGAGGGCGAAGTAGGTTCTTCCGCAATGCCTCATAAGGTTAATCCGATAGATTTCGAGAATGCGGAGGGCAACCTCGGAATGGCGAATGCCGTTTTGACCCATCTTTCCTTGAAACTGCCGATTTCAAGAATGCAAAGAGACCTCACGGACTCCACCGTAAGCCGCAACATAGGCGTTCCGATTGCACATATCCTCATAGCACTCAACTCGATAACCAAGGGAATGAACAAACTCATACTCAACCGAAGTGCATTGGAACATGACTTGGAGGAGAACTGGGCTGTGGTTGCAGAAGCATTGCAAACAATCCTCAGAAGCATAGATTACCCTAACCCTTACGAGACATTGAAAGCCTTGACCCGCACAAACGAGAAGATAACCGAGGAAACAATCTCCCGCTTTATAGAAACGCTCGATGTCGATGAGGAAACAAAGCAACGAATGAAAGCCGTAACACCGTCAAACTACGTTGGCGTTTACGGAAAGCAGGCTTGATGTGAAACAAGAAGGCAGAAAACAAATAACAACCGAATATTTGAAGCCATACATCGGGAACGTGGTACTCTACTTTGTTCTCGTATGTATGGCTACCGCCTTTTCCATAGCCTCCATACTCTCCATAAGCAACTTCCTTCAAATCTTGTTCTCCACGAACACCCAAGCGGTCGCCAATCCCTCACGTTTGGAGCAACTTCTCAACGATATATACCTTTATTTCATTCGGTTCGGCAAAACGAATGCCCTTTGGATATTTGCAGGAATAGTCTTCGGCATATACTTTCTCAAAGACATCTTCACCTACGGAGCCTCTTATTTCGCCGCTTCCACAAGGTACAAAATCCTTCGCAACATACGCCGCGACCTTTTCCGACAATACACGACGCAACACATCTCTTTCGTGGATTCATACAAGAAAGGAGACCTGCTTTCGAGGATAAGCACAGATGCGACAGAGTATGACCAAAACGTCTTGCAGGGATTGCAGAGCCTTGTCTCGGTAATCATCAACGTCGTTCTTTACTTCGCAATCCTACTTTACCTCAATCCGCTGCTAACCCTCACCGCCTTGGTCGTCGTACCCCTCGTCGGCGGAGCCGTATCCCTCGTTTCACGCAAATTGCGTAAAGCATCGAGGAAAATGCAAACCGAATCGGCTGAACTCATATCCAAATTGGAAGAAACCATTTCGGGCTTACGCATTATCAAATCCCACACCGCAATCGAATTCATGAACAAACGCTTCTCCGACTTCAACAACGCCTACACCCGTTTGCGGACAAGCATTTACAGAAGAGTAGATCTCGCCTCTCCGCAAAGCGAATTCTTCGGCAACTGCATGGTTATCGGCATACTTCTCTTGGGAACAAGCCAAATCATCTCCGTTCCTCCAAAGATGAGTGCCGAAATGTTCATCGTATATCTGATAATATTTTCCCTAATCATAAAACCAGCCAAAGATTTCACCACATCGCTGTACAACATTCGCAAAGGCAAAGCCTCCGAAGACCGAATGGCTGAAATCCTTTCGGCAGAAAACAAATCCGAAAACATGGAAACAGAACGCAGAATCGAGAAAAAAATCAAAGCAATACGCATTAAGGGCGTTTCTTTCTCCTATTCGCAAACACCGGTATTGAAAAGCATCAACATACCGATACGAAAGGGAGCCCCCCTCGCCATAGTCGGACCCAGCGGAGCAGGGAAAAGCACGCTGATAGACCTTTTGATGAAATTCCGCACCCCGAGCGAAGGAGAAATCTACTTCAACAGAATACCCATAAGCACGTTAAGCGAAAACGAAGTACGAAGACACATAGCAGTGGTCTCGCAAGACACCATACTCTTCAACGACACGGTGGCGAACAACCTCGCTTTCGCCAATCCGGATTGCAACATAGAGGACATAAAAGCCGCAGCCAAGGCAGCCAAAGCCGACGAGTTCATCGAAAAACTCGAAAACGGCTACAACACCATCATAGGAGAAGGCGGTTGCACCCTCTCGGGAGGACAAAAGCAACGCCTCGCCATAGCAAGAGCCATATTGCGGGACGCAGACATACTCATACTCGACGAAGCCACCGCATCCCTCGACACAATCAGCGAAAGATACATACAGGAAGCCATAGACGCAATCTGCAAAGAGCGAATCATTATCACCATCGCCCACCGTATCTCCACCATCAGGCACTACCCGCACATCGTCGTCATGAACCAAGGCGAAATACAAGCCATCGGCAAACACGAAAGCCTCATTCTCCGCAACGAACTCTACGCCTCGCTCTGCCGCCTGCAAAACATAGAACCCGAACCCGCCGACATCACTGCACCTACCCCCACAGAGGAGCGACAAGCCACCGACGAAATCTCCACGACCACCGTGGAAGAACCGGCGGAGACCTCAACCGAAAACTCAAACGCCGATTCGGAAAAATAATACGGCGAAAGAATTCAGCGAAGCGGCGAAAGAAAAAATTCTTTCGCCGCTTCGTTTTTGTATATCACGGAGTGCCGGTTTTCAATCCTTGAAAACCGTGATTTCTCCTGTATTCGCTTACTCGAAATTCAATACTCCCAAGATGTTTCCTTTGCTCAACAAATTTCTTTCGCAAATATCTTCAATGTCCGCACCCGTCCCGAACGAATAAAACATATCTTCTCTCAAAAGGACGTATTTCCACTCTCTATTCATTCTATCACCTTCGTCAAGAGCATTTATCCTCTCGCACCACTCCGTTGCCGCAATTTGCTTTGCCCTGACGTTGGCTTGACTTGCGGCTTCCGTGCCTTTGGTCTCTATTATATAGATATGTTCCTGCGTTTTGACGATAAAATCAGGGCTGTACCATGCGAGCATTCCATCTTCTCTCATATAGGGAACCTTTGCAAAATAGTGCTTATACTCATCTATCTTCAAGAAACTCTCGACCTTTGCATCATTATCGAGGAACTCACCGAACCTTTGCTCATATCCGCCGCTGTTGGCAGGGTAACCGAAACGCTTGTATATCGTTTTCCTTGTTTCAAATGAATAGACCTCTCTCATTTTCAATTCCTCGACCGAAGAAAACCATACTTTCTCTACCTGTCCACCAGTTTTGATACAATTTTGCTGCAAGTTGAAGATATAATTATTCAGAACTTTCAAGATATGCGAGGAGACATAACCGTCTGCCGACAAAAGAATTTTCCAATTATTGTTTTCGTAAGGGTCGAAGTTGCACTTGAACAAACGAGTTCTGATATAACTATCCGCAATGCCTGTCAGCTCCCCTTTGAACACCTGCAAAGCCGGCACTCTTCCGCTTTTCTTTCCGTCCAAACTTGTGTTACCCACATTGCTTACAAGTTTCTGCAAATAGACATTGTAAGAACTTGCGGAGAAAAGACCGACATCTACGGTATAACTTCCCCATTGACCCTTTGAAATCACATCATGCGACACGAACTCCTCCCCTTTCTTTGCCATAATCTGCTGCAACTGCTGCAAAGAGTAGTTTTCTAACGGTTCAAAGCCGCTTATATCGACCTCATCAAAGCATATCTCCTCCTCACTCTCGCTTATAATTTTCGGAATGTACATATCATACCTTTCGTAATCCTCTTTCAAACCCACGCTTATCACATCGCCCGTTACCGAACCGCCTTGCGGGCTTTCATCTTCCACTTCGCCTATACCGATACCCTCACTCTCCAAATTCTCCCAGAACTCTATGAACTTGGGATGCTCTATGATGAAGAGAATATCGTAATACGCACCCGGGTTTTCCTTATCGAGCAAAGCCCTTCTTATTTCCGCTTTCGTGCTGCGGTATTCCGGCTCACGGAACATAAGCCTCAATCCCCTGCCTACTATTTGCTCCAAAAGGATATTGGATTGCGAAGCACGCAAAGGCACAATCACACAAACGTTGTTTACATCGAATCCCTCTCTGAGCATAAGCACGGAAATGATAACCTTGGGTGTTTTGTGCTTGTCGATATTGAACAACTTCTCTTTAAGTTCTTTCCATTCCTTATCCTTAACATCGCCTTTCTTGTCAGAATCTATCCTCACCACTTCTTCCTGTTCCAAACCGCAACCCTCTACACCGGTCATGAATTCAAAGACAGCTTGCGACACTTCGGTATCCTCACAAAGCACCAACATCTTAGGATATTTTCCAATGGCATTAAAGCCCTCTTCCAAGATATTCAGCCTTGTCAGTCCTGCTTTCAACATCATCCTTTGCCCGTCGCTCAATGACAAGAACCTGCCTCGCTCGTCCCTTTCGGCAGAATAGTTCAAGTCTTCCAAGTTTGTCAACTCCTTTCGCCTGTCGAGGCTTATCATCTTGACCAAACCCTCGTTTATGGCAGTACTTAAAGCGAAGTCGGAAACCACATGAGGAAAATACATCTTGTTTTCTTTCTTGCCACTACCCCTGACAACGTAAGGGGTAGCCGAGAAATCGATCTGAACCCTCTGTTTGTTCTCGCCCGACATGATTTTGTTCAAGCCTATTTGCCATTGCAAATCATCGTCGTGTATATGATGAGCCTCATCATTAATTATGACCAAATCAGGCAAGGATTGCAGGAACTCTACTTCCGTTCCACGCAAATATTTGGCATCAAGTCTTTCAACATCTTCTGCATTTTTCTTATCAAAACACATCGGAAGCAAGTCCGAGACCAAACCCGATTTGTCTTTTGTCTTTTTCTTATCCTTATCCGACGTAAACAAGTGCCAATTCGTCAAAGCAATCAAGCCTCCGCCCGTAGCCTTGCGACATATACCCTCGTCCTTGCTCACGGTGTTGTTTTGCAAGAACGAGAACATCTCTTCGCGATAGCTTTCAGGCAAAAACAACTCCTTGTTTCGCATAAAGTCATTCGTGGAAAAGTCTCTTTCCATACCGTTTGACATCAAGCGTCCCTTGTAAGCGTCCAACAAACGTTCGTAAACGATAATTCCCGGAGCCACAATAAGAAAATTGCAAGTAAATCTACCACTTTTCTCCTCTTCATGCCTGCAATTCAGCACCTGCCACACCAAAAGAGCATGCATGACCCATGTTTTACCCGTGCCTGTTGCCATCTTGACAAGATACTTGGGCAAATCATAACTTTCCTTTCCGAGAGAAGGCAAAAGGTTCTGCTCACCGAACAGACAACTATCCTGCAAGAGTTCTGGTGCAACAGTGTTGTAAATATCATAAACGCTCTTTACCTTCAAGACTTCGTGCAAGTAAATCACATTAAGAATGCTTTGCTTCTGTCCGATGTGGAAATTAACCTCCCGCAAGTCCGTAAATGGTTCGCAAAACCAAAACCGCAATAACTCTTTCGTAATCGTACTTACTTTCTCGAGCATTTCACCGCTCTCGAATTTGCTTTTGACTATCTCGCTCAGTCTTTTCGCCAATTTCAAAGACAATTCTCCTTTCATCTCACTTCGCTTTAATCGTTTTAACCACCATGCTCTCCAAACCGAATACGTCAACCGCTTTGACACAAATCTTTCTTTCGTCTTTCTTCTTTACTCTTATGGTAGCGGAATAGACACAGTGCAAAGGGTCTTGGTCATTCTCCGTGTTCTGTCGATAATCCTGCCAAAGCGAACGGAAAGTCTGTCCGTCATAATCGGGATCTATGCTCCAATATTCAATCAAAGCCAGCGGGTCTTCACTCATTATCTCTTCCAAAACGGCTTTGTCCTCATCGTCAAGCGGGATACAGTCCGGCGAATGCAAAATATAGTTTTCCAAAACGACCTTCAATTCATCTTCCTCTTCATTAAACGACTGCAAAAACGCCTCTTTCAAGGTCAGATACTGCAAAGAAGTGAATCGAATGTTGCCGGAATTTATCAGTTTATCCAATCCGCTTCTTCGGAGTCTGTCCAATAAGTCCGGAGGCACTGCAAGAACTTCCACACAGTTCTTATACAACTCCACAGCCTGCGATATATCGAACGAAAAGTTCCAACCCAAAACAACGCACTTGCTCCAACCGCCACCCATGAAGCCTCTGCAAGCCATGGCTGCCCGTTTGATTGTCGCCTTATCGGTGATGACATTAGGCGAATCGGCATACACCAAGGTTCTTCCGCCCTTTATTTTTCCCCAATGTCTGTCGGAACATTCTTCTTTGGTGAAAGGCAAAGCTCCATACAGCTTTAAGAGAACTTCGCAAAGGTCTCCTATTTTGCCGAATTGCTTGCCGGAGGTGAATGCCTCTTTGTTGTAATCGCCTATTGCTTGGTAAAGAAACGCTTTTGCCTTCATATCGATAAAACGCTTTCTCATCACAAGGCATGCAGGCTTGCCTATGTCGGTCGTTATCCAGCGTCTGCCCAAACGCTCTGCCACAGCCGCCGTAGTTCCGCTACCGCCGAAGAAATCGCAAACCAAATCTCCCTCATTTGAAGAAGCCTTTATTATCCGTTCAAGCAGCTTTTCCGGTTTCTGAGTAGCGTAATGTAGATTTTGTTTCGACCTTACAGCAAGAGCAATATCTTCCCACCAAGTTTCAGGCACCTTTCCTCTTTCTCTATATCTTTGTATTTCTTCTTGGGACATGCCTCTTCCTGCATCAAAAGCAGTTCTTAATGTTTGGTTCGGGTCTTTATACGGAACTCGCACTATGTCTTGGTTAAATATCCACTTCGTTGTTTTAGCGTACCAAAAGATAGTATCGTGCTTTCTGTTGAATTGCTTCATCATAGGAGAGCCGGGACCGGTATAACACCACACAATCTCATTGACAAAATTCTCTTTGCCGAAGATGTCATCAAGAAGAATTTTGAGATAATGCCCTACGTGCCAATCGATATGCACATATATGCTGCCGGTTTCGGAAAGCAATTCTTTCATCAGCACCAATCGTGGGTACATATACTCCAAATAGGACACCGTTCCCTTTTGCCAAAGGTCGGAATAGCCGAACTGCTCAAAGGTGGTGGGCTTCTGTGTAATTTGATTGTGAGGCAGGCTTATTTTTGTGCGATAATCCGCCTTGCTGTCGAAAGGCGGGTCGATGTAAATCAGGTTTACCTTTCCTCTTAAAGACTCCAAACCGCTGCTTTCGTCGCCTGCGAGCAGTGCCTGCATGGAAAGGAGATTATCTCCATAAATAAGACGATTGTATTTCCCGCTTTCCATTTCCTGCGGGTTCATTCCCCGCCAAAGACCGCTCTCGTCCTTGCAGGGTAACACCATTTCATTGGTCTGCAGGCTCACTCTGTTGCCTGCAACCATGCGTTCCAAGGCTCGCTCCGCCTCCCTGCGTCCTTCGCGGGCTATACGCGGCAGCTCCTCTATCAAACTTTTTGACATAGCTTTTGCTTTGTGCGTCGCTATCGTTTCTTTTCAATTTGGTTCTCTCGGGAACGCAAAACGTGGGCGGTACTTGCTCAAATTGCGGTCCTGAGAAAACCGAAGGAAACGACAAGACAGCCCACGCATAACGTAGGCGTTGCACTTGTTTGTTTCCTTTTTCTTTATCAGAAGTTCTCAGGTTCCAATTTGAATAGAACAAACAGCAAACGCTATTAAACAATAAATTTCACTCAACCGCTTTGCACACTTAATCTCCGGCAAAGCGAGAGCAAAGATACAAAATTCATCTCCATAAACCGACACAAAAAACACATAAATTCACCCATGGCAAATCTCCTTTCCGGACAGGATAAAATTCCAATACAGCTTTGGCGATGTGAAACGGCGAAAGAAAAAATTCTTTCGCCGCTTTATTTTCGTCAAACGCCGTTCGCCAAAATTTTTTCGGCGTTTCATTTTCCTCCAACACCGATTTCATGTCATAAAACTCCGTCCGGTTTTCTGCAACCTTATTTTGTACTCCGAAAAAATGCCGATTTCGATAAAAAAGTCCAAAACATGGTGAAGCCTTTTCCGACTCGGCTGTCTTGCCTTACTGCTTTGTATTCGGGGTATGGAAACAAGGATTTGTAACCCTGTCGGTTTGATGATGCAAATCGGCTTTAAGTCCGACAACTCGGACACCAAATGTTTCCTTATCGGCAAATCAATGCGACGAAGGTCTTTTGTATTATGGTACGGGGTCGTAACCGCTGCCGCCCCAAGGATGACAACGAATTATGCGTTTTATGGCAAGCAGGCTTCCTTTGAATGCTCCGTATTTTTTTATCGCTTCCAAGGCGTATTGCGAACAGGTGGGTGTAAATCGGCAAGCGGCAGGAGTATGTGGTGAGATGGCTGTCTGATAGAAACGTATCAAGGTCGTGAGAATGTACTCAGGAATTTTTTTCAACAGGTTTTTCATTCAATCTTTCTTCCAAAGCGGAGAGGATTTCTTTCATTTTATGTTCCGTCAGGCTGTATGTGGGCAGTTGTTTGGATACAAGGCTGACGGATATAACCAATCTTTGCGGATTGTTCTTTACAAAGTCTTTCAGGCTTCGGCTGTTCAAGCGATAGCTTTCCCGAAGCAACCGCTTGACACGGTTACGGCAAACAGAGTGTTTCTGATAGCGTTTGGGGGAAGTAAGGAGAACGGATATGTTCCCCGCTTCGGCAGCAAGGCTCATGTACCGTACACTAAAAGGATAAGCCATGAATTTTTCGCCTTCTTGAAAGAGACGTTCCGTTTCGCCATGGCTTACGAGCCTTTCACGTTTGGAAAATTCAAACATCTTTTTCTGTTTTGCCCTTTGGCTTGACGACTTTCGGCTTTGCGGCGGTCTTGGCTTTGGATGTTGCTTTCTTTGTTGCGGTTTTGTCTGTGGTTGTTTTCTTCGGAACTCTTTTCTTGCTTAGAATGTCTATCTCCTTCATCCATTCCTCTCTTTCCTCGGGAGAAAGGGAAAGAAACTTGTCTATTGCCATGACCATGGAAGGGTATTCCTTGGTTGGAGCCGGTATATAGGTCTTTAGTTTGGCTGATTTCAAAGCTGCCTGTGTGGTTGCTCCGAAAGCGGCTATCAAAATGTTATCGTTGTTTGCTTCTGGGAAGTTATGGACGAAAGATTTCACTCCTATGGGGCTGAACATCGCCACCATGTCGAAGTCTTTTATGTTTATTGATGACAAATCCTTCACTTCGGAGCGATACATCACTGCTTTCTGAAATTGTATCTTCGATTGCTCCAAGAGTTTGAAGTAATCCAAAGATGAGTCTTCGGCACAAGGGAAAAGGAAAGTTTCGTCTTTGTGCTTTAATATAACCTCAACCAAATCCGAAAAGGTAACCTTACCATAGAATATCTTACGTTTGCGATACTGAACGTAGTTTTGAAGATAGTTTGCTATGGTATCACTTATGCAGAAGTATTTCATGCCTTCCGGAATGGTAACTCTCAATTCTTTTGCAAGGCGGAAATAGTTATCAACCGCCAATTTGCTGGTCATAATCACAGCACTGTAATCGAGCAATGCTATTCTGGAGTCTCTGAACTCTCTTGTCGTTACTCCGACCACGTCGAAGAATTTGAAAAAAGTAAGGTTGACGCCATACTTATCTATTAACGTTTTGTACTGTGACTTTGCTATATCTGCGGGTGCAGGTTGTGAAATGAGAATGTTTTTAATGCTTGCAGCTATTGCCATAAATACTTGATTTATTTCGGAATTAAGACCTTTGCAACGATGAACAACGGTAAAAATTCGACGATGCAAAGGTAACAAAATAAATAGATTCGGGAAACTTTTGAGAAGCTAAAAACCAAACACAGCCCTCTGACAGCTCTTGCAATGCTAAGCATTGCAAAGATTCCGCATGAGGCGATTATGCAATATTCTCTCTGATATTGCACCGTGAAAAGCGATAGTGCTATCGGCAGAAGCAATATAAGAGCATCAAGGAAGCAATAAATCAGTTGGTTCAAGATGTAATACTTCGATATATCCTTGTTTCTGAAAAGCGAACCGAAGAATTTCACAAACAGCAATTTGATGCCTATAAAAGCCATGCTGCATATCAGAATGCCGAGAAATATCTGCCAATCGGCAGGCTTTATTCCTATTATACCGATTGGGATTTCAAAGTATTTTATTCCCGAATATGCAAGCAAGGATATGAGCGGGAAAAAGATAAAAGAAGCCGGATAAAGCAAGGTATTGGCAGATTTGGCCATTATTTCAAAACTCTTGTTCGAGAAACAACTTCTCAAAATCTCGAAACTGCGGTAACGAAAGAAACGAAACAAAACGGCGATGAAGGCGAATAATGCAAAAAACAGAAGAAATGTCCAATTCGGGCTTGCATTGCCTGCATCCGCTACTTCGAGCTTCATGTTCCGATTGAAGAAATAAGTCTTCTCTTGCAAGAGGCAAGGTCTGTATTCGAGATAGGGAAAGGAGTCATTCAAAATTCGGATAACATAGTTCTGAAAGTCTATATTCTCCACCAAAGAATCGGCAGTTACTTCTTCCTTATAGATATACGTAGGTATAAATACGGAATCGGTTACGGCGTTTGCTATGCTATCCGAATTCATTTTGCTGCTATCTTGCTATTATCAGTTTCTTCGTAATCAAGTTATTGTTTGTTGCTATGCAGATGTAATAGGTTCCGACAGGCAGATTTTCGGTGTTTATGGCGGTAGAAGAGAATGAGGTTCTTATCTCTTGGATTTTTCTTCCGTTCACGTCGAACAAGAATATCTTGGTATTGCCTTCAAGTCCCGATATGCTTGTCTGCTTGTCCGAAGGATTTGGTGCAATCACTACATTATCTGCTGCGACACCCCCCAAGCCTACGCAAGACCCATGCAATGGAAGTCTTACATCGTCAATCCATGCAGCATCCGAGCCGTCAGAACCGGAATAATCTTTGACATACTCGAATTTGAAAGTATGTTCGCCGGCACTTACAGGGAATGATTTATATTTCCACGCCGAACTTGTGTTTCCGGAAAGGGATACTTTTTCCACATCGTCTATATAGAATTTGAAGAAGTCGTAATTCTTCTCGGAAGATACCTTGACATAAAAAGAGATAGAGTCATCGGACACGACATTGGAACTGATTGCAAGTACTGAACTTTGCCTGTGGGATATTTGAGCGGAATGAGCGGACAATAGACCGCCATGTGCCGCACTGCTATCGATTACCCAAGGGAAGTTTATGTCGTTCTGCCATTGTTGTGCGAATGTTCCGCTTTCAAAGTCCTCTATTCTGCTTGTCATATCGACAGTAAACACTTTCTTTATGCTGTATCCTCCTGCCGTGTAATCGATTGCGAATTGCATCTCTCCGTCTCCTTCCGTTCTGCAAAAGAAACTGCCGCTCCAAGTGTCGCCGGAAGAAATTGCAGATACGTTTTCTTCCATGTTGCCTTCGACGGAAATCGCCGAGTTGCGGCTCTCTATCGATGCCACGCCTTCCTGTGCGTCCAAACTGCCGGTATTGGAAAGCGTGAAGTCTATTCTCTTCAAACCATTCTCCTCCTGCGTTTGCACATTTATGCTTTTGATGTCCAAAACAGGTGCGGTTATTTGCTTTCTGACCGGTATGCTTTTGTCATAGTCCTCTCCCTCTATATGCAATGTGAATGCAAGAGGCAGTTTATCGACAAGAGCGGCGTATGTCTTTATCGTAAACAATCCGTCGAGTTCCACACTTTGTTCCGCATTCACATTGCCGAGCTGATAACGGTCATTGCTTATCATGTAGGTACTATCCGGCAACTCCAAACGTATCGTTGCATTACGCAATGTCTGTGTTCCTATGTTTTGTCCCTGCATGCTTATGGAATATTGCTTATCGGCTTGCAGCTTATCGACAATCATTCCTGTCTCGGTGTCTTTGAACGTTATGCCGGACAATTTTAAATACGGTTCATCAAGCACCACCACGTCTATACTGCCTATAAATGGTCTGTAAAACTGTTTGCTCATCACCACTTTCATTTCACCCACCTCCGTCAAGGCTTCGAACTCCAAGAGAAGGCTGCCGTTTGCATCTGCCTGTGCGGCTGCTATCAGCACATCATCGATACTCAATGCCACGTATGTGTAAGCAGGGAGGTTGTCAAGGCTTAGACTGTTTATTCCTATCGGCAAGGCTTCCGGAATAACCACATCGAAACTGTCGGCACGTCCTACGTATGGCATAAGAGAGGGGTCGCCCATAAGGGTATAGACTTCCCAATAGTATTCCTTTCTATCCGAATTCGATAACTCAACGGCAAGATTTCCGGCTTGCATCATCTGTCCTGCCGTTACATACCACTTGTCGAACGACTCCCCGTTTGTGTGGAACATTCTGTCATACGAACCGAGCATGTTGCCATCGTATGCAGGGTTGAGGGTAGGCGTCTTCGCTCCGACAGACCAATAGAAATCTTCATACCAATATGTATAGTCGCTGCCGCCGATTACAGCAACAGCTGCTTTGTCTTCGGCTCTCAAAAGCTTCTCCGCATAACACTCCGTCTCGTCGTATTTGCTCGAAAGGCAACAGTTATTTATGAAAAAGCCGTATTTGCCCGTGTTCGTCATGCTTCTTACATCGCTTACAAGGAAAGAAGGAGAATACCAACCCTTCTCGTCGCAGTGTGCCGAATAATTCACCCAACCTTGTCCGAGATTGAGTTTTTCCTTTACCTCCGAAACATAGTTTCCCGAAGAAGGATTGTAGTAAACCGAAGTATCCAAGCCTTCAAAATACTGCTTCACATAGTTCATCTGTCCGTTGACGCATGTCGGTGCGGGAGAATTCGTTTCCACACCTGCAACCAAAAGTATCTTATCCAAGAAAGCATCGTCCGCAAACTCGTATTTCTCGTAGCTTACGGTCTTTGCCACTATCGCCTGCATTTGTTCCACCGTTGAAGCCGAGAAACGACCGTAGAAAACATCGGGAAGAATATCCCCTGTGTACTCTGCATAATACAAATCCGTAGGGTGGGCATCTCCGTAAGAAGCATAATTGCCGTCGAACGCCGGAATCTGTGCCACATCTCCGCAAAGCAACAGGTAATCCGCCGCAGGATTTTCCTCCGTTGCGTTATCCCAAAGAGCTTGCAGGTAGTTCTTTATTTCTGTTCTGCTTGTGCCTATGCTGTCGGTATAAACCGTTACGACCTCGAAGCCTTGTTGCGTTTTCCATTTGATGAAAGGCTCGATGGCTTGCTCGAACATTCTGTCCGATACCATGACCATTTTATACGGACGCTGCACGTTGCTTGCATTCACGCTTGCCGATACATTCTTGGGGTTCATCGTTCGTCCGGAAACGAAGTCTGCGAAACGTCTTCCCGTTTTCTTCCTCAACGAAAGCGACTTTGCGTAGTCGGGATTTACGAACTTAATCGTATAATCCAAGCCCTCGACGAACTCTATTTTATTTTCGACAGGGTTATACCTCAAAGGGCTTACCGTCAACTTGGCAAGCCTTACACCGTTCATCACTCCCATGAGTTCTATCGAAACACGCTCCGAAGCACCGAAAGAATTACGGGCATAATAGCCCTCATTCACTTGAAAAGGCACCTCTTCATTCTGCTTGGATTGGGATATTTGCTTAGGCATTACTTTTATGCCTTTCGCCAAAGAAAAGACGCGGCTTCCTCTTGCCGTCTCCTCAATCACCACATCTTCACAAAACGGCAACTCTATCAGATAAGTAAAAACCGGAAGGTCTGCTTGTGCGATTTTTCCGGCACTTACGAAATTTTCTCCCATGTTCAGGTAGCAGTAACGCTCCCCTCCCATCAACGTATCCTTTACTTCAAGAAAAGAAAAAGTCTGCGAAACGGATAAATCCGTCAAAGACTCCTTCACGGTGAACTTTCCGTTCTCCGAAGCGTCTTTTCCTATGAAAATCTGTGCGAACGAATGGCAGGCAAAAAGCACCATAACCGCCAACAAGGCTGTTTTCTTCATCATAAAGTATAATTTTTCAATTTCAAATCAGCCGCCAAAGGTACAAAAAACAAAGTACATGAAAGAAATGCGGGGAATAAATTCCGAAAAAAGCCCCTCGACGGAAACTTTATCCTGAAAATTGAAAATCCGAACGCCGTTTCGTCAAGCACGAAACGGCGTTTGAGAAAATTCTTTCGGCGTTTTGATTTTGTGAAACGGTGCTTCGGTTTTCGCTTTATTTGTCGAGGTCTTTTACCACGCGTTTCGTGTCCTCATCTTTGAGGTCTTCGTACCAGTATTCTTTGTCGAGATAGTCTATCTTGCGGATTTCGGTGTATTTTACGTCCCATACGTCATACACTGTGCGTTTTGTCCAGTTGAAATACTTGTCTTTCTCGTATTTGTAGTAGTACTCTATTGTCTTTACGCCTTTGTCGTTTACTGCTATTTCTTCCGTGAGGTTGTCGTGTTGGTCGTATGTATATGTATAGGTGAGAAGTTTCTTGTTTTTGCCGTTGTAGATTTCTTTCTTGTCCATCAAACCTTTGTCATTGTAGCGATAGGTCTCGCGACGTATCGTTTTGTCGTTGCGAACGTCCGTTTTCTCTATCAGGGTGTGGTTGAAGTCTCGCTTATATGTAGTTTTATCGACGTGATTGTTGTAAGAGTATCTGGTTATCGAGTATATGAGGCTGTCCTGCGGGCCGTAGAAGAATTCGGTTGTACGACTTTCTCTGTTGTTGTCGGAAGTTATGGTTTGCTTTATTTGTTGTCCTTTTGCATTGTACTCGTATGTCTCCTGTCTTACGACGGTATTGGCTCCGCCTCTGCTTTGCGGATACTCCACTGTGGTTATCTGCGACACGCGTCCGAGATAGTTATAGGTGTATTCGGTGAGCGAAACGATTTTGTTGTCGGCTTCCATGAGTGTTTCTTTGGCAAGATGGCGGTTGTTGTCGTACTCGAACTTGCAATGGCGGTCTTGCCTGCCATCGATGTAGTTCGTGCGTTCCGTAAGGCGGCGTTGATTGTCGAAAGTCAGTTGATAGTCTTCTATGAAGCTGGTTCGTTGATTTTTCAGGTTGGAATCGGACTCGAATTTCATATATCTGACTTGTTGGGGATAGCCGAAAAGCCGGTAATCCGCCGTTGTGTGAGGTGTGATTTGGGAATATGCCTGCATTGTTGCCAACAAAGCCAATGCGGATAATAATTTCGCTGCTGTTCTTCTCATATATATTCTGATTTATTTTCGTTTATGGTTACAAAAGTACTATTTATCGTTCACAGGACAAAACTTTTTCTCGGATTTCCGGCACTTCCGATGCTTCTCCAAGGCTTTTTCTATTGCTTCGAGGCTGTCGATTTTGCCGACATCGTACCAATTTTCCGCACTGTGAAGGAATGGACGTATAGGATAGCGGTCAGCAAGCAGGAGATACTGCTCCAATATGGAGAACCTGCCTTTCAGAGTGAAGAGATTGAAGATTTCGGGTTGCAGAAAGTGTATTCCGCTGAATGCGTAGGAGTACTTGGGCTTCCCGTTACCGGAAAGATATGTTTCTCCGCTGCGTAGGTTATCCCGTCCGCAGAGACGGTTGTCGGCATCGAAGAGAAGATGACGCTCCGTCTGCCTTTCGCTGACGCAAAGCAGTGCAAGGGCTTCTTCCGTTTGCAAGCGGCTTTCCACTTGCTTGAAATCGATGTCGCTGATGATGTCGACATTATGCAGAAGTATGGGTTGGGTCTTGGTGAAGTACCTTTCGGCATTCAGGAAACCGCCTCCAGTATCGAGAAGTTCTTCTTTCTCGTCGGAGAAGTAAATATCGGCAGGGTATTGTCTGCGTTCGATGTATTCGTGTATTTGTTCCGGAAAGTGATAAGTGTTGATGACTATATGCTTTATGCCGAAACTTATCATCTTTCTTATGTTTCTTTCAAGGAGTGTGCAACCTGCCACTTCGACAAGGGCTTTCGGTTTGTCTTTAGTCAGAGGCATGAGCCGCGTTCCCATGCCTGCGGCGAGTATCATTGCTTCCATGCTTATTTCTTGCTTACGGGATATTCTATTCTGACATGATAGATGCTTTGCAGCTTCTTTTTCAAAATGCTTTTCGCCTTATTCACGTCGCGGAACGTTATATCGGCATTGGAATATTGGTCGTCGGCTATTTGGGAATCTATAATTCCATCGACCAATGCCGAAATGGCTTCTTCGGAATGGCTTTTCAGACTTCGAGAAGCCGCTTCCACGCTATCGACCATCATTACTATTGCGGTCTCTTTGGAGAACGGTCTCGGACCTCGGTAAGTGAAGCTCTGCTCATCAATCGGCATATCGGGAAATTCGGCAAGCTGTTTGTTGTAAAAGTATTTTGTTTTGCTCGTGCCGTGATGTGTGCGAATGAAATCCACGATTTGTTCGGGCAATCCGTACTTCTTCGCCAATGTAACGCCATTTGTAACGTGGGAAATTATTATTTGAGCCGACTCTTCGTAAGTAAGCTCGTCATGAGGGTTGAATCCGGTATTCTGGTTTTCCACGAAGAACATGGGAATAAGTATCTTGCCGATGTCATGGTGCAAGGCTCCGGCTCGTGCAAGCATTGCATTGCCACCGATTTCGTGAATGAGGTCTTCCGCTATGTTGGCGACTTGAACGCAATGCTGAAAGGTTCCCGGTGCTTTGACGGAAAGTTCTCTCAGAATTTTGGTATTGGTATTTGTGTATTCGATTAGAGAAAAGTCGCTCAAAAGGTTGAACATCTTTTCCAAGATAATCACGAACGGGACGCAGAAAAGAACCATTATGGCATTGATTGCAAACATCACGAAACGCTGCCACTCGAGTTGATTCAATTCCATGTTCTGTATAAGGGTGGTCGCTATATATATAAGGGCGTAGCTGGCGAATATGAAGAGGCTTGTGAGAAGGAAACTCGAACGTTTCTCGGAATGTTCTATGCTTACGATTGCCATCATGCCCGCTATAAGTTGGTAGAACACGAATTCAAAGCCGTTGGGTACGGCAAATCCTATTATGATTATGCTGACGAGGAAGACGTAAAGGGCAGTCTTTGTGTTAAAAAAGGTTCTTATGATTATCGGAGTGATACATAACGGAACCGCATAGATGTATTTGGGATTTATGAACATGACTCCTGCCATTATAAGGTTCATAAAGAGAATGACAAAGAGGATAAGAAGGACTTTTCTGTTGTCTTTGAAGGCTTCTTTGTTGCTGTGGTTGATGAATAACATCATTGCGGTGAGAGCGATGACCACAAGGAGAAATTGTCCCAGCTTTATGGTGTATTGCTTTGCCTTGGATACGTTTTGCCCTTCGTATTCCTGTTTAAGCGATGAAAGGATTTGATATTTCTCATCGGTGATTTGCTCGCCCTTTCCTATGATTAACTCGCCCGTATAGACCAATCCTTTGTTCGGAGTGATTTCCTGTAACTGTGTGTTGAGGACTTGTGCCGTCATGTCGGCATCGAAACGCAGGTTTGCTTTAAGACCTTCCGTTATAATCTTAATCATCTCATCTTTATTCGGCAAATTGCTTTGCTCGATGTTCCTTTGGGCTTCTTCCGTGGCTTGTCGCAAGCTGAGAAACTCATCTGCGTCATATTCCTGTGCCACATTATTTTCTACGACCACTATATCGTTCTGAGCGTTCCCGTCCGTATTCTGCAAAATCCCTATTGCATACAATCGTTTTATGGTTTCCATTGCGAAATTCAGGCTTCTGGAATCCGTTTTCTCGGCGTTTGCATTTCGGAATTCTTCCAAAGCAGTTGTTTCAAAGGCTTTATCTTTCTTGAAAAACAACTTTTTGTTTCGTTCGATTTCTTTTTCCTCCTGCCGGATTTCCTTTTCCGTCTTCTTGATGGCAAAGTCCATCGGAGAGATCAGGTTTTCATGTTTCCAAAACTGTCCTTTGGTAAATTCGTATTTGAAAGAGGATTTGGTCGGAAAGGCAAAGACTATTATCAATGCAGTCAGCAAAACCTGAAAACTGCGTTTGGCAATCAAAAGACCTTTATGTATCCGGGTGGATTTATGTTTCATGATACGGATGTTTATTTTTCTCGTAATTTCTTGGTGAGAGCGGAACAGAAAATGAAGTCGTTCAACTCCTGATTGTCGGTTGACAAAATGTTTTTGTTGCTTCCTCTCCACCAAAGTTTGCCTTGGTAGATGAAATTTATCTTTTCGCCGATTTCCATCACCGAGTTCATGTCGTGAGTGTTCACAACGGTGGTTATATTGTACTCATGAGTGATTTCCATTATCAGTTTGTCGATAACAATCGAAGTAAGAGGGTCGAGACCCGAGTTGGGCTCGTCGCAAAACAGGTACTTGGGTTGCGTTGCTATCGCTCTAGCTATGGCGACACGCTTTTGCATACCTCCACTCAGTTCCGAAGGCATCAGTTGGTTGATTCCGCTGAGATTGACACGCTCCAAACAAAAATCGACACGCTTTTTCATTGTCTTGAAGTCCGATTTCTGGAACATTCTTATGGGAAACATTATGTTTTCTTCCACGTTCATGGAATCGAAAAGGGCACCTCCTTGAAACAACATGCCGATGTCTTTCCGCAAATTCGCCTTTTCCTCCTTAGATAATATGCCAAAAATCTTGTCATCAAAGTGTATGTTACCTTCATCAGGCGAAAACAAACCCACGAGGCACTTCATCAATACCGTCTTTCCGCTTCCGCTTTTTCCGATTATAAGGTTGCATTTTCCACGTTCAAATTCTGTTGAAACATTGTCTAACCTCTTTTTGCCGTTAAAGCATTTCGATACATTCTCTACCCTTATCATACCGCTACATGAATAAATTGGTTATCACCAAATCGAAAATCATTATCACTATGCTACTTTGCACGACAGCCTTTGTGGATTGCACTCCCACCTCGACGGAGCCTCCTTTCAGCGTATAGCCTCTATATGACGCTATTGTGGAGATTATGATTGCATTTACAAAGGTTTTGACTATTGCGAACACCATGTCGATATTGCCATACTCCAATCGCAAGCCTTCAATGTAAGCGTGCATGGTCAGCGATCCCATCATCACGGCACCCAAAGCCCCTCCCAATATCGCGATAAAGATACTCAGAATAATCAAGAGCGGAAAGAAAACCATCGAAGCCACTATCTTAGGCAATATAAGGTAGGAAGGCGTGTTCACTCCCATCACTTCAAGAGCGTCAATCTGCTCGCTGATTCTCTGCGAACCGAGTTCGGAGGCTATGCGGGAGGCACATTTTCCTGCCAAAATAAGAGATATTATGGTGGGGGAGAACTCTAACATTATGGCTTTTCGTGAAGCAAATCCATAAACCCAATCAGGATAAATAGGATTGTTCAAATTCAAAATCAACTGAATGATTACCGCCGCTCCGACGAAGACGGATATTATGGAAACAATCAATATGGAATCCAAGCCCAAAGCCTTCATCTCGAAAAGCATTTTCCGACGGAATACATGGGCGTTTTGAGGTCTGCGAAGCGCTTCTTTCATCAACATCAGATAGGCTCCGAATTCTTCAAGGAAGTTCTTTATTTTCTTCATTTGCTTTCCCCTTCCTCCTTGTCTTTTATTTCTATTTTCAATTCGGATTTTCCGCCGGCTGTCATCAGGTCAACGGATATTTCCCCGCCGTTGCGTTGAGTGTTTTGCAGCAAAAGCTCGCTCAAAGGGTTCTCCACAAGAGATTGAATGCCTCGTCGGAGAGGTCTTGCTCCGTATTTGCTGTCGGTTGTGCTTGAAATGATATGTTTCTTTGCGGCAAGGCTTACGTTCAAAGTGTAATTCAATTCTTTCAAACGTTTTGCCAAATTACCGAGTTCCAAGTCCACAATCTGAATAAGCTCTTTGTCTCCCAATGAATTGAAGAATACGATTTCGTCTATACGGTTCAAGAACTCTGGAGCAAAGGTTTTCTTCAAGTCCTTTTCTATAACGTCTTGTTCCAACAAAGCCATGTTTTCCTGTCTTGTCGAAGTTGAGAAACCTACCCCTACTCCGAAATCGTTCAAACGGCGTGAACCCACGTTGGAGGTCATTATCACCACGGTGTTCTTGAAGTCTGTCTTCCTGCCTGCCGAATCTGTCAACTGTCCTTCGTCGAGTATCTGCAACAATATGTTGAACACATCTGCGTGAGCTTTCTCTATTTCATCGAAAAGCACGATTGAATACGGGTGATTGCGGACTTTCTCGGTCAGTTGCCCCGCCTGCTCATAGCCGACGTATCCCGGAGGAGCTCCGATCAGTTTGGAAACGCTGTACTTCTCCATATACTCGCTCATGTCCAAGCGTATCAGATTTTCCTGAGAGTCGAACAGATATTCGGCAAGGCGTTTCGCCAAAAGGGTTTTGCCGACGCCTGTCGAGCCTATAAAGATGAAGCTGCCGTTCGGACGATTGGGATCTTTCAATCCCGTTCTTGCCCGTTTGACTGCCTGACAAACCTTTTTGACTGCCGCATTTTGTCCTATGACTTGCGAAGAGAGTATCTGCTCCATATCGAGCAACTTCTTCTGTTCGCTTTGTCCTATTTTCTCCACACTTATTCCGCTTGCCTGAGAGATGATTGCAGCCACGTCTTGTTCGTTTACTTCCTGCCTTGTTTCGGATAAAGAAGTTTGAAACCTGTCGGACTCCTCTTTCAGCCGCATTTGGAGGGCTTCTATCTTGTTTTTGATTTGCAAAGCCTTTTCAAATTCCTGTTTCACGGCGGCTTCGTGTTTTTCTTTCTTTGCTTCGTTCAACGCAAGTTGTATCTCCTGCAATTCGGAGGGTATCGCACCGCTGTGTATCCTCTTGTTGGCTCCTGCTTCGTCCATTATGTCGATTGCCTTGTCCGGAAGATTTCTGTCGGGCATGTATCTGTCGGTCAGCATCACACAGGCTTTCAACGCTTCCTCGCTGTAACGGACATTATGAAAGGCTTCGTATTTTCCTTTGATGTTATCGAGTATAACAAGCGTCTCCTCAATGCTCGTGGGTTCTATCAACACTTTTTGGAACCTGCGTTCCAAAGCACCGTCCGCTTCTATGTATTTTCGGTATTCCTCTATGGAAGTTGCTCCTATGCACTGTATCTCTCCCCTTGCCAAAGCCGGCTTGAAGATATTGGAGGCGTCCAACCCTCCTTCCGAGTTTCCGGCTCCTGCAATGGTATGTATTTCGTCTATGAAGAGGATTATGTCCCTGTTTCTTTCCAATTCGGTAATCAATCCCTTGATTCGCTCCTCGAACTGACCGCGATACTTCGTTCCTGCGACGACCAAAGCCAAATCGAGCGTATAGATGACTTTGTTCATCAGCGAATAGGGAATTCTTTTCTCCGCAATCCTGATTGCCAAGCCTTCCGCAATGCTGCTTTTACCAACGCCGGGTTCTCCGATGAGTATGGGATTGTTCTTCTTGCGGCGTGAGAGTATTCTGCAAATGCGTTCTATTTCGTTGTCTCTGCCGACGACCGGATCCAATTTGCCGTTCTCTGCAAGGTACGAGAGGTTCTTGCCGAAATTGTCCAATAAAGGCGTGTTCGTGTTTTTGTTCTCTTTCTCCGCATTGGCAGAAGAGTCGGAAGGAAGGTTGAGCGAAATGCCGAAAGGTTTGTTTTCCTTGTTCGGATTGTCAGGTTGGAGAATTTTCAAGGTGAGTTCCGCCTTATCCGATTGGCTCTCCAATAGTTTATAATCTATATTCTCGGCTTGCAAAAGTCTTGCTGACAGTGATTCCTTGCAGAACAAAATGGCTGCAAGCAAGTCCTCGCTATCCACTTCTTTCTTCCGGGACTTCAAACTCTCCAAATGGGAAATCTTGATTACCTTCTCTGCCTCTTCGCTAAGAGTTATATCGTCCTTTTCCGTCTTTATGTCGAAGTCGTTGCCGAATTCCCTGAGTGCATTCTCTATTTGAGTCTTCAATGCCTCGCAATCGCAATAACGACTCAAAAAAGCGAATGCTTTGCATTGCTTCAAACGTAAAATGGAAAGCAGAATGTGCTCCACTTCTATGCAATCGGAGTTCAGCCTTATGGCTTCGCCGCGACTGTTCTTCAATATGTTTTCCGCATTTTGGCTTAACCTGAATTCCATATCTTTGTCGGCTTGATTTTGTTCTTTATTCTATACTCGAAAACGGACAAAGATAAAACTTTGTCCGTATGTAAACAGAAGCCTTTCCCTTTTTGTTTCAACAAGATTTTGTTAATCTCACTTATCGGGCTATTTCATCAAAACGCCCAAGTTGGTTACAATCAGCTTCACGCTCATTGCAAGCAGTATTATGCCGAAAAACTTTCTCAAAATGTAAATTCCTCCCTTGCCGAGCAGTTTTTCCATGAGGTTCACCTTTTTCAGCACAAGATAAACGACAGCCATGTTGAGTGCTATCGCTATTATGACGTTTATAGCCGAACATTCGGCACGCAATGATATGCATGTGGTCAACGAACCTGCACCCGCAATAAGCGGAAAGACGAGTGGAACGATGGTCGAATTGCCTTCGGGGGAATCGTTCTTGAAAATGGTTATGTTGAACGTCATTTCTATCGCAAGGGCAATAAGAACCACTGCTCCCGCAATGGCGAAAGACGGAATGTCCACGTTGAAGAACTTCAACAATGCCTCACCCATGAAAAGGAACACCACCAACAAACCGAAAGCAAGCAATGATGCTTTGCCGGCATTGATTTTCCCTGCCTTCTCTTTAATGTCCAAGATTATGGGAATGGAACCCACGATGTCGATTACGGCAAACAAGACCATGAATGCCGTCAATACTTCTCTGAAATCAAAACTACCTAAACTCATATAAATCAATATAAAATCCAAACGCCGTTTCGCCGGAATAAAACGCCGAAAGAATTTAGCGAAACGCCGTTTTATCACTGCAAAACGCCGTTTCGTCAAACTCTCTTTTTATTTGCGAAACGTCGTCCTGCGTTCAATCATTGTTCAAAGCCCGAATTTCTCTTTGATTATGCCTGCATAATCAGTCTTTTCCCATGGGAAAAATTCCACCTCGCGGGTTTCTTCCCTGCCGTTTCGGATAAGGGTTACCTGTTTCTTGTGAGGCGTCCTGCCGAAGTGGCCGTAGGTTGCGGTCGGAAGGTAAATCGGATTTTTCAAACCGAACCTTTGTACTATGGAATAAGGTCTGAGGTCGAAAATCTCCTTTATTCTTTCAGCAATCTCGCCATCGGTCATTCTATTACCCTTGGCGTCCGTGGCTTTTGCCGTGTTGTAAGTATTCACATACACACCCACAGGCTCGGCAACGCCTATTGCATAAGCCAACTGCACCATCGCTTCGGAGCAAAGCCCTGAGGCAACCATGTTTTTGGCAATGTGCCTTGCCGCATACGCCGCACTTCTATCGACTTTGGAAGAATCCTTGCCCGAGAAAGCCCCGCCACCATGTGCAGCCCTGCCTCCGTAGGTATCGACAATGATTTTCCTGCCCGTCAAGCCCGTATCGCCATGAGGACCTCCTATGACGAATTTGCCGGTCGGGTTGACATAGAGCTTGTATTCGTTATCGAACAATCTCTTCAACTCTTTTTTTTGCAGCTTTGCCACGACCCGCGGAATGAGTATGTTCCTTACATCTTCCTTTATTCGTGCGAGCATCTTCTCCTCGGAGTCGAACTCATCGTGTTGGGTGGAGATGACAATGGTATTTATCGCCCGTGGCGTGTTATCGTCGTTATACTCCACTGTTACCTGACTTTTGGAATCCGGTCTGAGGTATGGCATGAGTTTGCCTTCCTTTCGGATAAGCGAAAGTTCATAAACAAGCATGTGGGAAAGCTGTAAAGGCAGCGGCATGAAGTCCTCCGTGTCGTTGCAGGCATAACCGAACATCATACCTTGGTCTCCCGCCCCCTGTTCTTCTTCCTTTTTGCGTTCCACGCCCTGATTGATGTCCGGACTCTGCTCGTGCAGAGACGAAAGAACGCCGCAGGAATTCGACTCGAACATGTATTCGCCCTTTGTGTAGCCTGCGTTTCTGATAACCTTCCTTGCAGTCTTTTGAATATCGACGTATGCAGTCGATTTGACCTCTCCGCTAAGCACGACCAAGCCTGTCGTTACCAAAGTCTCGCATGCAACCTTGGAATTTTCGTCTTGTTTCAAGAATTCGTCCAATATGGCATCTGAAATTTGATCTGCCACCTTGTCTGGGTGTCCTTCCGATACCGATTCCGACGTAAAAAAATAAGCCATCTTCTATCTGTTTTTACTGTTACTTCAAATGAATGAACCATTTCTTCAAATGAACAAAACGGAAAGCGGATATTGATGTATCAGGTAAGAAAATGTTGTTTTAGCATTTTTTGTACGTGGTTGCAATCAATCCAAATCTTTCCACTTTTGCCGTGCAAAGGTACGACTTTCCATGTACTTTGCAATAGAAAAGGCGAAATTTCTTGCAAAGAACCTGTTTCGGGTTCTTGTTTTTCCTCCGCAATCCGACATTATACAGATTGCAGCGACTTTGTTCAAGTATTTTCTTCCGCTGTTTTTGTTGCAGAGAACCAATATATAAGATAAGGAAGTCCCTACGGTCGGTTTATTGCAATGGCTTTTCGGAACGCAGCCGTCAAACAAAAAATCGTATATTTGCAAGTTGAAATGGAAGAGACAAGAAAGGCAAATCGCTTACCGAAAGCGAGAATGACATACGAGCAGGCGTTCAACATAAACGGCAACATGCCGCCGCAAGCAACGGACATAGAGGAATCCGTCCTCGGAGCCTTGCTTCTGGATCAAGATGCTTTGAGTAATTCCATCGATATAATCAAGCCGGAGTATTTTTACTTGAACGAACATGCCGAGATATTCAGAGCGATAAGTTCTCTCTTTGCAGAGGGAAGTCCCGTCGATATTCTGACCGTGTCGGAGAGGTTGAAGAAAAACGGAACCTTTGAAACGGTCGGCGGTTATTCCAAGTTAACTTCACTGACCACCCGTATCACTTCGGCGGCACACATAGAATATCATGTGCGTTTGCTTTCTGAGAAATTCATTCAAAGAGAACTGATACGCGTTTCGACGGAAACGTTGCGGGATTCGTATGACGAGACGAACGACGTGTTGGATTTGTTGGACAAAACAGAGACCAAGTTCCTCGAAATAAACGACAGCAACTTCAATTCCGATATTTTGGGCATGGATGTCCTGCTTCGGCAAACGATAAACGAAATAGAAAAGGCACAGTCTTCTGCTGACGATGCGTCGGGATTGCCAAGCGGTTTCAGGGAATTGGACAACAAGATAGGCGGATTTCAAAAGGGCACGTTGATTATACTTGCTGCCCGTCCCGCAATGGGAAAGACGGCTTTGGCAATAACGATGGCGAGAAACATGGCCGTGGATTTCCATAAGCCTGTTGCGATATTTTCGTTGGAAATGACGGCAAGCGAGTTGACGTCGAGACTTATCTCGGCGGAAGCGAGCATAGAGGGCAGACGTTTCAAATCGCAAGGCAAGTTGGAGGAGTGGGAGAAGACCATGATAAGAGAGAAAACCCAGTCTCTCGCCAATGCACCTATTTATATAGATGATAATCCGGGATTGAGCATATTCGAATTGCGGGCGAAGTGCAGAAGATTGAAGCAGAAATACGATATACAGATGATATTCATCGATTACCTCCAACTCATGCAGGGCGGCGACGCTGCCAAAGGAGGCAACCGTGAACAGGAAATATCATACATATCCCGTCAGTTGAAAGCCCTGTCGAAAGAATTGGGCATTCCGGTTTTGGCACTTTCGCAGTTGTCCCGTGCCGTGGAAACCCGTGGCGGCAGCAAGAAGCCGGTGTTGAGCGATTTGAGAGAATCGGGTGCCATAGAGCAAGATGCCGATATTGTAATGTTCATCTACCGTCCGGCATATTACGGAATGCTCGACGAGGGCGACGATAAGGCGGCAGATGTCATCATTGCAAAACACCGTGCCGGTGAAGTGGGCGAGGTAAGGCTGAATTTCATTCCGCAATTCGTAAGGTTTGAAAACCGCATGGCTGACGGAGGCAGCTTCCCTATGGGAGAAACACTTATCGGGTCAAGCATGAATGACAGCGTCTCAGACGATTCGTTGAGCAAATTCACGTACGATGAAGGCGAAAGTTCTTTCTAAATTCACATTCCTCATATTGTCGGTTGTATCTCTTCGGGTAAATGCCGCTTATCTGGTGATTCCGATGGACGAAACACAGAAAAACCACCTCAAAGCATACGGTGTGGCATATAAGGCTTTGACCATGGAGTACGATGTTGATTGGATGTTGAATTATAAAGGCGGAGCATTTTCCATGAGAGCAAGCGAGGAAATGGAAAACCTTTGTCGCCTGCGAGGAGTAAGTTATTACATGGTCAGCGATGAACAATATGGCGGCATCGTTGCGGAAATAGCACAACCGGAAGTCAATCAAGACGTGGTCAAACTTCAAAAAGCCCCCAAGATTGCTGTCTATTCTCCCAAGAATAAAATGCCGTGGGACGATGCCGTTACCTTGGTACTGACGTATGCGGAAATTCCGTACGATGTGGTCTATGATGAAGAAGTGTTGAACGGCGTTTTGCCCTTGTATGATTGGCTTCACCTGCACCATGAAGACTTTACGGGTCAGTTCGGCAAATTTTGGGCATCGTATCGCACCCAACAATGGTACATAGACGACGTAAGAATGCAGAATGAGACCGCACGAAGACTCGGCTACGGTAAAGTATCGCAGTTGAAGTTGGCGGTAGTGAAGAAAATAAGGGATTTCGTTGCCGGCGGAGGCTTTATGTTCGCCATGTGTTCGGCACCGGATTCTTTCGATATAGCCTTGGCGGCAGAAGGCGTGGATATTTGCGAAAACATGTTCGACGGAGATGCCATGGATTCCGATGCCCAAACCAAATTGGACTATTCCAAATGCTTTGCCTTCACGGATTTTCATATCGTTACTGACCCTTACACATACGAAATCTCCGATATAGATGTGCCAATCTCTCGGTCGAGGCGGTTCAACGAAAAGAATGATTTCTTCGTACTCTTCGATTTCTCCGCCAAATGGGATTGGATACCGACAATGCTTACACAAAACCACAGCAAAGTAATACACGGCTTCATGGGACAAACAACGGCATTCATGAAGAAATTCGTAAAATCCAATGTGATTGTACTCGGAGAAAACAAATCGGCAGATGAGGTTCGGTATATCCACGGTACGTATGGCAAAGGCACTTGGTCCTTTCTCGGAGGACACGATCCGGAGGATTACAGCCACTATATAGGCGACCCTGTCACCGATTTGGATTTATATCCCAACTCTTGCGGCTATCGTTTGATACTCAACAATATTCTCTTTCCTGCCGCAAAGAAAGAAAAACGCAAAACCTAAGCGAAGAAAGCCGTATATGCTTTATCTCCTCTCTAAAAAAGCAGTGAAAAACGAAAACACGGAAGCAAAAAATAATTTCCCCTTGACCTTGGAAGCAAAAAAGACCGTCTTTTATATATGAAAAGACCGTCTTTTTACCCCTGAAAGACGGTCTTTTTCGGGTAAAAGGTCAAGAGGAAATTTTATATGCACCGCTTTTTATTTCCTTGAAAGAGGCTTTGCGAGCAGATTGCAGCTCCGTGCGGAAAGTTTTTCTCCTTGCTTTTGCAGTAAAAACCAATTGAAGCATGATGTTGAACTATTGTTCGGATACTTTGAGTTTGAAAAACAGAATTGATTTTCCTCGAACTTTTCGGATAAAAAAAGAAAGCGACATATCGATTGGAATATATCGCTTTCGTATTTTCTTTTTCTCCGAGCCTTGCTACTCGACTATCAGTTTCTTCGCCGTATTGCCGAGCATGATGGTATAAACACCCTTTGGCAAATCGCCGAGGTTTATTCGTAAAGTCTCCTGACCGGCTTTGAGGTCGAACGTTCTTACTTTTCTGCCGTTGAGGTCGAGGATTTGAAGCAAGGTGTTTTCTTTCAATGCCTTGAACTCCAAGTTCACGAAACTCTTCGCAGGATTGGGATACACTGCGAACTCCCTTGCGTTCACCTCTTGCAAAGACGACGAACCGCTTGCAGTGAATATTGCCATGAACGTTGTATCGCTCGTAAGGGTTACAGTTCTCGGGTTCTCCGTATTGCCATCGTTCCAACCGGTGAACTCGTATCCCTCGTTCGGTGTTGCGGTCAGTACTGCGGTGTTGCCTTCAATGGTGTAGGTGGCACTGCCCATAGTCGCATCGTTCACCGTTACAGTGATTGTCGGCGTGATTTCTGCTTCCGCAAATATTGCCGTAAAGGCAGTATCGCTCATAACGGTTACTGTTCTCGGGTTCTCCGCATTGCCGTCATTCCATGACAGAAATCTGTATCCCTCGTTCGGCGTTGCGATGAGAGTTCTTCCTGCACAAGACAGAGTATCTGTTTCAACCCTGCCGTATGCTTCATCATTTGCAGATAGGGACAGTTCAAAAGACAACCCCTCCGAAATACGTCCGTTGAATAGCAGGTTCCAACGATTCGTTTGTTCCGTATAAGCTTCCAAACTACCGCAAGGCACCGTTACCGTGCAATTATTCGGATACGCAAAAACATTGCTGCTTACAATCAAAGGTGGCACACTTGCCAAGGATGTGATTGAAGTCAATAAAGAACAATTAGCAAAAGCACTATCATCAATTCTTTCAAGTCTTATTCCGATGGTAAGATATGTCAGATAAGAACAATCCTTGAACGCATTGTTTCCAACATTACTTACTCCATTTCCAAGTACAGCCGCTATCAGACCTCCACAATTACGGAAAGCGTCATGTCCAACCTCCGTAACACTATTAGGTACGGTAACAGAGGTCAAACCGTTGCAATATTTTACAAAATTCGCCGGTATTCGTTGTACGCTGTCTCCGATAGTCAGAGTGGTTAATGATATACCGAACATATTGGAATCAGCACTGAAGTCTTGGCAGTTGATGGCATTAAAATTCAGCGTCATTAAACCGGTGCAACCGGAAAAAGCATCCTCTTTTATGGAAGAAATACCATTACCTATGGTAACAGCGGTCAAACCGCTACAATTACGAAACGTTCCATCTCTAAGAGAAGTAACTTGATCAGGAATGTTAACCGAAACCAAACCGCTGCAACCGAAAAAGGCATATTCTCCAATAAAAGTAACACTATTCGGAATATTTATAGAAGTCAAACCTGTACAATTAAGAAACGCCCAATGACTGATAGACGTAATGCCATTCCGGAGGCTGACAGAAGTCAAACCGCTACAATCGGAAAACGCATACTGCCCAATAATAGTAATACTGTTTGGAGCAGTAACCGAAGTCAAACCGCTGCAACCGGCGAATGCAAAACTTCCGATGGAAGTAACGCTATAAGTTATACCATTATATTCGAGAGAACTTGGAATAACTACTTCTCCACTCACGTGATTATTATCAGATTGATCGAAAGAATAACATGTAACATCAACTGTACTATCAGAAGTAATCTTGTAGTATAATTCTTTTCCTTGATAGGTGTATGCAAAGTCGTACGCCATTGCTTGAAGCGAGAATGTCATGATTGCCACTGCCATTATCAATCGGCACAGCGACTTGCCAAGGTTTTGTTTTTTCATCTTGTGTTTTATTTATTGTTTAGGATGCAAAGGTAAGCATTTTTCTCTATTTCAAGCGAGTTTTGCAAAACTTCGCTCCGTATATTCGGACATGGTATAAAACAGGCGGAAGGCTTGTTTTGCGATATTATGTTGTAAGCGGATACCGTCCTGTTTTTCTTGTACGTTTGCAATAAACAAAGCGTTTCGAGCGTTTGTATGGCGTAATATTCAATCAAAAAAACGTAAACAGATGAGAAAATTGAGAAAATGTATTGTGGTTCTTTTGGCAATGCTGCCTTTCATGGCGTGCGAGTCTGCCGATAACAAGATTGTGGAATTCTCCGATTTGCCTTCAAAGGCTCAGAAGTTTGTAAAGGCTTATTTTCCCGACAAAACCATTGCTTTAATTCTTTGTGATGAGAGTTTGTTCGATAAGGATTATGAGGTACGCTTTGAAGATAGTTCTGAAGTCGAGTTCGATGAGGACGGCAACTGGAAGAGTGTCGAGATGAAAGGCGGACAGGCTGTGCCGGAAGGTATTGTTCCTGCGGCGATAAAGACTTACATCAAAACAAAGCACAGCAACAACTTCGTGATCGAGATTAAGAAGGAACGCAAAGAGTATGAGGTGGAGTTGAATAACGGCATCGATATTGTTTTCGACAAGAACGGCAACTTCAAACGTTATGATGATTAAGTCATAAGGTGTTTATCTTAAAGGAAAACCCGCTTTGCAATTTTGTTCGGCAAAGCGGGTTCTTCTTTTTGTCGTTGTTCCGACTTATTTCTTGTTGCCTTGGTTGGCTACTTCGTCCATAAGTTTTTTCAATGTCGCTTCATCGGCAAGGAAGCGGTCATGCTTCAAAGTGAGGTCGTCATTCAGTTCAAATAAATAAGGTATGCCGGTCGGGATATTGAATTTGATTATCTCTTCGTTGCTCATTTGTTTAAGTGTCTTGACTATTCCTCTCAACGAATTGCCGTGTGCAACCACCAATACGGTGTCATGTGTCGCGAAGGCTTTGAGTATGTGTTCCCGATAGAAAGGCATCAAACGGTTTATGCAATCCTGCAAACTCTCCGTCAAAGGAAGTTCAGCCCTGTCTATGCCTGCGTATCTCTTATCCATGTATGGGGAGCGTTCGTCTTCGGGTGAGAGTTTCGGAGATTGCACATCAAAACTTCTTCTCCACAAAAGAACCTGCTCGGCTCCGAATTTCTCGGTTGCTTCCGCCTTGTTCTTGCCTTGCAAGTCACCGTATGATTTCTCGTTCAACCGCCAGCTTTTCTCCACGGGAAGATAGTCCATATTCATTTCGTCCAACATGAAATTCAATGTCTTTATGGCTCTTTTCAAATAGGAGGTGAAGCACATCTGAGGCTCTATGCCTTCTTCCGCAAGGGTCTTGCCGGCTTGCTTTGCTTCGTTTATTCCCTGCTCTGTCAAATCCACGTCTGTCCAACCCGTGAACAGGTTCTTCAAATTCCATTCGCTTTGTCCGTGTCTTACTAAGATTAGTTGCTTCATTTCTTTATAGTATTATGATTTACTTTTTCTTTGTTTTGTCTTCCAATTTCAGGCTTGCAATATCCGCTACCCTTCCTGTTTTGTTCATAAACGCCAAAACCAATATCACAATGCCGGCAACGATGAACGGAAGGCTCAATATCTGTCCCATGTTCAACGCCATGGACGCTTCCCAACTCTCCTGCACTTCCTTCCAGTGTTCTATTATCAGCCGTGATGTGAATACAATCACGAGAAACATTCCGAACAATACCCCGTTCTTCGGTTTGCGTTTCGCATGCAGATAGCAGAAAAGCAGAACGAGGAAACAGAGGAAGTAAGCCGTTGCTTCGTAAAGCTGTGTGGGGTGCTTGGCGACCTGTTCGCCGTTGCGCAAAAACACAAATCCCCAATCGCTTCTCGTAGGCACTCCGTAAATCTCGCTGTTCATGAGATTGCCCAAGCGTATGAACAATCCTGCGAGGGCGACGATGATGACCAAACGGTCCAACACCCAGAATACCGGCAGTTTCGTTTTGCGGGAATAAAGCCATATCGCAATCAATATTCCTATCGCTCCGCCATGTGATGCCAATCCCTGATAGCCTGTAAACTGCCAACCCTCCGCCGTGCTTTTTATCGGCAGCAACATCTCGATGGGGTGAGAAAGATAGTAGGACGGCTCATAGAAAAGACAGTGTCCGAGCCTCGCTCCAATCAAAACGCCGAGGAAAACATAGAGAGCCAAACGGTCGAGGTAAGAAACAGGCACTTTCTCCTTGTCGAATACCACTGTCTTTAAAATGCAGTAACCTGCAACAAAAGCCAGGGCGAACAAAAGGCTGTACCATCTCAATTCCAACGAACCGAGAGAAAAAGCAACGGGGTTCATATCCCATAGAACGGCTGCAATGTTCATTTCCGTAGTGTATTAAGGTAAACGCTTGCAAAGTTAGTAAATTTAATCCGATTACAAGAAAAGAACGCCTTAGGGTATGAGAGGAAGGAACACCGCAAACGTCTCACTGCTTTTCCGCTTCCGAGGCATTTGTTTCCCAATCAAAGTTCTTTACCGTTTTATTTGTACCGTGTCGAAAATAGTTGTAATTTTGTCGTTTCAAAGAGGAAATCCTCCTTTTCGCAACAGAGGAAAACGAAACGCCGTTTTAATCGGAACGAAACGCCGAAAGAATTTTGCCGAACGCCGTTTCGATTTTCTAAAACGGCGTTTCGTCGGAGCGATTTCAAAGACTTGAAAAACAGATTGGAATAAACAAACAACATAAACAAGATGATAACAAACAATTTTGCACACCGTCACAACGGTCCACAACCTGCGGAGGTTGAAAAGATGTTGAAAGTCATCGGCGTGAAGAGCGTAGATGAACTTATCGACAAAACCATTCCCGAAAAGATACGTTTCAAAAAACCTTTGAACCTTCCGGAGGGAATGAACGAATATGAATATTTCACGATGTTGAAACGCTTGGCGGCAAAGAACAAAATATACAATACTTATATAGGACAAGGATACTACAACACCATTACACCTGCCGTTTTGCAAAGAAACATCTTGGAAAACCCGGGTTGGTACACTTCTTACACCCCATATCAGGCGGAAATTTCCCAAGGTCGTTTGGAGACACTGTTTACTTTTCAAACGGTTATTTGTTCCCTTACCTCCATGCCGTTGGCGAATGCTTCCTTGCTCGATGAGGCGACGGCATGTGCGGAAGCCATGTTGATGTTCTACGGTTCCCGCAGCCGTGCTCAGCAAAAAGGAAACGTATGCAGGTTCTTCGTAAGCGAGGATTTGTTCAAGCAATCCATAGATGTAATCAAGACAAGAGCCCTGCCTCGCGGCATAGAAGTGGTTGTCGGAAATGAAAGCACCGTTTTGGACGAGACTTTCTTCGGAGCAATACTTCAATATCCGAACTGCAAAGGCGAGATAAAGGATTACGCAAAATTCGCAGCCGACGCAAAAGCAAAAGGCATCTTCGTGGCAGTCAGTGCAGACATAATGAGTTTGGCACTGTTGACACCTCCGGGAGAATGGGGAGCAGACTGTGTTTGCGGTTCCACACAGAGGTTCGGTTGTCCGATGAGCTTCGGCGGTCCATCTGCCGCATACTTCGCTTGCACGGAAAACTTCAAGCGTACGATGCCCGGCAGAATAATCGGTATGACTGTGGACGCACAAGGCAACAAAGCCTTCCGTCTTGCATTGCAAACCAGAGAGCAACACATCAAGAGAGAGAAAGCAACCTCCAACATCTGTACGGCACAAGCCTTGGTTGCCATAATGGCGGGACAATACGCATGCTGGCACGGACAAGAGGGTATAAGAGAGATAGCGGAAGACATAAACAACACCGCAGCAACCATCGCCGCAGCCGCAGAGGCTTACGGATACAAGCAAAAGAACGAATACTATTTCGATACCATTCGTTTGACATGCCCTGTTGCCGCAGAAAAAGTTTGCAGTTTGGCTGAGAAAAACGAGATGAACTTCTTGTCAATCGATTCCGAGACAATAGGAATTTCAACGGACGAAACAACAGGTTGCAAAGAGATTGAACGTATATTGAAAGTGTTGGCGGAAGCAGCCGGAAAGACATATAAAGAATTCGAGTGCAAAAAAGCCGACACCATACCAAGCAACTTGAAGAGACAAACGCCTTATCTGACACAGGAAATCTTCAATAAATATCACAGCGAGACCGAAATGATGAGATATTTGAAGAAGATGGAAGTAAAGGATTTGTCCTTGAATCGTGCCATGATACCGCTTGGTTCTTGTACGATGAAGTTGAACGCAGCCATGGAGATGATTCCTTTCACATGGGCGGAGTTCACGAGCATTCACCCGTTCGTTCCCGCAGAACAAGCCGCAGGATACTATGAGATGATTGCCGACATGGACAAAATGCTTTCCGAAATCACGGGCTTCGCAAAAATAAGCCTTCAACCGAACTCGGGAGCGGCAGGAGAGTATGCAGGTTTGACCACGATAAGGAACTATCAGAGAGCAAACGGACAAGAGAACAGAACGGTATGCCTTATCCCTGCTTCCGCACACGGCACGAATCCTGCTTCGGCTGCAATGGCGGGAATGAACATAATAGTCATCAAGACCACTGCCGACGGAGAAATCGACATTGCAGACTTGAAAGAGAAGGCGGAAGCCAACAAAGAGAACCTTTCATGCCTCATGATAACCTACCCTTCAACTCACGGAGTATTCGAAGAAGGTATCATAGACATCATAAACATCATTCACGAGAACGGCGGTTTGGTTTACATGGACGGAGCCAACATGAACGCTCAAATAGGTTTGACTTCTCCGGGTTACATGGGGGCAGACGTATGCCACTTGAACCTTCACAAATCTTTCGCAATGCCTCACGGCGGCGGCGGTCCGGGAGTAGGTCCCATCGGAGCGACAGCCAAATTGGCAGACTACCTTCCTACGCACTCGATTGTATCCACCGGCTCACACAAAGGAACGCCTGTTTCGGCTTCTCCTTTCGGAAGTGCAGGTCTTTTGCCAATAACTTATGGCTATTTGAAGATGTGCGGAAGAGAAGGCTTGGAACAAGCAACCAAATACGCCATTTTGAACGCCAACTACATGCGTGCAAGAATTGCAACGGCGTACAACATCCTTTACACAGGCAAACACGGCATGTGTGCTCACGAATTCATCATGGATTGCAACCAATTCTCATTGAGTTCGGGAGTACAATGCGGCGATATAGCAAAACGATTGATGGACTACGGCTTCCACGCACCGACGGTTGCCTTCCCCGTACACGGAACATTGATGATAGAACCGACGGAGAGTGAACCGCTTTCGGAAATGGATCGTTTGTGCGATGCCTTGATTGAAATACGCAAAGAGATAAAAGAAATCGAAGACGGAAAAGCAGACAAGCAGAACAACGTCATCATGAACGCTCCTCACACCATGCAGGTGGTTTGCTCGGACACTTGGGACAGACCATATAGCAGACAGAGAGCAGCATTCCCATTGCCATACGATGATAAATATTGGCCGACCGCTTCAAAGGTTGACGATGCCTACGGAGACAGAAACCTCGTCGTAAGCTGGGAAGCATAACCGGAAAACATAACAAGTTGTTTTATAGCAAGGAGAAGAGGCGAACCATCATCGGTCGCCTCTTTTCTTTTTTTGTAATTGCACAAGAAAAACAATCATTCGGACAAAACCTCCTAAGTTCTACTCATAAATGCAACTTTAAGAGAGAGTATGTTCTTGTCTTACTCGAATAAAGCCCGAAGAGCAACAAACAACTTCTTTATCATATTGTTTGTTCGCGTTTTCACCAAAAAAAAATCAGCACGATTTATTCTTGTCAAGTTTGCGGCTGTGCATACTCCAACATTCCAATAGTGCATCTATCGCACCTATCCCGCACCATCCAAGAAATGTGAATGTCTGCTCCCAACCTAATAAACCTACAAAAAGGAGTTTATCCACTCCCCAACCAAGCAATCCGTCAAAAAAGATGACAAATATGACGAAAAGTAATTTGTGTCGTCGGAAAAGCTTCCGCCTGAACTTTTTTATCTTCTCAAACATAACAGCAGATTATCTTACAATATCCTTAATGCATTGTCCTGCAGATGATGTACAAGCCCCTTTCAATGCTCCTGTACCTACACCTGCTACACCGCCCAATACTCTCCTTTGTTTGATTTTGGCTGCTACACATAACGAAGAGAGGAGACGTACGTGGTCAATCGCAGCCTACGCAGCTCTGCATTGGTCTTGCAGATTACACGGATAAAATCCGAAGAGTAAATAAACAGTCTCCTTGTCATAGTTCTTGTTTGTATTTCGTTTAATTTTTCATCTGCTCGTATATATACTTCAAACGATTACGCAGATACTTCACTGCATAATGCTTTCGGGAAATAAGTGTGGCAACAGGTTCGCCCAAAGCTGCCTCCAATTCCTCTTCAAAAAAGTTGCGTAAGTAGTCCCTCTCTGGAGTTGTCTCGTCTGTCATGGTCTCCGTTATGTCCTCAAAATATATTTCACCGCCCTGTTGTACGGCAATTTGCGACATACGCTCCTCGGTATGCTTGCGGTTATTGTCGATTATCTTGTTTTTTGTCGTTTACAACCAACTAGACACCCTGTTAATCGGATCTCCCGTATCGCTCGCCAGTAAGAAACTTACAAACACATCCTGCAACACATCTTCCGCATCACCCTGCGAAATTCTGTTGCGAATGAAAGCGAGCAATCGCACTCGGTACTTTTGGAATATCCTTACAATATCATTGCTGCTCATTGCCAGCTGTATCATTGTCTGAATCACTCATCAACCTGCGAAGAAGTGCATTTCGCTCTTCGGGCTTCAATTGATGCAGAGGCTGTTTGGATTTGGGGGCTTTGTTTTTCTTGAAACTCTTTCCAGAAAAGAGATTGCCGTTTATAAGGCGGAACAAAATCATAAGCCCCAACGCCTGCCAATAGTTAATCGTATTCCAGCCCGTAATGCGAGGAACAAGCTCGTTCCAAAGCCACATCACAACTGCCACAATCAAAGCTATAAAGCCAACTCCACAAATGATGTTAAGCACTGTGCGTGCAACAGATTTCTTGTCTGATTTGCTCATAATTTACTGTATTCATCGTTCTTATCCACACTTAATAAGACGATTCAGAACAAGAGATATTTTATTACACAACTTATTTAACGTTACCTCACGGAAAACAGCCTCTAAGTTCAACCCATAAATGCAACTTTAGGGGAGAGGTGAAAGACAAAATAAAACTCAAACAAAAGAGGATAAGCATCCTTTCCTGTTCGAGCCTGAAAAATAGCCATCTTTACTCTCGCCCAAAAGTGTATCTGACAAGGAATAAAGGTGTACAATTTCCGTGATGAAACAACAAGGTTTCAGGAATAATCAAATCGCAAAAATTATCGGTAAAGATAATCGAGAATTAAGGCGAAACTGCGGTAAGCCAAAGTTTATCATGTTCGCAAAAGAAATATGCCGGCTTGTGAAGACAATGTTGGTAGAGGGTGTTCGGAACAGATTTCAGGGCGTTATAAATTGAAAGACATAAAGTGTGTCGGTTGTGAGAGAATTTACCACCACATTCGGAAAGTCAAAAACACGGAAGTAAAGTCATCGACAAAAGCGTGATGGAGAAACTGAAATCAATCCGAGCATTGCTATACACAGCAACATGATAATGAAGTTATATGCGAGAGATTTACTTTGTAAGAAACTCAGAATATGTATAATTTTATCTTGGTGGCTCAGATAGATGGCAGGTGTTGGCAGGTTCAGTGGAGTATAGATTATGATAAGCGTATGGTTTGAATCTATTAGTCAGATTGAAAAAGAAAAGAGGAGACCACAAAACGGTCTCCTCTCTTCTTTTTTAAGGGGTTGCTTAGAACTTCTTTTCTTTGATTCTGGCCTTCTTACCTGTCAAGCCTCTCAAATAGAATATTCTTGCTCTGCGAACAACGCCTCGTTTGTTTACAACTATGCTTTCAATGAATGGGGAAGCAAATGGGAAAATTCTTTCCACACCTATTCCTCCCGAAATCTTTCTGATAGTAAAGGTTTCGGTTTTACCGCTTCCGGAACGTTGGATAACCACTCCTTGGAATGTTTGCGGACGTTCCTTGTTTCCTTCTTTGATTTTGTATGTTACTGAGATTGTATCTCCTGCTTTGAATTGAGGATAGTCTTTTATCGTTGTCAAACCATCCACGTATTGCATCAATTCCGGTTTACTCATTTCTATAATCTCCTATCGTGTTTATGGTTATACGTTTACTTCTTCACTTGATTTACAACTGCCTTGAAGGCTTCCGGATGATTCATCGCCAAATCAGCCAAAACTTTTCTGTTTAGAGCTATGTTGTTTTTGTGAAGCAAGCCAATGAATACCGAATATGATACTTCGTTCAAACGGCAGGCTGCATTGATACGGTTAATCCACAATGCTCTGAACTCTCTTTTCTTTGCTTTTCTGTCTCTATAAGCGTATGTTTGACCTTTTTCCCATTTGTTCTTGGCTACTGTCCATACGTTCTTTCCTCTGCCCCAATATCCTTTGGTGCGATTCAAAATCTTTTTGCGTCTTGCTCTTGACGCTACTGCATTTACTGCTCTTGGCATAATTTTCTTTGTTTTTTCGTATCAGCGGTCTGTTTGTTCAGACTCTTGTTCGTGCTGGATACAATGGTTAATACTACCTGTTTTTACTTTGTTTCTTTTGCCGAATCAATTAAATCATCTCTTTGATTCTTCTTTCGTCTGCACTGCTGCACACTGCTGAAGAAGCCAATATTCTTTTCCTTTTGATGGACTTCTTCGTCAAGATATGACTGTGATAGGCGTGCTTACGCTTGATTCTACCTGAACCCGTTACTGCAAAACGTTTCTTTGCAGCCGATTTGGTTTTCATCTTTGGCATCTTTCTTCCTTTTTGATTTGTTTATACTATATTTGCTTGTTGGCAAACATTTGTTGTTTGCCATTGTCTTTTCGTTACTTCTTCGGAGCGATTATCATTATCATTCGCTTGCCTTCCAACTTCGGCATCATTTCCGGTTTACCGTATTCCAACAAAGCTTCGGCGAATTTCAATAGTTGGGTTTCGCCTTGTTCCTTGTAAATAATGGTTCTTCCTTTGAAGAATACATCCACTCTTACTTTGTTTCCGTCTTGAAGAAACCGTATGGCGTGCTTCAACTTGAAATTGAAGTCATGTTCGTCCGTTTGCGGTCCGAGGCGGATTTCCTTGATGACAATCTTGGCGGACTTGGCTTTGATTTCTTTTTGTTTCTTTTTTTGTTCGTAAAGCAACTTTTGGTAATCAACCAATTTGCAGACAGGTGGATTGGCATTCGGCGATATTTCGACAAGGTCTAATTCCGCTTCTTCTGCCATTTTCAAAGCCTCTTTCAACGAGTAGATTTTTGCTTCTATACCTTCTCCGACAACTCTCACCATCGGAGCGTCTATTTTCTCGTTTATTCTATGTTGCTCTCCTTTTTTGGGAGTACCTTTGCCTCTGAAAGGTCCTTGTTGTGGTGTTGCTATGACTTTTCCCTCCTATAATTAGTTTGTACTACTTTATTTCCTTTCTATTATTTTATTCCAACTCTTTCGCCACCATATTGTTCACGAGTTCGGCAAACTTTTCTGTTTCCATGCTGCCCAAGTCTCCTTCTGTATGCTTGCGAACCGAAACCATGTTTGAGGCTTCTTCTTTTTCACCTACAATCAGCATGAACGGTATTTTGGCAATTTCAGCATCTCTTATCTTCTTGCCGGTTTTTTCATTTCTGTTGTCTATGCTGCCTCGCAAATCCATACTTTCCAATTTGGCAAGAACCTGTCTTGCATAGTCTTCATATTTTTCGGAAATTGGTAATATGATGAATTGTTCCGGTGTGAGCCACAACGGGAATTTGCCTGCCGTGTGTTCTATCAATACAGCTACAAACCTTTCCATAGAACCAAACGGAGCTCTGTGTATCATAATCGGACGATGTTTCTTGTTGTCGGCTCCTGTGTATTCCAACTGAAAACGTTCCGGAAGGTTGTAATCCACTTGAATTGTTCCGAGTTGCCATTTTCTGCCTATGGCATCTTTTACCATGAAGTCCAATTTAGGTCCATAGAAAGCAGCTTCACCTATTTCGCTGATTGTTTTCAATCCTCTCTCTGCCGAGGCCTCGACAATGGCTTTCTCTGCTTTCTCCCATACATCGTCATCGCCTATGTATTTTTCTTTGTTTGCAGGGTCTCTCAGTGATATTTGAGCCGTGAAGTTGTCGAACTTCAACGTTTTGAAGATATATAGGACTATGTCTATGACTTTGCAAAATTCATCTTTCAATTGTTCCGGCGTACAAAAGATGTGAGCATCGTCTTGCGTGAATGAGCGAACTCTTGTCAAGCCATGCAACTCACCTGATTGTTCGTATCTATATACTGTTCCGAACTCCGCCAACCTTACAGGGAGGTCTTTATATGAATGTGGTTTCGCTTTGTATATTTCGACATGATGAGGGCAGTTCATCGGTTTCAACATGTATTCTTCTCCCTCAAACGGTGTAGTTATGGTTCTGAACGAATCCTGTCCGTATTTTTGGTAGTGTCCGGAAGTCTTGTACAGGTTTACATCTCCTATATGAGGAGTTATTACCTGCTGATAACCGTATTTCTTTTGTACCTTGCGGAGGAACGCTTCCAATCTCAAACGCAATTCGGTTCCTTTCGGCAACCATAGAGGAAGTCCCTGACCGACATTCTGCGAAAAAGTGAATAACTCCAACTCTTTTCCCAATTTTCTGTGGTCTCTTTTCTTCGCTTCTTCCAATAACGCAAGGTATTCATCAAGTTCTTTCTTCTTCGGAAAGGTAATCGCATAAAGGCGGGTAAGCTGTTTGCGTTTTTCATCACCTCGCCAGTAAGCACCCGCAAGGGAGAGAACCT